>Ga0310121_10005558_pt1 | contig 10815 bp, 8 predicted proteins | sample CB27_Tmax_986_MG_FD_203504 | JGI IMG/M metagenome (GOLD analysis project Ga0310121, IMG submission 203504) | Marine microbial communities from Western Arctic Ocean, Canada - CB27_Tmax_986 | ecosystem: Environmental > Aquatic > Marine > Oceanic | place: Canada: Western Arctic Ocean | collected...
TGAATTCGACGCGAGTTAGCGATTCTGCATTACGTCTAAATTATACCGCGCTATTTGGCTGTCAATTCGCGAAGCCGTTCGGCGACCTGATCGGAGGACGGAACTCCGCCCGCATAAAGTCGTCAGCTTGGTGCGGGAAATGGGGCCAGAGGTTTGGGTAACCCAAACAAGTCGCGATTGTCGTAAAGGATCGTTGGTGTTGCATAACCAATGCGGGCATCAGTGAGTAGAAGTGTACCTTGATTTACCACCAGGTAATCTACGGGCGGATCGAACGATTCGGCGACAGATTTTAGATTGGCGAGAAGCACGGGAGTGTTTGCACAACCGTCACGGGTGAGAAAGACGACGTGAATTGGATCAGGCGACATTTGAGGGGATTGCGATTGAGAGTTGTTGTCTGGGGCTTGGTCCGATGTGCAGCCGACAAGCAGCATGCAGATGATGGTCAACAGTCTGCGTTTGCGAATCATTCTTTACGGTCCCCGATACGCAGTCGGTTGCCATCGGGGTCGGTCAGCGTAACTTCCCTTGCCCACGGTTGATCTCTGACAGTGACGTTGAATTCTACGGCAATCGCGTCGACGTCATAGACATAGAAGTATACCAACGTGTTTGGTGGAGCATCGCCCTTGTGTTCGGACAGATGCAAGTGGACGTTGCCGCGTCGAAGGAACAGATAGAGCGGCAAACCGGGAGCGAACTGGTGTTGGCTTTCAAGCTCGAAGCCGAGACGTTCGTACCATTTGGCGGTTTCGAGACCGTTCCTAACGTGGAAAATGGGTACGAGTTCTTCAGGCATTTGTGAACGTGGCTTTTTGCGGCATAATTGTTACTAGACAGGAAATTCTTCAGTTTGCAGCCCTGATTCTAGCGGTTGGCAGCACGCCAAATCAACTGCATCGGTGTGGCTTCCCGAGTTCGTCAACGGGTCCTCGCTAACGTGCGACGGAGTGAAACTCCGAGGGCAATTCGGATGATGAATCAAGACGAGCTCGCGAGATTCGTCAACTTCCGTTTCGGGCGAGCGGTGAAAAGAACCTCCGCCAGCTTGACGACCAACGAAATTCGACACTTTATCGGCAAGGCTGGGCAAAAGTCCAGGGAATCTTTGCCGGTTGCTTGCCCGCCCTTTGTATCTCTGTAGACTATCTGTACCATGCTTCGTGTTCTTCGGGGCGGACTGGGAACAGCTTAGTGAATTTCGGGAGATTTTAGCACCAGAAATTCAACAGATTTACCTGCATAATTTGTCAACATGGTTGTAGGGATGTTCCGATCTTTCACCCTTTTTTGTCAGGGTTTTGCTCATGTATTGTCAGAAGAACAAGTTAGTCACACTGTGTAGCACGCTGCTGCTTATGCTTGCCGCGACGACCACTCAAATCGCAACGGCCGCTTCCGTTAGTTTTCTTGTTGACCCAGCGTCGATTGACACTAGCATGGACGGCTTCATTACGGGAAACGAATTTCAACCCGTGGGCGATGACGGCACAGTCTTTGGCCTAGAGCCAACAAATAACCTGGTAGGTGCGGACCGCTTTCTTCTCAGTAACACGTCCGGCCTTCATTTCGGCGGTGGCGGTGGCAGCACACTTTCTTTTGACTTCACGGCCAGCAAGAATATTTCGCTTGAGTCATACACGCTTTCTTCAGAAGGATTCTTCCTGAGCAACCCATCTTTCAACATCATGGAAGGAGCATCCGTTCTTTCATCTTCAAATACAAGCAACAGTTCCGGTGACACGCACAACTTTAATGGCGGTCCGTTGGCTTTTAACGGCAGGCACAACTTATTCATTCGAGACGCAAATTAGCGGTGCTGCTGTTCAAGCCTACATGGGGTCGTGGACATATTCGACGACAGCGATCCCGGAGCCCGGAGCTTTTGGCCTGCTTGCTCTTGCTGGACTAACTCTTGGCATCAGATGAAGACGGTAGTCTATACACGCTCATTGAGCGAAAACATGTTCGTTGAGAAAGTTTTGCTCGACAGTTCATTAGATTCGACGGAAAGGCTGCAGGGTATCAACCCGCAGCCTTAGTTTTTCCGTGCCTAGTGGATGGTCGGTCGACCAATTTGCTGCACACGATTCCCCGGCGGTTTGAACAACCGTTGCAACCAAAGGACGTTTCACAACTAGCGTCGGAGTGAAACTCCGACGCAGATACGGCAATTCGCTAATGCGGTTCGGTGACGCCCCAAGACGCAGGTTTGACAGAATGATGCCAGCCCAATTCAGGCCATGTATCTGCGGCACCGGACAGCAGCGAAGAGTCCCAAAACTCATCAGTGCGAGAGACACGTCGAAAATCCACCGATTTTGGGATTCTCGTCGCTCGACTGCCCCCCCAGCGTGTTAGGAAGTCGTCCCGTCAACTCATCTGCCCGGGTTTTGATTTGCATCGGCGATCGAAAGAACCCTGAGATGCAGGTGTGGCGGCGACCTTGGCGTTGCCTGTTTATCCAGTTTGGGTGTCCGACGTTTTCTTGCCAATATTGTTTCTGTAGTATCGAAAGTATGTCAGACATGTTGATTGGGTCGCACACCAAACGCGAAAGGACGAAGATCATCTGGGGTTGAAAAACTGTAGAACGCCTAATTGAGCCCAGTGTTTCCTTTGAAGAAGGCAAAGCTCTCCTTCAGGAACAGGGATTCCGATTGCATGCATCTAATCCGGCTCATGCCGTTTTCTAGAGCGAAGGCACTCAGAATCCTTGGACAACGCTAGCGCCCGAGGGCGAGAACGTACCGATCGAGCTGGCCATTGCAGCAACGAACGAGGGCCTATACCTGCAACTTCGGTACGAGACGTTCTGCCTGTTTGATACGGGCGACTTATCTCGATTCTCCGACGAAATAGCCGCGGGCCTGATGAATTCTGACCAATCGCGCGACCGTGAACTAAAGGACACATGCGATTACCCTGGATGAAAAAGCTGGTTACTCACGGACTCCGACGACTTACAGTTACGCTCTTGTGAGAGGCGTGTTAGTCAGTTTCTAAAGTCTAGGGAACCCACGACAAGGAAGTTGACGATCTTGCTAACGGTATTGAAGCATTGACCTATAACTATCTTGATACAATCCACCGACCGCCACTCGCATTGCCTTTCTGTCGGAGAAATTGCCGGGATTGACCGTCGTCACGTTCACGTTGAACTGCGCGAAATTTTCCGCAACCGCTTGCCAGATCTCTTTGATCACTCGCACCTCGATGGAGTCGAAACTGCTGAAGTCTTCTTGTGGCGTCTCTTGGAGTAACTCAAACGCGGGTGTCTCAAATTTAAAGCAGGTTGTACCGGGTTGGCCGTTTTCCCAGGCCGTCTCGTTGTGGCAGCTGAAGTCGAGGTACAGTGTTGCCGGTGCGTCCGGCTTGCTGCTGAAGGCAGGCATTGGCATCTTTGCGGGGCTATCGGGAGTCTCAAACACTCCGCCGTCTTCAAACCATGGCGAGTCGAACACGGCCGGGGCCAGATCGCCATCGAGCATCGTCCGATCTTCCAAAGCTTCCTTGTGAAGTCGGTTACTTCTTGGGGAAATGGCCATGGTGGACTCCGAGTTTAGGTGTGAAGTGGGGTGGGCAATGGTGCCTCTCAATAGGGTCAGCGCAGGCAGTGGTCAAGTGTTACAGAAAATATCTGAATTTATGTGAGCCTCAGTTGTGCAAGGCGTAATTCGTCGAAGTTGTCCCTCCGCCGGCATTCCTCTCAGAAAAGGCTGGCAAGCGCGATCGCTCATCCATCCAAGTTGGATCATGGCGGGCAGAACCAATAAGTCGGCCACGACGGCGGCCAGAAGTCCGGCGACCAAGTAAGTCCCCAGCATCCAGAGACTCAGCGTCGATGAGAGCGCCAGCGGCAGCAGGCCGCCGGCGAGCACCACCGTCGAGACGACGATGGCGCGTCCCGTCGCGCCAAATGTTGCTTGGATCGCGTCCCGCTCGCCGAGTCCCTGTCGCAGATACTCACGATAGCGGTGCAAAAAATGGACCGTGTCATCGACGACCAGCCCCAACGCGATCATCGGCAGCCCCAGCATGTCGGTGTCGATATGGGCCTGCGTGCAGGCGACGATCCCCATCATGTAGATTACAGGGATCGCATTGGGGATCTGAGACAGAATTCCGACGCGAAACGAACGAAACCCAAGGATCATGATCCCGCACAATGACGCCATGCAGAAGCCGAGTCCGCGAATCTGACTTTCGACGACCTCGCCGATGACGCGGCCGATCAACGGGTAGTTTCCGCCTGCCTCGATCGTAATCTGCGGCGACAACGTTTCCTGCGCTAGTTCTGCGGCATGGTCGGCCATTCGCGCTACTTGACGAAATCCCGTCGCGCTGACCGCTACCCGCACGCGGAGCTCATCCCTTCCCTCGCTGATCAGTCGTCGAACAGCCGACGGTTCCATTGTGTGGGCCCAGGCGATGGACGCCTCGGCGGCGGTCCGCGACGGTGGCAATCCCGACTCAGTGCTGTACCATACGGCCGTATCGACTGCCCGATAGAGCGCCGTGATCGATGACACTCGGGTCACCCCGTCGAGCGACTGCAGCTTCGCTTCCCAGAACGAGATCATCTCAATTTGCTCAGGATCAAGCAGAACCTCAGGCCGAGCGGACAAGTAGATGTCAAACGAGGCGGTTCCCGAGAACTGCTCGTCCATCATCCGCAAGCTTTTTCGAAGTGGATGGGCGGCCGAAAACCGACTCGGTAGATCGGCCTCGACTGATTTTCCGTACAAGGCGACAAGAGCGGGCAGACAGCACAATAAGCCTCCACAAATCGCGGCATGCGGGAACCGCATACTGAATGCAGCGCACCATCCCACGACTCGATCCAGCGATCGATCGAGCAGCCGCGGAACAACCTTGGCGGGCGCGGCAGGGGGACCTATGGCTTCAAAAACGATCGGCGAAAGGAAAACGACCATCCACAAAGCGCTGGCCGCTCCTACGGCGGATGCGAACCCAAACTGTCGGACCGTGGGCGCCGAAACGACCATCAATGCGGCGAAACCGACGAACGTCGTTAAGCTCGTCAACACGCAGGCGCCGCCGACGTTGGCAAAGACTTGGCAAATCGCGTCGCGTTGCGGAATGCCGTCGTGGCGAGCCTGTTGGTAGGCGGACGTGACGTGGACGAGGTCGGTCGTGCTGACGGCCAGAATCACAAGCGGTGCTCCGGCGACCAGCATCGTCAGTTCCCCATAGAAAAAGGCTGTCGCTCCGAGTCCCCAAACGACTGCCATGCCGCCCAGCGCAAGGGCGAGCAAAGAGATCGTAACCTGTCGGAAAATAACGTAGATCAAACCGCCAAGCAGAAGCACGCTTACCGGCAGCAAGCGTAGCAGCGCCGTCTCCATGGCGTCGGTCATGGCTAAACTGTTGACGGGAAGGCCAACGAAGTAGATTCCGCTGCGACCGAGCCCTTGTTCAGCGAGGATCGCCTTGATTCGCCGCGTTACCTGTTTGTGGCCGCTATCTCCTAGATCGTCGCCGGTGGCGAGGGCAATGAGCATGGCCTGGCTCCGACCGTCACGTGAAAGCATCGTACCGACGATTGCCTCGTCGGACATCATTTCGTTCTTCAGGCCTCTGAAATCGACGCGCTCCTGTTTCGCCGGGTCGGTTGGCCAGTAGAAATCGGGAGGATGGCCTTCGTCGGGAGTCTGGCCGTTCAATAATGCGGAGCGAGCGACGCCGCGCGCGGCGACTTCGCGCGCTGACAAACGGTGCCTCACGCCCTTTCGACGCGCTTGGACGAGCGAAGCGACCGAGCCGACTTCGTCCATCTCCTCGATCGCCCTGCTGGCACGCTCAATTCGGCCGAATGACGCCCGCGTAAACAACTGGTCCAATTCGTTAGTCGCCACGACGATGATCTTGCCGTCGTCGTCGCCAAAAACCTCGCCGCGAGACGCATGCGCCTGGAGAACGGCCTCGTTGTCGACGAACGCTCGTAGAGGCTCAGCCCTGAGCGGCGTCCGCAGGAGCTTCGCTGCGCAAAGCGCCGTCACGGCGGCCGCACACCCCAGTATCAAGACGCGGTGAGCGAGTATCCACTGGCAATAGGAAGGAGGCAATCGCATTAGGAACTCGCAGTCGCGTAGGTAGGAGCAACGACAAAAGTATTGGCGTTTTGCGGCAAGAAAGGGACAAACGGCGGAACTTGCTCACGGGTCAGCCGCAATTCCAAAACGCCGGGGAGGCCGCTATGCGACTCATAGTCGTCAAGGCACGCAGCGAGTTCGCTCGTCGATCCTGCCGAACCGACCCACAGGCGGTCGCGTTGACCCAATCCGCGGGCGACACCAGCCACGGAAAACGCGGGGTATCGCGAACATTCGATGCGGCCGTCGAAATAGATCTGCTGCCGAGTAACGCACATGCCGTGCATGGCGTTGTTGAAGACGATATACAACACGGGGAGTTGATAGTGCACCGCCGTATGGATCTCCATGCCGAGCATGAGAAACGCGCCGTCGCCGCAGAACACGACCGTGCGCGAGCCAGGCGGCGATCCCAGTTGGGCGCCAACCGCCGCGGCAATGGAGTATCCCATGCCACCCATGCCGAGCGCAATGGTAGAGGTCGCGTCGCGTGGAATCTGCAAGTAGTGCATCGCCGCCACAGCGCAGTTTCCCGCGTCGAATACGATATGGCCCGAGGCTGGTAGAATGCGCTGGATTTCTTGGAGCGCGGTACTCTGTAGCAGTTCTTCGGGGCGGGCGAATTCCGCAGTGACGTTGTCGCAACTGTAGGGCGGCAACTTCGGCGCCAGTCGGGCCGAGAAACGCTTGACAGGCGGTTTCTTCGTCCGCCTGGGAACGACCTGGTGGCGCTGGCACAGCTTGTTGAGTTCCGCAAAGACGAGCCCGGCGTCTGCTTCGACCAACAAGGCAGGGCGAATGAATCCCAGTATTTCACTCTTGTCAATATTGACCACCGCCAACCGTTCCGGCTTGAGCGCTCCCGCCAGGGGGCTCCGCGTCATGACGTTGAGGCCAGTGCCGACCGCCACGATCAGATCGGCCCGGTCGCACAGCGCCTCGTGCACCGATGGTTCGCCGGCAACGCCTGCCGTGCCCAGAAACAGCGGATCGTCGTTGGGAAATGACGCCTTGTTTGCCGTCGTTGTCGCTACCTGCACTCCCATACGACGTGCAAATTCGACGACGGCGTAGGGGTCTTGAGAGCGATCGACTCCGCTGCCCAAGATCATCGCCGGCGACTTCGCAGCGCGAATGCGATTGAACAGCTCCACAATTTCGCTGGGCGAGGCAGTCCGCACGCTCACCAGGTCTGCTAGTCGATCCGGCAATGACGCGGGTCTTGGACCGACCTCCTGGTCGTACATGTCACGTGGAATCATCAGGACGGCAGTTCCCGGCCGATCGCTTAGCGCCGCACGAACGGCGGACTCCAGGCACGTCCAGAACTGGCTGGCGTCGGTGACCTTTGCACGGTACTTCGTAATTGCGCCCCAAAGACGGTCGGCGTCGACCGATCTCCCTCTTCCGGAAGAGTCCTGAAAGGCGCCGCGTCCTTCCAAATTCGTTGGCGGCTGACCAACAATTGCCAGTACTGGAACCGACTCAGCAAATGCTTCGGCGACACCGACGGCAAGGTTCATCATTCCTCCGCCCGACGTCGAGCAACAGACGCCGAGCGTACGGTGGACACGCGCCCGACAATCCGCCATGAACGCTGCTCCCACCTCCGACTTGGCAAAAACCGATTTAAGGCGGTCCTCTCCTAGGCGATGGACCGCGTCGAACACATGTTCGATATTTGCGCCGCCCACGCCGAAGAGGTAGTCGATTCCCCAATCACGGAGCGTGGTTACGAGAGCGTCGGCGAGTTTCATTACGGGAACTCCTATTTCCTTGGGTAGGGGTCACGCGGGACGCCACTGAATGACCGCGGATGCGGCAAAATCTCCCGCGTGGGAAAATCCGCCGAGCACCAGGTGCGAGCGATTCTTCAGCTGGCCAGTGTTCAGCGCTTCTTCGATACAGATGGGCAGCGCGGCGCCGAACAGGTTGCCGTGGCGCTCGAACGTCTGTACATGCTTTTCCCTGGGTGTCTGCAGCGCTTCGCGCCAGTTGCGAAGGAAAATGCGATTGGGTTGGTTGGTGATCAGCGTATCGATCTCGTTGACGGGAAGCTCCGCGTTGCGGCAGGCTTCGAAGATCACTTCCGGCACGATGCGATTGGCGCGTGCCATGATGTCGGCGACTTTCGTCTCCGAAAAGTCGACGTAGCCGGCATGCGTACTAGGTTCCCACCATTGGGACCCGTCATCGCGCACGATCGCCATGTCGTCTGCGTACTCGCCAAAGTTGCGATGGACGACCGACATAACGGGGGATTCGCTATTTGCGACGAAATAACCGACTCCGCAACCGTCGCCTGGGATGCGAGCTTGTTTCCGCACCCGGTTTTCCACGCTGCCGAAAATGCGCCCTGCAGAGTTCTGAACATTGCACAGCAGGGCCGACTTCAAGTTGTGGCTGGTCATGAGCGATTGGGCGTGCGAGATCATCTGGATAAACGACACGCAGCCGCCATTGTGCATGTCGAGAATCCATTTGGGCCGACATCCCAGGGCGTGTGCGACGGTCGCGCCGCAGCCGGTGAACGGCATATCGGGACAGGTGACGTTGGTAATCAGCACGTCGACGTCGCGTGCAAGATTGAGATTGAGCTTTTCCGCCAGGCGGCGACTCGCCTGATCGATCATGAAGACGGCCGATTCGTCGGCTGAGACATGATGGCGGCGCTTGACGCCGCGAAACATTGCATGGACGTGTTCGTCGTCGCCGTTGAGGAAGAACTCGTTGTCGACGACTTGGCGCGGCATGTAACTAGCGACGTCGATCAGGCTGACGGTTCTCATGACGCACCTCCGACTGTCATTGGCAAACTGTTTGCATGGCGGTATTCGAGGATATGCTTGAGGTTTTCGAGTTCGATCTGGTGACCAGCGTAGAAGAACGGCCACATGTCGCCGACCCACACCTTGCGGCTGGTCGGCGCCTTTTCCGGATAGGGATTTTCGTCGTAGAATGGATGACGGCAGTTCGTCCACAAGACGACGCAGCCGGGCTTGTTCAGCGTCAATTCCGCCGGTACCACGCGCATCAGATAGATCATCCAGAGCTTTTCGCCTTGGTCCCAAGCACAGTGGTAGTCGACGGTCATCGCTTCGCGGTTCGCGATCGTCCTGGTGTAAATGGTGGTTTCGCCGCCAATGCGATCGATGGCCGTGACCAGGCCTGGGTCGTGCGTCGGCGAAAAGTCACGCATACTGAATGTCCATTCCTGTAGCGAGTAGACGTCGGACAGATATTCGAACGCCTTTTCAGGTGGGCAGTCGATGTGGCTCTGGATGGTGCAGTACCGGCCATAGATCTGATCATGCGGATAGACTGCGTGCGTCATTTCCATGGCCAGGCCGGTCATCTCTTCCTTGCTGCAGTTTTCCATGCGGCGTACGCCGACCAAATTGTCGATTGCTAATTGAAAGGTCTGCATCTTTATATTTCCTTTTTGGCAAGTGAGGGCGCTGTCGGCCACATTGGACAGGCGACGCTGTACTAAGCGGAGTCGCCGCAAGAATGTTACGTCGAAGGTGGAATATTTATCCCTGCGCGACGACCTCGAAGTTTTGAAACGCATTCCAAAGCCAGTAGCAACAATCAAAAAACGACGGGAATACGGCCATCTACCGTCAAGTTTCCTGATCGCAAACCATTGCACGCAATTGCATTAACTCTCGGAAAATAGCGGTACATACAGGATTGGTCCGGCCGAAAGCGGGACAACGAAGAAAAGACAACGAAAGGAGACTTAGTAACGCCTGGATTCAGATAGCGAAAAACTGGAGGTCAGGATTTCCAACTGGATCGCTGAGGACTGGACGAAGTCCTTGGGCACGATCGGAAGCCTAACTTTGTCTGCAAGGTGCATGACATGGTCAATTACTTTTGGTTTCACCCACTCAATTCCGGCAACTAGATAAACTAGCATCCAAAATACCGTACAGGCTTGTACGCCGAAACAATTCCTGCGATAGGAAGTAGGCCAGGATCAATGCGACGATTGTTGTAATGGCAGTCATGGTTACTGCTCCAGTAACTCGGCTCGAGATACTCACTGGTTTGACATTTCAAACTCAACAAGTAGTTAAGCGCAGAAGCGAGCAGACCGTTACACCCTGCCGTTTATCTTGATCGGCAGGTGCCAGTTTCTGTTAGATGACCGTCACATCGAAGGTCCAAGGAAGCGAGGGCACATCCAACGAAGGAAACGATGTAACAGCAATTCGAATACGAGCCCGAATCGCGAGAGAGGCAAATGGGGACACCTTAAGATTGCTCACCTGCCTGGGGCATCGTAGTTTGCGGGTGTCCCTGTTTTTGCTGCGCATCTTTGCTTGAGGATCGACTATTCAAGTCTACAGAAACTTCCAGGTGTCAGTTGGGAAGGTAACGCGGCAGGGGGAGCGGGGAATCCATTGGGAAGCAGGCGTGTGATCGAGTTAGAACTTTGCCGTCACGTCTCAACCAAACTAGATTATCATAGACGTCGGGCTAATTGAATCGAGCTACGTCGGTCGGTGCGGTTTGAAATCTTGGTTCAATCGCCACTCGTTGTTGCGATTATCCCAGAGATACAGCCCACATTCCGCTGATCGAGACTGGGTAATTTTCGATTTTTCGATCCGACTATTCTAGGCTGATTCAATCAAGATTTCTCGTATGCGAGGCGTTCGATCCTTAGTTCCGTGTTGATGGGATGAGA
>Ga0310121_10005560_pt1 | contig 10813 bp, 12 predicted proteins | sample CB27_Tmax_986_MG_FD_203504 | JGI IMG/M metagenome (GOLD analysis project Ga0310121, IMG submission 203504) | Marine microbial communities from Western Arctic Ocean, Canada - CB27_Tmax_986 | ecosystem: Environmental > Aquatic > Marine > Oceanic | place: Canada: Western Arctic Ocean | collected...
GTCGCCCTTCTCCAGCGGCTCTACGACGTTACGGAGGGGCGGATAGCCATCGACGGAAACGACGTACGAGACATAAGCTTGAAGTCGCTGGCATCGCAGATCAAGGTCGTACATCAAGACCCGTACCTGTTCTCGCAGACCGTCGCCGAGAACATCCGATACAACACTCTGGACGCCACGGAAGACCGGATCGCATCGGCGGCAAAGGCCGTCGGGGCCCACGATTTCATCACCAATCTGGAACGCGGTTACGATACGCCACTCAACGAACGGGCCTTCAATCTGAGCGTAGGGCAGCGACAGCTCATCAGCTTCGCGAGGGCGCTCGCGGCCGACCCTCAAATCCTCATTCTCGACGAGGCCACGGCGAATATCGACACAGAGACCGAGCAGCTGATCCAGCGGGCACTCGAAGAGCTGCTTAAGGGCCGGACCGCAGTCATCATCGCACATCGGCTCTCGACTGTTCGGAACGCCGACCGCATTATCGTGATGGACAAGGGGCGAATCGTCGAGCAGGGCAAGCACGACGAGTTGATAGCCCTCGACGGCCTGTACGCCAGGCTGTCTTCATTCTCCGACAGCAATGCCGAACGTCAGCCGGGCGGCAACGGAAGCGGAAATGGACTGCGAGGGATGCAGCGTGGCGGCGGTCCGGGTGGCCGGTGGGCGCATCTGTCGCCGGACGAGCGCGAGGCGATGATGGAGCGACGCCAGAACCGAGACCACCCCTAGTAGTAGCGCACCACCGAGTTCAATACGACTACCGGACCGTCCGGTAGTCGCCTGACCGTTTGCCGGATAGAGGACGCCTCCGCAAGTGTGTTGCGTGGGCACACCTCACCTTTCGGCCAGAGTTGCGTCGGCTTCGAGGTTGCCGGTAGAGTAGACTCTGACATCATCGATGTTCTGATACCTACGATGCGGAGCTGTATATGAAAGTCTTCTGGCGAGAAGTGAGAAGAGGCCAGCGCCTGGTACTGGCGGACGAGGGAGGCGAGTACGAGGAAGAGGTCGGAGGGGTACGGGAGACGAAGCGGGGCTTTGACGCGTTCGCCAAGACCTTCGGGTACGACCCGGGCCGGGCGGTCAAGGGGATGACTTCGATGGAGGAAGCCAAGGAGTTCGTGGAAGCCTTCAGACCATGGGACCTGTACGCTGAGGGGCAAGGCGGCCTGACTGTCGACGAGGAAACACGGCCTCCGAAGGACCCGACTGGCGACCAGTGATCGGATTCGTTGGCGGCACCGGCCCCGAAGGCAGAGGTCTCGCTCTCCGTTTGGCACTGGCGGGTGAAACGGTCGCTATAGGCTCTAGAGACGCGACCCGCGCGGCCGAGGCGGCACGGGAAATCCTCAAAAGCACGCCGACCACCCCTGTGTTGGGCGGTTTCAACGAGGACGTCGCCCGCGACTCCGAGATCGTGTTCATCTCGGTACCCTATGTCGCGCAGCAGGATACTCTAACGGCCATCAAGGACAACCTGACCGGCAAGACGGTGGTCAGCGTGGTGGCGCCCGTGTCCTTCTCCAAAGGAGTCGCGACAGCCGTGCCTGTCGAGGAAGGCTCTGCGGCGCTGCAGGCCAAGGCGGTCTTGCCCGACTCCAGAATCGTCGCCGCGTTTCAGACGATCAGCGCCCGCGACCTTCTCAAGCCCGAGAACCCTATCGACTCGGACGTTATCGTGTGCTCGGACGACGAGGACGCCAAGGCCGAGGTGTCGGCGCTGGCGGAGAAGATCGAGGGGGTCCGGGCAGTCGATGGGGGCGGACTTGCCAACGCGGGCTACGTCGAGAACTTCACGGCGCTTCTCATGGACATCAATCGGAGGTACAAGGCCCACTCGGCCATAAGAATCGTAGGTATCTGACTAGGAATCTAAAGAATAGAGCGCGGTTTTGGAGGGCGATGTTCCTAACGTCGGGCACATATGTGCGTTATGACTGATAGCCCCCCCCATACGAGCTAAATCAATGACCATCGTCGGACTCATAGTGGGCGCGGCTATTCTGGCCTTCGGACCCTCGGGTGGCGCTGCTGGCAGTGTCCCGCGGCCGGAGCCTATTCGCGTCCTTGAGGCTACCCACGAGGTCCGGTTCCCCAGCGAAGTCGTCTTCAATCTCCGAGCCGAGGGCGACGCATCAATAACCGAGGTGACCCTCTACTACAAGGTCTCGGGCGGTCGGGTGACCATCTACGGCTATCCAAGCTTCTCACCAGCGAATCAGATAACCGCCGGCTTTACAATCGAAACGGACGGCAACTCGTATCTGCCGACTGGGACCGATATCGAGTACTACTATCAGCTCCGGGACGCCTTGGGCCGGTCGTTGGAGACACCCCAGTTTACTCTGGAGTACCGAGACCCTCGGTACGACTGGCAGACACTGCAACGGGGCAACGTCAAGTTTCTCTGGCACGACCGTCCCGTTGACCAGGTGGTCGGGGTCTCAGACGCCGTTGCCGAGAGACTCGACGAAGTCCGGCAGGTCATGGGCCTCGATGCGGTCCCACCAATGAAAGCCGTGTTCGTCAACGACACCCGTGAGGCCGAGCGGAGCTTTCCCTCCGTCAGCGGAACGGCAACGCGGACCCATCTGTACGGCGGTTTTGCCTTCCGCGAATACGACCTCTTCGTCCTGGCGGAGCTTCACACCGACGGCGTAGTCCACGAGGCCACCCACCTGATGCTGGACGAAGCAGTATCGTCGGCGGTGACACAGGTGCCATCGTGGCTCCATGAAGGACTCGCCACCTACTTCGAGTCGTCGTCCAACCGGCGCGAGCGTTCGCTGGCCCAAGCGGCGCGGAGCTCGTCGCTTATGCCACTGAGCCATATGACCCGACAGCCCGGCAAGCCATCGGACGTGCGGGTTTTCTATGACCAGTCGTGGGGCGTCGTCAATCACCTGATGAGCTCCTACGGTCCGGACCAAATGACCACTCTTATTCAAGCGATGGGCTCCGGCAAGAACCCGAATGAATCGCTATGGTGGGCCTACGGTCTGACAGTCGACGATCTGGACGAGCAATGGAAAGCGTCGCTGTTGGGCAGCACTCCGGTCGCTCCCCGACCGGACCCCGGCACGTTGATCACCAATAGCCTGATCGGCGGCGCCGTGGCCATCGTATTGACCGTCGCGGGCCTCAGGTGGCTCCGCAACCTGCTGGCTCCCTCCACCAGCCACGATACGGCCGGGTAGACACTGATCTGGGCGCCGAGGCCAGGCACACAGATTCCACTGAGTCGAATTAGACCGTGACAGACCTCGCCCAATATCAAGGCGTCGGCCAGTTCGGCCGTGCCTATCACATTACGTTGGAGAACGACACACACGCGCCGGGCTCAATCGACCGAGCGCTGGATGAACAGATGGTCCGGCTGTGCGCGGAGACCGCTTCCCTTCTGTACAACGAATACACGCCACAGGATTTGAAGTACACGCAAGGCTCCCGACCGAACCTTGAGCGGTGGCTCGGACTGCGGGAAGCTCGAGGCCATTACCTCATGGTGCGCTCAACTGGGACAGCGAGCACCGGAAGCGTTGGACAACATGCGCTTCGGAGGAACCGAGGAACAGGTAATTCAGCGCGGCTCCGACTGGTGCACAGGCGTCGCGCGAGTTGCGTGCTCATGTGCCAAGTCGGGGGCATCCCGGCTCGATTGGTTTCCCTCTATAACACGACCCAGGCATATAGTGGGCACCGGATTATCGAAGCTTTGCGCAACGGGGTCTGGGGTACGGCAGACCCCGTCAACGGCGTCGCCTACAGACAACCAGACGGGACGCCCGCTACGACCTGGGAACTGATGCAGGAGCTGAAGCTGATCGAGGCAAATTGGACGGGCAGGACCAGCTTCTACCCCGATCCCGGCCGGTTCATGGGAGCGGCCATCGTGAACTACGTCGTGTGGGAGTACGACAAGTACGACTACACGGTCAGCGGACTCAACGGCTACTCCCGATCAATCCTCAAGATGTCGACTAAGGGCTGGCCCGGCGGCCTCCGATGGCTATCACGGCGAGGACGAGTCTTGAGTCGGACCCTAGTGCACCAACTGCACTTTCCGTCCGAGGTGCGGGTCTTCGAGCACCCCGGAAAGCCGACTCTCGTTAGCGCAGATGCGATCGTCCTAGACGGCGTGTCCACCTGGGAAGGCAGGCCGCAGGAGCTACTGCTTCCTGAACAGGTGGCTCAGCGTTTACGCCACGTTTGACGAACGCCTTGAACCTCTGGCTGCCACCTCCGGCTTCCCGTTCGTTTTCAACTGTGACATTAAGACTCCGCATTTGGTCAGAGGCGGATCGGTTTTCACAACGGACCTCATGCTCGATGTGTTAGTGCAAGGGGACGGTACGACGTACGAGATCAGAGATACCGACGAGTTCGAGAGAGCGTACAGCAATGGCCAGTTCGGACCTGCATGGTTCAAGGCTGCGAAGCGCGAGATGGCTGGGCTCGCGCAGCTACTGGAGCAAGGAAAGTTCGCGGACATGCTGACCCAGGCCGCACCCTTTCCTCGGGAGACACAGCTCTTCAGGCCGCAGCCGCCCATTTACGCTGTCGCGCCGGACCGCGCCCAAGGTCGCGTTCGAAGACGGGCTGGCGAGTCTAGACGGGTGGATCGTGGGAACCTACGTTCACGGGCTTTTCCAGAATGACGTGCTGCGACGGACGATTCTCTCGAACGTCGCGAGGAGACGGGGTTTGGAGCTGTCAGCGAAGAAGACGTCCTTCAGTCAGGCCGCCGAATACGACAAGCTATCCGACCTTGTTCGGGCGAACGTCGACATGGACACGGTGCGTCTTTCCGCCGGCCTTCGACGATGAGGCCGCCCGGTCGAAAATCAGATCGAGATATGGCAAGACGGTCCGTCGGACGTTATACTAAAAAGGTACGAAGAGCGATTTCAGCGTCGGAGACGAAGATTGGTTGATTCCCTCACTGTAGGCCCTAACCTGTTTTTTGCAATTGTCGTCGGCTATCTTGTCGGCGCTGTTCCTATAGCGGACCGGCTTAGCCGGTGGAACGGTGTGGATATTTTCGCGGTCGGCACAGCGCTAGCAGGGGCGTCCAACGTACGGCGGAATGTAGGCAAGGTCCCGGGGCTCGTGGTACTCGTAGGCGACCTCGGGAAAGGTGTGCTCGCCGTCCTCGCCTCAGACTGGATTGGCGTCGAAGGCCCATGGCTGCTCTTGCCAGTCGCGGCTGCCGTCGCCGGCCACTGGCGGTCGGTCTTCTCCGGCTTCCGAGGGGGGGATGGGATGGCCACCCTCGGGGGATCGACCATAGCACTGTTTCCAAGCATTGGAATGATCAGCGTGGGCGTCGCGATGGTTGTCGCTCTGGGCGGACAGCGGATGCCGTACTCGTCGTTGCTGGGTATTGTGACCGGGTATGGGACGCTCGTTGCCCTCAGCCTGACCTACGACCAGGGCCCCGTTCTGGCGGTGGGTGTCGGAGGACTGGCTTCGCTGGTGCTCGCTTACGCGATCAACGGTCACCGACGGAGGCGCCACTCCGAGGACTGGGACGCCCTTGGGGAGTCCGACGGATTCGCCGAGCGGTCAGGCTAGGCTTCAGACAAAGAAAGAACAGAAGAAGGGACCATCACGCGATGTGATGGTCCCTTCTCTTTTCGTCCGCGAAAGCCTCAGGCGATGGCCACGCAGGTTGTCGTGCGGATGACACCGGACTGAGAGTGAACGTGGTCGGCGACTCTATTGCTGATCGCGTCCACAGTGTCAGCCTCGAAGACAACGATCACGTCGAACGGGCCGGTGACCCTCAGCACGTCCCGCACCTCCTCGAGGCTCTTGAGCGAGCCGACCAGGTCCCTCGAGTGACCCGCGGCCATCTCGATCAGTATGTAAGCGCGAACCAACCGGGCCTCCTTATCCGCTTGCTACGCCTGGCCGCCTCAAGCATAGCATAAGACACCCCGCCGACCCGCCAACGACAACCACCCCTTGCCGCAACAGACGGACCCGCACATTTTCGTACAGCGTGATATTGCCGTATATATAGGTACGGAGGTTGGTCCAATGGCTACCGAGCGTATGGCAGCGGCCCAGCTCCCTCATCCGATAGCGGGGTGACGCGAGACTATGGCCGCACGAAGGCTCTCGTGACGTCGGTTCCCTCGGACTTGCCGAGCCATTCGGCCTGCTGAAACGCCTCCTCGATCTTTTCCAGGGGGAAGCTGTGAGACATGACGTCGGAAAGGGGGTACTTGTCTTTGGTACGGACGAGGAAGTCGAGGGCGACCGGCAGTGTGTAAGGATTGTAGTGGGTGACGCCGATGATCCGGCACTGGCCCCACAGTATTTTGGAGACGTCGATGTTGGTCTCGCTGCCCGGCCAGATGTTCCCGACCTCGATCAGGGTCCCGCCGTGGCGCAGCATCTCGATGCCTTCACGGAAGACCTGAGGGTAGCCAACGACCTCCATGACCACGTCGGCGCCCCGGCCGTCGGTGAGTTCTTTGACCCGTTCGATTCGGGCCTCAGGAGTATCGTACTCATTCAGGTCGACGGTCTCGTCGGCGCCGCATCGCCTGGCGAGGTCGAGCCGGCCCGATTGGCCGTCGATGGAGATTACGCGACCGGCGCCCATCTCCTTGGCCGCGGCCGTGGCGTTTATGCCCAACCCGCCAGCTCCCTGGACCACTACGCTATCGCCCATCCGCACGTCGGCCTTGTTCAGTCCGTAGATGACCTGAGAGACGGCGCAGTTGACGGCCACGGCCGCCTCGTCGGAGATCTCGTCAGGGACCTTGAAAACGTAGTGGCCCGGATAGAGGTAGTAGTACTCCGAGAAACCACCGTTGCAGTAAGGGAATTCTTCCACGGACGCTCTGAAGCGGAACCGGTCTGAGCAGTGGTTGGGCTCATCTCTCAGGCAATTGTAGCAGCGCCCACAGGGGAAAAAGTAAGGAAAGACGACCCTGTCGCCCTCCTTGAGGGTTCTACCAAGAGAGTCAGTGGAAATGTCCGACGCCAGGGCATCGACGGCGCCCGTCATCTCGTGTCCGAGGATCACGGGCCCAGGCTTTCCGGGCAAGATGGGCTTGAACTCACCCCGCCAGTAGTGCAGGTCCGACCCGCAGATGCCTCCCGAAGTGATTTTGACTCGGATTCCTCCGGCCTCCACCGGCACGGGAGGAAGCTCGATCATCTCGAACTTGAACGCTTCGACGAAGACGGCAGCCTTTCCCATCACCATGTCGAGCACCTCCAGGAGCAGATACGGGCTGGAACGCCACGACTGTACCATCGAGGTTGGGAATCAGCAACAGCGTCAGGCAAGCGACGAAACGGCAATGGCGCATCGTGTCGTGCGTGGAAAGCGCGTCGCGGTGCTAGTAGACTAGGGCGGCGCCCACAGGTGGGCATTGGTACTCAAGTATGTGACTGGGTCCGGCACGCGGTCCTTGTGGACTGGTTCTGAACTGGTATTGAACGGCCAATCGGTCAGGTGTTCTTCGTTGCTTCTGGCAGCGCTCTTGCCGCTTGCACTCATTACAGGATGCGGGCAGGAAAAGGGTACCGGCGGCCAGCTCCTCATTTTCGCCGCAGCCAGCCTGGCAGACGCGTTCAGTGAGATCGAGGAATCGTTTGAAGAAAATGGGGACGTCGAGCTGGCCTTTAGCTATGGAGCGTCCCAGGCGCTCGCACAGCAGATCGCGAGCGGAGCACCAGCCGACATCTTCATTCCAGCCGGCAGGTCCCCGATGGAGTTCCTGAGGCAAAGAGGTGCACTGCAGCCTGACGTGAGTGACCTCCTGACGAACCGGCTGGTCGTGGTCACCCGGTCCGATCTCGAAGTAGAGCTCGGCTCGATGGAGCAACTAACGGACTCGATAGTCGATCGAATAGCCGTGGCAACGCCCGACCTGGCCCCCGCCGGGAGGTACGCGCGGGAGGCGCTCCGGACCCTGGGGCTGTGGGACGACCTCGAGCCGAAGCTGGTTTTCGGTGCGGATGTCAGGGCGGCGATGGCTTACGTCGAATCGGGTAACACGGACGTCGCAATCGTGTACATGACCGACGCCAACATGGCGCGGGACCTCGACGTGTGGGATGTCGTGCCGCCGGAAAGCTACTCGCCCGTGACATATCCCCTGGCCGTCGTCGATAGGGCCGAACGCGATGAAGAAGCGACGACCGAGTTCTTGACGTTCCTGCGGGGGAGCTTCGCTCAGAACGTCTTCGAGCGTCATGAGTTCCAGATGGCGGTAGAGTCCCCATGAGCCTGGCGCTTCTGGAGTTGTCCCTCCGCGTTGCGGTCTTAGCGACGCTGCTGGACCTACCGATAGCCCTGGCGGCCGGTTGGTTCGTGGTGAGGAGCAGGTTACCAGGCCGTTTCATCGTGGACGTGCTGATATCCCTGCCGTTGGCCGTCCCTCCGGTCGCTATAGGGTTCGGCCTGCTTCTCCTGCTGGGACGCGACGGGCCTATCGGTGCAGCGGTCCACGGCGTTCTGGGCGCCGATCTCGTATTCACATGGGTAGCCGCCGCCATAGCATCGGCCGTCGTGTCGTTCCCGCTGATGGCCAGGGCCGCTATGGTGGCAATGGCAGGTGTTGACGAACGGCTGGAGATGTCGGCCCGCAGCTTAGGGGCCGGTCCATGGCGGGTCGCTCTTACGATCACGCTGCCGCTAGCGTACCGCGGAATCCTCGCGGGTGTGCTACTAGGCTTCGTACGGGCTCTCAGCGAATTCGGCGCCACCATCACGGTGGCGGGCAACATCGAGGGCAAAACACAGACCCTGCCGCTGGCGATCTACTCGAAGGTGCAGCTCCGGGACGACGCAGCGGCGATCGAGCTGGTGGCGGTGTCTATCGTGCTCGCCATCGCAACCCTCGCCGTCCACAACTGGCTTCTACGAAGGGCGGAGCGTGGGAATTAGGGCTGCGCCGGTGTCAAAGCAAAGAGACAGAGTGCTCAGGTTTCGCGTCGCCAAAGGTTATCCGGGGTTCGCGCTCGAATGCGAGGCGACCTTCGAATCCGGCGTAACCGCCGTGTTCGGCGCAACGGGAAGCGGCAAGACGACGTTGCTCAACTGCATCGCAGGCCTGACCAGGCCCGACGAAGGCTCCATCGAACTTCTCGGCGACACGGTCTACTCGTCGACGGCGCGGGTCAACAAGCCGCCGGAAAAGCGCAGACTCGGGTATGTCTTTCAGGACTCGGCACTCTTCCCTCACATGAACGTGCGGGACAACATCACCTACGGATACAAGCTCACACCTGTGGAAAGCCCCAAGGCCGATCTCGATCAGCTGGTCGAGCTGTTCGTGCTATCGGACCTGATGGACCGAGGAGTCCGAGCCCTCTCGGGGGGCGAGCGCCAGAGAGTGGCCCTGGCCCGGGCACTGGCAGCCTCGCCCAGAATGTTGCTACTCGACGAACCCCTGGCGTCGTTGGACGTATCGTTCAGGGGCGCGATAATCCGATACCTGAAACGCGTTTGGCGGGAACTGCACGTGCCGATGGTCTACGTCTCGCACTCGATATCCGAGGTCCTGGCGTTGGCAGAGGATGTTCTGGTTCTGGGTGGCGGACGGGCCGTGATGCAAGGTTGGCCGTCGCAGGCGCTGGTTAACCCCAGGGTTACGGCGATTGCCGACTACGCGACCCTCGAAAACCTGCTCGACGCGGAGGTCGTGGCACCGGCCAACGCCGACGGCCTCGTTGCCCTCGAGGTGGGAACCGTGACCCTGACCGCGCCGGACGTGTCCACCGAAGTCGGCGAATCGCTGACGGTGTCCGTACCGGCGGGCGACATCATTCTCGCCCTGGAGGTACCGTCCAGGATCAGCGCCCAGAACATTGTGCCGGGCACGGTCTCCGAAGTGCACACGCTGGAGACCCGAGTCCTGGTTTATGTCGACATAGGCACGGAGGTGGTGGTCGAGATAACCCGAGGCGCGCTGCGGGACCTCGAGATTCGAGAAGGGCTCCAGCTCTACCTGGTCATCAAGAGCACCAGCATCGTAGCGCTTGAAGGGCCGACCGGATGAGAGTATTCGGGGATCTACGAAGCGGAGCCGCGCCCGGATACGACGTTCTCTCCCGCGGGACACATATCGAGGAGACAACACTCCTCGCATTGGGGTTGGCGCTTCTTGCACACTCGCACCGCGTGAGCCACGATGAGCGCGTGGTATTCGCCAAACCTCTCCGGGTCGGCTGACAGGTTGTCGGCGAATAGCGTCTGGTACTGGGAATAGCTACCTCGTTCGGGAGCGACGCCCAGCCGGTAGAAGACCCGCCTGGTGTACTCGTCGATCACGAAAACCGGTTTGCCGACGGCGTACAGGAGAATGTCGTCGGCGGTCTCTTCGCCGATTCCGTGGACCTCTAGTAACTCCTTTCTCAGAACTCCGTCGTCGACCGCGGCCAACGCTTCGATGTCATCGTCGTACCGTTCCAGAAACTCGGCAAGGGCCTTGAGCTTGCGTGCCTTGGCGTTGTAGTAGCCGGACGGGAACAGAAGGCGCGCCAGCTCTTCCTGGGGAAGCTCCCTGATTGCGGCGGCGGAGAGAGCGTCGGCTGCCTTCAGGTTCGCCATCGCCTTCTCAACGTTCGACCAGGCGGCCGCCTGAGTCAGCACGGCGCCGACCATTACCTCGAAGGGAGTCTCACCCGGCCACCAGTGCTGTGGACCGTAACGGCCGAACAGCCGCTCGAATACGTCCAGCAGGACCGAGCGGCTGTCGGGCGCAGCTTTCCTTTCTTTTGGCGTGGACCTGGCCGCCATCCTAGTACCTAGAGATCAACGGGGATCGAGTCCTCTATCTCA
>Ga0310121_10005561_pt1 | contig 10813 bp, 14 predicted proteins | sample CB27_Tmax_986_MG_FD_203504 | JGI IMG/M metagenome (GOLD analysis project Ga0310121, IMG submission 203504) | Marine microbial communities from Western Arctic Ocean, Canada - CB27_Tmax_986 | ecosystem: Environmental > Aquatic > Marine > Oceanic | place: Canada: Western Arctic Ocean | collected...
ATCACCTTTACAAAATTTTTCAGATTTAAAAATAGAAATTAAAAACTTAATATTATTATTAAATCCTCTTAAATAATAAGAATTCAGAGCTTTAATAATGATATTAATACATTGCTTTCTATTCTTTCCCTTAACTATTAGCTTAGCAAGCATAGGGTCGTAATTAATACTAACATCTGAACCATTAATAATACCCGAATCTATACGTACATTTTTTTTATTTTTTGGCTCCATATATTTTTTTACTCTTCCAACAGATGGTAAAAAATTTCTAATTGGATCTTCTGCATAAATTCTTGCTTCCATCGACCAGCCATTTATTTTTACATTTTCTTGTCTAATTTTTAATTCTTTTCCGTCAGCAATTCTTATCATTTGCTCAACTAAATCAATTCCTGTAATTTCTTCAGTTACAGGGTGTTCGACCTGCAGTCTTGTATTCATTTCCAAGAAATAAAAATTATTTTTTTGATCAACTATAAATTCTACTGTTCCCGCTGATTGGTAACCTACCTCTTTAGCCAAAGCTTTTGCTTGTTCTCCCATTTCATTTCTTAATTTGATAGAAATAACTGAACTAGGTGCCTCTTCGATTATTTTTTGATGTCTTCTTTGTATAGAACATTCCCTTTCACCTAAATGAATTACATTGCCAAATTGATCTGCTAAAACTTGTATTTCAATATGTCTTGGTTTTTCAATATATTTTTCTATAAATACTCTAGCATCCCCAAAACTTGTTTTTGCTTCGCTTGATGCTAATTGAAATGCATCTTTTATTTCTTTTTTATTTTTTACAATTCTCATTCCTTTTCCACCTCCACCGGCAGAAGCTTTTATCATTAATGGAAAGCCAACATCTTCAGCAATGCTTAATGCATGAGCATCATCTTTAATTACTTCATTAAAACCAGGTATAGTATTAACCCTTGTCTTAATAGCTAAATTTTTAGATTGAATTTTATCACCCATAATTTTAATAGCTTCAATATTAGGGCCAATAAATTTTATTTTTGTTTTTGATAACTTTTGAACAAAATTTGAATTTTCAGATAAAAAACCATATCCTGGATGTATGGCATCAGAGTTAGTTTTTTTTGTTGCATCTATTATTTTTTCAATTGAAAGGTAACTCTCAGAAGCAGGGGATGGTCCAATTAAAATAGATTCATCAGCTTCTAATACATGTTTAGAATATTCATCTGCTTCGGAATAAACTGCAACAGTTTTAATTCCCATCTTTTTAGCAGTTTTGATTACTCTGCAAGCAATTTCCCCCCTGTTTGCAATGAGTATTTTTTTTATCATTATTTTTAAAGGGGTATATTATTATGTTTTTTAGGTGGGTTTTTTAAAAACTTATTTTTTAACATTATTAATGCTTTGCAAATTCTAGCTCTTGTTCCAGCTGGTCTAATTATATCATCTATAAAACCTCTGGCTCCAGCAATAAACGGATTTGCAAATTTTTCTCTGTATTCTTCAGTTCTTTGATCAATTTTTTTCTTATTTTTTAAATCATCACGAAAAATTATCTCAACCGCTCCTTTTGGCCCCATAACTGCAATTTCTGCAGTAGGCCATGCATAGTTTACATCTCCTCCTAAATGCTTGGAACTCATAACATCATAAGCACCTCCGTAAGCTTTTCTTGTAATTATAGTTATTTTAGGAACTGTAGCTTCTGTATATGCAAATAGTAATTTAGAGCCATGCTTTATAATTCCACCATATTCTTGTTTCGTACCTGGTAAAAAACCTGGTACATCTACAAAAGTAATTATAGGAAAATTAAAACAATCACAAAATCTTACAAATCTTGCAGCCTTTCTTGAAGAGTCAATATCTAAACATCCAGCTAAAACTAATGGTTGATTGGCAACTATACCTATTGGCTGTCCATCCATACGAGCAAAACCAGTAATTATATTTTTTGCATAATTTTCTTGGATCTCAAAAAAATCTTCATCATCTATAATTTTATTAATAACTTCTTTCATATCATAAGGTTTGTTAGTGTTATTAGGTACTATCGTATTTAAAGTTCTTTCAGTTCTACTAGGTTTATCATTTGTTTTAATCACAGGAGGTTTCTCTCTAAAAGATGAGGGAATAAAATCAAATAATCTTCTTATTTCTTTTAATGCGATAATGTCATTTTTAAAAGAACCATCAGCAACACTTGATTTTGTTGTATGAGTAGAAGCACCACCTAATTCTTCATGAGTAACATCTTCATGAGTAACTGTCTTGACTACTTCTGGGCCAGTTACAAACATGTAAGAAGTTTTGTTAACCATAAAAATAAAATCAGTCATAGCCGGAGAGTAAACAGCTCCTCCTGCACATGGACCCATAATTACAGATATTTGTGGAATTACTCCAGATGCTAAAACATTTTGTTCAAAAACTTTTGCATATGCTGCAAGTGAATCAACACCTTCTTGTATCCTTGCGCCACCTGAATCATTTAAACCAATTACAGGTGCGCCAACCTGCATTGCTTTTTCCATAATTTTTACAATTTTGTTAGCATGTGCTTCAGATAAAGAACCTCCAAAAACTGTAAAGTCCTGACTGAAAACAAAAACTTGTCTTCCATTAATAAGTCCGTGCCCAGTTACAACCCCATCACCTGGAACTTTATTTTTTTCCATTTCAAAATCAGTGGATCTGTGTTCTACAAACATGTCCCACTCTTCAAATGAATCTTTATCTAATAAAAGATCAATTCTTTCTCGCGCTGTTAATTTACCTTTTTTATGTTGGGCATCTATACGTTTTTTTCCACCGCCTTCTTGAGCTTTTCTTCTTTTTTCTTCTAATAGTCTGATTATGTCTTTCATAAGAAAAATAAAATAAAGAGTTTACTTAAGTATGTTTTCAAATAATTCTACTAATTTTTCAATTCTTTTGCACCTTTTAAAATATTTGAAATAACAAATTTATTTATAAAAGTTTCATTAATGGGAATTTTATATAAATAACAAAATTTTCTTATATGATCAGGTAATGTAGCTGTGAATTCTTCCTTAATTCCATCTTTTTTGATTATCTTAAGTTTATAAGCATGTAAAAAAAGTTTATTAGAATCAATATTTTTATTTTGATCTAATTTCTTAAAGTATTTTTTATCACCGAGTATTGGACAACCTAATTCAAAACAATGTTCTCTAATTTGTCTTTTTCTTCCTGTTTCAGGTTTTAAAAGAACAAATGAAAATCTTTTTTTTATTTTTTTTAAGACAATATACTTTGTTACTGCATCTTTGTTTTTTTTATCCTTAATTTTTCTTATAATTGTTCCATTCATTCTTTTTGGAATCCCATTTAAAATAGCTAAATAAAATTTTTCTATATTTTTATCTTTAAATTTTTTTGATAAACACACACTTGATTTATATGTTCTAGCAATTATTAATAGACCACTTGTTTCCTTATCAATTCTATGAACTATTCTCGGACTTTCTTTTAAATTAAATTTTAATTCATCTTTTATATCGTCAATACTTAATGATGTTTGTGTACCACCATGAACAGCAATACCTGGTGGTTTATTAATTATAATTTTTTCTTGATCTTTATATAAAATATGACTGATTATTTTCTTTTTAAGACTTTTTAAATCATTTAAATTTTTTTTTATTTTTTTTTTTTTTTCAAATTTAATACTAGGTATTTCAACAAGATCTCCTTCTTTAATTTTATAGGAAAGTTTTACTTTTTTTTCATTTAATGTTATTTTTCCTTTTCTACATAGTTTCTCTAATAAATTTTGAGGAACTCTTAGAAATTTTCTTTTAATCCATTTATCTAATCGTTGCTCTGACTCAGATAAATCAATTTGGAATTTCAATTTATTGTTTTTTTGGACTTGGTAATTTAGACTCTTTAAATAAAACGTGCTTTTTAGCTACTGGATCAAATTTTTTAACTTCTAATTTTGTTTTCTTCTCTCCTTTTGTTCCTCTTTTAATAATATAAAAATAGCCAGTGCCAGCTGTACTTAATAATCTTTTAACTTCAAATGTTTTTGCCATTTATTTGTCCTCTTTTTTTATTTAATTTTTTAGAAATTTCTTGGTTTTTCAATTTTTTTACCTAATTTCTTTGCAATTTCTTCATTTTCTTTTAATTCACTTTCTGGAACTTTTTGGTTGATATTTTGGCCTTGATTTTGTTGAGAACTATCAGTACTTTTTTCATCTGGTTTAGTTTCATCATCATGTTTTTTTTGTACTGGTCCAGAATCTAAACCTTTTACTTTTTCATCTCTATCTACCAACTCAATAACTGCCAAAGGCGCCATATCTCCATATCTAAAACCATTTTTAAGTATTCTAATATATCCCCCTTTTCTAGTTTCATATCTTCTTGCAATATTTGTAAAAAGTTTCTCGGTAATTTTTTTATCTTTTAGAATTGAAAGAGCTTTTTTTCTAGATGCTAAACTTCCCTTTTTTGCAAGTGTAATTATTTTCTCTACAAAGGGTCTTAAATTTTTTGCTTTTGCTAATGTTGTAGTAATTTGTTCATGTTTAATTAAAGATAATGTCATATTATTAAGCAACGCTTTTCTATGTGAACTAGTTCTATTAAGTTTATATTTTAAAACTCGATGTCTCATTACTTTATAAATTATCGTCTAGATTTTTAGATAATTCCTCTATATTCTCCGGAGGCCAATCTGAAATATCCATACCTAAATTTAAACCTAATGACATTAAAATTTCTCTAATTTCATTTAACGATTTTCTTCCAAAATTTGGAGTTCTTAGCATATCGTTTTCAGATTTTTGTACTAAATCACCTATATATACAATGTTATCATTTCGTAAACAATTTGCAGATCTAACAGATAATTCTAATTCATCAACTTTACGCAGTAAGTTCCTGTTAAATTTAATTTCTGACTCTTCTTCCTTGGTTTTGTCATCAATCACTGGCTCTTCAAAATTAATAAAATATTGTAATTGTTCTTGCAAAATCCTTGCAGACATAGCAATTGCATCATCTGGCTCAATTGCTCCATTTGTTTCAACATTTAAAGTAAGTTTGTCATAATCAGTTACTTGACCAACTCTAGAATTTTCAATTTTATAAGATACTTTTCTTACAGGAGAAAAAGTAGAGTCAATAAAGATAAGCCCTATTTCTTTATCCTCTTTTTTTTGCTGTTCAGCTGTAACATAACCTTTGCCGTTTTCTACAGTAAATTCGAGATTTATTTTTGCTGATTTTTCAAGATGGCATAAAACTAAATCTTTATTGATAATTTCAATTTCACTTCCAGCTTCAATTTGTGAAGCCTTTATTTCACCCGGTCCAGAAGTTTTTAACACCATTTTTTTTGGTTGATCACTATTTAATTTTAGTGCTAATAATTTAATATTTAAAATAAATTCAGTAACATCTTCTATCATTCCTGATATAGATGAAAATTCATGCAAAACTCCGTCTATTTGTACTGATGTAACAGCAGCTCCTTGAAGAGAAGATAATAAAATCCTTCTTAAGGCATTTCCAATTGTTAAACCAAAACCTCTTTCTAAAGGCTCTATAACAACTGATCCAGAAGTTTTTTGCTCTTCCTTATTCACATCTATTTTTATTGGCTTTATTAATTCTGCCCAGTTTTTGTAAGCAAATGGTTCGGGTTTTTTTAAATCTTTATTAACTTCTTCTTTTTTATTCATATTTATTTTATCCTTTCATTTATAAAATTAAACTCTTCTTCTTTTCGGCGGTCGACAACCGTTATGTGGCAAAGGTGTAACATCTTTTATAAAAGTTATTGTAAAACCATTTGCTTGTAGCGCTCTTATAGCAGATTCTCTTCCTGCGCCTGGTCCCTTAATATATATTTCTAAACTTTTAACGCCATGGTATTTAGCTTTCACAGCTGCATCTGAAGCAGCAATTTGAGCAGCGTAAGGAGTTGATTTTCTAGAACCTTTAAAACCTTTTACCCCAGATGAAGACCAAGATAACGTGTTGCCTCTGACATCAGTTATATTGATCACCGTATTATTAAAAGTAGCATTAACATGCGCAATAGCATGTGGAACGCTTTTTTTTACTTTCTTTTTAAGAAACCTTTTTTTTGGCTTTAATTTAGACTTTTCATCTTGTTGTTCATCAGTTTTTAATTTTTCTTTTGTTTTTAGTTTTTCTTTTTTTTCCTCAACCATAATTTATTATGCTGTTACTTTCTTTCTGTTAGCAATTGCAATTCCTTTTCCTTTACGAGTTCTAGCATTTGTATGAGTTCTTTGACCTCTAACAGGAAGTTTTTTTCTATGTCTAAGCCCTCTATATGTTCCTAAATCAGTCAATCTTTTTATATTAAGTGAAGATTCACTTCTTAAATCACCTTCTACTTTATACTTTTTCTCTATATATTCCCTTATTTTTAAAACCTCATCATCTGCTAATTTATTTACTCTTTTATCATCTGATATACCAACAACTTTACATATTTCATTAGCTGTTGTAGGGCCTATTCCATATATATATGTTAGAGCTACTTTAACACGTTTATTAGTCGGTAAATTTACACCAGAAATCCTAGCCAATTGAATACCTTAAAAAATAAAAAAGAGTATACTAATAAATAATCTTAAGTCAATAAAAACTAACGTTTGAATAAATTTAATTAATTTCATCCAAAGATTTATTCATATCGTTACTAACATCTTCAATAGACTGCGTTCCATTTAATATTTTTAAAATATTTTGTTTTTTATACAAATCTACTAACGGAGTTGTTTCTTGCAAATAAACATCTATTCTTGATTTTAAAACTTCAATACTATCATCTTCTCTATTTTCTTCTGCTTGCCTTTTTTTTATTCTTTTTATTGTTTCATCTTTTTCAATTTGAAGATGAAGCACGAGATCAATTTTTTTTTCTTTTTTTTTTAACAATCTTTCGAATAAATCTGCTTGGTCCATATTTCTTGGAAAACCATCAAATAATATTCCTTTATTTCCCGAAGGTTCTTCAGAAATAATTTTTTCAACTATAGATAAAATTATATCATTACTTACTAATTTACCTGCATTTATTATAGACTCTATTTTATGTCCAATACTTGATTTTTGTTTTACTTCATTTCTTAAAATGTCACCTGTTGAGAAGTGAAATAATTTTTTAGATTGGCAAATTTTTTTTGCCTGTGTGCCTTTACCAGCTCCAGGCGGTCCTAATAGAACTATTATCATTTCTACAAACTGCCTTTAAAGTCAGTTTTTTTTAATAAATCTTTGTACTGGTGTGCAAATAAATGTGATTGAACTTGACCGATAGTATCCATCATAACAACAACAACAATAAGTAAACTTGTTCCACCAAAATAAAAAGGTACTGAAAACTTAGATATTAACAATTCAGGTATTATACAAACTATTCCTAAATACAAAGCTCCTACAAGAGTTAATCTTGTCAAAACATAATCAAAATATTGTGCAGTATTTTCCCCAGGTCTTATTCCAGGAACAAATCCACCATTTTTTTTTAAATTATCTGCAGTTTCCTGTGGATTGAAAACTATAGATGTATAAAAGAAACAGAAAAAAATTATTAATGAAAGATATAAAATTAAATATAAAGGTTTTCCATGAGCAAGGTAGGTGCTTAAAGTGTTTATAAGACCTGGGCCCCTACCACCGGTTAATCCACTTAGAGTTAATGGTAAAAGAAGAACAGAGGACGCAAAAATTGCAGGGATCACACCTGACATGTTCAATTTAAGCGGCATGTGGCTACCTTCTCCTCCATACATTTTATTTCCTATTTGTCTTTTTGGATATTGAACAAAAATCCTCCTCTGGGCTCTTTCCATAAAGACTATAAATACAAAAATTAAAATTATAAAAAAAATTAATGCTATTATAAAAAAAGGTGACAAGGCTCCAGTTCTAACTAATTCAAATGTACCAGCAATAGCTGACGGTAAATTTGCTACAATACCTGCAAATATAATTAAAGAGATTCCGTTTCCAATGCCTCGTTGTGTTATTTGTTCACCTAACCAAAGCAAAAAGATTGTTCCCCCGATTATAGTAATAACCGTACTAAGTCTAAAAAAAAGGCCGGGTTCTATAACTGCTGAACCTAATGCGCCTCCCATATTTTCAAGCCCGACGGACAACCCGTAACCTTGAAAAGTTGCTAATAAAACAGTGCCGTATCTTGTGTATTGATTAATTTTTTGTCTTCCCTGTTCTCCTCCTTCTTTTTTTAATTGAGAAAGTGTAGGGTTAGCATGAGTTAATAATGACATTATAATGGAAGCAGAAATATATGGCATAACACCAAGTGCAAATATACTCATTCTCTGAACTGCTCCACCTACAAACATATCAAACATTCCAAGTAAGCCTCCTGAATTTTGAGCAAAAATTTCTGCAAATACTTCTGAATTAATACCTGGAATTGGTATAAAAGTCCCAAGCCTATAAACTATCAATGCTAACACAACAAATAAAATCTTTTGTTGAAGCTCTTTAGCTTTGCTAAATGCACCCATACTTCCTTGGGTATTCGTATAATCTGAAGAAGACATTATTTTTTTATTTTATCTTTATTTTTTTTTTTAATAGGATCTTTCTCTAAATTATTATCTTTTTCTAAATTATTATTTTTTTTTTTTTTTATTATTATTAATAGCTTTAACAATATTTACCTTTCCACCAATTTTTTCTATTTTTTTTATTGCATTTTTACTTACCTTTTGTGCTTGAATAATAATTTTAGATTTAATATCGCCTTTTCCTAGTATTTTTATTCCCTCCAATCTTTTTTTTATAATTTTTTTTTTCAACAAAAGTTCTTGTGTAATTTCCTCCTTAATCTCTATTCTTTTTTTATCTATTAAATTCTGTATTTGCATTAAGTTAATAGAATTAAAATTCTTTTTAAAAATATTTGTGAATCCTCTTTTTGGTAATCTTCTGTATAAAGGCATTTGGCCACCTTCAAAACCCTGAAGTGAAACTCCTGATCTTGATTTTTGACCCTTATGTCCTCTTCCTGAAGTTTTTCCAGTTCCAGAACCTATACCTCTACCTAACCTTTTTTTTGATATTTTTTTTTTTCTCAAATTAACTAACGTATTAAGCATTTATTCAATCTTTCTCAAACTTTACTAGATGGTTTATTTTTTTAATCAAACCTTCGGTAGATTTATTAATAATAATTAATTTTGAATTTCCAATTTTTTTTAAACCTAAAGAAAGTAAATTCATTTTTTGACGTTTATTTCTTCCAATAGCACTTTTAATTTGAGTAACTTTAATAGTTTTATTGTTTGTTATTTTGTTTTTCATTTGCTTTCTTTTTAAAATATAAATCAGTAACTTTTTTTCCACGTCTTTCAGCAATTTTTTTAATATCCTCTAATTGTTCTAATGCATTAAAAGTTGCTCTTACCATATTATGTGGGTTAGTAGTTCCAAGTGATTTGGCAACAACGTCTTGTACACCTAATACTTCAAAAACTGATCTTATAGGACCGCCTGCAATAATACCAGTTCCTGGCGGTGCTGATCTAAGCAAAACATTTCCAGCCCCATGTTTACCTAGAACATCGTAAAAAAAAGTTCTATTTTTTTTTAGTGGAAAATATTTCATATTTTTTTTAGCTTTATCAGTTGCCTTTTTTATTGATTCAGGATATTCTTTAGCTTTTCCATTTCCAAAACCTGCTTTTCCTTTTCCATTGCCAACAACAACTAGAGCTGCTGTACCAAATCTACGTCCACCTTTTACAACTTTGGAAACTCTATTTACATATATAACTTTTTCAATTAAATTATCGATATTATTTTCTTGTTTTTTTTTTATATCAACTTCCATATTTAAAAATCCAATCCCTTTTTTCTTGCGCTATCTGCAAAAGCTTTGATTCTTCCATGATAAAGATATCTTCCTCTATCAAAAATAACTTTTTTAATTCCTTTTAGTTTTGCTTTTTCTGCTATAATTTTTCCAATCTCACTTGCTGTTTCTTTATTTCCTGTATTCTTAAATTTAGATTTAATACTTTTATCTAATGTTGATGATGAAAGTATTGTTGTTCCTTTATTATCATCTATTATTTGAGCATATATATTATTCAAGGATCTAAATATAGACAATCTATAACGACCATTAGCAACTTTTTTTATTTTTTCTCTTATTCGCTTTTGTCTTAATAAAGACTTATTTTGTACACTCATTTTTTCTATTTTTTCTTTCCTTCTTTTCTATATATATATTCATCATCATACTTTATTCCTTTTCCCTTATAAGGCTCTGGTTTTCTATAAGATCTTATATCGGCAGCAACTTGTCCTACTTGAATTTTATTTGCACCAGATACTTCAATAGTATTTGGGTCTTGACATTTAATACTTATGCCTTCTGGTATTTGATAGTCTATATCGTGGCTATATCCAGCACTAATTTTTAAAATTTTTCCTTGCAAATTTGCTTTATATCCTGTTCCAACTAGTTTTAGTGTTTTTTTAAAATCATTTGTACATCCTAAAATAATACTATTTAATACACTTCTAGTTGTTCCCCAAATCATTTTAGTTTTTTTATTTAATTCCTTTGGTTTTATTAATATTTGTTTATTTTCAATTGAAACAATAAGATCTTTAGAAAATTTAAATTGTTTTTCCCCAGATTTATCTTTTACAATAATATTTGTTTCATTCAAAGTGACGTCAATACCATCTGGTATTTCTATTGGCATATTTCCTATTCTAGACATATAAAAAAAATACTAAATAAAATTTAAAAAACCTGACATAAAATTTCACCACT
>Ga0310121_10005562_pt1 | contig 10810 bp, 7 predicted proteins | sample CB27_Tmax_986_MG_FD_203504 | JGI IMG/M metagenome (GOLD analysis project Ga0310121, IMG submission 203504) | Marine microbial communities from Western Arctic Ocean, Canada - CB27_Tmax_986 | ecosystem: Environmental > Aquatic > Marine > Oceanic | place: Canada: Western Arctic Ocean | collected...
GGATTTTTGGGGCATTTGTTAGTGGAAAGATGAGTTGCATGAACTTCATTTGACGCCTTGGTTCGCGTAATAAACTCGTGCTAGCAAACCTTTTGTATTCGACATCGCTTCACCGGGAATTGCTGGGGATACTGCATGAAGGCGGCTCCTCGATGGCAGCATAGGTGAATTTCGCCATCTGGCAACCGTCATGCAACAACGCCAGCCGCTACGCGGAACTCTGCTCGACACCGTGTATTGGCAACTCAACACCGACCCTTATTTCGGATCGGCGAGCCATCATCTGACGGATTGGTTTTCCCACGACACCAAAATCGGACCGCGCTGGGGCGAGGGCCGCGCGTCCTTTAAGACCGCGGGCGAGTGGCGGATCTACGAGAACGCCAGGCAAATGATGGCGGCCGGGACCGATCCAGTGCGGGTGGTGATCGAGCATGGCCATCGGGCGGGCCTGGACGTTTTTCTCTCGTTGCGTTTCAACGACGGTCACGACCACCGGGTGGTCTGGGCAATCCGAACATGGGCCCAATGAAACGGAAGCACCCCGACTGGCTGCTGGGCCCGGCCGTCGGCAGCCACAGCCGTTTCGCCTACAACTTCATCGCAACCGCCTCGACTTCTCCTTCCGGAGCTCATCGCCAACCGTGGCGATCAGTGATCCCGTGATCAAACAGCGGATTCGGCTAGCCGCCGAAGCCGAGGAACGCCGATCCTACACCGGCGGCCGTATGCCGCCGGCTGGCCGCTCTGGCACCCCTGGGAACAAGACGACGCGCGGATACACCTCGTTAGCAAGTGTCACGTTTCGTGTGACCTGACGCCAATCTTTTCAGAGCACTTTGGAGCTCCAATCACAGACAGGTTGCAAACCTGTCCTACGTTTTCTTGCATTGCTCGAGAAAATCCTGCAGTGCGAAGGCTAGCGCCCGGAGCTCTTCGTCGTCCTGTTCGGCAAGTTCTGGTTTCAACCAGCCAGACAGCGCGGCATCCGTAGCTCGCGGATCCACGGTACGGAAGCGATCGTCTGCCCCCAGCCACTCGACCGCCGTACTGCGCGACGATGAGGCTGGTCGAGTCGTCACTCGGTCCGCTGCCGGTGCCCGTTGGACCGAGGGGCGAACCACGAGTTCTGTCCTGGCTAGCGGCGCCACCGTCGGCTGAGTCACTGGTGGATCGATGATCCAGAAGACGACTTGTTCCGACGTATGCCGCCGTTCGGAGTCTGCGCTCTGGTCCTCGTCGATCGCGATATTGATCGTACTGTCCGTGGGCGTGATGGGACTATTGCCGTAGAGAAACGCCCAGCCTCCGTTGTATCCGTCCATGCCGGCCTGGGTGACAACCGCAGTCTTAGAATTGGACATCACGTTGTAGCTATTGCTGTACGGGGGGGAATTGTCTACACCGCGAATCGAATCAGCTCCCAAACCAACGACATAGGGGAAGCCATCGATTTCGGCGGTCCCGCTACCATTCGACTCGAGGATGATGTAACCGACATCCTCGTTCTGGCGGTCCGGATCCGAGTCCTCACCCGAGTGCTTGCCCAGGGTAAGTGACGAGCTCGTGGGGGCTGACGTACTGCTACTTCCGGAGGTCCAAGCCACCGACCACTTGGAATCGTTGTGGGTCATGACTTGAGCGAAAACAGCGGGTGCCGAGTACGACTGCTGATAGGCCATCGACTGTCCGTCCCAAGATCGGCTTGGCGAATCGGTCACCGTCGACTCGTAGATTCCGGCCTCCAATTTGTAGCTACCTGGTACGTCGTACGCCCCAGCCTCAACGGCAACGTAGTGCACGTTCATGCTTCCAACCGAGTTCGGGCCCGCAGGTGCTACCCGTATTTCAAAGCTATTCGGGCCGGCGTTGCGAATCCGTACCACCGCCGGAGGAGACCCCGAGTCGTAGTTCGGCGAGGCCACCACGACCACCTCGGTATAGGAATTCGGTAGGCTGACGATCGACCAATTGCTACCCACATTAACCACACCGTGCGCCAATTTCGGTCCAGCCGCGTTTGTCGCGACGGGCGTCTGGTTGGCTGGACCGCTGGAACCGCTAGGAAGATCAATGGCATTGATGTCTTCGCTGCCTAGTGAGATCGTGCTACCGTCGACAAACATCGCAAACGAGCCGCTTGTGGAGCTGCCGGTGGTGGCCGCGTCGAAAGCAAAGACATCCTCGTCCGCGCCGCTGGCGCCTGAGACCACAAAGTTCCCTACTGTCGAGAAATAGTATCTACCGTCGGAGCCCACCGCTGTTGCATCGACGTCTTCGCCCCGACTATTGGATAGCCCCACGTCGCTGCCATCAAACAGCGTGGTCCACGACCCGGCTGTCGTCGTTCCCAATTGCGACGGACTAAATGCCATTAGGTCTTCGTCAGATCCGGAGGCCCCTGTGACGCTTATGCTTCCGGTCGTCGAAATCAAAAGCGTTCCGTCGTTGAGTCTCTCCAACGCGTCGATATCTTCACCGCTGGACGACAAACCCACATCGCTGCCGTCCAGATACCAAGTAAATGTGCCGGCCGTATTGTCGCCCGTGGAGGTTGGCTCAAAGCGCACGATGTCCGAGTCGTCGACCGAACCGAGAGAGCCAATCAGCGAAGAAGAGGACGTGAAGGACATCAAAATGCTGCCGTCGTCCAAAATGCTGAAAGCATTGATATCCAAGTTGCTCAAACCGACGTCCGAGCCGTCAAACACCATAGCAAAGTCGACACCGTCGTAAGCAATGATGTCTTCATCCTGAACGCTGCTGCTAATGCCCGACAGTGTCGCGCTGTTGGTCAGCGAGAAATAGAGCAGCACGGGCGGCAGGTCAGAGTTCACCGTCAGCGATACCGTCGCCACGTTGCTAGCCGCAACTCCATCGCTGGCCTTATAGGTAAAACTGTCGACACCTGTGAACCCAGTGTTGGGGGTATAGTCAAAAGACCCATTGGTGTTAAGCGTCAGCGACCCATTGGTGGGCGGCATCTCCACGGCTGCGGTTAACTGATCGAGATCGACATCGTTATCATTGCCCAGCACTCCAGGAGCTGCCACATTCAAGGTGGTATCCGCGACGAGTGAGTAGGAGTCGTCGTTGGCTTGCGGGGCGTCGTTTACCGGATTGACCGTGATTGATACCGTTGCCGTCGGACTGTTGACACTACCATCGTGGGCACGGAACGTGAAGCTGTCGCTGCCGTTAAAGTCCGCATCGGGTGTGTAGGTCAATTCCGGTGCAGTCCCACTTAGCGAACCCTTGGTCGGACCGCTGACGACGCTGTAGGTCAATAGATCGCCGTCGACATCACTACCCGTCAAGACAATGTTTAGGGCGGTGTCCTCGTTGGTGCTATAGGCGTCGTTTGTCGCGACGGGCGTCTGGTTGGCTGGACCGCTGAAACCGCTAGGAAGGTCAATGGCATTGATGTCTTCGCTGCCTAGTGAGATCGTGCTACCGTCGACAAACATCGCAAACGAGCCGCTTGTGGAGCTGCCGGTGGTGGCCACGTCGAAAGCAAAGACATCCTCGTCCGCGCCGCTGGCGCCTGAGACCACAAAGTCCCCTACTGTCGAGAAATAGTATCTACCGTCGGAGCCCACCGCTGTTGCATCGACGTCTTCGCCCCGACTATTGGATAGCCCCACGTCGCTGCCATCAAACAGCGTGGTCCACGACCCGGCTGTCGTCGTTCCCAATTGCGACGGACTAAATGCCATTAGGTCTTCGTCAGATCCGGAGGCCCCTGTGACGCTTATGCTTCCGGTCGTCGAAATCAAAAGCGTTCCGTCGTTGAGTCTCTCCAACGCGTCGATATCTTCACCGCTGGACGACAAACCCACATCGCTGCCGTCCAGATACCAAGTAAATGTGCCGGCCGTATTGTCGCCCGTGGAGGTTGGCTCAAAGCGCACGATGTCCGAGTCGTCGACCGAACCGAGAGAGCCAATCAGCGAAGAAGAGGACGTGAAGGACATCAAAATGCTGCCGTCGTCCAAAATGCTGAAAGCATTGATATCCAAGTTGCTCAAGCCGACGTCCGAGCCGTCAAACACCATAGCAAAGTCGACACCGTCGTAAGCAATGATGTCTTCATCCTGAACGCTGCTGCTAATGCCCGACAGTGTTGCGCTGTTGGTCAGCGAGAAATAGAGCAGCACGAGCGGCAGGTCATCGTCTTGATTGGTGACACCCACATCCGCAGCATCAAGTCCGTTGTACTTGGCATCACCGCTGATGGCCGCCGACGTGACGATGGTGTAAGCCACATCGCCGTCATCCGCCGCGTCATCGACACCCGTGACCGTTACCGTCCGCGCGGTGGACCAATTCGCGGGCGTGAACGTAACGCTCGATTGTGCGACCGAGCCTTCGCTGGTGTCGCTGGACGAAAGCCCAATCGCCACATCTGCGGTCGGCGGGATATTTAGAACGACGGTGAAGGTCGCGGTGCCACCGGCTTCGGTGGTGTTGCCGCTGATCGCACCTACGGAAATTCCGGGACTCGCCGGTGCGATCTCGACGGTCAACGCCGTTGAACTCATCGAGTTGCCGAGCGTATCGGCGATCGTTGCGGTACCACCGCTGAGCGTGACGACGTAAACTCCATCGCTGAAATCACCCCCCAAGGAGGTGAGCGTGATGATATCGGTCACCGCGTTGTAGCCGAAGCCGAAATCGGTCGATTCGACCAGCGGAACGGCGTCCTTCGTGACGCTGACGGTCGCCGCAGTTACCGTCGCATCGTCAACGCCGCTGCTATCGGATACCTGGATGTCGAAGGTCGGCTGAGTGCTGGTCACGCGAACCGAACGGACCGCCGGATCGAGATCGGCTGGCCCGTTGTCTTGCGGCGTGGCCCAGGCGGCTGACGGCGGAATCGTGTCCGTTCCGGCGGTGATCGTGAACTGGTCGAGCGTCGCGCCGTCGTCTGCGGCGATGTAGCTGACCGTCAGCTGAGTCGGCGTCACATTGAACTTGGCAAAGCCGTATTCGGCAGGCGGAGTGGTGCTGGTGGAGAAACCTGCCGCATTGAATGGGAATTGGGTGAAGCTGCCGCTGCGTAACGATTTTCCGCCTGTGCCGGCGACAAGTTGAATCAGTCCCGTTCCCTGATCGTATTGATTGTCGGTGTCGAGAACGAGAGTTTCCACGCCATTGTTGTGTCCCAGTAGCGGATAAGTTCGGTGATAGGTGTGCGAGTGCCCCATCAAGAAAACATCCACACCCGCCGCCAGCAACCGCGGCACGACTTGTTGATAGTAATTGTCGGCAGCGCTTTCCGATTTGTCCGGCGAGCCGGTGACGGGGTGATGACCGAAGACAATCTTCCATTGGGCGGACGTGGCGGCGAGGTCAGCTTCCATCCAGGTAAGCTGCTCGTTGAGCCGAGTTGCATCGTTCAAGCTGTTCGTGTCGAATGTGACGAAGTGGACACTGCCGTAGTCAAACGAGTAGTTGTGCTCGGGCGGTTCACCGGCGGGTACCGAAGCGGGCGCAGTCACTCCACCGACCGGAATGGGGACACTAAAGTTGTCTTCACCTGGCTGGCCACCGTCGCTACTGACATCGTGGTTGCCAAAACCGACGTAATCAATGTGCCCGGCAGTCCAAGCCGCGGCTTCGGGATTCAGATCGGGATCGAAGCGCGCGTCGGATTCGTTGTGCGTGCCCGAGTCGTACACGTTGTCACCCAGCAGAACCGCGAAAGCCGGATCCACAATGTTGATTCGATTCTGTACGTCGCGGAATGGCTGGATATCGGTGATGTCGGCGGAATCGCCGTAGGCCGCGAAACTGAAGGCCGTCTGTGTGCCCGCCGCCAGCCGGGTTCTGAACGAACTCGCGTACTCATCCACGACCACGTCGGCCCGTAAGTGGCGGACGTGATATTCATAATCCGTGGCGTACGACAAACCGGTAATCGTGGTGTAATGATTGATGCGACCACCGGTCGGGATCGGAATCTGGCTCGTCGCTGGAGCGGCCATCCATGGAGCGGCCGTTCCGTCCAGCCGGTACTCGACCGTGAACGAATCCTGCGTACCGCTGCCAGCCGACATCGTTTGCCACAGCAATTCGACGCGATCGGTCGCGCTGTCGGCGAAACCCACCAGCGGCTGGTCGCCAAGTTGCAATCGGGGTGAATGATTGATCATGTATTGGGTATCGGTGGCTACATCGAACGTCCGCGACCATTCGCCGAGCGCCGTGCCGTCTGTCGCCGAAACCGCGCCGGCATCGATCCGCAGCGTATGCGTACCCGCCGCAGGTGACGGAATCGTGAATCTCGCAGTGTCGGCATCGTCCAGCACCACGCCCGTTGCGACCGCGGCTCCATCCACTAGCAAGTCGCCGGCCTGCAACGCGGTGGCATCGACTGGGGCATCGAAATCCACCGTCACTTGCAATTCCGAAACTATGGTTTCCAATTGCAGATCAAAACTGATGTCGGAACTGGTACCGCTCGTCTGGTGCATTTCGACAGCCAGAATGTTGTTCCCGTTGACCAATGTGCCCACAGGCAGGGCACTGACCTGAACCGACGAGTTCACGGGTACCGATTCACCTGAGTTGGAGATCGTCTGCGTAGCAAAATCGTTGAATACGGCGTTCGCCGCCAGGCCGTCGCGCATGATTTCAACGCCGTTCAAATACACGGCCACGCCGTCGTCGCGAATCACGAACAGATCGAGGGCATCGACGGACGAAGCGTCGACGACGTTGAACGACGTACGAAAATAGGTTGTCGCGTACTTGTTATTCGAATCAGGGCCGAAGCTGACCACAGTCGTCTCATCGCCGTCGCCGTAACCAAGCTGAGCACTTCCACTGGCCCAGGCACTGTCGTTGAACCCAGCTGAGGTCCAGGCCGTCCCCTGGTCGCTGCCGTCGTCTAGGTACTTCCAACTCGAACCGAAGGCGATCAAAGCAGATGCCGCGCCGGGTACCGCCAAAATTTCGGATCCCGCGACGAGGAAACTTGAGCTGGCGACAATTGCGTCCGAGATATCGCCGGCCGCCAGATCGCGATTGCCCGCGTCAAATCGAATACTCTGTTCCAATTCTGTATGCACAAAGATCCCGCCCAGCGATCGGCTGTGAATACCTTGTTCGTTGGTCGTGCCACCCAGCGACGAGAACGTCGCCCCATTCTGGCTACCGTTCACCGCGACGTTCTGGGGATCGTTGACCGCCAGCGTGTTGTAGGCATACGTCAGAAACCCGTTGGCTTCGAGTTCGGCATCCAGCGTCACTACTTCGTCGGACACCGAACCATCGCCATTCGACAACACGGCATCCGTACCAGCCGGAAACGAATGGTTGGCGTCGTCAAACCCATGGACTTGCCAGGCGTCGGTATCGCTGCCCGGCCCAACCCACGACTGGTGAACTTCTTGAAAGATCGAAGCCGCCAGATGGGCCACGTCCGCTGTCCCCGTACCGTTGGCATTCCGATGCGCCCCGGCCAGGAGGAATCCGCGCGCATCCGCTTCGCGAAAAGCCTTCGCTCCGACGTCCCAGAAATTGGTATCAAACAATGGATGTGGCACCTCGACGAGTGCGTCCGACTGAAAATCAAGGTTGGCGAAGAACGATCCCCAACCCTTCGTCTGCACACCGCCGATCAATTGTTCGCGGAGGCCGTGGTAGACATCGCCGCTGACCGTATCCGTAAACTCGACCACCTCGTACCCCAACGCCGCCGCCTGGGCATCCGCCCCCGCGACGTTCCCGACGAGCAACGCGTCGCCCAGCGTGTTGAAGTCCGTCTGCTGCTGGACACTCGGCGCGATGTAAAGACTCGAGCCACTGGAGAAAGCAAGGTCTTTCAGCCGCGAAACCTCGTTTACGAAATCACCGGACTCGATCAACACCGTTAGCACCAACCGCGGCTCCAATCGCTCTACACACAGCATTAGCTGCCGCCTAGGCCCCCGGCGCGCTGCGCATTTTCGGCGGCTTCGATTCCTCATGTCGTCTCCCCAGTTTCAGAAAGAGAGATGGGTGCGTCGCGAAACGATCCGTCTGACACGAGCGCAGGTCCTAGCCCTTAGCCCGCTCCGCGACAGCTGCAACCGTCACAGCCGATCCTAGCAAGCAAATCGAGCGTTGCCAAATGTTCGCCGGTCGCTATCCGAAAACAGTCGGGGCAGCAAGTCACTCGCAACCGTTCTTGAGCAGTGGTCTCTAGGGGTGCTTCAACTTCGATTTTACTGATAGTGATTTTAATCCCCAACCGGCGACTTTAATAGGGCTAGCAGGGGTCTGTTTTTGTTTTAGTAGGGCTCGATGCTAAGTTTTTGGGAGGCGCTAGCTGGGTGGCGTTCAAGGGAATTCATGTAGCTTGCGCTGGAATTCCTAGCCGTGACGCTCTTTTGGCTCATCCGTGTAGAGCCACGCTTGACAGCGCGCAATCGAGCGTTGGAATTTGAGCAGTTTTGCCAGGATTTTGCAGAATTGCTTGAATTTGCCAGGCCTCGCCGTTGGCCAAGACGCACGCGCACTACGACCATAACGGCCAACGGTTACCATCAAACTTGCATCGCCACACAGCAGGACGATGAAAGAATCCCCGAGTGCCTAAAGATATTCAGGGTCGAGCACCAATTGTAGCTCCCGAAGTTCGTCCAAACTCTCCTCCGAACTGCCCGGTGGCCCACGAGGACCGGCCAGTGTCCGAATCGGGCCCTCCCAAAGATCGCAGTGTCGTAGTATCCGCTCAATCACCTCTCGTTGATTACGTTCAATGAAGCTGATGACCTTCATCTCACCGCCGCACTTTGGACACTCCAGCGGGTCAACTTCATACACCCGCTTGATCAACATGGCCCACGTTGAAACCGACCCTGGACGTGGCCCCGCGTCGGCTGGTTGCACCGACCCCACCGCCGAACGGTCAATGCCAACGAATTCCTTCTCCGACTCCGCCGCCTGCCGCCGCTTGATGCGAATCCCCCGCTGACGATGCGAATACCACCCGTAGTAGCGCAGCAGGTGTTCACCTTTTTCGGGAATGTGCTGCGTTACTTCCGCCAGGAAGTCGAGCGCGCTGAAAACCTGGAAGTTGCGCCGCGGTCCGCCACGCAAATCCCCGCTGGCCGCGCCGGGAAAGCGGCGGCAATGATCCTTCTCCGCTCGGTAAATCACCGATCCGTCGTCCGTCAGCCGAACCACGCGGGCCAGGCTGAACGGGCAACGCAATATGTACTGGGCCAATCGCTCAAGGCTAAATGTGTCACCCGGTGACAGGTAGACGCTATTGTCAACGCTGAATCCAGAATGCGCCCACGACCGCATTTCGTCGACCGTCGTTTGGTCGATCTTAACGGCTGCCAACAGCAGGTCGAAGACCTTGGTGCCCCACGTCTCGAGCAATAACTCGGTGCCGCACTCGAGCAGACACATGAATGTGCCATCCGCACGAAAAGCTCCGTCAGTGGCGATCACATGGACGTGGGGGTGGTAGTGAACCAGCTCGCCAAACGTCTGAATGCCGGCGATCATGCCGGGGCTCACATCGTCTTCACCCAGCAGCTGACGGTAAACATCAACCACGCTTTCCCAAGCGCCCTGGGCCAGTTGACCCAACAAAGCCCGATCGTGGCGAAAGTAGATACGCAGCCGTTTGGGGATGGTAAACACAAGTTGCCGGTGGGGCACCGCGGCGCAAATCGTGCGCGCGATCGTGTCGGCGGCCAGCAGCGACCGCTTCTGATGGCAACTGGGACACAGACATCTTTGTTGACAAGAGAACGGCACGAAGCTCTCGTGTCCGCAATCACCGCAGCGAATGCGGGCAAATCCATAGTGCAGATCACCACACCGGAGAAATTTGCGTGCCACCTCACCAATGATCGGACGCCAACGTCCGTAGCGCTGCTCGTAACGCTCCCCATACATGCGCTCGAACTCCGGATAATAACGCTCGATCAGTCGGTAGAGCGGCGATTGCCTCGGCTGGCGAGGTCGATAGACGTTCGCGACCTGGTGCGACAGACAGACCACCGGACCGTTTTACGGCGAAGATGCAACCCACTCGACCGAAGTCGTAACCGCCCGGCTGCTGGGCAAAGTTGTCGGCGTCTACGACGGTGACACGCTGACGCTCCTGGTCGACGACAACCAGCAGGGCAAGAAACGGGGGACAGTTGGCATGCGAGCGTCGCCGCTGGCGGTTCACTCGCCCGAGCCAGACGGCCACAGCACGCCGTCCGGTTCATTCAATTTGTTTTGTCCAGACTCTGGCCCAGAACAAGTGAGGTGGAGCCGTTGGCGAGGTGCACAACTCGCCGCGGAAACAGCCTACTTGAATTGGAAGGCGTAGAGGCTCGAGTTCTTGAAATAGAATCGCAGTTTGATCGGCCTCCCAGCCAACTCACTCAAGTCGCTTTGGCCCTTCCACGACACGACCTGATCCAGACCGCTGCTAGTGAGGGTGTCGCAGTCATCGAAACCAAAGCCCGAAATCACGTGGTGGGTGGGCTCGAAGATCTCGACGCGCATCTCGCAGGGACCCACCCCCGCTCCACCATGCAGAGTTGCCAGCAGGTTCAGATGAAGTTGGCTGCCCGAAAGGGTGAAGGAACGTGTCAGCACCTCGCTATAGGGCTTCCTGCCGGCTTCATCGGACCACCTGGCACCGACATAGGAAACAAATCTAGCACGGGGAGTCTCCGCCAGTCCAACGTATCCTCACAATAGCCAGCACTGCATCTAGTTGATTTTTTCGAAGAAGGTGTATGAATGGGTGCATGGGCACTTCAGACGTAAAAGCGATTATCGAGAAGGTCGAGCAGCTGTTGGCCGAGGA
>Ga0310121_10005564_pt1 | contig 10810 bp, 8 predicted proteins | sample CB27_Tmax_986_MG_FD_203504 | JGI IMG/M metagenome (GOLD analysis project Ga0310121, IMG submission 203504) | Marine microbial communities from Western Arctic Ocean, Canada - CB27_Tmax_986 | ecosystem: Environmental > Aquatic > Marine > Oceanic | place: Canada: Western Arctic Ocean | collected...
TAAGTTGGGGAGAGCGGTACCAAGCAGGGACCGTCAGCCAGACCGTCGAGAATGAGTACTGTCGAAATTTTCCCTGGTGCGTTTTACACGCCGTTGTTTCTGTCGCACAACGAGCAACGTTTGTTCACCTCCGAGATTTTAGCGCTCGGCGATGGGGCCGTAGGCTTCTATCGCCCAAAGGTTCGGGGTGGTGGCTTTATGCATTGCGACATGTTGTGTCTCGGCCGTCATTGGAACGCTATGACGTATAAGTACGAACGTAAACGTACTGATGGAGACGGCCTCACGGTTCCGCCAGTTCCAGTGTTGTTTAGAGAAGCAGCTGTCCGTGCCGCGGAAGATGTTGGGTTTACCATTGAGCCAGATGTATGCCTGATTAATCGGTATGCGAAAGGCGGCAGGATGGGGCTTCATCAAGATAAAGACGAACATCAAACGGTACTTGATATGGGTGTGCCGATTGTGTCGTTTTCCATTGGAGCCACAGCAAGATTTGTAATTGGAGGAATGAAACGCCGGGATAGAACAATTGCGATCCAGCTGCGGTCGGGCGATGCCTTCGTTATGGGGGGAATAAGTCGACTTCGGTACCATGGTGTGACGCGCATTTTGTCTGGTACGGAACCTCAAGAGCTTGGGATATCCGGACGGTTCAACCTAACGCTTCGTCAGTGCAATCCGTGATGGCAAGTCTGGGTAGTGCACTTTGGTGGCAGGTCACCATTGACTTTGGACAATTAAAGCCTATTTTTGGCCAATTCAGATAATGGTTACACTTTCTCGGTCCAAGTGTCGCTATGCTATGTGTTACGTGAGACTTGTCGCGGAGCCGTTTAGGCAGCTAGGTCGATTCGGTTCGCCGCGTGTCCGTTGGGAGACGGAATGCTAATGCACAAGCCAATTAAGTACGTTGAAAAAGGATTGTCAGTTGCCGCCAATGGAGCGTGGTTTTTTTACGATAAGTACAACTCAATAATGGAGAAGCCGTCATTTACGCCCAATTGGTCGGATAAACCGTTGTTGAAATCAAATGAAAAGGTGAAGCCGCCGTTGGGTTGGCCTCGTGAGACCGATTCGTTGTGTCCGACGTGCGTACGAGAGGCTCGCCAAGAAATACTTGATGGGAAAAAGGATTACAAGATTTTACTGAATGAGAAAGTCGGTGAGATCAAGGCGAACATTGTTGAGCGGGATGGCAAGATATTAATGGTCAAGGACTGCCCAATCCATGGTCATTTTGAAGACGTCATGGCCATCGACACGGAGTTTTTCAAACATTTAGAAGATACATTTCCTGGCAGTGATATCCGTGCGCACAATGATGAAAAACTTCACAATCACGGGAGTAGCACCATTAAGTATGGTCGAGGTTCGGTTCTCACGATTGACCTTACAAATAGGTGCAACATGATGTGCGATCCATGTTTTATGGACGCCAATCAAGTTGGTTTTGTGCACGAACTATCATGGGATGACATTAAGACACTGCTGGACAATGCTATTTCAATTAAGCCCAAGCGGCAGATGTCGGTGCAGTTTTCTGGTGGCGAACCCACGATGTCCCCATATTTTTTGGACGCTGTTCGCTACGCCCGTAAGGTGGGTTACAACAGTGTTCAGGCTGCGACTAATGGTATTGAATTTGCAAAGAGCGTTGATTTCGCTCGTGCGGCGGCCGATGCTGGTCTCCGATATGCCTACCTACAGTTTGATGGTGTTGGGAATGCCGCTAACTCACATCGGTTGGTCGGTAATTTATTCGATGTGAAGCTTCGTGCGATTGAGAATTTACACAATGCTGGCGTCGATATCGTTCCCGTCATTACCATCGTGAATGGGATTAATAACGAACAAGTGGGTCGGGTAGTTCAGTTTGCACTCGATAACCCCAAGACAATTAGTTTTCTTTCTTTCCAACCTGTGTCCTTTACTGGTCGGGATGAAGAAATAACGGACGAACGTCGTGAGGCCCAGCGTTACACGCTTTCTCACCTTGCGCACGATGTTAAGAACCAGACAGGTATCGGTGAACCCGCTCTCGACTGGTTTCCGATTTCTTTTATGGGGACTTTTACGGATTGGGCCGATCTCGTGCATGGGCCGGAAGAGAGTTGGGGCCAGCTCAACTGCGGTTGTCACCCCAACTGCGGCATCGGTATGGCTGTAATGATCGACAAGGAAACCAAGGAAGCCGTTCCGTTTACCGCCTTCGTTAAAGGTGAGCGCTTAGCTAAGGACATAGCGAAAGTAAACGACGCGGCTGGTGGACGGGCCGGATCGGTAGTCGGTATGGCACTAGCCTTGATGCGAAATTATGATCCTTTTAAGGCACCCACTCATTTTAAATTGTCAGACTTGTTACAAAAGTTCGATAAGACTTTCGGTGCAACCGGTCACGATTATGGCAGTGTGTCTGGTGACCGAACCAAGGACGATGTCTCTAAGCGTCGGGCGGATCGATGGAACTTTCTTTTCATTGCGGGAATGTGGTTCCAAGATCTGTTTAATTACGATTTTCGCCGTACCGAGAGGTGCATTATTCCTTACGCGACACAAGAAGGAGAAATATCCTTTTGTGCCTACAATACGGGCGTCGGTTGGCGGAACATTATTGAAAAGATGCACATGACGGCGACATTGACCAAATGGTACGACGAACATGGTCGTCATGAAATTGTCGCTGGAGGTAAGGATGTTAACCTTAGCTCCAAGGCACACTCGCTTGTGTTGGATCCTGAGGCGGTTGCTGCGGGTGCGCAGACGGATCTTGACGATCGAGGCATCGTGAAAAATGCAAGGCAGGAGAAGTTAGCAGCACGTGCGGCAGCTAGGAACGGCGACGATGCCGGAAAAGGTGGAGCCGAAGATCAACAAGATGCTGCTCACCATGAGCAGATGGCGACGCTATATCGGCAGCATGTGTTAAAGGAAGAGGCTCCGGCGGTGGTTCAAATTCAGGGGATCGGGAGTAAGAAATCGGATAAACCTGTCGGTGTGAGTTAGTCTGTTAGTGTTGGCGTGATTTGATGGAGGCCGTAAGGGATTGCCCCTTACGGCCTTTTTTAATAAAACTGAACCAGTAGCGTTTATTGTGGTTAGTCAGCTAACCGCCTCTTGTGTGCATTTCTAAATGTGGTTCTTTTTGTAATGTTTCAATAGGAATGAGCGGTTGACGATCATCTGTCGTTAGCCGGAGTTCGGCACCACGGTCGGTCCGATTTGTCCAGACAGAGTCGATCAGGTTACTTAGATGGTCGGTCGATGCTCCGTTTCGAAGCGCATTTCGAAGGTCTGTGCCGATGTTTGCATAGAGGCACAGGTACCATAGGCCGTCGGCCGTCAGGCGACTACGATCGCAAGAATGGCAAAATGGTTCAGTTGTTGAAGAGATGATGCCGAACGTCTGACCGCTCTTCAATTGGAATCGGTCTGCCGGGGCAGACGATGTTTCCATAATCGGAGTGACGGTGCCGAGTTCTTTTTCGATGACGCGCAGCATCTCGGCCCGTGGCATTACATTTTCTGTCGACCAGCGTGTAGCACCGCCGACATCCATGTACTCGATAAACCGGAGTTCAGCCTGTTTGGTATCCGCGAAGTTGAGTAGTTCAATTAGCTCGTCGTCGTTCACGCCACGTATAACGACCGTGTCGAGCTTAATGTTTTTGAAAGCAGCGGCCCTAGCTGCATCTATACCATCTAATACTGTACCTAGACAGTCAAAGCGGGTTAGGTCACGAAACCGGTCGTTCCGTAAACTGTCAAGACTGACGGTCAGGCGGTGTAGGCCAGCATGCCTGAGCGCATCGACATGTTTCGTAAGGAGTAATCCGTTTGTTGTGAGGGCAATATCTTCCAAGGACGATTTCTGACTAAGTAGTTGAATCAATTCAGGAAGATTCTTTCGGAGGAGAGGTTCTCCGCCAGTGAGACGGACGCGATTAACGCCTGCCCCTATGAAGACATCCACGAGCCTGCTAATTTCCTCGAACGTCAGGATGTCTTGTCGCGGCAACCACACATAATCTTGCTCTGGCATACAGTACTGACACCGCAAGTTGCAGCGGTCCGTCACGGAGATACGAAGACTGCGTAACGGCCGATTGAATTTGTCTCTAGTGGTCATTGACGCCTTGTATTATGGCACTCTCGAGCCGCGGAAAGCCCGGACGTGTCTAAACGCTATAAACTAGTGGTCGTTCATGCGGGCTGCCGGTCTTGTTTCTGAAGAATTACTGTCGTTGTCGAGTGCTCGTAGGTGCTGTAATTACTCGCCATTTCTATGATTTCTGCGATTCGAGGTACGCACGACATTCTGCCAGGTGAGGTCGAACGGTGGCAGGGGCTTGAGCGGGTCACCCGAGAATTGTGCGCCTGTTACGGTTTTCGGGAACTTCGCACCCCGATAATTGAACGGGAAGAGTTGTTCGCCAAGGGCACTGGGCAAACTACTGACATTGTTCAGAAGGAGATGTATACGTTTGAAGACAAGGGAGGCGAGAGGGTTACTCTTCGTCCAGAAGCGACACCGAGTATGGTTCGTGCTTTTTTTGAGCATGCCCTCGAACAGCGGCTTCCCGCTGCAAAAGTGTTTAGTCTCGGCCCGATGTTTCGTTACGAACGGCCTCAAAAAGGACGATACAGACAATTTCACCAACTTGATGTAGAGGTCTTTGGCGAACCGGGGGCATCACTAGACGCGGAAATGATTGAGATGGCTTCGTCGCTTGTAAGTTCGCTTGGAATCGAGTCAAGCGACATAGTAATTAACTCTGTCGGTTGTGAAAGTTGTCGTTCTCAGTTCAATCAAGCTTTGCTTGATGCTCTCGGTAATAAGTTGGACCAGTTGTGTCCGGACTGTCAGCGTCGTGCTAAGACGAATCCCTTAAGAATCTATGACTGTAAGGTTTTGTCTGACCAGCCCATAATTGATGAATTGCCTCATTCGGTCGATCACCTTTGTGCAGATTGCAACAATCATTTTTGTGAGGTTCGGACTTATCTGGACGCGTACGAACTTGATTACCGGGTATCGCACCGATTGGTAAGGGGGCTTGATTACTATACGCGGACAACGTTTGAGGTTCTTGGTGAGCAACTCGGTGCGCAGAATGCCTTGCTTGGCGGTGGCCGTTACGATGGACTGGTTCGGCAGTTGGGTGGTCCATCCAGAGAGGGTATAGGATTCGCTGCAGGCCTCGAGCGTTTGGTGCTTGCCATGCCAGAAGAGGTGGAGGGGCGTGGGGTCGACGTTTTTATTGTGGCGTTGGGAGAGAATACGAAGAAGCAGGCTCATGTCCTAGCACGAGATCTTCGACAGCAGGGGCTTGTAACGCTTATTGACTATAACGTGCGTTCGCTTCGGGCGCAGATGAAACGTGCTGACAGAACTTCTGCTCGTGCCGCGATTATTCTCGGTGATGACGAACTATCTCGGGGAGAAGTAACTATCAAATTTATGGAGACTGGTGAACAAACGACCGTAGCTCGTACGGACATTTTGCAGCAGCTGTCTCAATAATGTTTTCTTTGGGTCGATACACTAATGAGTAACAAGCAATCCTACGAGTCGACGCGAACGCATACATGCGGACAGTTACGTCCTGATGACGTTGGTTCCGATGTGGTCCTGATGGGATGGGTGCACAAGATTCGAGATCTTGGGTCACTAATCTTTCTAGATATTCGCGATCGCTACGGCATAACTCAGGTCGTGGCGAGAGAGGGTGACGATTTTTTGTCACTTATGAAACAGGTAAGGCCGGAGTTTGTTATATCTGTTGCTGGTCCTGTGGAGAGACGCTCAGACGATACGCTCAATCCGAAACTCGACACGGGCGAGGTCGAAGTTGCTATTCGGCGATTAGTGGTGCTCAGTGAAGCGCGGACTCCGGCGTTCCAGATTGATGAGGAAACGCCAGTGTCGGAGGAAGTAAGGCTTCGTTATCGTTACCTTGATCTTCGCCGTGCGCGAATGCGAGAGAATATCGGTTTGCGGCATCGAGTTACCATGGCCGTTCGAAATAGTCTTGACGCTGAAGGGTTCTGGGAAATAGAGACTCCACTTTTAACTAAGTCGACACCGGAGGGGGCTAGAGACTATCTCGTCCCCAGTCGTCCACATCCTGGGGAATATTACGCGCTCCCGCAATCGCCGCAGATTTTCAAACAGATACTCATGATATCTGGGATGGACCGTTATTTTCAGATCGTCAAATGCTTTCGGGACGAAGACCTGAGGGCTGATCGACAGCCTGAGTTCACTCAAATTGATATGGAAATGTCGTTTGTCAATCAGGAAGTAGTCTTTCAAACGGTCGAACGACTTATGCAGTCTATTTTTGAGGTGATCGGCCAAAAGATTCGGAGGCCGTTTACGCGTCTCACCTATGCGGATGCGATGACGAGTTATGGAACTGATAAGCCGGATTTACGTTTCGACTTATTGATCGAAGATGTTTCCGACGTTTTTCGAGAGGGTTCGTTCAAGGTGTTTCGGGATCTTGTTGCTAGTGGGGGTAATGTGCGTGCGCTTGTTGTGCCGGGAGCCGGGCGTCAGTCTCGGGCACAACTTGACAACTTGGTTGACGAGGCAATTGACCTTGGCGCAAAGGGGCTTATCTGGATACGTCAATCACCCGAGGGCACTGTTCAGAGTTCGATCCTCAAAGCAGCGGGGGTGGACGCGTTAACTCAAGTAGTCAAACATGTAGATGCTGGCGGAGACGACCTTATTCTTCTTGCGGGTGGAATTGGGAATGACGCATCAGAACTGCTTGGTCAACTGCGGTTGATCCTTGCAAAGAGGAATGACCTTGTTGACGAAAATGCTACTTCTCTTGTATGGATCGTTGACTTTCCTTTGATGGACTGGAGTGAGACGGAACAACGGCTTGTGTCGATGCATCATCCCTTTACGTCGCCTCGTCCTGAAGATCTCGAGCAGTTAGATAGCGATCCTTCGTGTGTTCGAGCGCAGGCCTATGACCTTGTTCTTAATGGTACGGAAATTGGTGGCGGTAGCATTCGAATACACGAGGCGTCGCTACAGGCGCGTATCTTTGAACTGCTCAAGATTGGTAGCGACGAAGCTAAAACGAGGTTCGGTTTCTTTCTGGATGCACTTCAGCATGGAGCGCCACCGCATGGTGGAATTGCACTCGGCTTAGACCGTATTATCGCGCTATTGGCGAAAGAACCATCGATTCGAGATGTGATCGCGTTTCCTAAAACTGCAGCGGCAGTCGATTTAATGGCGGGGTCGCCGTCATCAGTAGATCGTCGACAGCTTCGCGAGCTTCACATTGATGGGGCAACCTGATCGTGACCAATGGTCTGGGCCGTGTTGTCGATTTAGTGCGATGTGCTCGTATTGCGTGGTGTTTGCTAGGGGATAAGCGATAGCTACGCCTTCCTACGTGAAAATTTCTGTTCCTGATGAGGGAATAGAAATTCTGTTTGGCTCTCGAGATGAAAATCTTAAGCAGCTGGAGAGTCAGTTCGGTGTACAGATTCTCACGGATGGTCACGAGTTAATTGTGAGCGGCGATGCAGAAGGCTTGACCAAGACAGAAAGAACTATTGGCCAATTAAGTGTGCTTCTCAAGGAGGGGTGCCACTTTTCTCGTGAGGATGTCAGACGTGCTTCTGAGTTAGTAAGTGAGGACGGTCAGGTTGACCTCAAAGACTTTTTTCTGCGAGGACCAGTTAGAACGTCGAACAAGCGTCACGTGAAGCCAAAAACGATCAATCAGCGTTTGTACCTAGACGCAATAGAACGGGATGACATTGTTTTTGGTATCGGTCCTGCCGGAACTGGGAAAACCTACCTCGCAATGGCTCAGGCTGTCGCCTATCTCACATCGAAGCGGGTCCGTCGAGTCGTTCTTGCTCGACCAGCGGTTGAGGCAGGCGAGAAACTGGGTTTTCTTCCTGGTGACTTACAAGAAAAAGTCAACCCATATCTTAGACCTCTCTATGATGCTCTATATGACATGCTCGATAGTGACCACGTAGAGCGTTTACTTGAACGTGGTGTTATCGAGGTGGCGCCGATCGCGTTTATGCGGGGACGAACACTAAATGATGCATTTGTGATTCTTGATGAAGCTCAAAATACGACCACAGAGCAGATGAAGATGTTCTTGACAAGGCTTGGATTCGGATCGAAAGCCGTTGTAACGGGTGACATTACGCAGATCGATTTACCTCGTGGGTCTACGTCAGGTTTGGTGCAGGCCGTAAAGATACTGAAGGATGTTGAGGGCATGTCGGTTGTCTACTTCAATGACCGCGATGTCGTACGACACCCGTTGGTTCAGCGTATTGTTAAAGCTTATCAATTACATTCAAAAAATGATGGGTCGACGACGAAACATGACGGCTAGTAAAGCGAGACGAACTCATTCCTTGCCATGGACGAAGAGAGCCTCTGTTAGAGCGGGAAATCTTTAGGTTAGTCTGTGGGAAAACAAAGGCTACGTGTTGCGGTCACTGATGGACGAGGACGAGTTATTCGGTCCGACAGCTTACGGAAGTGGTTGGTTGAGGTTGCTCCGCGTTCAGCTTATGGGCAAGTCGTGATCGCTCTAGTTAGCGATCAAAAGATGCGGTCATTGAACCATTGCTATCGAGGTATCGATCGCGCTACGGACGTCCTTTCGTTTCAGGTCGCCTCTCAGGTTGAGCCACGTGTTTCCGTAAATGCTGACTGGCCGTGTCTGGGTGATATCGTCATCGCTACCAACGTGGCTCATCGACAGGCAAAACAATCCGGTCATCGCTTTGGAGTTGAACTACGCATACTTGCTCTCCATGGATTGTTGCATTTACTTGGGTATGACCACGAACGTGATGCTGGACAGATGGAGCGACTTGAGCGACGACTGAGACGGAAAGGTGGGATCAGATGATTCCACTGGGAATATTCTTGCTGGCTTGTGTTGCTGTCTATATTGGTACGGTCGAAGTCGCGTTTACCGTTTTGATGCAACTCCCAATGAGGCTAGATGCTGAGCGACATCATTGGCTGGAAAAACTTGGTTATTTGGATGATCCGATTCGCTTGTTTTTGCCGCTTCGACTGCTTAATGGCGGACTTACTGTGCTTGTTGCAGTCTTAGTGTTGGTTTCCATCGAGCTAAGTACGACCGCATCGGTCGTGGTGTTGGCTCTTAGCCTTACAGTTTTTGCATTGTTGTTTAGTTACGCCATACCCAGTGTCCTTGCAGGTCGGGATCCAGTTCGAGTTTTAGAGTTACTGCTGCCGTCTGTTCAAGTTCTAGTTCGTCTCCTCGATCCGATCACGAAACCGATAAGAGCACTTTCGAAGTTGAAGCCTTCCGGTGCTCGTGACTCGTCGGCTACGCACAAAACATTGTCTGTTTCGTTTCGGGCTGATGAGTCGGTTGGGAGCGAGAACCAAGTGGCGCTTGAGCAGCAAGATGAACATGCGCTTCTCCATTCGGTCGTGGACTTTGGAGACACCTTGGTGCGTGAAGTGATGACTCCTCGGCCAGATATTGTTGCTGTGTCGATGGATTCAAATTTAACCGAGCTTCGCTCGACGTTTACGGAAGAGCAGTACTCTCGTGTGCCGGTATTTAAAGATAATCTGGATACCATAGTCGGCTTTGTATTCGTTAAAGATCTCGTAGCAGTTATGGAGATGGCGGGAGATAAGAAGGTGGTTGGCGAGCTACTTCGTCCTGCTCATATGGTTCCACAAACACGGCGGGTTGCTGACTTATTGAAGGAGATGCAACGAGAGCACGTGCAGAGTGCCATCGTGCACGACGAGTATGGTGGAACCGCTGGTTTGGTGACTATCGAGGATCTGCTCGAAGAAATTGTGGGAGAGATTAGAGACGAGTACGACGCAGAGACTGAACCAATTCTCGATGAAGGCGATGCTACGTTTGTGTTTAGTGGTGGGGTAAAAATTGATGATGTGAGTCGATGTTTTGATCTCTCAATTAGCTATCAGGGATTTGAGACAGTAGGTGGCTATGTGTTGTCCTGTTTAGGACGCGTGCCGGCGGTTGGAGAAGTGTTTGAAACCGATGAGTTTATTGTGGAGGTGTTGGAAGCCGAGCATCGGAGAGTGCGCCGCGTCCGGTTGCGACGTCGTACAACGGTCAAGTTAGACAAGTAGCTATGAAGTCAGGGTTTATTGCAATTATCGGTCGCCCAAACGCCGGAAAATCGACGTTATTGAATCAGATAGTCGGCACAAAATTGGCGATCGTATCCGATAAACCCCAAACAACGCGGACTCGAATCTTGGGTGTTAAACAGGGAAACCACTGTCACCCAGGACAAGCTGTTTTTGTCGACACCCCTGGTATTCACAGACCGTTACACCGAATGAATGTTCGCATGGTCGACCAGGCCATCGAAGCTATCAAAGAGATGGATGTTTCGCTCGTTGTGGTTGATGCCAGTGTTTCGAGTGGTGCGGGAGATAGATTTGTTCTCGAACTTCTGGAGACTGCAGATGGGCCGGTGGTTCTCGCGATTAACAAGATTGATCTTATAGCGAAACATCGGTTACTACCGATCATGGACCGCTACCAAAAGGCGTATGGGTTTTCGGCGCTTGTGCCTATCTCAGCGCGAACCGGAGATGGTGTGCCGGAACTTGAGTCCGTGATCTGGAGTCTGTTACCGAACGGGGAACCTTACTACCCGACAGATTACCTTACTGACCAGCCAGAGCGGGTAATTGCAGCGGAGATGGTCCGCGAGAAATTATTGACCCATACGGAGAAAGAGCTCCCGTTCTCCAGTGCGGTTGTTGTTGACAAATTTG
>Ga0310121_10005565_pt1 | contig 10810 bp, 6 predicted proteins | sample CB27_Tmax_986_MG_FD_203504 | JGI IMG/M metagenome (GOLD analysis project Ga0310121, IMG submission 203504) | Marine microbial communities from Western Arctic Ocean, Canada - CB27_Tmax_986 | ecosystem: Environmental > Aquatic > Marine > Oceanic | place: Canada: Western Arctic Ocean | collected...
TCGTCAGTCTGCACGCCAACCCGCTACGGCATCGTCACCGGCCGCTACAATTGGCGGAGCACGTTGAAGAAAGGCGTCCTTTGGGGGTTGTCCGAGCCGCTCGTCGCTGCCGATCGACTCACCACGCCAAAGTTTCTGGAAGAGAACGGGTACCACACCGGCGTCGTTGGCAAGTGGCACCTCGGGCTTGGCTGGCAGATGCTGCCCAACGGCGAAAAACGCCAGGCCAAGACCGGCCCGACCAAGGGCGACGGCTGGCAAATTGACTACGGCAAAAAGGTCAGCGGCGGCCCGTTGGCCATCGGGAATGAAACCCTAAAAGAGGCGAAAGAATCCAAGACTCAACAGACTGAAGATCTTCTCCACCAGCTCCATGATTCCATTCTGAAACAGACGGAAACCATCAAGGCCCTTGAATCCCAAGTCGACCAATCCAATTCTCGACTGAACGAGATAGAGGAAGTGCTAAAACAAAACTCTGACAAAAAATCAAAACCCAGCGAAGTTGGGCCTGCATCCAGTTCAACTAAAGACAATCGCAATCTCTACTTAAATAAAAAACCAGTCGGTTCTGAAGTGGGGCAAGTCGATGAAAAAAGCAGCCCGAAGGCGAAACCCAAACCCAGCAGTAATGATTTATGGCAGGCTGCAAGTAATGGCGATTTAGAGGCAATCAACATACTTCACAAGGCTGGAAATTCGCTTGATGAAAAAGACGCGTCCGGTTGGACCCCCTTATTCTGGGGCGTTGCAGTGGATGGTCAGAAGGCAGTAAAACTCCTGTTGGACAACGGAGCTAAAGTCAACCTTACAAACAACGACGGGCAGACGCCTCTCGATTGGGCCATTCAAACAAAAAAGAATAAAATAGCTGAATTATTGAAGAAACATGGCGCCAAAAGAGGTAACGATTTATAGTCTGATTACCTTCATTCACCCTCATCTGGTTGTTGTTCCTGTTACTTCCAGCGAGGAACTTAACAGTGTGATTCACGAAAAAGTCGTGTCGCTTAAGGCATAGCGTCGTGCATCTTATGCTCCACTGGTCAATGGCCTGCAACCGTTTTCTGCGGTAGACATCGCGCATACCATATCGAAATCAATTCGGACCATTGCTGCCTTTTTTCTCTCAACCGCTGCCCTAGGCGATTCTACCAAGCCGAATATTGTTTTCATTCTTGCCGACGATCTTGGCCTCAACCATCTCTCCCACGCCGGTGGCAGGGCGCGGACACCTCACTGCGACCGCTTCGCCAGGTATGCTTTGGAGTGCGGTGGCAGGCGCAGCGCAACACCGCTTTTGCACACCCCATTAAAACCACCCGGTTTCGCTCTGCCGGCGGTCTCCAAAGAAAAAGAGGCCGGGCAAAATGCCCGGCCTCTGGTGTGTGTTCTCCTTTTGGTTAAACCAACCAAATTACTCGCTCACGGCGCGGGCGAATGTTTGCGCCTGATCCGGCGTCAGCGTCAACGGACTGTCCGCGTCCACATCTTGCCACGGGCCATTCACCGTCGGCGCCGCCTGCAACTTGCCCTCGAATGTCACCGTCAATGTGCCATCATCATTGCGAACCAGACTGATCGTCGGAGCGGCTGAGCCCTTGGAGGTTTGCCGAATGATCATGCCACTAACACCGCCGCTGCCGTCTTCCAGGTGCATGTACCAGAGGGGTTCCCCCGCACCCACTGTCACCTCGACCGTGGCACTGCCCTTGGCGAAATCCCCCGTGTTCTCTGTCGCCGGTTCTTCGCCGGTCCAGATCTTGGCGAACTGGCTTGCATCCGTCGTCCGGCCCTCGAAAACCGTGACGTTGTAGGTGCCAGCTCTTTTTCTCCCGGTCCCAAGTGTAAACCGAAAGCTGGTTGCCGTGCATCGGTTCGATCGCGGAAAAAAATTTTCGCTGCCCCTCAGTCTGCCTTGGCGCACTTCTCCGGTGGGATTGTTGGAGAGTTGCTGCTGTAAGTTGTTTTCGATGCTAAAGATGGAATCCACCCGGTCGGGCGCCATTGCTTTCGAAATGATTTTTATTGCAAACCAGGGTTGCGTAACTAAAATACTCGCGCTTTTAACAATTTCAACGGATAGTTTTGAGATCGATGTTCGGAATAGAGAACGCAACGATTTAATTGCCCCTGAAGACTTCGGAGTAGTGAATGTGATAACCACACCCAAACCTGAATCGCAGCAGTTGGAAGCCATCGAACGAACCAGGGAATCCGTCGCACGACTACGTGAGCAACTGGCCAAAGTCATCATCGGTCAGGACGGGGTGGTCAATCAGGTTCTGATCGCTATCCTGACGCGTAGTCATGCCTTGCTTGTCGGTGTTCCTGGCTTGGCGAAAACGCTTTTGATCTCCTCGATCGCCGAAACTTTAGATCTTACGTTCAAGAGAATCCAATTCACGCCGGATCTGATGCCAAGCGATATTACCGGCACCGAGGTCATTCATTCCGATCCCGCAACCAACGAACGACAGTTCAAGTTTCTCAAGGGTCCCATCTTCGCCAATATTGTGCTGGCAGATGAAATCAATCGAACGCCACCAAAAACACAGGCAGCCATGCTTGAGTCAATGCAGGAGCGCAAGGTTTCAGTGGGCGGGGAGGACTTTCCACTGCCAAACCCGTTCTTCGTCCTGGGCACGCAAAACCCGATTGAACAGGAAGGTACCTATCCCCTTCCCGAGGCGCAACTCGATCGTTTCATGTTTATGATCAAGGTCGACTATCCGAGCGAAGAAGAGGAGTTTGAGATCATGAAAGCCTATACGGGGGCACAGGGGGAAAAGCCGGTGTCCGTGCTTAACACGGCTGAGATCCTAGAGATTCAGCGGCTTGTGCGAACCGTGCCTGTCGCCGATCACGTTATGCGCTACGCGGAAAAACTAGTGCGCGTCACGCGTCCAAAGTCGAACGAGGCACTCGCTTTCTGTAAGGAATGGCTCACATGGGGTGCTGGGCCACGGGCTGGACTCAATCTCATTCTTGCAGCCAAGGCGCACGCTCTGATCAACGGCCAAAACTATGTTGGCTGTGACAATGTCTCGTCAGTGGCACCTCCCATTTTCCGTCATCGACTGATCCCAAACTTCGCCGCACAAAGCGAGGGACTCAACGCTGACGACATCGCCGAAAAGATCATCGAAGAGGTACCTAAGTTTGAAGCCTGAAAGTCCTGCTTTGCAGCCAAGCGAAATGGATCTTCTCGATTCCGAGACAATTGCACGCGCAGAGGCTCTTGGGTTAAATGCCCGCTACGTGGTGGAAGGTTACATGGCGGGAGAACATCGTTCCCCCTACCATGGGTTCGCCGTTGAGTTTGCCCAACACCGTGAATACACCCCCGGCGACGACACCCGCCACCTGGACTGGAAGGTCTTGGCCAAGACGGAGCGGCATTACATCAAACAGTACGAACAGGAAACCAATTACGTTGCGCATTTGCTGGTCGATGGCAGCGAATCAATGAAATACGGCTCGGGCGATGTAACCAAACTGGATTACGCAAAACAAATTGCCGCTTGCCTGGCCTATCTTATTTTAACCCGGCGTGATTCTGTTTCGTTAGCCATTTTTGACGAAGAGATTCAGGAGTATATCCCAAGGAGCGACAACCGGAAAAATCTGTTCAAGATTGTGTCGAAGCTTGCAGCCTTCGACGCAAACAAGGAAACCCGGATAGCAGACGTGCTTCATCATGTTGCGCACCAGTTAAAGCGCCGAGGGATTATTGTTTTGATCAGCGATTTTTTTGATGATGATGATGAAGTCCTGGAGGGGATCCAACACCTTCGGTTCGGAGGCCACGAAGTGATTGCATTTCAAGTGCTAGATCCACACGAGATCGAGTTTCCTTTCGGGGGACTTGTGGAATTTGAAGGGTTGGAAAACATCCCAAAATTGATGACCCGCCCCAGCCAAATTCGGAAAACTTACCTCCGTGAATTTGAGTCATTTCGTGAGCGGCTTCGGGTTTCTTTTGGCAGAAACGACAGCCATTTTGTGGGCATCAACACAAATGAGCCGCTTCACGAGATTCTCTCCCGTTACCTTGGCTTCCGAAAAGCCGCATCGAACTGGTGAGTTTCCTGAATCCATTGTTGCTGTTTGGCATTGGGACGATCTTTGTTCCAATAATTATTCACCTGCTGAACCGCAGGCAGTTTCGGCGAGTGACATGGGCTGCAATGCGGTTCCTTAAAACCAGTATCGACCAAAACCAGCGCCGCATGAAACTGGAGGATTTAATCCTTCTGGCGCTCCGTTGCCTGCTGTTGGCGTTGTTGGCATTCGCCCTTGCTCGCCCTACGCTGCCTTGGTTGAAGTCCCAACTGCTTGGGGCCAAGGTTGCCTCCGTGGTGATTCTCGACAACTCCGCGAGCATGGCCACGATTAACGGGGATCAAAGCCGACTGACCTTGGCCAAGCAGGCAGTTGCCGTCTACATTGAAGGACTTCCGCTTGGTTCTTCGGCGTCCATTCTTTCCGTCTCGGGAGTGGAAACACAACCAACCAGCAATCTATCCCATGCCAAATCGGTCGCCCAAGATGTTCCACAGTCCGGCCAGGTGCTGGACATCCTCGGAGCCCTGAGCAAAGCGCATGAGCAACTTCGCAAAAGCGGAGCCGTGGAGAAGGAGGTCCAGATATTTACTGACGGCCAAGCGGCAAACTGGCAGTCATTCGATGCAGTCATCCGTAAAATGGAAGAGATCCGGCAGGACGCTGAGATTTCAATCATCCTGACGGGGAAAGAGGCTGCCGCCAATCAAAGCATTGATCGTCTGGATCTGGTCAGTGCAATCCCATCATTGAATCAACCCGTCACGTTTCAGGTCGATATCACCAACCACGGAACATCAGAGACTTACGACGTCCCTGTTCAACTCGAAGTGAATTCAGAAGCCATTGGTGAACCATGGATCATCGACTCTTTGCCAGCAGGCAAAACAGAGTCCCTAACATTTCATGCGCCGTTGACCATCCTTGGCCAGAATCGTGTCACTGTATCGTTGCCAGGGGATTCGTTGCCAATGGACGACAGGCGGACGATCATCGTTAACGCCCGAAAAAAAGTTCAGGTATTGTTAGTCGATGGGGACCCCGGAAGCATCGATGCGGAGGCAGAGACCTTTTTTCTTCGCCTCGCCTTGGCGCCAGTTACCGGTGAACAAATCGATCAATATCCGGTTAAACCGGTTGTTATTAGACCGTCGGAAATCGAGACAAGCGACCTCGATCAGGTCACCTCGATTGTTCTGGCCAACGTTGCAGATCTTCCTCAGTCGGCTGTGGCCAAACTCAAATCATTCGTTCAGGCGGGAGGTGGGCTGGTTTATTTCCCGGGAAATAATACTCAGTCGGAAATCGACAATGCACTTCTTGGAGAACGTCACGGGTTGCTTCCTGCGAAACTTGGCCAAGCGCAATCGCCGGAGAATCCAGTCACCCTGAGCGACAAGACGGAGGCGGTTGAATTCCAGCCAACAACCGGGCTGTCCCAGGCGAAGTTTTGGACTTACTTGGAATTGAAACCTGAAGAGGGGGCAAGAACATTGCTGAAATTTAGTGACGGAGCGCCAGCCCTTGTTGAAGGCGATGTGGGAAGGGGAAGCGTTCTGGTGTTTGCCAGTACTTGCGATCCTGCATGGAACGATTTTTGTGTGAAACCCGCCTACGTGCCCTTCAATCATCAAGTGCTAGGCAAACTGCTCCTAAACGACAACCAATCGGCAAACCTTCGTGCCGGAGAATCGTTTAACGCGTTCGTGGACTCCGAATTGGTAGGAAGGGAAGTCACGGTGTATCCCACGAATGATCCTGAAGCTTTGGGACAACTCTCAAAAGTGGAGCTTGACGGTGAGGAGGGGCTGATTCGATACGCCGAAACCACCCGTGTTGGAGGCTATCAGGTGTCAATCGCCAATTCCCAAACCGCTCTTCAGTTCGCGGTGCAACACGACAAAGTTGAGTCCAGCAGGCCAACACTTCCCCTGGAGCAACTTACCCGACTTGAGAACGTTGCAACCGTTGTTCGGTTGGCCCCGGAGCAAATGGAAAAAGGGTTCATCGGCACCCAACGCGCCGGTTCTGAGTTGTGGATTCTAGGAGTGATGCTCGTTGGTCTCATCGGTCTTGTTGAAATGGTATTGGCACAGAAGTTCAGCGAACCGAAATGACCGTCTTCATCCTCCAACTACTCGGCGCTGATGTGGCAGATGTTTCGTCCATCAATGCGTTTTCGCTGCGCATCCAGCAGGGTTGGTGGCTTGGAGTGGTGTTAGTGGCCGGTTTGTTCGCTGTTTTGTTTTCGTGGTCGAGCTACCGGCACAGCCCACAGGATGTAAAACCGGTAATGAAGTTTTTTCTCACAACACTACGTTCTGCATTTCTGCTTCTATTATTGTGTATCTTTCTCCGGCCAGTTCTTTCCCTGCATACCTCAAGAAAGATTCAACGTCATCTGCCGGTTATATTTGATACCAGTGCCAGCATGAAACTTGGCAATCGATTGGAGACAGCGAAGGCACCGATCGAAAGTGCCTTGGCCAAGCTTACCAACGAAGTTCAAATGGCACGCTTTGGCACCGACAGAGATCGGGTTGTACCCTTGGGAGAAAAAGATGTGCCGGAGCCCACTGGCAGTTCCACGGCCCTTGGCCAAGCGCTGGAATCCATCCTGCAACAGAAGAGAGGGACGCCACTGGCCGGCGTGGTACTCGTCACTGATGGGGCGAATAACCAGGGAACCTCACTCTCTGAGTTGGCAGATAAGTTTCAGGTCAAAAAAATCCCGCTCTACGTGGTGGGTGCCGGAGACCCTGCCCCCTCTGACGTCAGGGTGGAAGCACTGGATGTGCCCGACGTCCTGTTGACCGAAGAAGGAGCGACCGCACGCGTCCGGCTGAGCGCAACCGGAATGAGCGAGAAGTCCGGGCGCGCGTTTTTGACGTTGAATGGCAGTGAGATTTCGGAAAAGGAGGTGACCTTTGAGGAGATTGGCGTTCAGGAGATTGACTTTCCCTTTATCCCCAAGGCGAAGGGTGATTTCTCCCTGGAAGTGCATTTCAAATCCGAATCGGAAGAATTAACTACCGAGAATAATTCGTTGGCCAAGCCGGTGCGAATCGTAGACGGCCAAATGAAGGTGCTGATGGTCGAGCAGCTTCCGCGTTGGGAATTCAAGTACATCCAAGCGATGCTCTTGAGAGAGCGCCGAGTGGCTCTTGATTGCGTGTTGTTTGACGTAGATCCGGAGGTGACAAGGATTCCCGGCAGTCCGTATCTTGAAAATTTCCCAAGGCGAATCGAAGAACTCTTCGCGTACGACTTGATAATTCTTGGCGATGTGGCCCCTGATTCCATTGGCCGGGCAGGAATGGAGCAACTCGTTGATTACATCTCACGAGCCGGTGGTTCGTTGGTGATGATTGCCGGAAAAAACCACAACCCAGCAGCCTATCGCCATACTGCCCTTGAAAACTTGCTACCGGTGGAGTTGGGGCTTTCCACAGGCAACTCAACCATTGCCCGATTGCCCCAGCAACTGACTCTTACCGAAGCCGGTCGGCGTAGCCCAATGCTTCGTTTGTCAACTCTTGGCCAAGCGAACGATTCGGTTTGGTCCAAATTGCCCCCCATCTTCTGGACATCCAATGTGAGCCAAGCGAAGCCGGCGGCGGAAGTCCTCCTGGTGAATCCGCAGGAAAACAACCGACCTGTGCTCGCGATGCAACGATACGGAGCCGGGGAAATCATGTTCGTCGGAACGGACAATACATGGAGATGGCGCAAAAACTCTGGTGATACGTATCACACCCGTTTTTGGGGTCAAATAGTGCAACGCATGGCTGGATTCCGATTGCTTGGTGGGCAGGGTCGTACCCGTATTTCCTCGGATCGATCCAAATTGGAAAAAGGCGATCGGGTGACGGTGCGTGCGCGTTTGTTCACACCCGGTTGGCAACCCCGAACCGATTCGCCAATCAAAGCTCGCGTCGAAATACCCGGTAGCGGCAAGGAACCAGCCACAGTGAGATCGATGAAACTGTATTCCATTCCAAGCGATCCGGGTTCCTATCGTGGAGAGTTTGCCGGATCCCAAACGGGTCACTTTCGGATAACCGTGGATAATGAAGGCTCCGCCGCTCAATTGAACGTGACTGTCGGGAAGACCAATCTGGAAATGAGGGAACCTGCCATGCAGGAGGCTGTATTACGAGAAATCGCTGCCAAAACAGGAGGCGCATTTTTCCTCCCCAGCGAGGCTGAAAATCTGGCTAATGCGATTACCAGAACAAAGGCAACTGTCACGCTCCCCATCGAGGTCGATTTATGGGCATCCCCCTTATACTTTTTGCTCCTGCTCACCTTTCTGACTGTTGAATGGGTGCTCCGTAAAAGGTCGGAGCTAAAATAATGATCGAACGAGAAGTCAGCCCGTCTCTGATGTTGAAAGCCAAGTTGCAAGTGCTTGGTCGAAGAATCATTGCTATCGCCTTCTTTGAGCGTTTCGGCGTGTTTATGCTAGCGTTGGTTCTTGGCAGTGTTTTGCTGGCAACAGTCGATTGGTTTTTTGAACTGTCACTGGGATTCAGAACCGCCTCGCTTTCACTCTTGAGCTTGGGCCTTGCCGTTTTGGCAGCAAAAGCAATCTCAGCATTTTGGACATGCCGGCTTGGCATGGAGCAACTGGCTCTTCGCATTGAAAAGCGACGAGCTGACTTCTCCAGTCGGCTGATCTCCTCTATTCAGTTTGGCAGTGGTAAATCAGCCGTGCCCCCCCAAGCCTTGGGGATGGTGAATTCCCTCGTTTCCGAAACAGAAGAACTTGCAAAAGCAGAATCCTTTGCCTCCATCGAGAATACCTCGAGGCTGGTGCGAAGATTGAGCTTGGCTGGAATGGCTTTGACCTTGGCGGGTGGTGGTTATTTTATTGGAGGCGGTGTGACTCAGGCACTGATGAAACGCATGATGTTGGCCGATGTTCCAATCCCAAGAGCAACCAAAGTGGTTGTTATTACTCAAGATATTCGGGTCGGAATTGGGGATACGATCGCTCTTGCTGCAACCGCTGAGGGGATCGTTCCAGAACTTGGCCAAGCCCGGATTCGTCGCGAAGACGGGCGCAGGGAACGATTGACCATGGAAAATGTAAACGGGAACCAGTTTGAGTGCCTGATTCAGGGGGTCCCGGAGTCCTTTGAATATATTATTCACCTGAACGATGGCAGGAGTGACCCCTATCAAGTCACTGCATTACCTCGCCCGAAAATTGAAACAATCAACGGAACCCAGCATTATCCCAAATACACCGGTCTAGACAACACCCACCACGAACCCGGGCAATTTTTATTATTACCCGGTGGACAATTGACTTTGGATATTCATGCGAACCAAGCGATTACCAACGGAACGGTCCATTTGGTTGGCACGGATCAGACCATAAAATTGTCCACACATGACGATGATCCCAAACGATTTCAGGGCAGCTTTAAAATTTCGACGAATCAGTTCACCGGTTTTAAAGTCCATTTAACCAGCACGGAAGGAATGGACTCGGCAGAGGGGAGCGTGTACCGGGTGGATTGGCTTCGGGACATGCCTCCCAAAATAAAAATTGTCCACCCTCAACGGCAGGAGGAACTTGCAACCCGTTCAGCTCGATTCCTGATCAAGTACGAGGTAGAGGATCGTTTTGGAGTTGATTCCGTGCGGCTGTATTACCAAGTGAATGAAGGAAACAGCAAGGCTGTAACCATTAATGATGTTAAGGCGAAGGAGATCGTTTCCAGCCATGATTGGAAGTTGTGGAATCTCGACCCAGCCTTGAAGGCAGGAGATCTGGTAACCTATTGGCTGGAGGCTTATGATGCCAACCAACAGACTGTGGCGGGACGATCGCAGTCGCTGACGTTGCGCATTGTGAGTGACAGCGAAAAACGCCGTGAATTACTCAGTCGAGCAGCAGATCTTTTGGGCAGAGTTGAGTTGGTCGCCGATGAAGAGGAATTACTCAGCGAACAATTAAGGGAACTTATCAGGGGAAATGTCCGTGCGAATCCATAAACCATATGACAAGCCAATTCTCTTTTGGTTTTTGACCTGTGCTTTCGCTGGCTCAGCCACGGCGCAATCCACCGTTCCGCCAAGCCTGAAGGAGCAGCAGCGACGGCAGATTGGAATTCAAAATAAAGCCAGTTCCACAACGGGCACTTTTGCCGGGTTGATTGCCGAGTTTGGCCGGAACGGATTAAAGGGCAGTGATGTCGATGTCCTGGGCGGAATTAATCTGGTCCTGCATCAAGTGTCCGACAGTGATATGCCCAGGGTTGTCGCTCATCTTGAACAGGCACAGTTGGCTGCGAATATTCCTGAAGCGCGCAACGAGGCACTGGTTGCCTTTGGTCAGCAAAAGATGGTGATTATCCTGCTTCGTCAGGCGGTGCTCGCCTATTATCAGGAATTGGCGCTGGAGGAATTGGCTCGTCGAGCACAAGAACTTGGTGATCGCCAGTCACGGAATCTGCATGAGGGAATCTCGATGGTTCGCGGTGCCGAACGGGCGAATCGGCGGAACATCGTTCGCCGGGATCTTGCGATTTCCGAACAACTGCAGGTTTCCGAACAGGAATCACTCCATGCCGAAATTGGAGACATCCTTAAGGCATTGGAACATTTGGCTAAGCGCGAGGACATGACACTTGATACACGACCGCTTAAAGCCAAACGCCTGGTCGAGGATGAACAGTTGCAGGGAAACACCTCCAGGGCGCTTGAGGAGTTGAAAGGCAAGCGCGCTATGAGC
>Ga0310121_10005567_pt1 | contig 10809 bp, 10 predicted proteins | sample CB27_Tmax_986_MG_FD_203504 | JGI IMG/M metagenome (GOLD analysis project Ga0310121, IMG submission 203504) | Marine microbial communities from Western Arctic Ocean, Canada - CB27_Tmax_986 | ecosystem: Environmental > Aquatic > Marine > Oceanic | place: Canada: Western Arctic Ocean | collected...
ACAACCATCTGGTTCTTTTGCTGCGTTTTATACGCGCCAGAGGAAAAAAGGTTCTCATCTTCGGGGAGCTTTTTTACATTAAAACACTTGGAAACAAGGCGCGGGAGCGATTCCTTGCAAACACTAACTAGAGATCTCTCGACGTGGCTCGCGCAGTGAACTGCGCGCGACGGTACGGAGAAGGTCCCCCCAAATGCGACCCGGCGAGATCACTTGTTTAAATCCGCGCAGCCAGTGACTTTGCATCCACCAGTGAACTCGATTCATCGCACACGATGAATCATTTCACCTGCCAGTTCTGCAATGTCAGTGCAACCGACCAAGTGAGACTTCTAAAAGAAGGCAAGCCAAGTCTCCCAACTATAGGCTAACCTCGTGATTCGGCGGCCGCAAGGATTTTGTCGGGAATGCTGGCCTGTGCCCGAAGAAGGTGGGAGTTCGTCCATCGCCCACGTGCCGCGACACTGGAAACAAGTCCAGCAAAAATCACAATCCACCATGCATCCGAGGGATGCGGTTCCGGAACAGTTGCGATCGTGCTTGTATTTCCCCAGTCGAAGAGTACCAGGTTCAATTGGTTGGTTCCCACGGAAGTGCCAGACGTGGGTGCCTGGTGGACCCATTCCAGAGGGAGTTGGCTGGCGTCCTGTTCCAATTGAAAAGGACCAGGTTCAGATCGCCAACTTCGACCTGGCCGCTGCAATCGAAATCTCCGTCTACGTCGCAACTGGGAGTGGGCGCGACCAATTCGAATGCCACGAGGAAATCGTCGCCGACGGTTCCACCGTCGTCCGTGACTCCGACTAAGGTCCAATGGCCGTTGGCCAACTGTGGACCCAATCCCAATCCCTCCATATTGGCACCAAAAAAACCTTGGGCGGCGCCTGACCACAGCAGTGTCTTGCTGACCGGCGTGTAGGTCTTCCCGTCGAGTCCACTGGTGAAGCCACTAGTGCTGACGTCAGTGGCCCCACCGAAATCAACTTGATAGATCCGATTTTCGAAAATAGGGAGTGTTTCCGCCGTGGACCGTTCCAAAGCCAAGAGTGTATCGTTGGGCAAGGCTACCAAATCGACGAGTCCGCTTCGCCGGCTGTCGTCCGCGCACGCCTCTGCCGTGGCAGGTTGGCCAAAGGTGCATGGGCCGTGCAAAGGGTCGACTTCGTAGACGAATTGGGGACCGGCGGCTACATTCGATCCGCTCCGATTGAGCTGCTGAAGGCGCACCGGTGTACCGGTCAGCGGTGTGGCGACTGGGCCGTCGATCGTCAACGCTTCTTCGTTTTCGGTCCAGAGGGTCATACCGCCCGAAGCCATGGTCAAGGACTCGAAACCGAGGTTGCGGCGCGTATTGCCGTCGGTCGTCCACACCGTAGGGAGCGACGTTGTGCCGAGCTGGGAACCATCGGATAGGCTGTATTCGGAAACGCCTGGGATGACCGGGCTGCTCACACCCGTGTCGCGCTCGAACGACACAAAGACACTGTTGGATGTCGCATCCGTGAAGGCGATGCCCTCGTAGTCGAGCAAAGGATCCTCCAGCGTCGTGCGGCTGATTTGAGTTGCTGATTGGACGGATGCGTCGGCCGCGAAGCCGACATCGAATGTGACCACCACGCCATCCTGGTCCTGGATGGCCGCGAATCGCTCCAGTCCTCCGTTGGCAGGACCGATATAGGTGACGCCGCTCAACTCCTCCACTTCGACCAGTCCGCCGCTTTGGATCTCGACTGAGTTTCGTGGAGTGACCGTCCATTGGTTTGCCACGGCTGGGACGGAGACGGGCAACGCGCCCCAAAGGAGGGCGGAAAACATGAGCCGGGGACGATTCACGTAATGGGTTCCTGTGTGGTGGCAACATGAAGCGTATTGACGCTATCTGAGAAGAAAGGCGGATGCTTTCCCTATGCCATTATAACTGCAAGTTACAGAGATCGAGCCGATTTTGGCGGACCCGGCGAGATGTTGGGGCACCTTTTTGATCCATCGAAAAAAAGAATGCCACGACCGGCGCGAACGCACCGGCCGTGGCCATATCGGGAGAACTCGGGAGAATCAGAAGAGAATCATCGTTGGTTTAGTTTTGGCGGCGGCGGGCGATTGAAAGTAGTCCGATCACGCCCATGGCCAGCGAGGCGATCGCCGTCGGTTCAGGAACCGCACTCACGGCTGCCGCGGCGGATGGTGTGGCACCCCAGTTGAAGAGGGTGGCGTTGAGCTGATCGGTTCCGACCGTCATGCCCCGAGCCGGGCGATTTGTTTTCCAGTCAGCACCCAGGTCTTCGGACTGGACGCCCCAATTGAACAGGGTGAGATTCAGGTCCGCGGAGCCGACAGCTTCGTCGCCGTTGTAGTCACCCGGTTGATTCGGAAACAGAGGCGAGAACCAAATATTGTCGAAGACGGCTTCCTGTCCGCCGAAGACGAACCGATCGATGTCGCCGAAGAGCTCGATTTGACCGTGCCCGGGCACTCCAGTACCCGTCGGCAATACGGAAACCGAGACACCATTGATGACAGAACCGTGGAACGAGAAAAAGTCCGGTCCCATCAACGGGATGTCAGTTTGCAGGCCGTTGACGTACAGGTTCACCGTCCCGCCATTGTCCGTGAATAGCATACTGAGATGGGACGCGGTACCGACCGTTCCTACTAAATCCATGTCTAGATTCAGGTTGTTGGGGTAAGCCGAGGGGTCCATTCCGGGTGGAAATCCGAACGGTGTTGGGCCCACATGGACGCGCGGTCCCACAAGCGGACCGATGGCCGATTGAAACTCGTCCACCTGGAACTGAACGCCTTCGCTGGGAAACACATCATTCAGGATATAGGGAGATCCAGGCATGGCTCCGTTGAAAGTTACCATCTGTCCGGGAGCGGGTGCGGTGATGACGAGCAAGAGAGTCCAGCAGGCGGCGGTTCCGGTAAGGTCAATGATCGTGCTGCGGCGTAACATATTCGGTCTCCTTCTGGGGCGGTGGAAAGGAACGTCGGCGAATCGACATGAGTAATTAAGTGAGTAAGGACGATGGCCCGGGTCGTTACGTTGATCACCGTTCGTGTTCGGACGTCCGCGGCGACTCAGGGCCGTGTTGTGGGGCATGGTTTTCGTTGCCTCCTACGACCAAAAGCGACGTGAATTGGCGCAGCGCTCGACAGTGGGAGAAAAAGATTTTTCTCTGCCGAGACGCGAGCGCGCTGCGCGAAAACGTCGCTTTCTACCCAGGAGGGGTTCCCGAACCAACCTAAAACGCCGCGAAATCGAGGGAAGCGTGGTACCAGCCGGGATTGCGCTTCGTGAAGAAAACTCATGAACCGACGTGCAAAAACTTGCGAGCCATCCAGTTGGCTGTATCATCGAGTTTAGGCCCATGCCGTCTAGGGAGATCCAACGCCTGGAGAGATCCGACGCCGGAGAGACCCCATGACGTGCGCTTTCGCCGCTGACCATTGCGGGAAGAAACTGATGCAACCCAACATGCCTGCCAACGTGAACCCCGGATCCCGGGGTCGGCAACGAATCCTTTTTCGACCAACATGCGGCGTTTCGCCGTGGGTGGCGACCTTGGTATGTGGCTGGGTCACCGCCGCCAGCTGTCCGGCGCCGCTATACGCGGGAGTCGACGGCATTTTTGGTGACGTGGTCATGCCAACCACCTCGCCCGCGTCTGTACTGCCGGACGCCGTTCAAAGTGACGTGAATGCGTTTCTCATTGCCGAGCGCCAAAACCATACGCTGATTGTCGACCTGCCCTTGGATGTCTCGTTTCCCAGTTCCATACCCAACGAGGATTTTTCGGACGATATTCTGCCGGCTGGAACGCAGGTCAGCAGCTACCTTTTGCACGCCGATCGGGCGAGTCCTTTTGCGCGGCCGCAGTTTACTGGCCAGATTGAATTCACGGAGACGATTCTGGGACTCATTGTCCTCGAGTCAACACTCGACGCCACGGATCGCTTCGTGGGGGCCAATGCGATTTGGCCGAACTACCCGACCGGACAGATCGACCGAGGGATCGAGCTGGATGGGTCTGACAATATCCAGTACCAGGACCACTTCCTTGAGTTTTCGATCTTTGCCGATACGTTGATGGATCAGGTCCGCATCATTACCATGCCGGAGCCGGAGGGGTTTACTTTCTCCGTGGATGTGCAGGGACCGACGGCCGGATCCTTTGGGTCCTCCGACAACGCGCCGAATGCATCGTTTCCTGGGAACTCCACGTTGCCGATCAGTGGGGGAGACATTCTCACGGTTGGTGGCTCGGGCGGAACGGGCCCAAATCCACCTCGGGATGGTCCATTCAACGACCCGGATGATTTGCCGGGCATCGTCGTATTTGGTGGTGACGCTTCATTTCAGACACGCGGCCTGGATCTGTCCACGGTTTCGATTGGTCCACTCAACGAAGCAGAAGCGGAGGTCGACGCGTTGTCCTACGGACGCGACGAGGGCAATTCGATCCAGTTTTCCGTTGACGAGTTTGTCCGTGGCAAGCAGATCGGCAAAGCCCCCAATGAGGTGATTCTGGAAGGTGCCAGTAACCTTGGTGAGGCCTCGGCCGATGTATTTACCTTTCGCGGTTCGCCCGTTGAACGCACGCTGCCAACGGTCTACGCCCACGGCAATTTGAAGGCCATTGACGGGAACGCGTCGGACGCTGGATCCGTGGGTTTGGGACTGGTCGAGCCCAATCCGCCCAACCCCCTACCACCTCGGCCTTTCGCGCAGCCGAATGAATTCGACGTTGGCGACAACTTGGATGCGATGGATGTGGATACGACGCCCAGCGATCTGGCGGGTCACATCTATTTTTCCTTGGATGGGGGCTTCCGCGATCCGTTTGAAACGGACGATTCGACCGGCGGTCCGAGGCCCAATATAGGAACCGCGTTCCAAAACCTAACGGATGGTGTCAACTCGGGCGCCGCGGTGTTGGTCCAGATCCCTCTAGCTGGCAGGAAGGTGTATGCGTCGCCCGACGTTCTTGGATTGGACCAACATTGTGGTAAAAAAGATTGCAACGGCAGTGACGATCTCGATGGCTTGATTCTTCAAGACTTCGGCGATCCAACGGTCTTCGACCCCGTCGGTGAGGGAGATGTGCTGCTGTTTTCGGTGCGTCGGGGATCCTCGGTAATCGGCCAGCTGGACAGTCGACTGGGTGAACCGATTGAAGAAGGTGACATCTTGACAGTTCCCCGGGACGGATCCAACGTACCACGGATCTTTCTTCCGGCCGAATATTTAGGGTTGGACACGCGACGAAGCAGCGGTTTAGGGTTGGACACGCGACGAAGCAGCGGGGCGCCGGAAGGAGAAGATCTGGTCTCCATGGATTTTGCGATTACCGCGTCGGTGGTCGATGGAGACATGGACTGCTCCGGCTTGCCGCTGGACAATGGCGACGCCGATGCATTTGCGTTGGCGATACGTGATCCTAATTCCTATACGGTTGATTTCTTCCTTTGCGGCAGTCCGCCGACGCTCCATGGGAATTTCGACGGCGATGTTGACTTTGATTTCGATGACATAACCGGTTTTGTCAGCGAACTTGAGGCCACTGGTTCGATGTCCGCATTGCTGGCTAGCCGAATAATCCTTGGGATTCCCGAGCCGACCAGTTTATCGTTAGCGGGATTGGCGCTTTTGGTGCTGGTTGGCCGTCGGCGGTGCCATCGGGTAGACTGAATGGGAAGTCAGTCCACTTCAGTGCAGGTCCGTCAGCCCATGGCTACGAGGCGCGTCCGTCAACGTCCAGCTTTTACGCTGGTGGAACTGCTGGTCGTGATCACCATCATCGGCCTATTATTGGGACTTCTTCTACCCGCCGTGCAAGCTGCTCGAGAGGCGGCGCGACGGACCCAATGCACCAACAATCTGAAGCAACTTGGTTTAGCACTGCTCAATTATGAGAGTGCGTTCCGAACGCTGCCACCTGGAAGTCGTGTGCCCAATCAAGCTGCGATTGAAATCGGGCTCAGCTGGCACGTGTCCATCTTGCCGTACATCGAAGAAAACGGTCTGTTCGAAACGATTAATCCTCGGTTTGGACCAGCGGGTGAGTTTCGTAGTCCAGCGGACTCGACCATCGTCGATGGATTCAACTGTCCAAGCGCTTTGTCAGGTCCAACGGACAGCCTCGTGGCCAACTACGCCGGTGTTATGGGAGCCGGACGCAATAATCACCAAGTCGTGACTGAGGATGAAACCGGCTGCGGTTACTACTATACCGACGGAGTTTTGTACCCCAGCAGCCACATCCAGATACGTCATATCGTGGATGGAACATCGCACACCATGGCGCTCGGCGAGCGGAGCTACGTGTCGTATCCGCAGGGAAATGGTCGACAAGTCATTGGCGGAATCTGGATGGACGGTGCTTTTTTTGTGGGCTCACCGAGCCAGCGAATGTGCGCCATTTCCACGAAGAACCTGAATCGACCCATCAACGGGAACCGCGCGACGTCCGAGTACTTTGTCGGCGATAAGAGCGTGCCTGCCGCCGCACGAGTCCTCCCTCTGAATGACGTTTATTTTGGCAGTGACCACTCCGGTGGTGCCCAATTCACATTCGTTGACGGATCGGTCCATTTTCTGAGTGAGAATACAGAATTTATTCTGCTTCAGGACCTGGCGACAAGAAATGGGAGTGAGGTTTTTGATGCCGAGTTGTGATCACCGATTCGGTTTATTGGCCCGCGGAATCCACATCGGGTCGAATCAGCACCCGCAATAAACGATATCCTTGCTCGGCATCTTCGGGCCATTGTGAGACGACGCGATCAATGGCCGCCTGGGCAAGAAGCAGATTGTCACGATCCTCAGCCATACTCTCAACCAATTCGACGCGAAAGAGATAGGATTCGGCCAGGTCCAACTGGCGAACCGTTGAAAACGGTCCCTCACTAGCGAGTTCTTGAAGAATGCCGATTCCCCTGTCGACGGTCTCTTGCGCCACGGCTGTATCGCCCGACTTGAACTTCAATTGGCTGTACTCAATGTAGCAATTCGCCAGGTCCGATCTCACGACGGCCCCAGCCAAATCCTCCGAGCCGAGATCGTTCCATGCTTCGATCGCCGCTTCGTAGTGCCTTAATGCGTCGTCATCGCGATTCAATGAGCGAGCGATCAGACCGGCTGCCATGTGCGCCATGGCAGCTTGTTTGGCGTCTTGTGGCTCAGTGGATTGACCCAAACGCGGACGATAGTGCTGCTCGTAGAGATGGGTCATCATCATACTTTTTGATCCGAGCAAGTCGGCATTTTGAAGCGGATTGTCGGGGGCCAGGGCTCCCTGTAATTGATCGACTTGCTCATTGAGGCGTGCGGAGGATTCGGCGGACGACGCCCACGCGTTACGCATTTTCTCGATTGTTTTTTCCAAAACATCCTTCTGTGCGGCGATCCGCCGATAAAGCCGATTCTGGTGGACGGCGACCGGCGGGCTCACCAGCGCGACCAGCGCCAGCAGGGCGACAAAACCGCTTCGCCAGGGGTATCGGCGAGACCAACGCCAAGCGCGCTCGACGCTGGTTATGGGTCGCGAATGGATTGGCTCCTTGCGCACGTAGCGTCGGAACTCCGCCGCCAATTCATCGGCCGTGGCAAACCGTTGCGTTTTGTCCTTTTCAAGGCACTTAAGACAGATCGTTTCCAAGTCGGCCGGTATGTGGCGATTGAGTCGCCGTGGTTGTGGAGGCTCCTCGTTGACAACCTGCATGATCAGCATCTGGGGGCTACCGCGAAACGGCAGCTCTCCGGTGAGCATCTGGAAAATCGTGACACCCATGGAATAGATGTCACTGCGACGGTCGCTGAAGTGCGAGAGCCCTTGGGCCTGCTCAGGTGACATGTAGGCGGCGGTTCCCAGAATCGTGCCGTCGGCGGTCATCGTGATCTCGCCCACCTCCCGTTTCGCCAAGCCGAAATCCATGATGTGGGGCTGACCTTCGTCATCGATCATGATGTTGGAAGGTTTTAGATCGCGGTGCACGACACCCGCCTGGTGCGCGTGGTGCAAAGCTTCCGACACTTTGGCACACAGTTCCGCTGTTTCGTTGAATGTGGGTTGGTTCTCGATCAACCAATCTGAAAGAGGTACTCCTGAGATGAAATCACTAACGATGTAGATCGTCTCCCCTTCCCTGCCGATTTCGTGAACCGGAACGATGTTCGGATGCCGCAGCTGGGCTGCTACACGGGCCTCGCGGAGAAACTGTTCTTCCTGTGCCGGATCCAATTGTCCCCGTCGCGGGATTTTGATGGCAACGAATCGGTCCAATTCATTGTCGTGGGCTTTCCAAACCGAGCCAAAACCACCGACTCCCAACCGGCCCAGTAGTTCAAAGTGCCCCAATGTCTGAAGCGGGACCGCTGGACGGTCCGCCGGATCGCTGCCCAACAGACTGAAGTGACTGCCACAAGAGTTACAGGTAACGTCTGATAGCGGAGCGTCGACCAGCATCTCGATGGGAAAGCGGCAGTGGGGGCAGCGGACGTGCAGGCCCCGCGAACTCTGAGTTTTCGTGCGGGGACTCAGAGCAGCGGTAACTTCAATGTCACCTTCGATTCGCGCGTCCGAGTTGGAGAGGGCCACGTCGGTGAGGTCGGCGTCGGTGAGCCTGGCGTCGGTGAGCTCGGCGTCGGTGAGCTCGGCGTCGGTGAGCTCGGCGGTTGGGAGGGCGATGGCTCCCGCGACCAACCGCGCCTTGCGGAGCGCTTCGCCAAGTTCCGGTTCCAAAGACGGATTTGCGGCTAGCAAATCGTTGTCCACAACTTCCTGTCCACTCGCAAGACGCTGGAGGAAGTCGTCAACGACCTGCTGGATCTGTTGGTCTCGATCCATCTCGTCTCGCAGGTCAACAAGGGGAATGGCAACCAAAAGCCGGAAACTGGACCATAACGGCGGTATCTACTCAAGATAGGCAAACAGTTCCCGCGCCGTCAATTGCAGGACGAAGAATTATCGCATCGCTGCCGAGGAGGCAGTGTTCCGTGAATATTGGCCGGGCAGGTGGTCTATTACTGTCTCGCTCCGGAGGCGAGAGATTCGTCTTGGCCCGAATATGCGATTCCCATGTTCGCGGACCTGGTCCTGTCCTTCTGGGGCATCTGTATTCTGGTCTACGCGCGCGTGTCGCTGGGGAGCATCAGCAAGGACCTGCGACATTTGCTTTGGCACCATCCTCGCAAGCTGGCGGGGCTGATGAGCCTGTATTCTTGGGTTCGTTTCGTCGGGCGCGACCGTTCACAACTTCACTGAACGTGCTTTGCTCGAAGAGTCAGATTCTCCGGTACTTTCACGTGGATGTGCCTCCGCTTTGGCTGGACTCGCACGTGCATTTGACGGCGCGAATCATCGAAAAGTCGGCCGACTTACTTGCGGAGAAGTCAGCGGAGATTCGCTTCTACATTTTGTTCTATCCGGAGTCGAAGCTGCCGGAGCGACTTGGGAAGGAGTTAGAGGGATCGTCCGTCGAGGTGCTGGACTACTCGAGGTTGATCAACCGTTCGCACACCAAGTATCGGATGCAATACGACAGCCACCCGACTCCGTTGGCGCACCAGGCCGTTAGGTGGCTTACAACACGGGAGACAGATCATGCTCAATGCAATCGTCAGCGGTATAATTGGCGTCGCCATCGGATGCGGAATCACATTCTTCGTCTCACTGAATAATCCCCCACCTTGGACGCTGACCGAGGTGATGATCGCTGTTGGCATGGCATCGTTCTTACGTTAGCTGCGCGGGGTCAGACCCGGTTTTCCTCTTTTTTTCACTCAGGCGATGTGGTAATCCGTGGCTATGGCACGACCACTGCGCATCCAATACCCCGGCGCGATCTACCACGCGATATCCCGGGGCAACGCATGGCAGAAGATCTTTCGAGACGAGCGGGACTATGGCCGGTTGCTCGAGGGACTCGAGGCGACCGTCGATAAATTTGGCTTCGAAATCTTCAGCTATGTTTGCATGCCCAATCACAGCTTATGTTGAGCTTCACATAACACATCCACTTGTTTTTTCGCACTCCCCAGCCGAATCTCTCAAGAGGTATGCAGTATTTGTTGAGTGGCTATGCGAACTGGTTCAATACCCGACACCGCCGCTCGGGGCACCTCTTTCAAGGCCGGTTCAAAGGAGAATTAATCGAGGACGAGCAATACTTCTGGTATGTCAGCCGCTACATTCATCTCAATCCCGTGCGTGGCAAGCGTCCGCTCGTGCAGCGGCCGGAACAGTGGCTCTGGTCGAGCTACCCGGGGTATAGGTGGAAGAGCAAACGGGTCCGGTGGCTCGGTTACGATTCGGTCTATCAAGCGTGGCAGGGAGAGAACGGCGGCAAGCATCCAGAGGCCGCCTACCGCCGATTCGTGGATACGGGAGTCGAGTTGCCGCCGGACAATCCCTTACTGGAGGCGGCCGAAGGATGGCTGTTGGGTAGCCAGGCTTTTGTCCAGCGGATCAAGGGTCTGATGAAGAAGCCCAGGTACGGCAATGAGGTGCCCTCGGCGCGGCGACTGGCAAGCGTGCCCCTGGATGACGTGTTGCAGGTTGTCGCCGATCACTTCCAGGTCGACCGGGCAAGTTTTGCGATTAAGCACAGCAAAGAGTCAAGCCGAGACGTGGCAGCGTGGCTTGCTCGCCGAGTCACGACCGCCACTTTGCGTGAGTTGGCCGCTCCCTTTGGTTTAGGACTGGCGCATCAATAACTGGCAGATTAATTGTCCCCTCACGCTACCCTCTCCCCAGAGGCATTGGTATCTACACAAATACTAGAACTAATTTTACCCTCCCTCTGGGC
>Ga0310121_10005569_pt1 | contig 10804 bp, 6 predicted proteins | sample CB27_Tmax_986_MG_FD_203504 | JGI IMG/M metagenome (GOLD analysis project Ga0310121, IMG submission 203504) | Marine microbial communities from Western Arctic Ocean, Canada - CB27_Tmax_986 | ecosystem: Environmental > Aquatic > Marine > Oceanic | place: Canada: Western Arctic Ocean | collected...
AATCGCCGAGCAATATATCGAAGAATTCGGTCGGCTCGCGAAGACGGGAAACACGTTCGTCGTTCCCTCAAACCTGTCGGACATCGCATCGATGATCGCCCTGGCGACGGGGATCGCGAAGAAGGGCATTCCGGACGAGTCGCTATAAGATAGCTCTATATCGCGTGCGACTTGGCTGCGCGCCGCCCGCGTGAACGAATGGCTGGGCCGACATCTTAGTGATGAACAGTTATGTGCTGACTGGCAGCAAGAGTTTCCTGACGCTGTCCCGTTCACACCGTTCCATGTTGAAGGTGTTCGTCGGGACTACTTGGCCGGAAAAGATCGGGCAGCGACCGGAACAGGAGCAGAATTTTATTGGATGTAGCTGCTGGCAGGCCGATGTAATCGTGGATGATTACGGCAAGCTGGATTTCCGGATTTGCAAGATCGTTATTTCGTCATTCGTAAACACGGTTTGGGCGAGTGTCTGCAGGAAGGGGCTTGGGCGGTCGCCGTTTTCAAGCACGAGATGTGAGATATTCTGACTGTCTAAAAAGTCAAGGCCCCACGATTGCTGTTGATTCGAATTCATCTGTCTATAGTCACTCCACTGCTGCTTGATTTCTCGGTCGAGTTTTCCCGGGATATTGATCCACGACCAGTCGCGACCGCCACTGAGGTAATAAAGTGCTTTCCCCTTGAGTGAGTGATGCTGTTCTTGGCTCATGGCATCCGAAAAATACTCCGCTCCGCCAAAAACAAAGTCTTCATCTTGGGTGCCTGCTAACAGTGGTGCAGATATGTGACTCGGGTGAACGAATGCGTCATAAAAGTAGATCGTACTGGCGTATCGGAATGGGTAGTCATCTTGCATGCCCAAGCCTCGGAATTTACTCATTTCACAATACATTTGTCGACCGCTCAGTGCTGACCTGATAAACACCGTTGCGCGTTCCTCATAGTGATTTCCGTAGAGGATCACACTGTCCACCGAGACGTTTTCATTCAGCCAGGAATAACCTTCAATGAAATGATTGGAGTAACGTCGGACAGAGGTGTCGGTCTCTTGAGTGACGGCTCCGTAAATGAGACGTTGTGACGTCTTCGCAAGCAATGCGTTCTCGGTAATTTGGTTAGCCAAAGTCAGTACCGCAACGGTACACACTGAATACCAGACGATAGGCCGTGCGTTAATGTTCATTTGACGCAGGCCATAGACTCCGAGAACCGCGGTGATCACAAAGAGATTTACGAGCGTATCGTGCCGCGGGATATTGAACAGATCGAGAATGAGTGCGAACACCCACATCGCGTACAAGACAATAGGAAGTGTACTCAGCACCGTTGTGGACAGCGACCGTAAGTAATGCTCGTGCAGCCAGTGATAAAACGTCAACGTCATTGGAATGGCAGCCGCAAGATAAAAAAACCGTGCCGACAAGCTTGTCGGCTCAGTGACTAACAGCATGCCGAGAAATCCAGATAACGCCACCGAGGATAGGGCTAAGCAATTGTCCGTTGAGGTTTTTGATAAATACATCACAGACGCGCTGTAGAGCATCATCAAAGGAGCCCAGGAATACATCCACCGGACACGCTCATATTCAATGGTGCCAAAAAAGATCCCGGGCATGCGTTCGTAAATAAATTGCGGGAATAACATCCAATGGGCATCACTTCCCGCACCGGAAAGAAACAAGTAGTGCATGGCGCCAAACGTAGGAATGATGGCGCCAAAAAACAGCACGAGTCTGGTGAGTTCTTGCTTTCTGATGAGGTAAAGAAATACTCCACCCATCAAGGTCACAAAATATAAGCCTTTTACGAGCAGTAAGACGGTTGCCGCAGCGTACAGAAGTACGTATCGCTTTTCGATAAGAAAGGCGATAGCACACACGATCAAAAGAGTGGCAGCGTAGTACGCACCAGTGAATGCAACTGTCCGGCCGTATAAGATTTCAGGGGTAGTCAAGCGCGAGACATACACCGGAAAAAAGAAAATAATGAGTAGCGGGGTGGAGGTGGGGGAATGCCTGCGTGCAAATGCATGGAGTAGAAGAAAGGAGAGTATCGCTAAAAAAAAGATGAAGTCGAATGACGCCACGGTTAGTACTGGTCGACCTAAGACATTCGATAAATACTGTGGAACTTGCTCAAATAGAAACGTGTATCGCACTTCTTTGCCGGCATACGATAAATCTGGTGCTGTGAACAACGAGAAGGAATACGAGTGACCCAATGCGATCGGTGTGATTTGGTGAAGTATGTCTTCTGATTCAAATCCTGTCGGAGACGACTGTCCCAAGAAGAGGCTCAGACACAGAATGATGCATCCGATGGCGATATCTAGTCGGCGTAACTGTCGTACTTGCTGGTAGTCGGATGCAATAAGGTCTTGCCACGCCTTCCTCTTTACGGCGATGACGATGAGACTACTTATGACAACAAAGACACTGAAAGGGACTTGAACCTCGTGAGGGCAGAGGGACAAGCTGATTATTAGAAGAATGATCGCAAAAATAGAAATGATGGTGTTTCGAAAGACGAGTCGACTCCCATAAAAGATCGTGAGTGTGCTGCTAACAATGGCGGTCGCCGAATACAAGCCGTCGAGCCCTTTGACCGTGACCAGCAGTGTTGCAAAGAGCGTGGTTGCAGCAGTTAGAAAGGCAAGCGTGTAGTGTCTGGCAGTGACGTGTGGGCGGTTCGTGCGGTCAGTATTGGACTGCATTCGTCTTTATCTGCAACGCGCGGAGCATGTTGCGTTCTCAGTAGAGTAAACAGTTTATCGAGCTATCCAAATAAATCAGTTACTCCTTGCTCGAATGGTATGAGGTCGAGGCCACCCAATTCTTGCCACGTCTCATTGTTTGATTGTTCATCTGACCTTACGGCATTGACGAGCTCGGCATCAATGAAATTAGTCATGTGCGACGCGATTCGAAAGATAAAGTTAGGGAGGTGTAACTTAAACGTGTGTTTTGAACGGGCCATGGAGATGATGTCAATGATCGCGTTAAAGGTTAGTTGCTTGGGCCCTCCGATTTCATAGACCCTGTTCCGAGTTGGTGCCGTAAGACACTTCTCGACTAACGCATTCAAGTTTGTGACATGAACCGGCTGTCGCAAATATTGTCCGTTCCCGATTACTGGGACTACTGGAAGGCGTGATACAAGGTTGGCAAGTACATGAAATGGTTGCTGTCGTGTGAAGGCAAACGGCAGAGGGGATCCATATGGAGCAGAAGGTCTGATAATGACGAAGTTCGCAGAGTGTTCTTGGATGAGGCGCTCAGCTTCAATCTTCGATTGACGGTAATCTGAATCAATCGTGAAATTGACTTGAGAGCTGGAGATATAAATGTATTTGGCTTGCGTTGTGTTTGCGTACTCGACGGCATTACGAACCATCTCAAGGTTTTGTTGTTTCTTATTACTGCCCGCAATGATGGACGAGTATTGAATCACGTAGTCAAATTGTCCGAGGCTATGCAAGTCGGGCTTTGATAATAAGTTGCAACGTACAAAGTTAAAGTCTGACGGTCTGTTGGTTAAATAGGTCGGCGTTGTGTTGTATTTGGCGGCGAGGTCACGTGTTAAGTGGAGGCCGAGGAAGCTATTGCCTCCAAGAATTAATAATCGTTCATTCGCCACGTTACTGAGTCACGCCCGTGTTGAAATCCCTTGGTTGCAAGTCGAAGTCTTCGCGCAAGGCGCGTAAATCGGCAACTCTGTCATAGCCGATTGTTCGGGCTTGTTCTGGGTCGACCTTCTTTGTGACTTGAAATAGGAATTGCGCCACAAATGTTGGGATCTTCACGATAAAAGGGTTTCGACCGATTGATGCGGCCACAATCCTGAGGATTTGCTCCTGCGAATACGGAATCGGCGAGCCTATTTCGTACACTTTATTCGTAAATTGCTTGGTCGTAATAATTCTATGAACCAATTGTACTAGGTCGTTGATGTGCGTTGGACTTCGAAGTGACTGCCCATTACCAATGCAAAGAGCGAACCCTTTTTTCATGTAACTGCGGTGCTCTTGCATTTTTTTTTCGTCAGCGGAATACAGCATGTCTGGTCTGATAATGATGAACGGTATGCCGGATTCAAAAAGCATGTTTTCGAACGCTATTTTTGATCGTGTGTATTGGATGCCCGTGGTCGTTGACGCAAAAGAACTACTAATAAAAATGAGGCCTTGCGGTATTTTTTGGTCCAGATAATTGAAGAGGTTACGAGCGCATTGCATATTGTTCTCGTAGATATTTCGGGAGATTTGATCCCATGCGCAGTGTAAGACGTAATCGAAGGTGTACTTGTCTAGCTGGGTGTATGAAGTTGCGTCTCGAAGATCAATAAGTTCGGATTCATGGCCACCTGGCATGCAGTCAACTCCGATAAAATTGACCGTGTCTCCTAGCAACTTAATGAGGTTACGGCCAACGTAACCGTTACAGCCGGTGATCAGGACGGACGGACGAGGGGGGGTGCTGTCAACTAGACCTGCTTGCATGAGAGTCGTTAGTCATGTGGCGACGGAACAGTTGCGCAGGTAATGTCCGTGCCGTCCGTTGTGATTAAACCGTTCGATCGTCAGTCTGAAACTATTGAGCGATGCGTTTGACCGTCTGAGGTCTCATTCGTTCTACTTAGAACATTTACAAATCGTTTCAAGAACTGATGATAAAATTACTTATGTCAAATATAGGCTCCACTTGGTAGTTGACGGCGCCTACTGTACTATGCACGGGTCGTTTTCTGTCTTTTTGTAATGAGAAATAAGATTCTTCTTGTGCAACCCCAGCAGGGGAGTTCGGGCGCTTTCGTCAGGCATATTCCCCTTGGGTTGCTTTATACGTCGGCGAGTTTAGTCAAAGATGGAGAACCGGTTGCCATTTATGACTGTCGTTTGAATCCCCGCGGATGGGAGGAAGATCTGCGAGCACTGATCGACCGTGAAACCCTTCTTGTTGGGATTTCTGTGTTGAGTGGGACGCCCGTTGCTGAGGCGTCAAAAATTTCTTCGATTGTCAAAGGTGTCGATCCCCAGGTCAACGTTGTGTGCGGCGGTCCGCATGCAACGTTTAATCCTGAATCAATTCTTCAGAACGAACCACATGTGGACTTTGTTGTGAGTGGGTATGGCAATGACTCATTTCATGGCTTGGTGCAATGCCTAAAAAGTGGGACGCAGCCTACTGATGTGCCAGGTATTCTGTATCGAAGTGCGGATGGGGGGGTTGCGGTTAACCCAAAGGTTGAGGCGTTTGAGGACATCCCGTACCAAGATATTCCGTACGACTTAATTGACAATTACGATCTGTACGGCCATGTCGGGCACGACAGCCGAATTTTTTCGATGTATTCGGTGCTTGGATGTCCTTACTTGTGCACGTTTTGCAGTTCACCGGCTCAGTACCGGGATATTCCTGGCAAGAAATGGGTGCCGCTCGATGTCGCGAATGTGGTCGACCATATTGAACACGTTGTGGATCGGTACCAGGCGAACTTTGTTTATTTCATTGATGATGATTCCTTTCCTAATTTGAAACATGTTGAAGGGATTGTGGATGAGATCTCTCGACGGGAACTTAAGGTTAAGTTGGGTTTTCGAGGTGCGCGCATCAATGAAATAAAACGCATGAGTGATGAGTTCCTCGGAAAGCTAGTCAAAGCCGGAACTGACACCATTCATGTCGGTGCTGAGAGTGGTAGTGACAGAATTTTGAAGTTGATTAAGAAAGATTGCACGACGGAAGATATTCTCGAATGTAACAGGAAGTTGGCACGGTTTCCCGAGATGAAAACGCTGTACAACTTTCTCATGGGGGTCCCAACAGAAACCATTGAAGAGTTAAATGCGACTAGAGAATTGATGCTGGCTATTGTCCGTGATCATCCAAACTCAATCATTGGCACCCCAAATCGATTTCGACCGTTGTTGAATACCGAACTGTATGACTTAGCGGTTGAACATGACTATGTGCCCCCAGAGTCAGCGTCTGAATGGGAAACTCATGAAGTCGAGGATGCATCATCTTTACCGTGGGTTGATGAGAAGGCGAAAAAACTCATGGATATGATGCTCGTTGGGTCATATTTTGTTGATCGAAAGGCCACAAAGATTGCGTCTGGAAACACCCTCATCGAGCGCGGTGTGAGGTTGATTGATCAACTCTATGGCCCTATTGGGCGCTGGCGGATGCGGACCGGGAACACCTCCTTTTTTATTGAATTGCCAATTTATCGTGCGGCGAATCGCATGCTGAAACATTTGACGCCATCGTTTAAAAAAAATAAACCGACACTCAAGACGGCTGAGACTCGGGCTGTGATGGATTACTGAGGCGCATCGGTAGTCTGTTTAACTGAAGTGGTTGAACGAAACGGATATATGCAAATTGAGTACGGGACCGAAACACCGTGTGATGGCTACTACCAAGCCGACGTCTAAACCGAAACCAATGGATAGGAAACCTGGGTCAGAATAATGAAAACGAGTATTTTAAGCCCGAACCTTAGTGGATGTGTTTCGATATTGGATTGTGGCGTGACGTACCTTGCGTCCTACGTGAATGCCCGAACCGACCATACGGCGACGATTTGGGACTACACCTTCAACCGTCGGAATTGGCAAAGCTATCTAAAAGAAAAGTTTGAAACCGACAAACCTGATGTCATCGCAATTACGTATACGACGTTATATCAACGCTACGTTGAAGCTTCGATTAAGTATATTCGCGGGAGTTTATCGAAAGACGTCCCCATTGTTATCGGTGGGGTGCACCCTACATTGAAACCTGAAGAAGGGTTTATGGATGGCGTGAACGCGGTTATTATCGGCGAGGGCGAACCAGCGTTTCATGAACTTCTAGACGCAACCGCCGGTGGTAATTCTTACGAAGGGATTAAGGGGCTTTGGTATAAACCGAATGGTGAAATCATCAAGAATGCCCCGCGCGGTTGGATTAAAGATATTAATGAACTTCCTTGGCCAAATTACGATCTGTGGGATGACATTGATAAGTATCTCTATTACCTCCAGCAGTTGTGGTTAGTTGGAACTCGCGGGTGCCCGTACATATGCACGAATTGTGAAGAAGTTCAGATGTATCGGTTGTTGCCGAATTCGGGGGACTCGCCTAGCGGCATTGCCGGGACGGCAAAACGATTTAGGTTTCGGGATCCAAAAGATTACGCGGAAGAAATTGCGTGGCACTACGATAAGTACAAAGACCGGGGAATGCGGATGGCTCATCCTTTTGACCCGGTGTTTCCGATTCAACGAAAATGGACGTTTGATTTTTGCAAGGCGTACACCGATGTAGGGTTGTCGGATAAGTTGCCGGTGTCGATTTTCTCACGTGCTGATTGCTTCTATGCCCAGGCTCCGGTCAAGGGCGTCTTCGACGAAGAGCGATTGATTGCCCTCAAGGAAGCCGGCATTAAAGAGATACGCGTTGGGATCGAATCGGGTTCCGAGAGAATGCGGAATGATATTCATAAGAAGGGGGTGACGAATGAGCAATGCCTCACCCTATTCGAGTTGTGTCGGAAGCACGGCGTGCAAACGATCGCGTATAACATGTTGGGCGGTCCGACAGAAACCAAAGCAGAATTAAAAGAGACGTTTCGATTTAACGTCAAACTGAAGCCCAACAAACCAATCTTTTTTGTGTATCAAACTCTTACCCATGATTTAGCAGAGATGGGTTTGGTTGATCAGGATTACAACATTGGTCTTGCGGCTACTGAGCAGGCAGACCAGTGGACCGGTGATTCGACTCGTGACGATACAGACCAAGGGACGATCCAGTTTGGGGAACCTCTCGCATCGCCGCACTTCAGTAAAAATTGGTTGATAGCCTTTCAGTATTTCTGCTACTCATACTTCATTGCGATTCGTGTGGGGAAGGGCATTTGGCGTCAAAAGCATCGGTTTTTTATTAATTTTGGGACGACAATGTACCGCGGTTACAAAGAAGGCCTGAACATGAAGATCGTCTTTGCCTATTGGCTAAGTGCTTCAGGAGATAATCTGTTTACCTAAGTGGTTGGTGAAGCGTGTAACAGGTTACGCCGGAGACTACATTCACCATATGGCTGAGATAGCGACTGACTTGACCGAGTCATTGTCAACCCAGGGAGAGCGCCGTCTGACAATTGCGCTTGTGTGGCCGAAGGGCTTTGACCCGACCTACTCGATTCCACTTCCTTACGGATATTTCAAGAACAACTTAGACAAAGATCGCTACAAGATCGTCATTATTGATAATGCGATTGAGGGGAGAAGTTGTCGAGATTCGTCATTTCTTGAAGAACTACGTGCTTGTGATCCGGATGTGGTTGGTGTGTCTACGTGGTCGCCTATGTTTATCGAGGCGTTAGAGGTTCTTCAGGTTGCGAAGGAAATTAAACCCAGCGTCGTGACTGTGATGGGTGGTGCGCATGCCTCATCTTATTTTAAGCGCATTATTGGTACTCCGCAGATTGATTTCATTATTCGTGGCGAAGCTGAGAGGTCTTTTGGAGAATTTTTAGATCAGCTCCAAACGACAACTCCGGATTGGACTACGGTAAAAGGGCTTGTCTACCCGGTTGACGATGGGTACGAATACAATGAGCCGGATCTTAACCAAGACCTTGATTCCATCGCGATCCCAGATTACGAAGCCATTCAATTAGAACGGTACGTAAAGGCTGGGTATCGGTGGAATAGTCCCCCAACCGGAAACGCACCAATTTGGGTGACACGCGGTTGTCCGTATCGCTGCCAGTATTGTGCTGCTCCTGATTTGAATGGGCGACCAGTAAGGACGCACAGCATCGAATATATGATGAACTGGATTAAGTACCTTTATGACACGCGAAAGGTACGCTGGTTCAACATCATTGACGATAATTTTACCTATCACGTTAAGTACGCCAAAGAGTTCTGCCGGGCGGTTATCGATCTGGATTTAGACGGTGTTGGATTTGGTACACCCAACGGTGTGCGTATGGAACGTGGCGATCCCGAACTATGGCAATTAATGAAACAGGCCGGTTGGCAGACTTTAATGGTTGCGCCTGAAAGTGGATCAGCGCACACCCTGGCGTTGATGAAAAAGGATTTAGCTGTTGGGTTGGTACCAAAAGCCGTTCAGGATATACGGAATGCAGGCCTGAAGGTACAGGGGTTTTTTATTATTGGCTATCCTGGAGAGACGATAGAGGACTTGGAAGAATCCGTGAAGCTCATCATGGACTGCAAGTTTAATTTTGTGTTCTTGAATAGTTTTCAGCCGCTTCCAGGAACTCCTGTTTATGATGCGTTAGTCGAAAAAGGTGAAATTCCTGACGGGTTGTTGCCAAATAGTTACTCTGACGGAAAGAAAGCGTACATCGCGAAAGAATTGAAAGATTTTAATTATTCAAAGTTCATTCTGATGACGCATTTGAAGATGATGTGGAATGACCCAGCAAATATTCCCTTTCATTTTAGCTTAATGTTTAAGCGGTTTAGCCCGACTTTTGTCCTGAAAAAAGTTGGCATGATATTTTGGAATATGTGTTTTCCAAAACAGCAAATCAAGAATGACGTTGTATTTGAACCCATGCACCATACGGGACAGGTGGTGGCTTCTACTGTGCTGGGTTCGAAGTAATTGTCAGACACTGGTTCAGGCCAACTTCTGGTTGTAGCCTGTCCGCATTCTTTCCGTTTCGTTTCAGGCTGATAACGGCTTTGTTGAACCGGTGACTAGCCCCACGACTTTTTGTCTCATGTCTTTAACGTTGCGATTGTCTGAGTATCGTCAACAGGATATTGGTTGTATCAGTCGGCTGCATCAGGATTGGTTTCTAGGGTCCTGCGTGACTGCTTTCTCCGTTGTCTAGACGGCATCATCTGATGACGGAGAAAATTGCCATCATCGCCGGAGCTGGCCCCGCTGGTCTTACGGCTGCCTACGAACTCAAGAAGCGAACCGATATTGTCCCGATCGTCTTTGAGGCAACTGATGCGATCGGTGGAATTTCGAGAACCCATAACTACAAAGGGAATCGCATGGATATCGGGGGGCATCGATTTTATACAAAAGTCGATCGTGTAATGAACTGGTGGTTTTCTATCTTGCCGCGCCAAGGCCATCCGGCATCCGATACGCAAGAGAAGCAACAGAGGATCGACTACGCGGTCGAGGCGGTCGTCGAACGATTGTTGGCAGACGACACTAACGCGGGGCCACCTCATGCCGCCGATGAGGAAGCAAACGATAGGGAGACGACGGCTGGACGAGAGCGTCGAGCACGATTTATTCGAACAACAATCAACGCACCTGATCCAGAGGTCGACGATGAAGTGATGTTGGAACGGTCTCGTTTCTCAAGGATTTTTTATCGGAATGTGTTTTTTTCCTACCCGTTAGTGTTTACGGTGTCTGTGGCGTGGAAGTTAGGCATCCTGAATTCGCTCTTGATTCTGCTCAGCTATATCAAAGCGCAGGCGTTTCCCTTTAAGGATGAATCCACGCTGGATAAGTTTGTGATTAACCGATTCGGCGAGCGGTTGTTCAATATTTTCTTTAAGGAATACACGGAGAAAGTGTGGGGTGTGCCGTGCAACGTAATTAAGTCTGACTGGGGTGCTCAGCGCATCAAAGGATTGTCTTTGGAGAAGGCACTGACACACGCCATTAAAGATCTGATCTCACAAAATTTCAAAGATTCGCTTGTCGACCGAGAAACGAGCCTAATCAATACGTTCTTTTATCCAAAGCTCGGCCCGGGGCAAATGTGGGAGACGGTCGCGGATCGCGTGAGGTCGGCCGGTGGTCAG
>Ga0310121_10005571_pt1 | contig 10804 bp, 8 predicted proteins | sample CB27_Tmax_986_MG_FD_203504 | JGI IMG/M metagenome (GOLD analysis project Ga0310121, IMG submission 203504) | Marine microbial communities from Western Arctic Ocean, Canada - CB27_Tmax_986 | ecosystem: Environmental > Aquatic > Marine > Oceanic | place: Canada: Western Arctic Ocean | collected...
CTTCCCATGGGAACGGTCAAGAAACGCAAAGCGAAAGGGGATCGACTGGCGCTTTACAACCGACGACGCCCGCATCAAACTCAGAAAACTCTACCCGACAATTTAACCCGGACGAGGTACTAGTGGTTTGAGACCAAAACTATTCCGACCATACATTGATATTCGCGAGGGACAGTCGCGCTTTTCGGTTGCCGTTCACGATTCAGGCCTCGCTTCCCTCTTGTCGATCAAAGGTCAAACCTTCGATGGTGTAAAGCTTGATAGGGTCCGCTTGCCCCTTAACCCTCTGTGGTTCGAGAGGGCAGATGGGCCAGCCTTCAGGTAGCATGTCACGGGTTCGCTGGGTGAATACGAGTGGTTTCCCAACCACTTTTGTGAGGCCCTCAACCCGTGAGGCGACATTTGCTGTGTCTCCGATTGCGGTGTACTGCATTCTTTGGGGTGATCCGAGACTCCCGACAACCGCTGGGCCAGAGTTAACTCCTATCCCGACCTGAATCGGGGCCCGACCTTGATCTTTCAGAGTTTGATTAAAAGTCCGCATATGTTCAAGCATCACGCAGCCGGCCGAGACGGCCGCTACGCCATGGTTGTACGTTTTTCCTCCTACCCCAAAGAGAGCCATGAACCCATCACCCAGAAACTGGTTCACCATCCCCTTATCCCGAGGGAGGTTGTCTGCACCGAAAAGCGCCCTCTCGTTCTGTTCAGGTTCTTCGATGATTGCAACCATCTTTTCAAAAAACTGGTTCAAGATGGCTACCATTTCCTCGGGCGAATTCTGAGCGGAGCGCGCTGTAAATTCCCGGATGTCACAAAACAGGACTGAGATATCCTGTGCCACACCACTCAGACCTGCATCATGAGCAAGTATTTCGCGTGCGACGTCCTGTCCCACGTGCGCGCCAAATGTTTCCCGGATAACCTGTTTCTCACGCATTTCACCCACCATGTGGTTGAACTCGTCGATCAGAGGACCGAACTCATCGGCGCGTAATAAATCGATTTGAACATCCAGGTTCCCGCGCGCCACCGACTGGGCTGCATCTATCAGCGCCTCAATCGGTTTTGCCACGAGCCTTCCCAACATCCAGGCGCTTATCAGCCCAAACACAACACCCAAAACACCGACGGCCAAGGCAAACCAGGGAGAACGCTCACCTGCATCGACCATACCCAGGAGGATCAACGAGGTGATTGGACAGGCGCCGATAGAAATAGCCCACAAAAGACCCCGCAGGCGCAAGGAAAGAGTAATCGTCCCGGGAGTATCGGCAGGTTTTGAGTTCCGGAAGATGACTGGGAAAATGAGCTTTTGGCTAACCAGTTCAACAATAAAGAAGCCGTGGGTAATGCTGATGAGCATGGCAACCAGAATGGAGACAGAGAGATGCATACGGACATGAGGGTTCAAATCCCCGGGTGCGGTGTTAAGTCCCCAATTGAGTGCTGGAATACAAAGCAACCATCCCACCCCACAGAGAGCTGCGGCGTACCAGGGGATGTTAATTACTCGCGAACGAGCCCTTTCAATTTGAGGGTCATTGTCCGGAACATGTTTCAAGCATTTCTGGTAGGGGACATAAAGAGAACGAACAAGAAGCGCCCACGCGATGATGAGTGGTGGATAGACCACCACATTGAACCAAAGAATGCTCTCGTGAAATCGTTGGACCTGGATTTCGTTGAGCAATGGTTCGATGTGGCTCAAGTTGTACCAGATGTTAAAGGCGCTCCCTGTGAGGGTTGCAAGGAGAGGAGTAAGAACAAGGACGAGGAAGGGGTGACGGTTGCCCCAGGTGTTCGTCTGGCCCACTACCTCATGTTGCTCCAGGGAGTCCATGGAGGGAATATCTCACAACTCCAAGTATAGGATGAGGGGGGGGATGAGAGAAAAAGGGAAATGGCTATTTCCTCATGTACTTAAACATCTCAAACCCGTGGGGCGGAAGACCTACTGCAAGAAACTGCTTGCTGTGCCGAGAATCCCTTCGCGGCACAAACCCCGCTCGGCTAGGGGAAGGGATTCCCTTCGGTTTGGAACGAGAGGTGATTCTCGTTCCAGCGTTTAAGCAGATGTAAGGCCTCTCGAATTCCAAATTCAACAGTCTTGACCGTCGAAAAAACATTCGGTATTACCTTCTTTACCGCTATCTCTCCAGCGGTTAAGGTTTCGCGATACTGGACCTGGACTGATCTGAAAACTTGTATTTCAGGTCATTTTTGATCCCAAATTGAACTTTGAGTTTTGTGGCGGACGGCGTACGCCACTTGGATTTGCAAGAATACCACATTTTTTTTAGGAGGTACCGATGTTTCGTACGGAATCCGGTGAGGAGATCTTTATTATTGACGGGCACGTTCATCTCTGGGATGCGAGTCCTGAGAATGTCCTCAACAAATATGGGCAAGGGTTCATCGATTGCTTTTATGATTACCATAAGAATCTCAGCCCGCCTGAATATGTGTGGGAGAAACCTCTCTACTACCAGTACGGTGCCGAGAGGATGGTTAAAGATGTGTTCGGTGACGGGTACGTCGATATGGGTATTTTCCAGCCAACCTATATGACGGACTTTTACAAGAACGGCTTTAACACGACCGAGCAGAACGCGTTCCTCAAAGAACAGTACCCGGATCGCTTTATTCTCAACGGCGCGTGGGATCCCCGCGACGAGGAAAAGGGGCTGGAGTACCTGGAGTCTCTCGTAGCAATTTACGGCATCAAGGGTGTGAAGCTGTATACCGCTGAGTGGAGGGGCGACTCCAAAGGATATAAGCTCACCGACCCCTGGGCAGTGCGCTACCTGGAAAAGTGCCGGGAACTCGGGATCACTAACATTCACGTACATAAAGGCCCGACAATCTGGCCGCTCAACAAGGACGCCTTTGATGTTCGTGACGTGGATGAAGCGGCCACATTATTCACTGACCTGACCTTTATCGTTGAACACTGCGGCCTGCCGCGCCTGGACGATTTTTGCTGGGTCGCCACCCAGGAAAGTAATGTATGGGGCGGGTTGGCAGTAGTCATGGCATTCATCCACTCTCGCCCGCGTTACTTCGCAGAGGTGATGGCAAATCTGCTGTATTGGATCGGGGAGGACAAGATCACCTTTGGTAGCGACTATGCCCTCTGGCATCCCAAATGGCTCGTGGAGAAATTCATTGCCTTTGAACTTCCAGAAGACCTCAAGGAAGAGTTCGGCGTGGATCTGACCATGCAAGCCAAGAAAAAAATCCTCGGTGAAAACGCTGCGAAGCTGTACGGCATCGACATTGAGGCGCAGAAGAACAAACTTGCAAGCGATGGTCTTGCCGCTTAAGAAGGAGAAGATAAATGAAAGCAGCTGTACTTCATAACTATGACCGAGAATTGGCCGGGTCGCAGTTTGTTGTTTATGAAGATGTTCCCGACCCCAAAATAGAAAACCCTACTGATGTCATTGTTCGGATCGGCGGCGCCGGGGTATGCCGCACTGATCTCCATATCATCGAGGCCATCTGGAAGGATCAAGGGGTGGAACCCGGGCTGCCATACATTATGGGGCATGAGAACGCAGGTTGGGTGGAGGAATTGGGCGGTGCGGTGGAAGGTATCAAAGTGGGTGATCCTGTCATTTGCCATCCCCTGGTCACCTGCGGCCATCACCTGATCGCCCGCCGCGGGAACGACATGCATATTCCTGATTCCACGTTTCCGGGAATTGGCGCCAATGGGGGATACGCCGAATACTTGTTGACTAATGATCGCGCTCTGATTCCATTGCCGAAGAGTTTAGCGCCCAAGGATGTAGCTCCTTATACCGATGCCGGTCTGACTGCCTATCATGTGGCGAAGAAGGCAGCCGGCCACTTGGTTCCAGGCGAGTATGTAGTCGTGGTCGGTGCGGGCGGACTTGGTCATATCGGAATTCAGTGTTTGAACGCCCTGTGCGCTGCTGAGATCATCGCTGTAGATCGCTCCCAAACCGCTTTAGACCTTGCCAAGGAATGTGGCGCCTCCCATTGCATTCAGGCTGATGGCAACGAGGTGGAGGCGGTGATAAGTCTGACCCATGGTCATGGCGCGGAGGCTGTCATCGATTTTGTGGCGGAGGGGGATGCGGTCCAGAAGGGCTTGGACATGACTCGCAACGCCGGCTTTTATTATGTCGTTGGTTATGGTGGTCAGGTCGATGTTCCAACCATTCACCTGATCATCACGGAAAAAACGATTGTCGGAAACTTGGTGGGCACCTATGCGGAATTGGTGGAGTTGATGGCTCTGGCTGATCGCGGGTTGGTGAAGCTGGCAACCAAGGAATACCCGCTCAGTGAGGCTGATCAGGCATTGCATGACTTAAACGCGGCCAATGTACGCGGTCGGGCTGTGCTGATTCCTTGACATTCAAATGAAGGAGCCCCGACCGATGCAGCAAGAAGAGGTTCATGCCCAGCTGGCTCGTGTCTACGATCCTGAACTTGACGAGCCACTGACCGAACTCGGGTTTATCGGCGGTGTCAGCATTGCCGATGGGACAGTAGAGGTGGGCTTTCGCCTGCCGACCTATTGGTGCGCCGGTAACTTCGCCTTCATGATGGCCTCCGATATCCGCGAGCGGGTCTTGGAGTTACCCTGGGTAAAACAGGTCGAGGTGCGGCTACAGGACCATTTCCTTGATGAGGAAATCAACGCGGGCGTCAATGGTGGAAAATCATTTCAGAAGACTTTCCCCGACGAGACGACTGAGGATCTTCAAGAGCTGCGCGAGACCTTTCGTGCAAAAGCCTTTCATGCCCGGCAGGAGAGATTGCTGCGGTTACTTATCCGGGAGCGATGGCAGGAGGAGAGGATTCTGCGGTTGCAGGTGGGTGAACTGACGGGTCTTCTGAAAGGCGCTACCTGGCAGACCTTGGTGGAGCGGTTTTTGGAGGTTCGCCAGCAACGCGGATTGTCGGGCGACCCCGAGGCTCTAGCGTTCTCTCACCCCGATGGAACTCCCATCGACACCACCAACCTCCATTCCTATTTGCGGGAAGCTGCCAGCATGCGGCTGACGATGGAATTTAATTCCACGTTGTGTCGGGGCATGCTCAAGACCAGATATGGTGAAATCGAGGAAAGCGACAAACCATTGGCTGTCTCAGTTGCCTGTGCGAGCGGATGCAGTTCAAAGTGTTCCTAAGCAGCTCAAGGCCGGATGCGCAGGTGATATTCCCCGCTGCCGATCTCAAGGACGATACCCGCGGAATCTTTCCTTGCCCCGATCATTCCCACAGTTAGTGCCTGGGGCTCATTATTCCGCCAAATGATTTGGTCTCCCTCTTCAATAGAAACATTGGGTCCAGATGAAAACGGAAGGAACACGTCCGCGCTGGTGTTTACGGGTATCGTTACGTCCATCAGAAACTGTTGATTATCGCGGCGCCATGAGCAGGCGACCGCGCCCCGCACTGTTTCGAGCGAGGCCTCCACCTTATCGAGACCGGCGGGGATGGCCGGGCGGATTACCACATTCTTGAATCCGGGAGTCGCTGTGTCGCACTGGATACCAGCCAAGCCCTTGAAAAACCATTCACTGATTGAGCCGAACATGGCATGGTTGTGCGAGTAGACTCCGTTCCATTGCTCCCATAGGGTCGTCGCCCCCCGTTCTAGCCAATGCCCCCAGCTGGGATAGGTTGTCTGTGTTGCGATGGTATACGCCGTCTCAACTTTGCCTGTAGCTGTTAAAACGTCCAGCAGGTATTTGGTACCAGAGATACCCGTGTCGAGATGGCCGCTGTGCTCCACCATCACATCATTAACGATGTATTCCAATAATTGTTGCTCGTGGGACGCCGGGACCAGTCCGGACCATAGGGCGAAAACATTGTCGCCTTGGCTTCCCTCGCGGTAGATGCCTGATTCCGATTCAAAAAAGTGACGGTTAAATGAAGTCTTGATCTCTTGTGCGCGGCTACCGTAACGCTGTGCGTCCTCGTTTCGATTCAAAACTGCGGCGGTGCGAGAAAGAATATCGGTGATCAGATAATAATAAAACGTGTTCATGAGGACTGTTGCTTCGCGGTCTTTCCAGGCCTCGGTGTCCTGGCCCCTGCCCGGAGGACACCAATCACCGAGGAAATGCCATTCTCCCCCGTAAGGGCGCACGATGTTGTCCTGAGTTTTTTTACCAAGCCACTCCACCCAACGTTTCATGCCGTCGTAATGGGTTTCAAGGACGCGTCGGTCGCCGTAATAGCAGTATAGCTCCCACGGGATAATGACGTAGGCACTACCCCAAGCCGGACCACCACCGCCACCCAGGTCGGGGGATGTGTTGGGAACGAAGCCGTCATCGTATTGGCTGTCGCCCAGATCGTTGAGCCATTTGCTATAGAAACGCGCCATGTCAAAATTGTATAGGGCCGTTTCAGCGACTGCCTGCGCGTCTCCTCCGTAACCGAGTTTCTCACGGTGCGGGCAATCGCTTGGGATACCGCCGTGCATGTTACTTACGAGCGACCACCGGGTAGCTTCTTGAATGCGGTTTAACAGTGGATTGGAGCACTGGAAACGACCGGCGGTGGTGACATCAGTATGGATTGTTTCTGCAACGAGAAACCTTCGATCTCAACAAAGCGAAAACCGTGGTAAGTGAAGCGGGGATTCCATTCTTCGATTCCCTCGCCTTTGAGGATATAGCGATCCGTCTGCTTGTAGGTGGTGTATTCGTCCAGTCCCCCATTTTCAGCTAGCAGTTCAGCGTATCTGAAAACGATCTCTGCGCCGGATGGCCCCTTAACATGTAGGCGTACGCGTCCAGCCATGTTTTGGCCGAAATCAAATACGAAGACGTCCTTCTCGGGTTCGGTGATTTGGCGCGGTTCAAGAACATTCACGACACGGTCCGGCTCACAATATTGTGTACTCAGAGCGATTTGCGAATGGTTAAACACAGATGCGCTTGATATTTCTTTTGCGGTGTATCCGGGTAAGTTCCACCCCGGTCGTTCGAGGCGGGCATCATAAACTTCTCCACCGCGGACCTGTTCGCTCTTCAGAACAGGTCCGCTCATAGCATTCCATGTGCCCCCACTTTGAATCTGAACTCGTGATCCATCGGTCAGGTCTACATTGGCCTGGAGCAGAACCGCTGGATGATCTGGGTATTTCTCGCTGCCCTTGTTGGAGCTGGTCGGATAAAGCCAGCCGGGACCGACCATGACACCGATGGCGTTTTGTCCTTGATTCAGATAGTCAGTTACATCGTGAGTGTTGTAGAGCGCGCGTTTGTGATACTCGGTTTGAGCTGGCGCCAGCTCCGCGTCACCGATTCTTTCACCGTTGATGTATAGCTCGTAGTAACCCAAGGCAGCGATGTAAACCCGCGCTCGGGCGATGGGGTGTTCCAGATGGAACTCGTGTCGCAGGAGCGAGCCACCACCGATCCACTCGCCCCGCCAATCATTTCTCCCCAGAAGACCTAACTCGAATGACGCCGTTTCACTCCAGGAGGAGACCTTACCGAGCCTATCCCAGCAACGGACCTTCCAGAAAACTTCCTGTCCGCTTTGTAGCGGAGCCCCTGCGTATTCCACGTGAACCGAATCAGCACCCACCAGATTCCCCGAATCCCACAGGTTTCCAGAGTCGCCTGCTAAGCCCGCTTTGGAATCAGCCACAAGGATCTGACACGCTGTCTGGACCTGACCACGATCTATCGAAGCCAGCTTCCAGGAAAATCTGGGTTTCCGCGCATCCAACCCAAGAGGCTTCCTCTGATATTCGCAGCGTAAATCGTATGGAGATATTTTCCCTGGTTCCGATGTACCAGCGGAGGGTCGCACTGTGCCCGCCATGACGCCGGACAGAATCCCTCCCAGCCAAGTAAATAAATTAATACGGGAGGATAATTTCAAACACGGCGACGCTTTTATAGGTTGCACGATGAATTGGCGTACGTGAGGCAGTTGTCGGGATGTTATTGGTTGGCTTGTTGCAGTCAAGGTTAATTGCGGTAGAGTTGATCTCCACTGGTTACGCCGGTCGGATTCTTGAAAAGGGTTGCAGAGGACGAAGGAAGTCATGCAATATCAAGCGGATAAGGTAGAATCCAACATCGGTCCCATTTCCGCTTGATTGCTACAGCGGGTACCAATGAGAGGTTCAATTGCGCCCTTCGACGAAAACTTCTCGACCCTATAATCTGCCTGCTCCAGAGCTGGGTGGGACGAGGACCAAACCTTGGCCGGAGTAATTGGTCAGAATTTCTTTAATGGCATATTCATTGATATCATAAGGGGCGATCCCCCAGATCGATTGATTTGAAATAATGGAGATTCTGGGCCTGATTCGCTTGGCCAGACTTGTCAGTGGAACTTCGTCCGTTGCGTTTACTGCGATCAATCCCAAAGCAAGGTTATACAACCTGCCTGCATCTGAAATATGTCTATTCTCCTTAATCCAACCAACGATCCATGCCTTTACCATTTCCCGATCCGCCAAGTCCCAGCGGTCGAAAATCGTTAGAATGCTAGCCATCTGGCAGGTCGTTTCCATCCCTCGATATTCGTCCTCCGGGCTGACCTTAAAGACACCCTTTTCATAGTGAAGTTGTTTGAGGATTTCGTCTGGTAGGTTCGGATCCATTTGGTCAACCACTCCCAGTAAACTCATTAACCGCGCTCGAGTGGTTACACGTTCGAGTTCAGAATGGGTCAACTCTTTCTGGTCTGCCAAAACTTTTGGCGGCAGCGAGGCCCACTGTTTTCGGGATTCAACATCGATAATGTTGTCCCGGCTAAAACCCCACTCATGTAAAATTGGTATTGTCAGGTAACCGGATTCCAGGCCATTGACCAGTTTATCTGGGTAAGCAAGAGATCGATACAAATCAGAAGGTACTTCTTTATTCAGCAAGTTCAAATAAGCGTCTCTCACATTTGGAATGTCCATGATGCTTGGAGGCTGCTTGTAGTACAGGATCATGCTTCGCTCTTCCTTCGAAAGGCTTTGAAAGTCGTTTTTATACCGTTCGAGAAACTCAGTTTGATAAAAGTTTGTACATCATGCGCTTTTAGCGTTGGAGATCTACTATAAAGTTGATGTGAGACGCCAATTACCAAAAAGATTAAACATCCGTTGCAAAAATACTGCACGACCCTTCGGCCCCTGCTCCGAACAAATATTTCCCGTGGAAAGAAATCCATGGATACCGATCGCGCTGCACCCTTATCCCCAGATAGGTAATAGGCCCATTTCTTTCTGATATACTCAGCAACGCGATTTTCATATTCCTCGCGTGTTCCCAGGTGAGGCGGAACCTGGCGAGAATGGTCAATCTGTACGCTCACCTTTCCATCCGGATAAAGCTGGGCAGAATAGAACGCCTTTTCATTCCTTCTACTGCGCCAAAGCCACGACAGCATTTTGCTGGTCGTAAATCGCACATAATCCTCTTCTAATTCGACTTTACTAAAAAGCGGATCGGGCGTATTAAGAATCTTCGCAAACTTAGTTGCATTCCTGCTCAGAAAATCCATCGTGGCGGGATTGATTTCCGGGATAGCATTATCATTGCTCTTTTCTGACACGTCATGAATTGCATCTACACTCGAAATTCCCCATAACATGGGAATCATGCAAGCAAGGCCCAGGAGCAAGAGGTCTGAGCTAAGATATGGATAAATGATTTCTAACCCTAAGCATAAATACGCCCCCATCATGCCGATTAAACCCAATCTGGTTCTCCATGTTGGAAATATAAGGGTAATCGTCTTGCCCAAGGACAGGGCAAGGACTACGGGAACTAAGAACCAGACTACCGCCAGTATTGTAAACTTGTGGCTTAACTCAGTGAGAAAAAACACTGATACCGCAAGAAGGAGCATCCATAGGAACACCGTGGTCGAACTCTTTTTATAAGATCGCCGTGCTTCCTGATCCGATGTACTGATGTCGGACAATATCAACCAATCAAACAACTTGGTCGATATAGTGACGAGCAATATTGGAAACAGAAAAACATTGAGCAATGGTAAAGCCGCGAGTTTGTAAAACACTCCCGCTAAACTTCCAACACTAGATGGTTCATTCGGTAGAGCCACCAACACTCCCGGCAGGAAGTTTTTTGAAAGGTTATGCTCTTTCAGTCCTTCCTCCACCGCTTTTTCAAGATGCTCTCTAAGCGAAGTCCTCCCTCGAAGAAGACGCTGTTTGATTGTGTTCTCAGACACTCCGAGAAACTCTGCGACCTGCGGGATAGTTTGCTCCTTGAAGTAAAACAGTACGATGGTTTCCCTGATTCTCGGCGAAAGTTGATCCAGCGCCTCGCGAAGCAAATCACCGGTCTCTTTTTCTTCCGCAGATTGTCTCGGGGTGCCGGAGTTCGTATCAGCCCTATTCAGGTGGCTCTCCAATCGCTCGAAAGCAATTCGCCTCCTTCGGAGAGCGGTACGACTCAGGTTCCTTGTAATCTGCGCTAACCAGGAGCCAAAAGCGTCTGGATTGCTCAGTGTCCGGAGTGCAGCAAACGCTTTAATAAGTGCCTCCTGTGCAACGTCTTCAGCAGCTTGGGCATCTCCTAGACGACTATACGCGACAGCATACGCCTGCTCGCCATAGAGCTCGACCAATTCACTGTAGCGTTCGCGATCCCCACCCAGTACCGCTTGAATGATTTCTTGGTTCCTGCTCATTACGTCAATTCCTATATTAATAGATGTGTTCAGCGACACTTGGAACTCCCTGGTAACGACGATTAAAAATCCCTGATTTGCGGGGTCGTATAGACTGTCCTAAAGCCTTGAAATTAAGGGGGTTGGGGATGGTCAGCGA
>Ga0310121_10005572_pt1 | contig 10804 bp, 10 predicted proteins | sample CB27_Tmax_986_MG_FD_203504 | JGI IMG/M metagenome (GOLD analysis project Ga0310121, IMG submission 203504) | Marine microbial communities from Western Arctic Ocean, Canada - CB27_Tmax_986 | ecosystem: Environmental > Aquatic > Marine > Oceanic | place: Canada: Western Arctic Ocean | collected...
TCTCGGGAAGTGTTTGGCAATGTGCCTGAAACGTCGCAGCTGATCTTCTATTGTTTGGCGGGTGCCGCAGTTCTCTGCTTTTTTTTTGGCGTCTATCGCCGCGTTCGCCTTTGGCGTCTCGGAGTTGCGTCGCCACAGAAGCGTCTCTTCGCCCCTGGCCTACCGCGCAGGCTCGGCGACATCCTGCTTCAGAAAAGGATGATCACCCGCCGCCGTGTTAGCTTCGCCCATCGGCTACTCTTCTTGGGTTTCGCAGTCCTCTTTCTCGGGACCTTGCTAATAGCCGTAGAGCACCTCTTGGCAGACCTACTGGGCAGGGAGGCGACCAATCCGGTCTTTCACAAAGGAGTCTACTTCGCGATCTATGAGGTCACCCTCGACTTGTTTGGCGTCGCGATGCTGGTCGGCTGTTGTCGGTTTATGGTCCGCCGCTGGAAATCAAAGTCTAGCATCGGTCGCCATTGGTCGGATTGGCTGGTGCTCTGGAGTTTTTTGGCGATTGGCATCAGCGGGTACCTGACGGAAGGCTTGCGAATTATTCAAGCCGAGACGCCACTGCCGGGATTGTCATTTGTCGGATATGGCATGGCAACAATTTTCCAGTCCGCGGGCATGGCACAGGCAGCGGCTGCTGAAGTGCACATCGTCTTGTGGTGGATCCATGCAATTCTTGCGCTCAGCCTGATCGCCGCATTTCCGTATACACGGCTGCTGCATTCGATAGCGGGTGCAGTGACTCTTTCGACAGGCACCGAAACACTCGGCGCCATGCAGCTTGTGACGATGGACGAATTAGAGTCGACAGGTCGGATCGGCGTTGGTGCCGTTGACCATTTCAGCCGCTCACAGCTAATTCAGCTAGACGCCTGCGTCTCCTGTGGTCGCTGCGAAGACGCCTGCCCCGCCTTCGAAGCAGGGAAACCGCTTTCGCCTCGCAACGTCGTTCAAGACCTACGGTCTCACTTGGAGCTGGTGGGCCCGGGTCTACTTCGCGGCGAGACGAGTACGCAGCCAACGGCCGGCGCGAACCATGGGCCGTTGTCGGAACTTCACGACGGGACGATTTCCCCTGACACGCTTTGGTCGTGTACAACGTGTGGCGCTTGCGCCGACGTCTGCCCACTTGGTGTAAGTCCGCTCGGAATGATCACCGATATGCGTCGGCATCTTGTCGGTGAGGGGCAACTTCGAGGTCCGCCGGCCGCCAGTTTGCAGAAGTCGCAGCGCAGCGGAAATCCCTGGGGAATACCAGCCAGCGAACGTTTTGCTTGGGCGAGTGGGCTGGAAGTGCCAACGGTCGCCGACAACCCTGATTTTGAGTTCCTTTATTGGGTTGGATGTGCCGCAGCCTACGACCGGCGGATACAGAACGTAGCCCGCAGCGTGGTCAAACTGCTAAAGTTTGCCGAAGTGAGTTTTGCGGTGCTTGGCGTCGAAGAAGGGTGTACCGGTGAATCGGCGCGTCGCATGGGCGACGAATTCTTGTTTCAAGAATTAGCAGCTGCCAACGTCGAAGTCTTGAGTAAATTTCAGGTGAAGAAGATCGTTGCCCATTGTCCCCATTGCGTCAATAGTTTCTTGCATGACTATCCTCAGATGGGGGGCGAATACGAAGTGATTCATCACAGCCAACTGCTCGCGACGCTGGTCGACGAGGAGCGGCTTCCCGCCAGTGCTGCCGAGACGGGCGAAGAGGTCGTCTACCACGATCCTTGTTACCTGGCACGGGCCAACAACGTCACCGAAGCACCTCGCCAAGTCGTAGCAGCGGCGCGCTTCGATCGCGATGCGACACGAATTACCGAACTACCCAGAAACCGTCGACAGACTTCTTGCTGTGGTGGAGGAGGAGGCCGCATGTGGTTTGATGATGCCGTGAGCGAACGTAGCGGCATGGGAAGAGTCCATGAAATCTTGGAAACTGGAGCAGCGACGGTCGCCGTCTCTTGTCCGTTCTGTCGGGTAATGATCTCTGACGGGATTGCCGCTTCTTCAGCTAACGACAGCGTGCAGGTCCGAGATGTCGCCGAGATTTTGGCCGATTCAATTCCCGACGATTCGACTTCCAACGCTTCGATTTCCGATGGGGGCCCCCCTGCCTCGACCGCTTTTTGAACTCGTCTTTTTCTGTTCGACATGTGGAAGATGACAGGCGATGAACGACAAACGAATCGCATTACTGATTGAAACCTCGACGTCGTGGGGAACGAACATCGTCAAGGGGATCGCTGACTATGCGCTGACCCATGAAAACTGGTTTTTTCGACTCGAGCCGTGGGGTAAGTATGAGCGATTAACGCTCCCTCAAGGCTGGGACGGCGATGGCATCATCGCCCGCGTGAATTATGACCGCCTTGCCCACCAAATAGCCGCTACCAAGAAGCCAGCGGTCAACGTTTCTTGGTACTCCTTCGACTTTTCGCAAACAGATACGCGGGGCAGGCTAACCGCTAAGAAATAGGAGTCTCCCACTGGAAGGGGCGACCCGCCTGGCGCGGGTCGCCCCTTTTTTCGTCAATCGTTCGCTTCTGGGCGACCCCTGGCGGAGGAATCTGTGTAGGATAGCGGGCATGAGCCGCTGGAGCCCAGCATCGGCACCGTTTCTGCAGCGCAATGCGATGTCGCTAACGATGCGATAGAATTGCTTCCGTTTCTCATTCGTCTCCGATCGGTCCCCCGCTCATTAGTCTCTCTAACTAACGGATCTCTGGGGCATGGCAAGCTCTGACCACGCAAGTAAGAAAGCCGACGCCGATCGGCTTGCCTCGTTACGACGGGCGCTCTCGCGCCGTATTCCTGCCGACCGCCTGCTGACAGGCGCCGCGCAACTCTCCCCCTACGAGTCGGACGGACTCACCGCATTTCGTGACCGACCTGCCGCCGTCGTCTTGGTCGAATCGGCCGACGAAGTCGTCGCCACAGTCCGGCTGTGCCATGAACATGATGTACCTTTCGTGGCACGGGGTAGCGGTACCAGTCTGAGCGGCGGGTCGTTGCCCATAGCTGGTGGCGTGGTGATTGCATTGAACCGACTGAGCCGCGTACTCGAATACCGTGCTGAGCACCGTACGATCGTCGTGGAACCAGGCTTCGTTAATCTTCAGGTTTCGCAACACGCAGCGACAGATGGCTTGTACTACTCGCCTGATCCGTCGAGCGGGCCGGTCTGCACGATCGGCGGGAATGTAGCATTTAATTCAGGCGGAGCGCACTGCCTCAAGTACGGAATGACAGCCAATCATGTGTTAGGTATCAAAGCAGTGTTGCCCGATGGCCAAGTGGTAGAGTTGGGCGGGCCCAGCCTCGAACTGGCGGGGCCCGACTTGACCGGCATGTTTGTGGGCAGCGAAGGTCTGTTTGGCATTGCGTTGGAGATCACGCTGCGACTTCTGCCCAAGCCTGAGCGGTACCACACCGTGCTGGCCGCGTACGACACTTTGGCCAAAGCGGGCGATGCGGTGGCGATGGTTGTCGCTTCGGGCCTGCTGCCAGGCGCTATGGAAATTATGGATAACCTCGCGATCGAAGCCTCCGAAGCCGCCGTGCAGGCAGGCTATCCGACCGACGCGGCCGCAGCCCTGCTTGTCGAACTGGAAGGGCCGACCGAAGAAGTGGAAGCGGAAATTCCGCTGCTCGATGCGGTGATCGGGCGGTCGCAAGCTTATGAAGTGCGGGTGGCACACAGCGCGACTCAACGCGCGACAATCTGGACCGGACGAAAATGCGCCTTTAGCGCGGTCGGCCGTTTGAGTCCCGACTATATTGTGCAAGATGGCGTGGTGCCGCGCACCCGCCTGGGCGAGGCGCTGAGCGAAATTCAGCGGCTGGGCCGCCACTATAACTTGCGGGTCGCAAACGTGTTTCATGCGGGTGACGGCAACCTCCATCCGCTGATCCTCTACGACGGTCGCCAGCAGGGCGAGTTGGAACAGGCCGAGCGACTCGCTGGGGAAATACTAAGAATGTGTATTCGCTTCGGCGGGTCGATCACCGGGGAGCATGGCGTTGGAGTCGAGAAGCTCGCCTATTTGCCGCAGATGTATGGCGCGGCGGAAATGGAGCTGATGCAGCGCGTTCGCCAGGCGGTCGATCCGGCAGAATTGGCCAACCGGGGCAAGATGTTGGAAGCCTCGGCCAGTGCAGCGGAGGGGAGTCACACTCCCCACCCTCTGGAGCAGGCGGGGATCATTAGCCGCGCCTAATTGATTTGAAAAGTACCTTTCGATTATGCAAGACGTTACGACAGCTGAACAAATTGCGGAGCTCGTGCGCTGCCACGCTCGGCTGCGCGTGGCTGGAGGAGGAACGAAAACCGCGACCAGCCGCAGAGCCAACGTCTCTTTGTCGGGGCTTTCGGGGGTGCTGCAGTACGATCCGGCGGAGTTCACGTTTACGGCCATGGCAGGAACTCGTCTCGAGGAAGTTCAGCATTTGCTGGAGTCGAAGCAGCAGTACCTGCCCTTTGATCCACCTCTGATTGAAGCCGGGGCGACGCTTGGGGGAACGGTCGCCGCGGGCCTATCGGGCTCGGGGCGACTTCGCTACGGAGGGGTGCGGGATTTCTTGCTGGGCGTGCGTATGGTCACCGGTCGTGGCGAAATCGTGTCGACCGGTAGCAAGGTTGTTAAGAACGCGGCTGGATTTGACTTTCCCAAGCTGATGGTCGGTAGCCTCGGCAAGTTTGGTGTCATGACCGAATTGACATTCAAGGTTTTTCCTGCGCCGCAAAGGTTTGTAACGATTGCGCTGGACGTCGAGAATCTACCGCGCGCTGTCGAAATGATGAATTCACTGGCGACTTCCCAGCTCGACTTAGCATGTCTCGATATGGACTCGTCTCTAAAAATCTGGGTCAGAATCGCGGGCATCGAAGCTTCGGTGGTGCAGCGCGCGCAGCGCGTGTTACAGTTTGCGGGCGGTTGCGGTACCGTCTTGACAGACCAACAAGACGCTGAGACTTGGCGGGCGTGTCGTGAATTCGATTGGGTCCCCGACGGTCATGATCTCATTAAAGGGGCCATCACTCCAAACCGCATCGCCACGCTCACGGCGGCCTTAGGTGAATTGCCTTACCGCATTTGCGTGGGCGGCCATCTCGCCTGGTTCGCCTGGCCAGACGCGTATCCGAACCAGGAGTTGGATGTTATGCTTCGCGAACTCGGATTCCCTGCAGTCGCACTGACCGGAGATTGGCCGAGTCCCTGGGTCGGCCGGCATCATGGCCAGGTTTTCGATCAGCGATTAGTTGCGGCGCTCGATCCAGACCACAAGTTTAGCCTGCCCGATTCGATAGCCGTATAGCTCGTCCGTTTCCCGACGAAAGACAACCCACTTCGCAAGTCCATGCAGCACGCCATCCCCGTTGAACAACTAGGACCGCGCGGCGAGCCAATGGCCAAGGCGGTTTCGTCGTGCGTCCATTGCGGATTCTGCCTGCCCGATTGTCCGACTTACCGTGCGCTAGGCGAAGAGATGGATTCCCCCCGGGGACGGATCTTTTTGATGAAGGATGCGCTCGAAGGCAAGCTGCCGCTCGCCGAAGTACAGCCCTATATCGATCGTTGCCTTGGCTGTGTTGGCTGTATGACCTCCTGCCCTTCTGGAGTGGACTATGGCGATTTGATCACCTCGTTCCGCGCCTGGTCCAACGAGCGGCGGCCCCGCAAGCTAACCGACCGACTCTTGCGCGCGTTTGTGCTGACGTCGGTGCCCTACCCGGGGCGTTTCCGCCTCGGCGCTCGTTTGGGACGACTGGCCAGGCCGCTGATCGGTGGGCTGCTTCCGACACGTTTACGTGCCATGCTCGATTTACTTCCCGAACAGCTGCCTCCAGCGGCGCCGTTGCCTGACCATGTTCCGGCAATCGGCAAGCGCCGGGCGCGGGTTGCGTTGCTCGCCGGTTGCGCGCAACAGGTACTTGCTCCTCAGATCAATTGGGCGACGCTCCGCGTACTGGCGCGTAATGGTGTTGAGGTGATTATCCCACGGCAACAGCAATGTTGCGGTGCGCTAGCGGCGCACACCGGAGCGATGAAGCAGGCGGTTGCCAATGCGCGGCATAATCTGCAGGTATTTCCGACCGACGTCGATGCGATGATCACCAACGCGGCCGGTTGTGGCTCGGGCATCCGCGAGTACGGTCTGTGGCTTCAAGGGGAAGCAGATGAAGCTGCCGCCAAAGCAATGGCCAATTCGGTAAAAGATGTTTCTGAATTCCTGATCCAACTCGGAATGATCGAATCGCCGCCGCTGCCCTCCCCCATCAAGGTGGCGTACCATGACGCCTGCCACCTCATTCATGCCCAAAAGGTATCGGCACAGCCAAGAGAGTTGTTGGACTCGATCCCGAACCTGCAGCTCGTTTCCATTCCCGACGGTCAGATCTGCTGCGGGTCGGCCGGAACCTACAATATTGAACAGCCCGACGTGGCCCATCAATTGGGCCGGGAGAAAGCGGAGGCGATTCTTTCGACAGAAGCCGATGCGGTTGCCGCGGGGAACATCGGTTGCATGACGCAAATCGAATCACAGCTCAAGTCTCTTGACCGACCGTTGCCCGTTTATCACACGATCGAACTGCTGGACCAAGCCTACTCGTCGTAATTGGCACGCCATGAATCACGCTCATCCTGCTCACATGCATAACAGATTCGTCACCGCGCTGCTGATACTATCGAACCATCTCCGTGAAGCGGGAGCGCTGATGCTGATCAGCAAAGCAACCAAGCAACCGATACCGTGGCCAGACGCGGCCATGCTCCACGTGGAAGCTGCCCGCTAGCCCGAACGGATGAAATATGCGCGCCTAGGGAGACCGATTCGCAGAAACCGATTCACCGCTCCAACGCGATGTCGTAGGTATTTGCCCCTTTTTTCACTTCGCACTGAAGGCCTGAATGCTCGCGCTGCTCGTAATGGCCCGGATGCAGCAAAGTCTGACTCGGGGGGTTTCCACTAGCCGGGGCCTGGCCGATTTCGACGATCCTTACAGTGACGTCATACGTGCCCGGCTCCAACCCACTGCCATCGCCCGTCTTCACTTCGTAGTGGCCCGCATGCACCGAGCCGTAGGCCGCCGCGCCTCGGGCAGTCGGATACAACATCACCGTCCCGCTAACGTTCGATTCGGACGGAATGGGATCACCGTCGATCGTGATCTCGCCAGTGAGCGTGGCAGGCGGCGACTCTCCGCAGCCAGCAACGACCAACGCCAGTACCGGCAGCAACGACAAAAGCAGACGTCGCATTTTGATTCCTGTCTGCCAGCCTTACGGCAAATAGTCGAAACGAGCGCCAACGGCTGTTTGCCAGCGCTTTAGCATGCCAAGTAGTCGGTTCGCCAGCTTGGGTCGCTCATCGCTGAGCTCGTATTGTTCACCGATGTCAGCCTCCAGATCGTATAGCTCGACGCGATCGTCCATGTGCTCGACCATCGCCGCGTAAGCCGCGTTGTTCTGATACAACTTTTCCTTCGATCACTGATCGTAACACTGGGATAAACTCCGCCGACGACAGTCCATTTGCCTCGAAACGGGCGGATAGTAGTGCCAGTGAAAGCCGAATTGCTGCTCTTGACGACGGACCGCCCGAAACAATGACTCGCTCTCCGCATCGATCTTTTCGACTGTGGCTTTCATCAAAGGCCTCGCCTGGAGAAGATCGGATCGCAATCACGATCTCGGTATGATTTATCTGGATTTTTCCATCTTAGCCCCTCCTTAATCGTAAATTGCGTATCAAAAACAGCAAGAGCGTGCGTGCGTTCCGGCATCGCTTACGCTACATTTAGGGTCCGGCGACTTCCCGCAGGGAATGGTTCTGAACGCCCGATCCGCTACCGGTAAGTGATTCCACCGTCCTAGTCGGGTCGCAGTTTGAATCGCATTGCGAGGCCATAATTGCGAATTCTCCGTATCGACTGGTATTCACTAGACCCACCACACGGAGTCGTCTCCGATGCGCGCCAATGAAATGACAGGTCGGGAGCGTGTACGTCGCGCAATGAACCTGGAAAAGCCCGACCGTGTGCCGGTTTTTTGCCAGCTTGCGGCCGGACACTACTTCCTTTTTTCCGGTCTCCAACCCTTCGACATCTGGTTTCGCAGCCAAGGCTTTGCCGACGCGCTGGTTGCCTTGCAGCGCCGCTATCAATTTGATGGCATTCTTGTCAACTTGCCGGGTCGCGATCCCGATTTTGAGAAACAGATTGACCGGCTGGAGCGCAAAGAAGACGACCGTGAAACGTGGGTGCACTGGAAGAACGGCAACTACACGCGGATACCGGACGACGACAATCCACACTATTTTCAGGGCGATGGGACACGGTACTTTCCCTCGTTCGAAGAAGTCGACCCTGAGACGCTGTGGTATGTGGAACCTTGGGACTTGACCGACATTACGTACCCCTACACTTGGTCATTTGAGAGAGAACCGCGCCCATTCGATGACTTTTTCCCCTCCTATCAGGAAGACACGATCCGGCTGGTCAGAGAAAAAGTGGGCGACGCGGTTTCTGTGCACGGCGAGATATTCAGTCCGTTCTCTCAGTTCTTAGAGTTGCTCAATTATGAATATGCGCTAATGGGGCTGCTCGACGATCCAGGAAAATCGCACGCCATGCTAGAACGGCTAACGCTGGGCGCTATCGATTTGGGGAAGCGGCAAGCCGGCGCGGGTGCCGACGCGGTGCTCATATCCTCTGCCTTCGCTGGCTCCGGACTGATTTCACGGGACGACTACGAGACGTTTGTGCTGCCGTATGAGAAAAAGATGATCAGTGAGATTCGCGCCGGCTATCCCGAATTGAAAATCTACACTCACACCTGCGGAGGGATCGGCGACCGCCTCGACCTGATGCTCCGCACCGGCCTCGATGGGATCGACACACTAGACCCACCCCCTTTGGGTACGGTCGACCTGGCGGAAGCGGCTCCGACCCTTGAGGGCAAGGCGTTCATCAAGGGGAACCTCGATCCGGTCAATACCTTACTCTACGGCAATCAGCAGATGGTGCGAGAGGCGGTCGCGGAGCGGCTGCAAATTGCCAAGCCGGGCGGCGGGTACATCTTAAGCACCGCCTGCTCAGTAGCGCCGGCCGTCAAACCCGAACTTATCGAATTCATGAGCGGCTTGACCCGCGAATTGGGCAGTTACGAATAATTTCTTCAAAGGTGTGAGACACGATGACTGATTACGCGTTGATGAATCAGATGCTCTACGAAGGCAAAGCGCCCCTCATCAAGGAAATGACAGAGCAGGCGCTGGCTGAAGGTCTGCCTGTGGAGGAAGTGTTACAGGAAGGCTTGATCGCCGGGATGGGCGTGGTCGGCGAGGACTTCAAACACAATCGGCTGTACGTGCCGCAGGTGCTCGTCGCCGCGCGGGCGATGAAGGCAGGTATGGCAATTTTGAAGCCGCTGCTCATCGAGGGTGGGGCTGGGGATTCCGCTGGGACAATCGTGATGGGCACGGTCAAGGGCGATCTTCACGACATTGGCAAGAATCTGGTTGGCATGATGGCAGAAGGTGCCGGCTACACCGTTCATGACCTGGGCGTTGACGTGAAAGTCGAGACGTTTATCAATAAGGTCAAGGAGACCGGTGCCGGCGTGGTGGGGATGAGCGCCCTCTTAACGACGACGATGCCCTACATGAAAACAGTTATCGATGCTTTCCGCTCTGACGATGGCATGCAGCACATTAAGATTTGTATTGGCGGCGCTCCTGTCAGCGAGATGTTCGCAGACGAGATTGGGGCCGACGGCTACGCCGCGGACGCGGCGAGCGCCGTAGAGTTGTTTGGCACGCTTTATCCCGCGACAGCGAGTTGATAATGAGTGAATCGTTTCTGGAAGCCATACAACATCGCGTGCTGCTCGGCGACGGCGCGATGGGTACTCAATTCCAGCAGGTCGGCCTGGAACCGGGCGGTTGCGGGGAGGCTTGGAATGTGACGCACCCCCAGCGGGTTCTTGCCATTCAAAAACAGTACGTCGACGCTGGCAGCGATTGCCTATTGACCAATACGTTTGGCGGTAGCCGGATCATGCTCGAGCGCTACGGGCAGACGGGCGATCTGGTGGCTATTAACAAGGGAGCCGTCCAAATTGCCAGAGACGCTTTCGGCGATCGAGCGGGGTTCGTGATCGGCGACATGGGGCCCTTTGGCGGACTCATGGAGCCGTTGGGTGACGTGCCAGTCGATGCGGTGCGCGAAGCGTTTGGCGAGCAAGCACGCATTTTGGTCGGGGCGGGTGTCGATGCGATCATCATTGAAACACAGACCGCCCTGGAAGAACTCGAACTGGGGATCGAGGCCGCCAGACAGGCTGGAGCGCCCTGCATCATCGGATCGATGGCGTTTGACGTCACGATGGACAAGACAAGGCTCCGCACCATGATGGGCGTTTCGCCAGAGCAGGCGGCCGAGTTCATGCGTGACCAGGGCGTCGATGTGGTTGCCCTCAATTGCGGTACGGGCGTCGACGCGCAGTGGGCGACCCGGGCGGTTGAGCTTTATCGGTCCGCCTGTGATTTACCCACCATGACGCAGCCCAACGCCGGGCAGCCAGTGCTGGAGAACCTGCAAGTAAAGTATAAGCAGACGCCCGAGGAAATGGCCGCCGAGATTCCTGCCCTGCTCAGCGCCGGGCCCCGCATCGTCGGCGGCTGTTGCGGCAGTACACCGCAACATATCCGAAAGATTCGCTATCTGATCGACGAGTTTTCGATGACCACGAAACAGTAGAGAGACCTGAGATGAAAACCCGAATTGCCGACGAAAATTCGACTGCCGCGGAGCTTC
>Ga0310121_10005573_pt1 | contig 10803 bp, 15 predicted proteins | sample CB27_Tmax_986_MG_FD_203504 | JGI IMG/M metagenome (GOLD analysis project Ga0310121, IMG submission 203504) | Marine microbial communities from Western Arctic Ocean, Canada - CB27_Tmax_986 | ecosystem: Environmental > Aquatic > Marine > Oceanic | place: Canada: Western Arctic Ocean | collected...
CCCCGGCGGAGTTCGCCGCCCGCTGCTGTTCTTCCGTTCGGGCTACGCCCTCACTCCAGAACAGCAGCGGTCCCTTAACCCTAGATCCTCTCATTAAGGCTGGTACATAGTTTGGGGGAAGGCCATCAATTGGAAATAACAATGCGTAATCGTGCCAACGGTCAAGCCGTTTGCTCTGGTTGTAATCGACGTTGCCCGGGTTACGATCGTTTATCAACGCCACGTCGTTTTGACTTTATGCCACTCTGGATGATTCCCGTTGTGTTGATCTATCACATGCGTCGCGTGGATTGCCCGGCATGCGGAGTGAGAGTCGAACAAGTGCCGTGGGCGGAAGGTAAGAGTTCTCTGACGGCGGAATTCAAATGGTTCCTTGCATCTTGGGCCAAGCGGATGAGCTGGAAAGAAGTAGCAGAATCTTTCTGTGTGAGCTGGGAATGGGTTTACATATCCGTGAAACACGCTGTTAGCTGGGGGAAATCGCATCGCAGCCTCTCCAATATTGAGTCGATCGGAGTCGACGAAGTCCAATGGCACCGTGGCCCCAAATACCAACCCTTGGTCTACCAGATTGACGCCAACTGCAAGCGTCTTTTGTGGATTGGTCCGGATCGCACGGCCAAAACTTTACTTCGGTTCTTCCGTTTCTTGGGAAAAGAGCGAACATCTCGTCTTCAGTCTATTTGTAGCGATATGTGGCAAGGCTATGTGAAAGTGATTGCCAAAAAGGCATCCCATGCGATACACGTTTTGGATCGGTTCCATGTGATGCAGAAAATGAGCAAAGCGTCAGACCACGTCCGAGCAAGCGAAGTCAAACAGCTGAACGCAGACGGATATAAACCGATACTAAAGGGCAGTCGTTGGTTACTGCTCAAACGCCTAGAGAATCTTACCGATAAGCAAGCTGTCAAGCTAAAAGAGCCGCTTCGCTACAATCTCAAGTCGGTACGAAGTCATTTGATGAAAACTGATCACCAGAAAATCGTATGGGTTTCGCGCCCAGGATGCATATGAAATCGCTTTGTATCACACCCTTGGTGCGTTACCCGAACCTGAATTCACCCATAGATTCTGCTGAAGAGGCGCTTTTCTAGTCCTGCTTGCTAGGAGGTCTGCGAGGTTTGGGGAAGTATTGGAGCGATTCTATCCAATGTACCTATATCTCCTCGATAAGTAAGACGTCTGAACTTTGTATTGACAAGAAGCCGGTTCGCGGGCAAGTGAAAAGGAACATGGTAGGACGAGAATACGGTCGATTTTTTTGCGAGTTTCTGCTTCACCCCGTCCGCGTGGGCGCGATAGCGCCCAGTTCTCGTGGGTTGGCGCTTCGCATGGTGCGGTGGATAGATTGGGAGCGTGTTAACACCGTCGTCGAGTATGGTCCCGGGGCCGGGGTGTTTACCGCGGAGATTTTGCAGTGCAAACGTCCCGGCACGGAGTTCTTCGCAGTCGAGTTGGATTCCCAGTTCGCCGCGTTACTTGCGAGGCGATTCCCGGACCTGACGCTCCTCCATGACAGTGCTGCCAACATCGAGGCACTCTGCCGGCAACAGGGGGTCTCCGAGGTTGATGCGATCGTCTGCGGCCTGCCGTGGGCGGCTTTCTCGGATCGCGATCAAACAGCATACTTGGACGCCATGATGAGGGTGCTAAAGCCGGGAGGGCACTTTGCGACGTTTGCGTACCTGCAGGGGATGATTCTTCCCGCGGCTCAGCGGTTTCGAGGGAAACTGCTGAGCTACTTTGGCGAGGTCCAAGTCAGCCCTGTCGTCTGGTTGAATCTCCCACCCGCATTTGTCTATCAATGTCGGCGTTGATGCCGAGAGCGACAGAGTGTTTTTGGAGCACTTGCCCTCTCCCTAAGACCAACGCATGCTTGCCGCAACGAGGCGGCCCTCTGTGCCAATATAGCTGAGACAACTTCCGTGTTCAATCGTTCGAAATTCGGCGGCGTAGCTAACTCCGTCCCGGGCAACTCGCGCAGCAAGTCGTTTCTCCACCGCTACTCACACACGCTCTCTGGGCAGACGATAAAAGGTGGACAGGCCTCGAATGCGAATCCCCACAAACCTCATCCAGATAGCGATCGGGCGACCGAGAGCGAAATAGGAGAAGACCAGCGGCAAGGCCAGTTCATGCACCGTGACCAGGGGCACGGCCACAAACATCAGCTGGACCAGGCTGAAGAAATTCCACGGGCCTCGCGCCCATTGGCTGAGGATGTGGGGGTAGCGGATTCTCGACACCATCAGCCACGCCAGCGCGACAACCAGAATTGGCAGACTGCATTTGGTGAATACAATGATCTGTTCGCCCAGCTGTCGCGAGGCTGCCGGTGCGGTGTCGGCAACCATCTGATGCAAGGCGGGTAGCGCCACCGCAAACGATGCCAAAGTACCGGCCGCCGCCGGCGTCGGTAACCCTTGGAACCAGTCATGCGCATTGTCCGTGGCCTGTTCGACATTGAACCGGGCCAATCGCAACAGACCGCAGAGCGTGAACAGCACGCCGATGCCCCAACGAAATCGATACGGATAGACGTCCGCGAGATGCAGCAATATGAAAACGGGTGCCACGGTGAACGTGACGGTGTCGCAAAGGCTGTCCAGTTGAGCCCCAAATTGGCTGGTCTCCTTCATCAGCCGGGCAACGTAGCCATCAAGGCCATCGAACACCATGCCGACGTAGATGAACATACCTGCGCAGAAAATCGCGGTCGTTTCCCCGAGTTCTTCCCGGGCCAATGTGGCCATTGTGATACTTGCCAGGCCGCAGACTCCGTTCCCGAGAGTGAGCAGCGTTGGCACCACAGCAAGACCCGATTTTTTGTTTAAGATTGACATCGTATGATTTTCAGGACGTATTCGACCTGGACAAGGGGCACGCTAAATTCAGGGTCGTTCTACGGCAGCCGGTTCCGATGGCGCCATTCCAACCGTCGAGGAATACTTCGCCAAAACTGTCGTACCCGCTTTCACCTTCTGGCCGATCGACACGAGGGTCGCCAGGCCCGACTCGTCGGGAATGATCAGTTCAGTGCGTGATCCCAGTTTGATCATACCGAATGCGTCACCTCGCTCAACCGAGTCACCCGGCGCGACCCAACATACAATGCGTCGGGCAATCGCCCCGGCGATCTGCCGAACAACGAGGCGGCGGTACGGGAAGCAGTTCTGTTCGAGGTGGACCTCCATCCGCTCGTTTTCGCGAGCCGATTCGGGGCGAAGTGCATTCAGGAACTTGCCGCGACGGTACCGAAGTCCGACTACGGTCGCGTCCATCGGGGCACGGTTGATGTGGACGTCAAAGACCGACAGGAAGATACCGATCAACATAGCCGGCCTCCCGATGAACTCGTCGGTGATCACTTCCACGGAAACGATACGACCGTCTGCGGGTGAGACAACTGCGCCCGGTTCATCAGGAATGATCCGCGTCGGGTCTCGAAAAAACCAGACGATACTCAATCCGACCAACGCGGGTGCGATTGCCAGCGGCCATAGCACAAAGGCAAAAACCAGCGTCGAAACGAACATCGACCCGCCAAGAAGCACCAGTTCGGCCAATCCCGCACGCGCAAGCGGCAGGCGATCTCGCCAACAGAAAGGATCGTTTTCTTTCGACCAGTAATAGCCCCCCTTGTTCCGATAGAATTTCACGTCACGCGGATCAAGCACTTCGTGAGGACAGGCGTTTGTCAAACCTTTTCGCTTGGCGAGCATGCTGGCGACATAGCGTGGACGAAACGTCTTGAGGTACCATCGTCGCCAATACCCCCAGGCGAGTTCAATTCTCATGCACGCGCCGCCGCCTGGCTGGACTGACTTGATTTCGGGAGGCAGCGACTCGCTAGGGCAACGCCGCGCTGATATGTCTTCTATCGCCATGCGATCCCCGTTTGAAGTGAGTCCGAGCGGTGCATGCCGGGCAGCCTCACTTCTACGGTGACCAAAATCGGCAGTTCCCAGGCATCCGGTGTTGCAAATGGGGCGGACAACTCCTTCATAGAGTATGGCGATCTTCTCTTAGTCCTGCCCGGTGCTGGAAGGATCGGCCTCAGCCTGAACCCCGTCAGGATCGGCGTCCCCGGCCTCGCGGGGCCGGCTGTCCAGCTGGAATTCGTGCATCCTACACTGGTAAATGACCACAGCATAGTGGGTGGAAAAGTAGGTCGGAACAGCCAAGGCTAGCGCCACCAGCGGATTCTCGACCCACAGCGGCAGGATCGCGTCCCAGGCCACGGACCACCATGTGCTGACCTTGTCGAACCAGCCCCCGGTGACGTTGGCTATTTTCCCGAAGTCCGGCGGAGACACTTCGCTCCGTAGAATCCACCGACCGACATAGTAGTTGGGTAGGAAGATGGGCACGAAGGTAAGGGGGGCAGGAGATCCACACGAAGGGGACGCCGACGGACTTGTTTGCTCCCAGCAACCACGCCAATACGACCGTGAGGACCATTTGGAATCCGATCGTCGGTGTCCACGCCACGAAGATACCTATCGCCACGCCGAGCGCAATGCGAGTGGCGTGTCCGGCACGTGCAGGACACGGTGGACGAAGAAACTCGCCATCCGTTTCCAGACAAACCTATCAGGCATCAGCGGTGTTTCCGAGAAAGCAATCCCTTGGCAGCCGCGATAACGGTACCAGATCGGACGGAATGTATCTATCTGAGATGGTCGCGCCGGCGTTCGAGTTAACCCTGACACAATCCGGGCGACGCTCCCACCTAGCAGCGATAGGCCCGCTCCGTTCGATTCGTTGGGCAATTCAACAGCCTCAAGATCGCCGTTTTCTGTTGGTCTTACCTACCTGCGATCGTCTCTCATCGGTATAACATGGCGGGTAGCATTTGGGATCAAGAGTGAAAAAGGGGTATACACGACCTATGTGATTCAAGACTTTGCAAGGCGCGTTCGACGAACGCGACATGATTGGGCTTCAAGGCGGTAGGACGAATAGATGTTGCAGCAGAAGTTGAGTTGGTACCGGACGGCTGTTAGGATGGGCCGGAATGCCGAAGGCTGCTTGGGGCACCCAGCTTTCCCGAACCAACCCGTTTTATAGACATTGCCGAAAAGGCCTGTGTCTTTGTTTTTTTCTCTCTTCGGCATGAGCGAACGCCGTCTGCCTCTTTTAGTTCCGGAGCGTAATTTGAACGAACTGTCCACGACAAAACCAACTCGTTATCGCGAATTGACGGTGGCTGGATCACCGCGCGAGATGGGCCAACAGATCGGCGAGGCGGCTCGCGAAGAAGTGAAGGGATTCTGTGAAGTCGCGCTGGATCGCGTGAACAAGACCGTGCCAATCTCGTGCGAGCGGGCAATGAAGATCGCCGCCGCGTGCATTCCCTTCGCTGATACGTACCGGCCGGACATGCTCGAGGAACTGCGAGGCACAGCCGAGGCGGCGGAAGTGGCGCTTGAGGATCTCATGTTGCTGCAAGTCCGCAATCAACTTCAACCAGACCAAGATGCCGGTTGTACTTCGCTTTCGGTCGCCGCGGACGCGACGTCCGATGGCCATGCGATCGTCGCGCAGAACTGGGACAACGACCCAGTGCTCGACGAGTTCACGCTCGTTCTGACACGACGGCCGACCGATCACCCAGCGCTAATGACGGTGACGCAAGCCGGGTTAATTTCCTATCTTGGTTTCAACGAAAAGGGAATCGGAGCCTGCGTGAACACGCTGCCCGCCCCAGCTCGCGATATCGGCGTGCCGCACTACTTCACCCTAAGAGAGCTCCACGAAACCACATCGCTTGACGGAGCCGTCCACGCGGTTCGCCGTGCTCATCGTGCGATTCCGGCCAATATCATGCTAGCCACGCCGCAGGGACCGGCAGACCTTGAAGTCACGATCGACGATATTCATGTGCTGCGCGACGTAGGGGCCGGCTATCTCGCGCACACCAACCACTGCGTGCATCCTGATTTGCTCTCCAGCAATGAAAAGTTCCCGGAATTGATTGAATCGCATCCTCGCAAGTGCCGAATTGACACGTTGCTTGCAGAACGAAGCGAGCCATTCACGCGACAAGACGTGCAGCGAATGCTGTCCGATCACGATAATTATCCGAGGTCGATTTGCCGTCACGAAAACGATCATCCGCAGCACGGATTCTGGGTGACGGTGTTATCGATCGTCATGCAACCAACTGCGGGTCGCATGTATGTCACGCGCGGAACCCCATGTGCACATCCTTTCGAGCTATACAAGCTGAATGGATAAAGACAGAAATGCTGGGATAGAAATGCTGGACAAGAAAGTCTGGGGAAAGAAATGCTGGGACAGGCACTACGCTGATACGGAAGCTTGTGCGAAAATATCCGCCGAACCCGTTAAAGAACGTGTTTGCGCGGACGATAAACCGCTAATGAACGCTAATCGACGATAATCTCGGCATTAAATTCCGTGACGCTTTCAATTAGCGTCGATTAGCGTTCATTAGCGGTTCTCGTCGAGCGGGTGTGGCGAATGCATATACTTGTGCCTTGTTAAACAGAATCCAGGTAGGCATGAATGTGAAAACGGAGATCAGCGACAGATGGACTTCACCGAACAAGCGGAGGAATCGTCTCGATCCTTCCCGGATCTTCCCCGCGCGATTACCAGTTTTGGAGCGGCGGTGCTTGACGACGTCGCCTATGTGTACGGCGGCCATTTTGGCAAGGCCCATCACTATTACAGCACGGGCCAGTCCGGTAATCTGCTGCAGCTGAATTTGACCAAGGTATCCGATTGGGAAGTCGTCGCTACCGGTCCACGGCTACAGGGACTGGCCATGGTGGCGCACGGACGTTACCTCTATCGGATGGGTGGATTTGAGGCCCGCAATAACGAAGACGAAGAGCAAGATCTTTGGTCCGTGGCTGATTTCGTTCGCTTTGATCCTGCAGCGGGCCAGTGGCTCGAGTTGCCGCCCATGCCCACGGCTCGCTCGTCCTTTGACGCGGTTGTTGCCGATGGCACGTTGTACGTGATTGGCGGTTGGAATCTGCAAGGCAGCAAGGATGCCGAGTGGCAAGATGGAGGCTATTCCATCGATTTGGCAGTCGAACCATTGGTTTGGAAACAGCTGCCAAGCGTACCGTTTCAACGTCGGGCCCTGTCGCTGGGAACCGCCCTTGGGCAGATCATCGTCATCGGCGGCATGCAGCCGGACGGTGAAGTAACGCGGCGGACGTCCATCTACGTTCCGGCTCAGCAAACCTGGTCTGACGGCCCAGAACTACCTGGCGAGAAGCCGATGGAAGGCTTTGGGACTGCCTGTTGCACCTTGCGCAATCGTCTTTACGTCAGCACCAGTTCCGGGAACCTGTTGCGGATGGGCGAAGACGCAAAGTCATGGAAGCATGTTCACCACATTGACGACGCGCGGTTCTTTCATCAGATGTTGCCGACGCGGCCTGGTTGTTTGCTTCTGATCGGTGGTGCCAGTATGGAAAAGGGGAAGTACGCGACGGTTAACGAGATTTGCTGGCCTTAGCGTTCTCGCGTTTCAGTGTTTAATACCGCAAGGTCGGTGTCTATTGTCCTGTTTATTCCGCTCTCTCTACTTGGACAGCGCCATTTCTTTGTTGATTCAACCACAGAACAAGGCCGAGGGGGTCTAAACACAGAAATGGGACAGTCCAACTACAACTCCGCTCCGTGGGGGATTCGGTGAAACGCGGGTTAAGAGAACGAGAAAATCGCGGTTTACTTGATATAAACAGGTCGTGAAGACGACCTGAAACACACCGCCAGCTGCTCACGAATCCCGGTAAACGCTTTACACCTTGAAACGACATCCCGTCCCCATCACGGGCAGTTTTCGCCATTCTTTGGTTCTGACGTACGCATTTCCGCGGGACATCCTCATTGACTTGCTCCCACCTGGGTTGGAACTTGATGGATATGGGAACCTGGGATTCGTTGCCATTGCCATGGTTCAGACAGAGGGGTTGAGGCCTTCGTATCTGCCAGAAATCATGGGACAGGATTTCTTCCTGGCCGGTTATCGCATTTTTTCCAATTACACTACGGTCGAGGGGAAGAAATTGCGGGGTCTCCGCATTCTTCGGAGTGACGCGGCTCGGAAGCTCATTAAGTGCATGGGCAATCTGTTGACGCATTACAATTATTGTCACTCAAAGGTTCGGGTCATCGAAGAGAACCGACATCTGGAAATCAAAATTCAGACTGACCGGAGCGAAGCCGATCTGCATGTGGTTGCTGATATCGGCAGCGATGTCGAAACGCTGCCGGGTGGTTCGCCTTTCATAAGTCTGCGGGAGGCTCGGAGATTCGCTGGACCGCTGCCCTACACTTTCGATTATGAAGAGCAGACTCATTCGGTGATTCAAATTCACGGGCAACGGCGCAACTGGAATCCTCGACCGGTGCCGGTGCGGGTCCTTGAAACTTCTTTCTTCAAGCATCCGCCTTTCGATCGGGCGCAGCCAGTTCTCGCCAACGCTTTCCATATCCAGGACATCCCTTATCGCTGGGAGCGGGGAATTCGCGAGGTGTTGCCAGGAGTGAAGAAATGAGTTCGACAGTTACCTTGTCACAAGAGCGTGGACCTCAAACGTCTGCCGCGTTTGCTTCACGAAGTCTTCAGGTTCACCTGTGGTTCATCTCGATTACCGTTGGCATCTTCGGTTCAACGACTTGGAGATTCGCTGGGGAATTATCGACAGGTGGCAACCCGGTCCTCGTATGGCTGGCAGGCTGCATCGGTCTGTACTGGGGAATCCGGGCAGTCCTTCAGTGGAGTTGCTACAGCAGCAGCCACTGGCGCGGCCATCTTGTCCGCACGTCCATCCACATTCTCTCCACGCTTGGATACGGTGGCCTCAGCTTGCTGTATGCAGTCGTCTGGTCGGGGAATTGATCGCCGGTTCGCTGTGAAATACGTATCCCAACTCAATTGCATCGCGGCCAGCACTCCATTCACTCTTTCAATATCATGTCAATGCACAACAGGGCGGCCAAGATAAGGTTGCGATTGAGGGCGTTGTCCATTCGATCATCTCCCCGTTGACTTGAATAAGTGGCATCCGGCAAAGACGACCAGTTAGTGCTTTCAACCGAATCTCCGCTGCGAAGTGTTGTCCTACAGCGCGCCATCCATCGTACGGTAAGACAATTCATGCGGTAGACCGCCGGCCTCACCTAGTGCGTCCTCGATCAGATGATGTTGTGGCGACAAGTGACAGACTGGGTCGGTGGCCGAAACGTCACCGGTTAACAGATACGCCTGGCAGCGGCAGCCGCCAAAGTCGATTTCGCGACGGTCGCAGCTTCGACAGGGCTCGGGCATCCAGTCCGTCCCGCGAAAACGTTGGAAGAGGGGGTCCGTAAACCAGATCTGTTCGAGCGAAGAGGTGCGGACCTCTGGAAAATCGAGTCCAGAAATCTCTCGGGCCGTTTGGCAAGGCAAAACGGCTCCGTCCGGTGCCACCGTCATGAACACCTGGCCCCATCCCTGTAGACATGCCTTTGGGTAACTCTGGAAATAGTCGGGCAAGACGTGCTGGATTTCAAATTGGCCAGCGAATTGCTCGCGTGCCTTTGCCACGAGATCACTTGCTCGTTGGACCTGGCCGGGGTTGGGTAGTAATGCGGCTCGATTGAGAAATGCCCAGCCCGTGTATTGGACATGGGCTAATTCCAGCTTGTCGACATGCCAGTCGGATGCCAAATCAAGAATGGCCTCCAGGTGGTCCAGATTCTGTCGGTGCAGCACGACGTTCAGAGTCACGGGGAATTCAAGTTCCTTGGCGTGCTCGACGGCCTGTCGCTTCTTGTCGAATGAACGTCCGCCCGCCAGTTGGTCGTTGGCATCGCCGTCGGAATCCAGCAGGCTGATCTGCAAGGCATCCAGACCCGACGACTTGAGTTCCTGCAGTTTGGCGAAGTCGGCCAACGTAGCGCCCGTGCTTAGGTTCGAGTAGAGTTGGAGCTCGTGAGCGGCGCCAGTTAGCTCGCACAGGTCACGACGCACCATAGGCTCGCCGCCGGAAAAGTGAACCTGCACGACACCCAAAGACGCGGCTTCTGCCAATACACGCTTCCATGTTTCCGTGTCCAACTCTTGCGCATACCGTCGTAGCTGCAGCGGATTGCTGCAATATGGACACTTCAACGGGCAGCGGTAGGTTAGCTCGGCCAAGAGGGCCAGCGGCCTAGGAGGTGTCGGCATCGTTAATCCAACCTCGCGTTGCCAGGCGACTGAGGAACTCGTCAACGTCGTCGTCTAATTGACCATGAGAAACCAACTTCGCCAACTGCTCCCGAATTGCCTCAGCGCTTCGGCCGTCGCACCGTTGCACAATGGCGGCGCCACTCTCGTTCAGCACGAGCATCCCCTCGGGAAACAGCAATTGGTGCTGCTGGCGGATATCGTCCCACCGATACCGGACGCCGGGCGCTAACGTTGGCCGACCGATGGTTTCGTGTTTAGTCACTTATCGCGCCCTGCTTGCTGACCGTGACCCAGCGGCGTGACGACACTGTGAAGATAAATCGCGTCCAGCTGAGCCCATAATACGTCACATTTGAACCGCAGGGCCGCGACCGCGTTTTGCTGAGATGGCAGGTCTTGGCAATACGACAACACCACCGACATACCGTGCTGGCTATCTCGCGTTGCCAATGGTGGTCGCGCGCGAAAGTAGGTGGCCTTCCCCCTTCAAACTGATCCAGTCTTCATGAGAGACTCGCATCCGGGCGAAGCCCGGAAAGGATTCTTTGAAGATGAAGAAGACACGGCACACGACCGATCAGATTATTGAGAAGTTGCGT
>Ga0310121_10005574_pt1 | contig 10803 bp, 10 predicted proteins | sample CB27_Tmax_986_MG_FD_203504 | JGI IMG/M metagenome (GOLD analysis project Ga0310121, IMG submission 203504) | Marine microbial communities from Western Arctic Ocean, Canada - CB27_Tmax_986 | ecosystem: Environmental > Aquatic > Marine > Oceanic | place: Canada: Western Arctic Ocean | collected...
CCCTGAGTAAACTTGATCGAAACGTCCTCGAACAGAACACGTTCGCCGAACTGAACAGACAGACCCTGTGTACGAATCATGATTCTCGTTTCGTTACAGTGAGCGGAATTGTGGCCCAGGTTCGTGGATTCAGAGGCGACCTTGGCCTGACGACGGTATACCAGTGTAACAGGCATTACTCCGCTTCTCAGCGGACCGAGACCTGTTGCCCACGCCGGAACGGGTCGTGTATCTATAAAGGTAATGGATCGGTTCTCTGTTTTTGATTTAAAAACATCGACCCACAAAAAGAGACAACCAGGATATCTTGACCCTCATCCCGACCATCACTTTTGAAGGTCACTTGACAGCCAGTTTGACAGTCAAGCGTATGGATATAGCTGGGCGGAGACCGCCACGCCTGGTCTTGTTGCATGACCCCTTGGGTCGTCCGAGCGGGTTCCCTGATTGGCCGGGTTGGAACGGCATTGCTTTAGTTCTGTTTTCTACAGCGACAGTCGGCGTGTCTTATTCATGACACGCCTGCTCTCCGACAACCGTCTCCAATATGTCTCCATGACCGGGGTCGATTCCAGTAGAGTCACGACGACTGCTGTTGACAGTAGAAGAGAGTCAAGTGGAAGTGACTCAACCCGTTATGACCAGAAGTGACGCGCTATCACCGGGTTAGGGAAACGTGTGGTGCGGGTTCGACTCCCGCCGTCTCCACCATCATCACGTCCAACGAGATTCCAGAAGGACCGGTAACACACTGACAATAGGTGGCTTGACGACAGGACATTTTAGGAGCCCCCCGATCTCCGAACCAGCCCCTCGCCCCCCTTCGACAGCCCCTCGCCCCCCCTTCGGCTGCGGAGTCTTGGCCATCGAGATGTTCCGTTGTCAGCGAACCGTCACGGTCACCATTAGGGTGTTCTTTCCTCATCCTCGGATAGGATGGACAAATCGAAATCCTCTTCAATCTGCATGAGTCGCGCGCCAATGAGTTCGAGATCTGCTACCCAAACATCACCATTCTCAAATCGCACCCTGTCGACACAAACAACTCCAGTGTGAAAGGTCTGAGCGTTCGAGATGGTGTGATACCACGAGGCACCCTCCGAGTCCTCTAGGTCGAACTCGTCAAGAGAGTAGCCTCCGAACTGAGAAAGAAACTCATTAAAGACATTGAAAGCTACGAATCCCAGCCGGTAGGCATCTATCTTGCGTCCTGAGATGTTCTCTATTTCCACTCCGTATTGGATACCAGCAAGGCGAGCCGAAGTGAATTGACTACCACTCCTCGCCGATTGGGACTCGGCCTCGAACTCCGCTATGCGTAGCGGAGCGTTCGGCTGCTCCACTGCGACGGCCACGGGCGTCAACTCGGCTTATTCGATACCTACCGGTGCCAGCAAGACGACCAACGCGACGGCGGTGAATGTTCTTATCATGATGCGACTTCCTCAGAACCTCACGAGTTACCTCCGGCCCCTGATCGGGCGGCAACTTCGCGACGTCGTCACGGCTTCCGCCTCGTGTTTTCTCCTGTAAATACAGGGGCCTTACCATATCACTTACCCCGTCTCCCCTATGTCTCCCCGCACGAGATCAGACACCGGCTGATCGAGGAGCCTGATAGCGCTCTCTATTGCCGCCTGGCTGAGGTGCATGTACCGCTGCGTCGTCCCGAGGTTGGCGTGGCCAGCCAGTTCCTGAATCGCTGCGACTGGGGCTCCTCGCATCGACAAGTGCGAACAGAGGGATCCGCGTTCCTCAGCCAACGCCACGCGCACGTCGAGCACGCACCTCCAGCGCTATGAGCTCGTGGTGTCCTTGAGGTAGTGGCGGTGCAATGCGGGGGGGGGTACGGCTCACGCGGGTGCGCGGCCTCCCATTCGTGTGCACGGCGCTCAGTGCGTATAATGAGGCGTCCTGGGATTGCAGGCACCGTCTTTCGCAGCCGCACAGGCGCTGCGACACCATGACACGGAGGTCCAGATGACGGGTTCACACATTGGCCGCACGGCCTTGATCCTGGTCGGGGGCGTGCTGGTAGCAGCGGCGGCGGCGGCGCAGAGCGTGAAGAAGCTCGATTCCTACGACGGGGTTGCCGTCCGCATCCTGCAGAGCAACAACGCCGGCACCACCCAGCACGTGATCGATCCGGAAATCAACGAGGTGGTCGGGATCATCAGAGGCTGCCCGAACCCGCACAATCTGACGGTCCACCCCGAGGGCCTCTACTACTACTGCTCGAACGAGCTGGACCAGGCGGTCGACGTGTTCGACACCAAGACACTTGAGCACGTCACCCGCATTCCCCTGTCGGCGCGGCCCAACAAGATTGCGGTGAACAAGACCCATCGGAAGCTCTACGCGGGCATCGCCCAGCGGACGGATAGTCCAGGGCCGGGGGTCGAGATCGACCCCAACGGGCGGTTTCCGGCAGTGGTCGACGTGATCGACATCGACACCCACACGCTCGTCAAGAGCATCGAAGTGTTCAGCACCGTGCACAACGTGTTCATGACCCCGGACGAGCAGCACGTGGTGCTCGGTCTCCGTGGGCGCGTGACACCGGGTGACCCCACCATCCAGGTGCTCGACCCCGTGACCGACACTGTGGCCTTTGGGATGGAGTTGACCGGCTACGAGCAGTATGGCCGGACCCATCACGGAGTGCGCCCGATGGCGTTCCTGGCCGACGACGACGGCTCTACCAAGACCTTGTTCGCACAGGCGACCGGGATCAACCGCATCTGGGTGATCGACTGGAAGACGCGCGAGATGGTGGACATGCTCGTCCCGCCAGAGCTGCCGCTCTGGGAGAAGAACGCTGACGGGATCCAGACGGGCGACATGCACGGGCTCGAGGTGCTCCCGGACAAGTCGGCGGTGTGGGCGTCGAGCCGACTCGACAGCCGCATCTATGGCTGGAGCCTGCCCGACATGGAGTACATCGGGAGCGTAAGAGTGGGGCCGAGCGCCAACTGGATGACGTCGACCCCAGACAGCCGCTTCATGTACGTGGCGGTGTCCGGGACCGATCACACCCTGGCCATCGACCTCGAGTCGCTCGAGATCATCGCCACCATCAAGACCGGCTCTCGCCCCGCGCGGATCAGCACCGTGGTGCTGCCGCCCGACCGCGCGAATCCCAGAGGGACCGGGATGCGAACGGAGGACAACGAATGACGGGCCGGCGGTTAGGTATCCTGACGCGGGCCGGTCTGGGGTTGGCGCTCGGTGCCGGGGCGGTGGCGGTGAGCACGGTCCAGGAACCGGTCTGGGCCCAGAGCTTCCCGACTTCCACGGACGTCGAGACCTACCGCGACACCGTCGAGACGGTCTTCATGGAGGACCGGGGCGGCACCACCAGCGGCTATGCGTCGTGCGTGATGTGCCACACCTGGCAGACCAGCATCCGCTTCAGCCTGGAGACACCGGAAACCGAGGCCGGGTGGACCAGCGAGCAGTCGCAACGGAATCTCGACGTGGTTGGCCAGATCATCAACACCGCCGACCCGGCGAGCAGTCGCCTGCTGCTGAAGCCGCTTTCGGACGATGCGGGCGGGCTGCCGCACACCGGCGGCACCTTCTGGACGTCGACCGACGACCCCGAGTACGGACGGTTGCTCCAGTGGATCCAGCGACTGCCGGACGATCAGTTCATCCCGGCGCCCGAGCCCGAGATCGACTTCGCCTTCTTCCGCGCGTGCGTCCAGGAGGTGTTCGCCAATCCTCGCGACGGGCAGCTTCCCTGCAGCCGGTGTCACTCGAGCGGCCTCAGGGGCTTCGCGCCGGCGCCCGGACGGGGCGACCGGTGGAGCGACGACGAGGCGCAGCGGGCCTTCCAGCTGATCTCCAGGGTGATCACCCCGGGCAACGCCGGGCAGAGCCTGTTTCTGCTGAAGCCGCTGCACCCGGACGGTGGCGGGGCCTACACCCACAACGGGCCGCGCCGGTGGGAGAGCCGCAGCGACCCCGAGTGGCAGATGCTCGCCGGCTGGGTGCGGGGGGAGCGCTCAGGGTCCAGCTGTTCGTGAGTCACGACCCGCACTGAGTCGCGCTCGCCGCGGCGCTGAGGAGATCGACAGCTTGCTTTTTCTTTCGTCCGTGTTTCGATGGTCTCGCACGTGTCGACCACACCCAGCCATTCACAGCCTCCAACCGCTGGCGGCGCTCCGCTGACAGCGAGTCCATCTTTCTGCGCTGCTCGTTGACCCATGCTCCCAACGGATAGCCGTCGGCGGTCCGATGGGCCACCAGCACGCGAGTATGGTTTTCGGCCTGCACATAGGCGAGACGCTGCTCGAAGCCTTCGTCCCATTCGCGGGCGAGGCGTTGGGGGTCGGTGCTCTGTGACCAAGTTCACAGAGGCTCTGTGTGGTGCGTCCTGGTGAGGTTCGTCACCGGACTCTACACTGCCATCATCAACTGCGGATGAGCCGCAGGCGAACTTTGCAAGGAGCACAGACGATGACAACCAAGCAGACCGACACAGTGGTAATGACCGAGCAGCAGTTGGATGCGGTGGCGGGCGGCGCGCCGCATTACACGGATTTCGGTGGGCGATTCCAGAATCTGGTTTATGAATCGTTCGATCAAAAAACAAACCAAAGACTCGGGCGTGTCAACCGCCTCGCCGTTGTTCTTGAAACTGATCCCGACCAGCCTTGAAGATAGTGTCTGCTGATACGTCAATGCCAGCCTCCTAGCCTCGCACCAACGGACCCTGCCACTCCGCCCTCCTCCTGCCCGCACGCACGTGGGTCAAGGGGGAGGGGCCCTTTTCTACACTTGAGGTCTTGCGCCTGCTGAAGCCACCCAGCAACAGAGTTGCAACTCGGAGTGTTGTTGGGCTAGCCGCTTAGACACCGCTCAAAACAGCGGGGGCGCCTGGGGAATGGCCATCCCGTCGTGCCGTGGTTCCGAGGCACCGAAATGCACGCCCTCGCGCGTGCCTTGCACCGCCTGGCCATTCCCGAAGTTGCCGGTTCGCGGCGGTCTTACCTCGATCTCATGGCCAAACTTGGTCAACCGGCCACGCGTCACCTGGGGAATCAGAGCTTCGATGCGGACGTCGCATCCCGAGAAGGACCCTTTGGTGAATCGGCCGGCCTCCAGTGCTTCCTGGATATCGAAGCCGTAGTCGGCGATATTGGCAACGAACTGCGCGTGGGCCTGTGCCTGGTTCCAGCCGCCCATAATCCCGAAGCCGATCTGGACTCCATCCTTTTCCATGAACGCTGGAATGATTGTGTGCAGTGGGCGTTTTCGAGGTTCAAGCGTGTTCGCCTGTCCTTCTTCGAGCGTGAACAGCGCGCCGCGGTTGTGCAGCATAAATCCGGTCCCTGGCGGGACCAGCCCCGACCCGAACCCACTGTAGTTGCTCTGAATCAAGGACACGATGTTGCCATCCTTATCGATGACCGACAAATAAATCGTGTCGTTGCCTTCCGAGTTCGTGAAGCCCTCGAGATGCGATGGCCCGACTGTACATGCGGCCCTTGTCGAGTCAATCAGGGCGGCCCGCTCTGCGGCCCGTTCTTTACTCAGCATTGGCTCGACCGGAATCTCGGAGAAATTCGGGTCTCCAACATAGTGCACCATGTCCGCGTAGGCGAGTTTCTTGGCCTCGATCATCACGTGCAGGGCTTCCGCACTATGGAAGCCGTACTCGCCCAGCGGGAACTGCTCCATCAAGTTGAGCATCATGAGCGCGGCAATACCCTGTGTGTTGGGGGGAATCTCGCTCACGGTCCAGCCGCGATAGGTGGTCGAGATCGGTGTTACCCACTCGGGTTGGAACTCGCTCAGGTCCTCGGCGGTGAAGGTACCCCCCTGTTCTTTCGAGATCTGCAGAATAGCTTCGGCGGTCGTTCCTGTGTAGTACCCGTCGCGACCGTACTCAGCAATACGCCTCAGTGAGCCGCCAAGGTCCGGATTGCGGAAGAGTTCTCCCGCCGTCGGTGCTAGGTCGCCAATCAGAAACGTGGCCCTCGAGTTCGGGTGCCCCGACAAGAATTGCGCGGACCGACCCCAGCTTCGGGCAATGACGGGTGACACCGGGAAGCCGTTCTCCGCATAGAAGATCGCGGGCGCGAGGAGTTCGGAGAACGGTAATGTGCCGAAGCGTTCACGAAGCGCGTCCCACCCGGCGACCACGCCCGGTACCGTTGCTGAGTAGATACCGCGTTGGGGCATCTCTTCGATCCCTTTCGAACGGAGGAGCCCAACCGTCCGTCCGGCAGGAGCCCAACCGCTGGCGTTGAGTCCATGTAGCTCGCCCGTACTCGCCTCGTAGATAAGTGCGAATAGGTCGCCGCCGATACCGTTCCCGGTGGGCTCCATCAGGCCGATCGTCGCGTTAGCGGTGATTGCCGCGTCGACGGCGTTGCCACCGCGTTCCAGAACTTGCACGCCGGCGCTGGCGGCCAGCGGTTGACTCGCAGCGACAATACCGTAGGTGGTCATTACTACTGAACGACCAACCACGGGTCGCGGTGGTTCAGCAGAGTCGGTTTGCGAAGACAACCCAATACCGAAGGTCGCCATCGCGGCGGCGGTCAGCGTAGCAAGGTAGATTCTCACGGTCATCGTCCCTGGGAAATAGCGACCAGCGTCGTAGCCCGCCAGATCAGCCACGTCCGAAGGTCGAAATATAAGATCGAAATATACGGAATGTCCGGCCGAGTTTCAATGCCCTTCGTCAGCGTGATCAGACTGGCGCGCGTACGTCCGCGACACGACAACGGACCGCCTGGCTATCCCTTCGCGCCGGCGGGTGGCAGGAACTAGTCAGGCAACGCGAAGGCGATAAGTCGCGGACCGCCACCAACCGTGAGTGCGATGTATTGCTTCCCGTTGACCATGTAGGTCATCGGGGTTCCGATGGCCCCGCTTGGCAGGTCGACGGACGCCAGTTCGGTCCCGTCTACCTTGTCGTAGGCGACCAGTCGCGGCCCCTCGTTCGTGCCCCCAGCAGTCAGGCAGTAGAGCAAGAGGGTCTTGGTCAAGAGTGGCCCGTTGGTGCCGTTGTCTCCGCCGAGCGGTGGCAGATTTAGGTCCCGTAGTCGTGGGTGGTTACGGTAGCGATTCCCCTCACCGGTCGGTACCCACCAGGCGTGCTCGCCGGTGTTCATGTCGATCGCGGTCATCCGTGAGTACGGCGGCTTGAGCAAGGGCAACCCCTGCGGCATTTGCGGTCCACGCGCTCTGCCTCCACCGGCTAGCATTTGTTCTTCGGGCGCACCGTGCGTGTAGTCGACTGTTGCACTGAGAGCTGGGTCGGGCGTGTACAGCTGCACGACGGCTGGTCGGTTGCGCGCCGGTATGTAGAGCATGCCGGTTTCCGGGTCGACAGCAGCCCCGCCCCAACCGACCGTGCCGTCGGTTGGCGGACGCATGATGGTACCGCGCGTAACCCCTCCGATCGGACGGTCCAGCGGCGTAAAGAGTGGTCCCAGTCGGAAACCTTCGACTGCCTCAACTGCCATCGCACGAATCTCCGGTGTGAAATCAACCAGGTCGTCGAGCGTCACGCCCTGGTAGTCAAACGGTGCTGGTTTCGTCGGAAACGGTTGCGTCGGCGACGGCACGTCGCCAGGGATGTTTGTCTCCTGCGGCACCGGTCGTTCCTCGATTGGCCAGATCGGGTCTCCCGTGACACGGTCGAATGCGTAGACGAAGCCCTGCTTGCTTACCTGTGCGATGGCCTTGATGTCGCGTCCGTCGACCGTGACGTCGACCAGATTTGGATGTGTCGGAAAGTCGTAGTCCCACAGTCCGTGGTGGACGGCCTGGAAGTGCCACACGCGCTGGCCGGTCTCGACGTCGACGGCGATCAAAGTCTCCGAGAAGAGGTTATCCCCAAGACGATCGGCCCCTGTAAAGTCGTTCGTGGTCGTTCCGGTCGGCAGGTAAACATGGCCGAGTTCGTTGTCGCCGGCGAGCATTGACCAGACGTTGGCGTTTCCCGAGTAGCGCCAGGCATCGTTGAGCCAGGTGTCGACTCCGAATTCGTCCGCGCTACTCGGGACGGTGTGAAAGTCCCAGGCGTGTTCACCGGTTCGGACGTCCCAGGCACGCACCCAGCCCGGAATTGCTTCTTTGGTGATACGACGGTCGGCGACCTGTGACCCGTGGATGACCTTGTCGCGGACGACGAGCGGGGGGGAGTGGATGCCCCAGAGCATCGCGTTCAGGTAGTCACGGTCCTCTCGATTGGCCCGCGGAACACCAACCATCGTATCGACCATGCCACTGGCATCTGGTCCGAAGTCGGCGCACGGCTGACCGGTCTTTGCATCGACACAGACCATGTAGCCGTTCCCGGTGCCCCAGAAGATCCGTTCGTTGTCGTTGCCGTCGGTCCAGTAGGCCACGCCTCACTGCGTCCACGGACTACTCATCGGTGGAGTCCCCTCTTCATACACCTTCGGGTTGAAGAGCCAGAGGGTTTCACCGGTCGTGGCATCGACGGCGACTCCTTGCGAGAGCGGGGTGTTGAAATAGAGCACACCACCGATCATCAGGGGCGTGGCCTGCAGTCGTGATGAGATCGGCAGGTGTCCAGGCCGATGCAAGTCAGGAGTTTTCTCGAGGAGGGCCTCGACAATGGCGTCGAGTGGTGCCGACCACTCGCCGCCACCAGTTGTTGCTTTACTCAGAAAGTTGTCGGCGGAGGTCCACTCCCAGGCGATCTCTAGGTCTGCGAAATTACTCGCGTCGATCTGGTCGAGCGGCGAATATTTCTTGCCACCGATGTCGCCGGCGTAACTCCGCCACTCACCATTCGAGGTGTCGTAGGTTTACAGGGGCCCGTGGGGCGTCCTTGCTGTAACTGTACGGTTGTTGCCACGCAAACGACGATGGTGAGGATCAAGGCGAGAAAGGGCAACTGGCGCATGGTGCGACCTCCGTGTTGACATCGGATTCATAGGGCTTGTCCGACCACAACAATAAACGGTGAGGTCTCTAGCGTAGCGCGGGGCGGCGGGCGGTTCAACAGGACGGGGGTTAGGGATCAGGAGGGTACGATCGGCACGAAGACGGTGGCGAAACCGATGATCGTCGCGTCGTTCGTCATCGGCTCGATCCGAACACGCCGGGCCACGCGTAGACGCTCAATCCTGCTGCTGATTGGCCAGGTGCCACGGCCATGATCCATACTTTTCCTGCATGCGCCTGACAGGAAAACTTCATCTCGTGGCTTCACTGGCCGTTCTCCCCTCGATCTGCATGGCCGGCACCCAATCAGAACAACTAGAGAACCCGATCCCGGAGACCATTCAGAAAGGCGACCTGGTCGTCGGTGTCGAGGAGTTCGTACGGGTCCCACGAACATCTGACTCGAGCGAGGGAGGGCAAACCAACCCGGCGTACGCCCGCATCCAGTATCTGGTGCCCGTGAGAGACGGCTCAGGACGGCTCGTACTGAACGACCTGCGCGGGCCGCTGTACATGACCGACGAGAGCGGGAAGCCTCCGACCATCTTCCTGGATCTTCGCGACCAGAACGTCGGGTTCGACGACTCGATGTTTCCAAACGAGACCGGGCTCGTCAGCGTTGCCTTTCATCCACAATTCGGTCGCGCAGGAACGCCCGGGTTCGGCAAGTTCTACACCGCGTACAGCGCCGGCTCGGACACCGGCATCGCTGACTATCTGGATGACGATGCAGAAAGCCACGAAAGTGTGATCCGCGAGTGGACGGTGACCGATCCGAGCGTCGACCTCTTCAGCGGCACTTCGCGCGAGGTATTCCGGATCGGCCAATTCGCCCCGAACCACAACATCGGCACGATCGCGTTCAACCACCACGCAGAAGCCGGATCGCCGGACTACGGCATGCTCTACACAGGCCTGGGTGACGGCGGCGCGGCACACGACCCGCGTGACTACGGCCAATCACTCGCCGTCCCACAGGCTGCGATCATCCGCATCGACCCGCTCGGCGGAGACGACACCAAGGGCTATGGGATTCCACTAGACAATCCGTTCGTCGGCAACGCCGGCATCGCGCCTGAGATCTGGGCTTATGGCCTCCGTCATCCCCAGCATTTTTCGTGGGACACAGACAACCGGATGTTCATCGGCGACATCGGCCAGAACCAGGTCGAGGAGGTCAATCTCGGCATGCCCGGCGCAAACTACGGCTGGCGGCTTCGCGAAGGAACGTTCGCGACCGGCTACAGTGTGGGACGGGGCCCGGGACCGGCCTATCCCCGACCATCTGTGGATGACCGTGAATTCGTATATCCGGTGGCGCAGTACGACCACGACGAGGGTAACGCTGTCGGTGGAGGTTTCGTCTATCGAGGGCGGGCGATTCCCGAGCTACGGGGCAAATACGTCTTCGCCGATTTTCCGCGAGGAAGATTACTTGCCATTGACACGGACATGCTTGACGCCGACCAGCCAGTCGAGATCAGTGAGGTTCGATTAGTGATCGGGGGCCGCGAACAGGATCTGGTCGACGTGGCCGGCTTCCCGAACACCTACGCACCTGGCAACCGGGTCGACCTGCGTCTGGGGACCGACTCGGCCAACGAGCTTTACCTACTGACCAAAGGGGATGGCTGGGTCCGCAAGCTGGTGCCAACGCCGCCCCGGTAGCCTGAAACGCCTAGTCACTATTGCCCGTGCAGGACGGCGGGCGGGTCAACGGAGACGGGGGTTAGGCGGGTGCACGGTGGGGACGAGCAGGGCGCCCCAGTAGTAAGTCGCGGTTTACTGCCAGTCCGGCGGCGGGGTGATCATCTCGGCTGGAGCACCTCCGGGGTCGGATCGGCCGCTGCCTTCGAGTCGGCTGACCGC
>Ga0310121_10005575_pt1 | contig 10802 bp, 9 predicted proteins | sample CB27_Tmax_986_MG_FD_203504 | JGI IMG/M metagenome (GOLD analysis project Ga0310121, IMG submission 203504) | Marine microbial communities from Western Arctic Ocean, Canada - CB27_Tmax_986 | ecosystem: Environmental > Aquatic > Marine > Oceanic | place: Canada: Western Arctic Ocean | collected...
AGACACTCCACATAGACACTCCACATAGACACTCCACATAGACACTCCACATAGACACTCCACATAGACACTCCACATAGACACTCCACATAGACACTCCACATAGACACTCCACATAGACACTCCACATAGACACTCCATAATTCATTGTGTAACTCAGCAGCGCCAGTAAGCAAAATACTTCCTGTACAACTATGGCATCCAACAATTTTGAGAATCTTTGTGTTGTCGCATTCGAAAGTCGTCGCGCCAACGACATGGCGAGACTGATTCAAAGATATGGCGGTGTGCCCAAGGTAACTCCTTCGATGCGTGAATTGCCTATCGAGGAAAACCAGCCGGTAATTGATTTCGCCAACCGACTTGTTGCAGGGCAAGTCGATGCAGTCATTTTCTTGACCGGCGTTGGTATCCGCTATCTGCTTAAACAAATCGAACATAGCGTGAACCTTCCGCAGTTTCTCGCTGCCGTTAAGGATGTTCACACGATTGTGCGGGGACCCAAGCCACTGGCGGCCCTCCGAGAGCTTGGCATTAATCCCACCTATCAAGTCCCGGAACCCAACACCTGGCGCGAAATACTTGCCACACTCGATGCTCAATTGCCTGTGGCGAACCTGGTGGTGGGATTGCAGGAATACGGCATAACCAATCCAAGCCTCATTGCGGGACTTGAGGCGCGGGGAGCCATTGTCGATCAAATTCGCGTTTATGAATGGGGCTTGCCCGAAGATCCGGCGCCGCTAATCGACAGCGTCCAGCAACTGGCGAACGGGACTTCAAACGTAGTCCTCTTTACCTCGGCCAACCAGATCTGCAACATACTGAAGGTGGCTGACGATTTGGGTATTGAAGAAAAACTACGGACTGCCTTGCGGAAAACTGTGGTTGGCTCGATCGGTCCCACAACGAGCGAGATGCTGCGTTCTTGTAATTTGCCCATCGATCTTGAACCTCGGCATCCAAAGATGGGGCCCTTGGTGCAGGCTGCTGCTGAGAAGGCGGTCGCATTGTTGGCCCGCAAGCAGCAAATCGACATCCGCCTGGCGGCTGACATCGCGGATGAAATTGGCACGCAACCCCCTTGGTACAACAGCCCCTTTCTCAAGGCTTGTCGTTTGGAACCCACCGAATTCACACCCATCTGGTTGATGCGGCAAGCGGGTCGTTACTTGCCCGAATACCGAGCTGTCCGGGCTAAGACCTCCTTTTTGGAACTCTGTAAAAATCCCAGTCTGTGCAGCGAAGTCATGTGCACAACCGTTGAACGGCTCGGCGTCGATGCAGCAATTATCTTCAGCGATTTGCTCCCCATCCTGGAACCGATGGGCATGGAACTGGAGTTTTCTGTCGGCGAAGGTCCTGTGATTCACAATCCCCTCCGCAACGCTGCCGATGTCGATCGCATCCTGGAATTAGAAAGCACCGATTCACTGCACTTTGTCATGGAAACGGTCAAAAAAACGCGGGCTGACTTGCCTGACCGGATCCCACTGATCGGCTTTGCCGGAGCACCCTTCACACTCGCCAGCTACGCCATCGAGGGAGGCTCCAGCCGCTCGTTTCTCCACACCAAAACACTTATGTATCATGACGAGTCGGCCTGGGACGCGCTCATGCAGCGGCTGGCGAGAGCCGTTATACGGTACGTGAACGCCCAGGTCGCGTCAGGGGCGCAAGCCATTCAACTCTTTGACAGTTGGGCAGGTTGTCTTGGCCCGGTCGATTATCGGCAATACGTCCTACCCGCTATGAAAAAGATTCTTGCCGAAATTACTCCAGGTGTACCGGTCATTAGTTTTGCAACCGGAAATCCCGCCCTGCTACCCCTCCTGGCCGAAGCCGGGCCGCATGTCGTCGGTGTCGACTGGCGGATCGAAATCGCGCCAGCCTGGAAACTGGTTGGCGAAGACCATGCCGTGCAAGGAAACCTCGATCCGCTCGTCCTGCTGGCTGACCGTACCAAAATTCGACAGCGCGCGGCTACAATTCTCGACCAGGTTGGCGGAAACCCGGGACATATTTTTAACCTCGGACATGGCGTGCTGCCACAAACTCCACCAGACAATGCCCGCGCACTGGTCGACATCGTGCATGAAATTAGCAGTCAACGAAATTAGCCGTTCATATCAAGCAGCAGGTCGTTACGGCATCTCTTGCTGCACAATCAGATATTCCCGGTTAATCTGCCCCCCGAGGAGATGTTGTTGAATGATTTGTTCAAGCACCGGGGGATCACAACTGTGGTACCAGGCCCCCTCGGGGTAGACAACAGCAATGGGACCACCCGCACAAACTCGCAGGCAATTCGCCTTCGTCCGAAGTATGCCACCCTGCTCGCTCAGTTTTAGTTCTTTCAAGCGACGTTTGAGGTAGTTCCAAGCCTCCAGGGAACGCTGCTTTTCGCAGCACTTCGGTTGTGTCTGGTCGCAGCATAGAAAAATGTGCCGCCTGGCAGCAGTCACACCAACTTGTTCGGCCAGCTTGTCCAGCGGAACGCCAGCTCCAGATAGATCGGACATGGAAACAACCGGTTAACGTGCATTCTCGGAAAATAACTTGTCACCAAAGATTGCAGAAACCATCGATGAAACGAATCCTCCTGGTTTCACGACCATAACTGCCTGGCGTTCTACCCGATTTTTCTTGTTCCCCACAACTCAAACCTTGGATCCCAAGACGCCAACCAGAACCTCCTCCACTGATTGTCCAACCCAAACTGTCACTCCGCAGAAGAATCGGGAAGCTTCTGTTCGTGCTCGATTCGGCCAAACAAATGACCACCATGGTTGGCTCCCTGCCAATAGCCGGCATAGCGGTCGTTGTAAATCAACACCCGCGCACTGAAAACACCAAACCCCGGTACCGCCAGCCGATCGAGTTGAATGACCGGTGTATCGCCAGCCCACGCGACTGGCAGGGCCAGGGGTACCGTCAAATCATGGTCGCCATATTGGATGCGCACCGGAAAAAGCCAGCGGTCGCCTTGAAGCTTGCGGACCTCACCCAACGTGTATTTCTCAGGAGTGAGCGTTCCGCCTGGTTTGGCGTCGTCGGTAAAGTGGCCTACAAGATTCGACCCGGACAACTGCTCCGCAAACCGCGTTTCCAGTTCTGCACGGTCGGCAATCCCGTCCAGGTAGCTTGCGTTGTTCTCGACCGGCTGCAAGTTGTGCTTTTCCTCGGCACCGGTAGGCACGTTCGTCGCAAACACCAACAACCCGAATGGAAGCCAACACTGCCATGGTGCCAATCGCCGATCGGTCCCTTTCGCTGTTGGTATCACGATCGTCTCGTTTCGTTGTTAAGGAAAAAACCGATTAGCTGGCATCGCCGGAAGTGCTCCGCCCCTCCGTGAACCCGGTGGGATCGGGAACAGACTGCTAACTTTCACCCATTCTATGCAATTGCTAAAGAGACTGATAGCACTTGGGGTCAAGGATTGGACTATTCTATCACCTCCACCGTAATCAACGCCAAAGTGTCGGCAGCGACTCTCCGATAATTAGAAAAGGCGCGTTGCGGCAATACCGCAGAGTGCTAGCGAACACTTCTAAGCTTTAATCCCACCCCACGAGCCAGACCTATGACACTTTCCCTCAACAAGACGACCCTGTTGTTGTTTGTTCCTTTATTGTTGATGAGTGCTCGTGCACCGGCAACTGTCGTCCCCGGCACAGGAACATTCATCAGCTACGTAGGAGATAATTTCGAAAATCCTGACTGGAGTTTCATACACAACCACCCAAAAAGCTCTCAAGAAACGAGTTTCTCAGAGAATGGCAGTGGCGGTGGGCGGAAAGGTCGCTCGGTGAATGGCCGCTGGTTCGAAGGCCCCAAACGAGGCCAACCTGATACGCTCCGTGTCGTCGCCACCCCGGCGGGTGGCTTGCAAGGTAGTCGGGGTTCGCTGCTCATGCAGACACTCAACTCGGGTATTCCGGGACGACTTTCCAATCAAACCGAACAGGACGATTTGATTGTCGATTGCACGAGCCGACTCAAGACCAACATTCGGCCATCCGAAACGCCAAATTTCGTGGTTCGCATTTTCTTGCCACCTCCGGAATTCTGGGAAAACCGTTCTGGACCGCATTTTGGCCTGCGTGCCGGTTGCTCGGCCACTGCGACGAAGTCTTCTGGTGGTTTCTTCGGTGGTCGCAAAACGACCAACGAACCCTACTGGCCTGGAATGTGGGTCCACTTTCGTAGTGAAACAAGCAAGAATCAAGACAAGGATTCCGCTTTCCTGAAGGTCCGTGGGGATCGTCTCGGACGCGATTTCTTTGTCCGCGAACTCGATCAGTTCGGCTGGTGGACATTCGGGATGTCGATCACACCTGACGGGCAGGTGCATTACTATGCAAGCCCTGGCGTCGACCCACTGACACCGGAGGACCACCTCACTTCGCAATACCCCTATAGTTTCCGGGCTCTCTCGTTTCGGACATTCTTTTTCAACGTTTGCAACCGGAATGATGGTGTCAGTCGCTCGACACCTTTTGTAATTGACGATCCTCAGCTCTACCTGGTCAACGCAGACCGTGTCGCGGGAATACTCCAACGAGACATAGATCGGAAGGCAAGAATCGCAGCGGCGAAGAAAGCTCGTGAGGAAAAAATTGCCCAGCAAAGGCAACTCGCCAGAAAACGTGCTGAAGAACGCAAGCAAGCTCAGGCTGCAAAACGCGCACAAGCGAAACAACAAGCGAGTGGGCGAAAATCGAGGTCACCGACTGCTCAAAAAACCAACCAACCACGTCGTGGCACCACCAGCAAAAGCAGCAAGTCCGCCCGCCAAGGTTCTCCGACCCGCAAGCGTTAAACCTGCCCGCTTGATGTGGGGGATTCCCGGCGTCGACTCCCTGCGCGCGTTTTGCGTGACAGGAAATGGGAATCCCTCCAGGAGGGGTGCCGGGTTCTGAGGTGCGACCGCGCCAGCGAAGAGCCTGTGCACGATCTATCGTGGCTGCCCCAGCGACGGCTCGGACAACAGAAATATCCGATCGCTATTGGGTTACTTCGGTCGGTTCGGCCAATTCATTCTGCGGATCGATCTCTTCTGGTGGTGGTTCAGGGGGACCACCCGTAATCAAGTCGAGTTCGATCTTCGACTCGAGCTGCCGCAAAATCGCGTCGGTTGGCTGACGCTTGAACTTGAAGTCATCGATCACAAACTGTCTGGTCCCACCACCGGATTCAAAAAATACCTTGGCGATTCCTTTGCCTTTCCATTTTCGTTTTTCCAGCCGTATTACCGTATCGTAGGTAAATTCGGGACCCCAGCTGGCATGTACTCCCGAGTCATCTCCTTCGATCCAGCGCCCCCGGGCCCGTAACACACCCACCAAAAACCAGATCCCCAATGGCGTACAAATCGCCGCCATTACGTAGTTGAAAACAATGTCGATATCTGACTTGGGTTCTCCTGGATCTTGTAGTGACCAGTTTTTTGAACGGGCATAATCGATCCACTCGGTTTCGAAGTTCTCTTGCTCTTTCAATTCTTCATATTTGTGCGCCCGCACTCGCTGGGCGGGATACTTGATGGCTGCGTCGTGCAGCGACCAAAGCCCGAATCCAAAGCCGAACAGCCCGATCAGTAAGAACCGGATGTAAAAGCCCATGTTGACGTCCGCACGAATCTTCATTTGGAACGATTCCCAGGGTTGAGTTTAATGTTTCCCCGAACGAGTCACTGGACCAAGCCACTCGTTTCACTCACGCATATCCGCCTGATATTACCTCAGCAAGCGACCGCTGCCATCAGTGACTGGAGCCTCCGCTCTTCAGAATTATAGATTGCTTCTGGGGAGGGTGATACCGGTCGAAAAATTCATGGGATACCCACTATCGCAAGCACAGCGTTGACAATTCTCATCAAGCTCTCACGATCGATACCAAGAATGGTAAGCGCGGCATTGACAATTCCCATCAATCCCTCACCAGCGATTAAACCGGAGGCAACCGCAAAATTGAACCGTTCAACCGATTTGGGGCTGATCATTTTCCAGATCCACCAGACGCACAAACCATAAAACATGACCAACGAGTAATAGGCCGGAATGATGAACGCAATCCCCATTGCCAGACCACTGGGCACAAACGCCTTGATGGCCTCTATCTTGCGTACGAGCGGAATCATCACCCCAACCACACATGCCACAGCAACCGCTTCCTCCGCGCGGGGTGGCAACGCTCCCAATCCGTTGTTCAGCAACTCCGCCATGGCTTTCCAGGCAAATGCAGCAGGAGCGGGTAGTTTTTCGCCACCCAGCGTGTAGGCGTTGGTCAGCAATTCGTAGACCGGAACGGCAAACAGGATGCCTGCGCAAATTCCAGCCAACTGGGCCAGAAACTGCTTGCGCGGTGCTGCCCGGAGCAGGTAACCGGTCTTGAGGTCCTGCATCATGTCCGCCGCCTGGGACGCCCCCCCCCCGGTAATCGCCGCGGCCATCAGGTTCGTGGTCATTTGGCCAGGTGCCAGGCCTCCGAACACCAACTGGGTGACCTTTCCCATGCCCCCCACCGGATTGATGTCGGTCTCGCCGACCGAACGCGTCGCTACCGTCGAAAGGACTGCTGAAAGGACAATCGCGATCAGGGAAAGGTACCAGGGAATACCAAAAACCGTTTGCGCGATGACAAGCGTCACGACGGACCCGGCGGCCAGGCCTCCGATCCACCAATGATTGGGAATATACTGATCGTCTGCTTGTGCAGCCTGGTCGATTGCCGCGGGAAATTTCAACGCCCGGTAAAAAGTTCGCCACGACATGGCCACCGAGGTCAACGCTTCGCTGACCATCAAGGCCACTCCAGGCCAGAGAATCCAGCCACGCGGGCCTTGCTTGTAATCCATCACGTCGCCTGGTGCCCAACCATACTGTTGTGCCAGCGGTCCCAACACACCCCAGGCGATGAAGGCACCCACCACCAGTGAAAGTACCACTCTCGGGCCGATCAAAAATCCAGCACCAAACAAGGAGGGACCCAGGTAAATGCTGAAAGTCCAGCCGGCCGCCAGTTCCAACCACAACACGGGCAACCACTGGTGCAGGGGAGGCTTTTCCAACTCCGGCAAAAAATGACTGGCAAGCGTAAACAGACCGGCAGCTAATCCGCAGAAAATCAAAACCCGGGCCTTGGCCATCGCTTCGGCCGCTTCACTGAACATGGCCAGAATCGTTTCGGCCGTCGCCAGCCCGGTGGGAAATCGTAGCTTGTCGACCTCCACAACCTGCCGCCGCAATGGCACGGCATAAAACACCCCCAGAAATGCCACCGCCACGGACCACAGCATTAACGCCGTCCACGGAATCTCATGACCCAACAAATTCATCGCGGGAATCGCCGCCAGCAAACCGGCCGCCGATGACATCGACCCAGCTGCAGATCCCGCGGTTTGTGCCGTATTGGTTTCGAGTACGCTAAGTCGTTTGCCGACCACGGCAAACACTGCAAAACCCAACACGGCTGTGATGATTGAAGCACCAAACGACCAGCCAATTTTCAAACCAATGTAAATATTGGTACATGAAACCACGCTACCTATCAGGCAACCGGCAATGATCGCCCGTGTGGTAAGCTGTGCTTCGCCGGGAAATGGTGTGTAAAGTCGCTCATCTTGCTCACCAGCATTAGTAACTTCGTGATCGTCAGCCATTGACCGAACCTCATCGGGATTATTATCGCTCGTGCGAGAAAACTGCCCTTGCTGACTCTGGCCGGAGGAAATTCAAGACGCCACTCCCTGAGCGACGCAGTATACAAAACGCCCCACTCGGCCGAATCCTCAATCGAGCGCCGTTTTCCCCAGCTTGGATGCTTTTTTGCACTGTAGATCGTCACCAGCCGGTTCGGCAAAATCCAGCCAGCAAGCCGACTAGTCGAGTCGATAAAAGGATGTCGCATTGTCGTGAAACAGCTTACGACGTTCCTCCTCAGAGTAACCGCTCACCGCAGTCAAAAGCGTTGAAATCCATTCCTGCAACTCGGCTGCCTGGGTGACCACCGGCCAGTCACCCCCAAACATGACGCGATCCGGGCCAAAGTTCTCCCACGTGACATCGATGTAAGGCTGCAGGTCGGCCAGGGTCCAATGTTTCATATCCGCTTCGACGACCAGCCCCGACATCTTGCACCACGTGTTTTCCATCCGTGCCAACTCGCCGATCTGTTTGCGCCAGGGATCAAGCTCTCCTTGACCAATATTCGGTTTGCCAATGTGATCGAGGATGAATCGTACATCCGGACATCGGCGTACAAGTTCCAGGGCACCCGCAAACTGTTCTTCCCCCTTGATGCAAATCTCAAAGTGGAAATCGAAAAGTTCCAACAGCTGCACGCCGCGAACAAAACCTGCCCGCAGACAGAATTCCAGATCGTCTTCATACTGGATGATGCGACGAATACCCTTGATGAATCGATTGTCAGCGAACTCCGCCAGCGCGTCGCGGGCCGCATCCCCTTGCTCCAAGGGAGCCCAAGGCACAATGCCCGCAATGCGGGGATCTTCTTTGGCCAGCGCCGTGACCCACTCCGCCTCCTGGACATATTGATCCTGATCGGCTTCGCACTGCACAAAAACCATTTTGGCTACCTGTTGCGACCCAATCGCCCGCTGGTAGTCGGCCAGTAAAAATGGTCGGTTGAGCACTTCCACATCTTTGATCCAGGCATAAGAAAGATGCGCCGGGTCCCAAAGATGCATATGCGTGTCGATGATTGGAATGTTTGTCATGGATCGCTCTGGGGATACGTGGTTCGGCAATTCTCAACGAGTGAAATTGTCAGTTCCACTTGGAAAAACCGGCAAGCCCTACCGCTTCTCGACTTGTTTACAGATGTGATCAAGCACGCTGGGAAAATAAAGCAATACCGTGTAGTGATTGCCCGGGTAGCGGATGTGGTGCTCACGCTCTAAACCGGCGGCCGACGCCAAAGCCTCGGCAAAACGGATGGGTACAACCCGATCGTCCCGGGCAGAGTAGAGCCACGTTGTTTCCTTATCAAGACGATGGGCAATTCGGGTTGGCTCGATTTGCCAGAGCAATTCCTTGAGCTGCTCTTCCGTCGCACCTGTCTCCAATAGACCTTCGCGGAACCTGGCCGTGTCGCGCTGACCAGTACGGACCAACTCGTCGAGATTGCCACCGGCAAGTACCAGAAACACGTTCTCGAAGGCACCGTCCAGGCTGGCTGCCAGTGCCGCCGCGAACCCACCCAGGCTCGTCCCCTGCAAACTGATATGATGCGACTCGACGTGTGGCAGCACCGCAACGGCATCCCGCGCGCGGCGAATGTCCGACACACCTTGCCGAAAAAGAGTCACAATGTCAGGCCGTGCCGGAGCCCCTTCCCCACGCCGCAAGCCATAAAAAGGTAATTGCACCATGAACGCGTGGAAACCCTTCAGGCGAATGCTTCTGGCAATCAGCCGACCGGCGGCCATGTCGCTACCTGACTCATGAACCACCACAACTGCTGGCGCCGTTTTGATGGAACCCTCAGGTGTCTTGGCAGAGTACCACTCGATTGCCACCTGGTCGTTCTCTCGCTGGCCACTCGTTACCGGCGAGGGAAACCGCACCAACCGGTCAAAATCTTCACCCGCGGCCAATCGACTCTCAACCTGGAAAGGAGCCGGCTCCCATTGAAATCCGCTCAGGCAATCGCTGGCATCCTCCAAGCGATCCTCCAGCGGACCAAGCGTGTCACGGGCAGTATGCGTCTGAACCTGGCCAGACCGATCGGCAGCCACCGAATTGGCGGAGGCCACGCTTAACAACAGAACGCTTGACACGAGAATTCGCCATTTCCAGTCGTCACACATCATCGTCTTGTTCCAGCCCCCCGCACCGCAGGACGACCCCTCACTCTCCTCCAGCCTAAACCGTAAGCAACGTGTCAGCAATGACGGTCAGGCGAACGCCTGCATCTGGCACCGCATTGCCAGATTGCTCAGCCAGGGTGAAGGAATTCGTCGTGGAAGACTGGGCGAAACGAAGCAAGCCGCGGCCTGCCAGCCACGGCTTCCTGCTGTCAGCAGCCACTCGCAGAACCGGTTGCAGTCGAAGTGAGAATTATTGCTTTTTCTCCCCCAGCACGGTGATCCGCTTCGATGAATTCGAACCTTTGTGAGATTTGGCATTTCGTTGTGAGTGATGCGGTGAGGGCTTCTCTTTCTGCGACTTTCCCGTTGTCGGGCCAACGGCCGACAACACCACCGGAGGCTGGCGACGGGCCATGCCCTGCCTGGAGGTTACCGGCCCGTAACCTGCAACCCAGGTCTGTCGGTACGCAATCCCACCCGTGTCGACATCCTGGATCTCCAGTTGGACCCAGCCATTCTCGTCGACTGCATCTCGCAGCGCGTAGTTCCACGCACCCCTGAAAGTGAGCGGCATGCCATTGAGCGCAAGAATGATGTCCCCCCGCTCCAGACCCATAGTCGCCGCCAATCCTCGGCAACGAACTCTCACGACCTGTTCGCCAACCCCGTAGACCGTGCGACTCGAAAAACCAAATTTGGGTAAATGGTGCTGACCTCCCGAATGACAAGGTGTCTCGACCGCAGACGCCAGCTTGGCAGCATCGGCGAGGGGACTGTTTCGCATACCCCCCATGAAAGTGCCGGCAACGAGCAGGGGCATAAGGGAACGGATGGAAATGAACATGGCTGGGTCTCCTGGACGGTTGTTCGGAGAGAGGGTTCCATCGCATGGGAACGCTGTCTACATTTTGCAACCACCACGCCAATTGCAATCACTGTGCCAATTGCAATCGCTGTGCCAGTTGCA
>Ga0310121_10005577_pt1 | contig 10792 bp, 11 predicted proteins | sample CB27_Tmax_986_MG_FD_203504 | JGI IMG/M metagenome (GOLD analysis project Ga0310121, IMG submission 203504) | Marine microbial communities from Western Arctic Ocean, Canada - CB27_Tmax_986 | ecosystem: Environmental > Aquatic > Marine > Oceanic | place: Canada: Western Arctic Ocean | collected...
CGCCACGTTCGACGAAATCACAACTGACTTCGGAGCCGTTGTCCGGCGGGTGAACGAAAAATTTGACACCGACTTCGACGAATTCGAACACAGCGAAGAAAACGTCGCTGAATGTTTTCGGCAACTCAATGAATTCAATAAAACAGAATCAAAGGACCCGGCTGTCCGTGTCGCATGGATCAACCGTCCCACTGCGGCCAAGGAAGCATTGAAACTAGAGGCGGCTCGTAAAATCGACGCACCGGAAGTCGCCCAGCTGTTGAACGAGGCACTGCAGATTTTCGAGGAATTTCGCTCGTGGTCCGGCGCGCCCGGCGACGAGATTTTCTCCAGGCAATCCGAATGACCAACGGATCGTACACACCCGATGGAGCCAGACTGCTCGCATCGAACATCGTGTACTCCACGGTGTCCATTGTTACTGGTAGCATCGCGCTGTTTGTCGGCAACTGGGCCGTCATCCACTGGTATGGTTCTGACTTTCATGGGAATCTGGTCTGGCTCATCTCGGCCATCCAGATTGCGCTCATGGCCAGCGATTTTGGCCTGGCAAACAAAGCCGGTGTCAGAACCATCGCACGCCTGCGTGGGCAAGGGAGCGATCAATTAGATCAGGCCGTGTCGTCCGTGATCTACGTGCCGATTTTCGTGGCGGCAGTCTTGGCCGGTTGCATGTTCATGTTCGGGGAAATCCTGGCTGACGCGCGCCCGGGCGTGGATGCGAGCCTGGTCCGGTGGGCCGCCAGCTGGATCATTCTGTCGGCGGGGATCCGCGCCTGTCGTGCGGTGGCCATCGGATGCGAACGTTCGTTCAACATCCTGCTGATGATACCCTTGGCCGAGACCCTGAAGACCACCTGGATTTTCGTGTGCGCAGCGGCCAATCTTCCCGGCGAGGCTGTCTTTTACGGCTGGACCGGAGCCTGGGTGGTGGCCCTGGCAGTATCACTCGTCCGACTGCGAACCCTGCTACGGGAGTTTGGAATGGTGGTCAGCTTCACCGCCATCCGGACAGCGGACACGGTGCGGGTTGTGCTGGAAGCATTGCCATTCCACGTTCAGTTCGTCGGTCTGGTCGGACTTCCGTTTATCCTGCAATTGATCCTGGGCAGCTGGTATGCGGCGGAAGAATCGACGACCCGTCTGGCGATCAGCAGCTTTCAGGTGTGTTTTTCGTTGGCCCTGATTCCACGACTGCTCGGAATGCCGATTTCGACCTCGCTGTTGCCGCGCATCGCGCACCTTTCGGCAATTCCGGAAGATGGCCACGCCCAAATTGGTGTCATTCTACAGCAACTCACACGTCTCTTAGGTGTTGCCGGTACCTTGGTGTTCGCCCTGCTTTGTACCTGGGGGCCGGCACTCTTAGCACTCCTGTATCCGGCAGAGTATGCAGGAGCCACGGTGACGTTGCTGATCCTGGTGGCAGCCATCGGAATCGACAACTACAGCTTGCAACTCGACCAGGTTTTAATGGCGACACAGTACGCAAAGATTGTCGCGTTTCTGGAAGTGCTACGTTATGGCACACTGATCCTGGTCGCGTGGTTTCTCGTACCAGAATCCGGCACAACGGGGGCGGCTGTCTCCGTACTCGTTGGCGCCGGGATCAACGTCGCAGGAAAAATTGCAGTCACCTGCAGGACGTTCTCACCCCTGGGCCTCGGCCCGTTTGCGCAAACATTGTTTATCGGTGGCCTGATTACGGCCACGTTACTGAGTGGACACGCCACGATGTGCATGCCGGTGTGGCTTATCGGCGCATTGGTCCTGCGATTGCTCCGTCCCCGTGAAATTTGGAGCTGGGTACTACAGGCAAAAAGAATCGTGTTGACCGGCGCCTGAAACGGGATGAAATGGACCGGTACGACACCTGCTAAGAGTGCAGTACAGGACCGGCGAGTCGCGTTTCACGACATTGGTTCATCTTTTGACTCGAGACGATCATCTTGAGAATGCTCGCCGGATTCGTAAACTCGCTGGGCCTCAAGGATGGCGAGTCTCCGCACCGTGAGCGTTACTTCACGCCTGAGCCGCAGCAACCGAATGTACACCATCCAGAATCCCACCAGCATCGCCACGATGCCGCAGTAGGATACCAGATCGGCACCGCGTCCAATGCCGAGAAGATGGGCCACCGACGACATCTTGTTCGGCCAAAGGCAGGCGGCCCCCGCCGCAATCCACAAACCGCACCAGAAGACGCACGGTCCACGCCGCATCCAGCGTCGGAGGTGGGCCACAACGGTAGCCCCCGATAATACCGTCAAGCCGATGATCGCAACCACTTGAAAGTTATTCACTTTGACGTCCTGCTGAGCAAGTAGTCAAACACAATTCGAAATGCGTTCCAGGGGGACTGACCCTTCGTCAGGGAACGTTTCGTGTAGCGAATGCTAACTGGAACTTCCTGATAAATCAAACCGGCGTGTGAGATGATATCAATCAATTCACTCGCATGTGCCATTCCATCAAGCGTGATACATATTTGCCGGGCCGCTTGCTGTGAAAATGCGCGGAGTCCGTTGTGCGCATCGGTCAACTTCACGCCACTCGATATCCGTGTGAAGACAACACCAAGCCGCAACGTCATCTTTCTGACCCAAGGCATCCCGATCGACTCGCCCAGAAATCGAGAGCCGAGGCATACGTCACATTCTCCACGATAAATCGGCTGCAACAACCGAGGAACGTCTTCCACCTGGTGCTGTCCATCCGCATCAAACGTAACAATGAACCGCGCACCTTGCGAAAGGCTGAATTCGATGCCCGTCTGTAAAGCCGCACCCTGGCCTCGATTCACCACGTGTCGCAACACAAAGGTCGCTTCGCGCCGAGCGGTATCATAAGTCTCGTCCGTCGAACCATCGTCAACCACGACAACGTTGGCACGTGTCAACCGCAACTCACGGATGACTCTTTCAAGACAATCATTTTCGTTATAGGCCGGAACCACGATAAACGTCTGCTGCATCAGTTCGCTGGACAGGACTGTTTCGTTCATAGCCTCAGACCTCGAACCCCCCGACCATCTCATGGCAAGATGGATCCAGCGATATAGTAAGACCAAGTTTCGAACATGTTTTCATGTGAACTTCAGTCCCTCCATTCGCCCGTCCGCAGAAAGGTGGCGTGCGAAAACACTTCGATCCAGCTAACATTTTGGATTCAATTCCGTCTGGTTCAATCACCATTTTCAGGCTGGCACTCCTTGATTCACTAGGGAAACCTTTTGCTGCGCCACGACCGTCCGGAAATAACACATCGACTGCGTGGGATGCCCATAGAAGTGCTTTCTGTCTGGCTAGTGAGTTGACGGTCTGCAATTTTGGTACGGGTGATCGATGGCGATTGGGACCAGAGGTGATCGCAACTTCTTTTTTCGGCCACTTGAACGAAGAAACCACGACAAAGTGTACCCCGCGTCTTGTTGATCGCAAATTTTTTTGTTGTCGCCCTGAACTCACCGCTCTCCGGATCCTGCAGGCAGCAAAAAAAACGGATAGATCTTCTCAGCTCATGTCCAGATGTTTGCCAGTGTGCGGATTATTCAGCGCGCCATTGACTACCACAAGTCGTCCTGCTCGTAGCCAAAATCGATTAAAAACTTGCCGATTTTATTCTTGTAAATCTCTTTCAAACGCGGAGTAAAATGATTTCGCCAATCTCCGGCCACTCCTTTGCGAAAGAAACTTTTCTGGCTTTCCTCCCCCTGGTGGCGCCCACGACTCAATCTGTCAAAACGATGCTCCTCTACAATTCTGTCCATCGTGTCGTGAGAGCTGTCCAATTCAAAATGCCCGGCGATGCGAGCCAGCACCACCGGAGTATCAGCCACCAGGTCTTCATACCGTACCACGAGGCCACGTTCAGGGTCACGATTTGTGTGCCATGAACGGATCCACTCGGCGAAGGGCAACAAAAGGCGGTCAGAAAATGCGGTCAATCCATCTGACAGAGAGAGCTTGGAATACGTCCGATAGTCAGGGTGCCAACGTGTCTGCCGCACGTAATAATAGTGGCTCAGTGCCACGTCACGCAGATCGCGATACAAGATGACATAATTGAGTCCGGCAGCGTGCAACAGCGAAGCGTTATGAACCGATCCATGCACGTGCATCTTGGTAATGACCAGCATCTCATCAAAACGTGAAAACATATCTGCTGGTAAATCATAATCGTGACTGGCACCAGTCGCCATTTCATAGGCACTCACGTCAGGAATCAGTAGATTATGAAATCCCGAGTAGCTTGCGGCCATCTTCTCCAGCCACGTTGTACCGCTCTTGGGAAGTCCCGCGATGAACAACAGCTTTTGCGGATAGCGGTCGCCAAATCTTCGATATCCCCGCCGACAAGCGTAGGCCTGCAACAGGTAACGCGGATAAACCCCCACGCGTTTGGCGACGCGGGCAACGGGTGCAGGCAGGAAATTCGTGACGTGTTCAAGCTTCTGTTTCGAGATCATCGCTTTACAGTCCGGAAAAACAGACGTCCACCGCTCTCACGGAGCCGTCTTCGCGTTTCAATAAGTACGAGACCAAATGGCCGCCGATGAAGCCGTCAGATCCGTCCACCATCAGAAGCTGATTATTAGTCATTCGTTTTCTCTTCGATCTCGGCGGGTGTCCTGGAAGTCAGACCGCTAACGGTATGACAAAGTAGCCAGTCCATTCGTTTGTCTACTTCCGTAGCCAGTGCATCAATTGATAAGTACCCACGATCTTGGCTCGATTGAACCGGTGACACAAAACAGCCAACGGGAACTGCTGTGCCCCGTACTCAATCGCAACGTCCAGACACTCCCGCGTCCCCGTGATGAAGTCACCACCCGTCTTGCTGTTGGTATACCAGCGGAAACTGGCCAAATACTGGTCGACAAATCTTCCCGGCCAGCGCGCCCCTAGCCGCAACCAATATTCGTAATCCATAGCATGCTGCAGTTCCACCCGCGGCAGGCCGATCTCTTCACCCACCTCACGACGCCAGAAAACACCCATCTGCGAGATCCAGTTCTCGCTGAGCAACTTGGAGTAGCGAAAGGGATTCATTCGAAAATTCTTATACCACGTAATCCACCGCCGGAATTCACGGTCGTCTTCGTCGATGATGCGGACCTTTCCATAGAGCCATCGTGTCTCTGGTTCATCACGGAAAATATTACACACGGTTTGCAGGCAACCGGGTTCATAGACATCGTCGCTGTTCAGCCAACCAATCATCTCACCAGTCGCAATGCGCAGCCCCTTGTTCAATGCGTCGGTTTGCCCTTGATCGGGTTCACTCACCCAGTGCACAGCGTCCCCGTAACTTTGCAAAACCTCGACCGTCTCGTCGGTCGAACCACCGTCCATGACAATCGCCTCCACTTCAAAATCCCCGGACTGACTGAGAATGGAATCCAGTGTCCGCTGTAGAAAACAGCCCTGGTTGTACGACGGTGTGACGATCGAAATCTTCATTGCTTTCGCTGTCCCTGATTTGGCTCGCTAAGGCCGCTTGGCCCGTCTGACGTTGTCCAACCCGGCCTGTCTGTCACGAATCCATATCTCGTGATCTTTTTCCGCAGCGTCCTGAAGGTGGAAATCCATAGCGGCCAGGACGTCACGAAGTTTGCCTGCTGTGGCAGACTGGCTCTGCAGGCAGACTCCCCGCACATTAAAATGATCAACGCCCCGGCGGAAGATGGATTCCATGTTTTCTGCCACAATTCCCCCGGCACAACGGGTCATGAAGTACCTCAAGTCAATTCCCTTCTCCCCTAATTCGGAACGATATCGCTGGAGATAAAAATCCCGCACCATGAGCGGATGAACCGCCTGGTGGAAGGTGCTGAACCAGCAACTGATCCCCTCGGGAGCAACCACGATGGATCCTGCCGGCAAGGTATCGGTCAACCGCTTAGCCCATTGGTACTCGGGACCGGGAACCTTTAACCCGGGCCAACCGATGCGTAGAGGTAACCCTCGCCGCCCGACGTTCTGCTGACTCAAAGTGTGATAGCGGGGGACGAAAATGACAAAGAGTACGAAACACAGTAAACAGCCGATACGACAGGACCACACCCGGCGCGGAACAAAAGTAACCGCTTGCAGCGGCATCGTCAGAACCAGGACGGTCAGAATCGGCAGCGGTACAGCCCACAATACGCGCCAATAGGTCCGCGTTCCAATCAGGTTTTGGCTGACCCACTCACCCAGATAAGGATTCAAGAGGACGAGCCAAACAACCGCGGGCACAATCAATGCGAATCTCTGTACCACGCCCCGCCGACAGCAGGCCCAGGCAATGGCCACCACAATGAGTGACACGAGAAGCAACCGATGATTGCCCAGTACGATGTTCCATGCCTGTAAGAGCCGGTCGTCTGGCTCCTTTGGTTCAAGGGTGGCTTGGATCCTGGCTGTCATGGCACCTTTGAACAACAGGCCCACCGCCAGGACGTAGCCGGATGATAGAACTCCCAACACAAGCGTTCGCAGAGATCTGGTGCTGGGTTTTAACGCACAAACCACTGCCAACGTCGCCGACAGCGGAGCCGCCCAGACGGCAGTTGCACTGCATCCCATCGCCGCAACCTGGGATGCCAGTAGCAAAATCCAACCGGAGAGCGAGGGGCAAATAGCAAACCGGATTCCGTAAGCGTAGATCAGGGGTAAAAAAACGTACAGAAAAATTCCCTTTCCAAACCACAACTTAACGAAGGACCAGTTTCCAAATGAAAGATGTGTTTCTCCTGACGCCAACAGGACCACCATCACCCCCGTCACCGACCAGGTCCAGAAACGAGGAGTCAGCAGCCGAAAAAGCTTCGCGTGGGCAAGTGCCATCAAGATTGCCCCTACCGATGCCGAAATCCAGTGAAAGCAATACATCGCTGGAATTCCAGTCAAGTACGAAATCGCACCATTCATCAGTTCGTAACTATGGCAACGATAGATGGGTAGCAAGAGCGGCAACCCCTTGACGCCATGCATCGTGTCTCCAGTGAGTAGCGGACCGTGCGGATGGTCCGCGGATGCCACCGCTAAATTGACATAAAACACATCGTCAAAAGCGGGTCGATGCGTAATCAGTGTCACGAACATGCCGGCAGTCGCCAGCACCCAAAGTGTTATCTCGGCCTTACGTCCTGCCAGAGGTTCCTCCAACACGGGCGGACGGGAAAAAAGAAAAATGCTTGCAGCGACCGAGAGCCACACCGCAATGAACCACCATGTCCCAATAACATCGCCAAAGAGAACCACCATCGACGTGCCCACCACTCCGGTCAGAATCCAAATCCATCGTGCGGTTGGCCCGGTCAACAGGTTCAAACGCTGATCCCGAACGTCGGATAGACCAGGACCCGGAGTTGGCTGAGAGACCGTTGGGCATGAATGTTCGCCGTCGGTGGTCACAACTTCGTGGCGCAGCTGGCGCCACACGATCAGTACGATCGCGGTACAGGAAAACCCATACAGCATGATTAAATCGACGAGCGAACCTTCCATGGCGACGGTCCCATTACAGAGAACCGTCCACAACGCAAAGGCCAACGTGGCGACGTCACAAAGACGAGCACTCCAGGGGAGATTGGTGGATCGTTCGAGCAAATCGCAAACCCCATCAACTCGTGGAAAGCGAGGTGACCATTACCAACAAGCAGAGTGCTCCGAAAGCCGCTACCCCTGGCTCCATGCACTCAGTAATTATTGAACCGTAAGACGCAGAAGTGCGCGGAAAGTGAGAACGCGTCGCCGTTATCCTATACTGCTAATATACTTACGCATCGACGAAATCTCAAGATGAAGGTCACCTGTTGTTCATTGAATCGCGGAGTGGCCGCCAACTGTCAGGCCGCTATTTTCCTTGTATGGGTTGCAATTCACCCAACCCTTCCCAGAAGGTCATGCATCCGGACCGCTTGTGGGCCGTCGTGGTGGGTTGATCTTTACGAGAGTACCTTCATAGGGCCTGTGGCAATTCTGTTTGCTACACGCCATGTAGGTTAACTTGAGAGAGACAGGCCCCGTGGACTCCGTGCTGCTGGCCAAACGCAGTGGCAAGTAAAGTGTCACCGGTCCATCCGGATACACTGGGAACGTGAGATTCAGGACATCGTCAGAAATTTCTACAATTTTCTTATCCGCCAGCAGGGGACCGATTCGAGTGAACGCTTTCGGGTTGGCAACGTCGATCCGTGTCGGCCTGCCCAGGCCCTCGATTCCCTGAGTTGGAAGTGTGCAGCTATACAAGTGAAAGTCCGGATCATCGGGAGTAAAAACACCACGCACGATCAACAGCCCGTTTTCTGCCCAGGCCGAACTTAGTTCAATCCGTACCCGCCCCTGACTTTCGTGGTGAACCGCCACCTCCGACGAATACTGAAGCCCCCTCAACATTTCAGCATTCAATGAAGACGAGGGCTCCGCCTGGTCACCCGTACCCTGGTTCGCACCGGGTGCACAACCGCTGATCAACCACAAGAAACCGGCCATCAAAAACAATTCATGGAAACGCGACATCATAAACCCTTGTCTTCATTGGTGATGCGAAGGACATCTGACTGAAAGCTAAGCGATCCAAAATCGCCGCAATTCTAGCAATTTTTTGGACAGAAACAACCCACGAACCGTCTGTTCTGAAAGCGGACGCGTATCCCCTTGTGACACTTCGGTCAATGTACCCCGCGGGTCATACTCAACGCGCGGCCGGGCTTTGTTTAGGATGACAACTGCTGTTTCCTCACAACCTTTTGAATTCAACTCTTCGCGGAGGCAAATATGAACCGTCGTCAATGGCTACAGACTTCGACCGCAAGCGTGGCAGGGCTCGCCATTGCGGGGTTCGGCTCACGTCCAATCACACCTGCACAAGCGGCCCAACAAAAGAACATTGCACCACTCAAGATCACCAATGTCGAGACGATCTTGACGGCACCGGCGGGGATCCGCCTGGTGGTCGTCAAAGTTTCAACGAACGAGCCGGGGCTATACGGACTGGGATGTGCAACCTTTACACAACGTGCCCGCGTCGTGCAAACCGCGGTGGATCAGTATTTAAAACCCTTTCTCATTGGTAAAGATCCAACAAAGATTGAAGACATCTGGCAATCTTCGTTCGTGAGTTCCTATTGGCGTAACGGCCCTGTATTAAACAATGCTTTGAGCGGAGTCGACATCGCCTTGTGGGACCTGCTGGGCAAACGAGCCAATTTGCCGCTGTATGAGTTACTCGGCGGACGGTGCCGTGACGGAGTCGATACGTATCGACACGCCAGTGCTGACACTTTCGAGCAGTTAGAAGAACAGGTGCAACAGTACGTGGAAGACGGCTATCGGCACGTACGTGTCCAAGTCGGCGTGCCCAAATTATCGACGTACGGAGCGGGATCGAAGGCAGAGCCTTCACGTCTACCTGAAAATCAGCGCACCAATATTTGGGAACCCAAACCGTATGTACAACGGGTGCCTCGTTTGTTTGAACACCTTCGCAAACAACTGGGTGATGACGTTGAACTGCTACACGACGTTCACGAACGAGTTCCCCCCATTCTGGCAATGCAACTGGTGAAGGACCTGGAGCCGTATCGTCTGTTCTTCCTGGAAGACCCGTTTAGTCCTGAAGATATCGGCTACTTTGAACACCTGCGCAGGCAGTCAAGTACTCCGATCGCGATGGGGGAACTCTTCAACAGCCCGCACGAATGGACAGGACTGGTCTCCCGGCGGCTGATCGACTTTATCCGCGTGCATATTTCGCAGGTGGGTGGTCTGACCAAGGCCCGCAAAATGGCGGCCATGTGTGAGTTCTTTGGTGTTCGGACTGCGTGGCACGGCCCGGGAGATGTTTCCCCAGTCGGCCATGCGGCCAACGTCCACCTGGACCTCGTCACTCCGAACTTCGGAATCCAAGAAGCCCGCGCATTCTCTCAGCAGGAGCAAGATGTCTTCCCCGGTTGTCCTCAACTACGTAACGGGTACTATTGGGCCAATGACCAACCCGGACTGGGAATTGACATCGACCAGCAACTGGCAGCACGGTTCCCGATCAAGGATGATCCACCATTTGACCTGCAATGGGGAAATCTCCGACGGCGGGATGGAACTTCCGTCAAACCCTGAAAGAGAACCTCTTGAGCCGGTACCTTTCGTCTGTCGAAACTGCCGCTTCTTGCAAGGTTCATCGGATCCCCGTTCCATTTGGCTTGCCGGCCGATGCCGACTGGCTGCGTGCCTGGCAAACCTGAGTCAAACCCGGGAAGTTCATCCAATTCGAGCAAAGCGAGACGAACATGCATGACACGCCAGCGGACATTACGTTAAATCGTGCCGAACGACTTCTGGAAGTCTGTTGGCGCGACGAAACGCCCCGTCGCTACACGGTCAGACAACTGAGATGTGCCTGTGCCTGTGCCAATTGCGTCGACGAAAGAACGGGAGCCCGCATCCTCGATTTCGAAAGCATTGCTGACGACGTCGGAATTACCCATATGGAGCTTGTCGGAAACTACGCACTTAAATTTGTGTTTTCCGATGGCCACGACACGGGCATTTACTCATGGGATCGGCTTTACGACTTACCAACCGTCCCGTGAAGTCTGCCTACGGAGCACTCGCCACTGAGGTCGGAACACATGCTCCTGCGACGTGTTCAATACGACACTAGCCGAGGCGGGACTCAAACCCGCACGAGGGATACCCTCACGGGATTTTAAATCCCGACGCAACCTTCGGAATCTCCGAAGAAAGGGCGCATATTCAGAACGGCGCAGTGCCAGGCGCAGCAACTGATACGCAGAACGCTCACA
>Ga0310121_10005578_pt1 | contig 10792 bp, 3 predicted proteins | sample CB27_Tmax_986_MG_FD_203504 | JGI IMG/M metagenome (GOLD analysis project Ga0310121, IMG submission 203504) | Marine microbial communities from Western Arctic Ocean, Canada - CB27_Tmax_986 | ecosystem: Environmental > Aquatic > Marine > Oceanic | place: Canada: Western Arctic Ocean | collected...
GTAGTTCAGGTCGTCTTGACCCTCTCTCCAGTAGTAGAGTGCGAGTTGTGTCGGTGGGTCGACAGAATCCTGCACGACGATGCGAATCGGCTGATTCGGGTTACCCTTGTGAACTTCGGAGGAATCTAGTGGTGACGCGGCAATCACCAGCGGGCTGTTCCCATCGAGTACGATCCTGACAGAGTTGTATGAGGGGTTGACATAAACCGAGCCATTTGGAAGATTCACCGCCTTGACCCTGAACAGCATGCCGCCTTGGGATGATTCAATCATCGAGGTAACCACCATCGAGTAGGCGCCGTGACTCGGATTTGATTCCATGTGAAGTTGTTTTTCAGACTCCATCGGGTCGCCATCCTGGGTCAGATTCTGCCCGGTCAACTCAAGACTGAACTGCCCAGCCTGCGGGGTGTAAGTGGTCCCCTCGAACGCTATCGCACCTTGGAAGGTCAACTCAAGCCCACCCCTCACCCAATCATTGCTAGCAAGGACTCTGCCGGTTGAGTCAGTGACCACCAAGTTAGTCAATTGAATGTCATTCTCGACCCGTATGTTCAGCCCCTCGGTCTCCCACCGAGTGACTGCTCTGCCGAGGTCATCATCGGCGGTGATGAGCGCTTCGACATCTCCCTCGTCGTCCCAAGACCAGTTTGAACCGATGGGCATCAAAATTGAGACGAGCCCATCAGCGCTTTCGGATGAGGAGCAGTTTCCTATGTCGAAGTTGACGAGCCCGTCCTCATCTGCTAGCACGGAACATGAGTCGCCGCTCTGCCACTGCAGAATCGGATTTGTCCCCGCCGTTGCTTGTAGTTCGACCTGGACTTGAGTGATTCTGTCCGCTTCGTCGCCTATTGAGACTCTAGTCATCAGCACCCGCGTGGCGCCATCGGGAACCAGCATCCCACCCTCCAACTCTGCGTCTAGAACGCGGGTTCTGAGCCGGTAGGTGATGTCGAGGTCGGTGACCTTGATTCTGCCTGGTGAGCCGGCTACCAGAGTAAGTGTGACATCGCTCACACCGACTCCGTTGTCGAGAATGTGGTCGTTGAAAGCGGTCACCAAATCGGCTCCGGAGATATCGACCGGCTGATTGAGCAGTCCTGTCAGGATGACCTCGTAACTGCCATCGTCGCCGATGTCGAGCCGTACTGCTGAAGGGTAGCCCTCCTCATAGTCGAGAGAGAATGAGTCGAGAAGCGGAGTCACAGAATCATCAGTGGTACTCATCGTGACCCTGTACTTGAGTAGGTTCCCTTGGACGGAAAACTCAACCATCTGAGCATTCGTCGCAGTTTGCCAATTTGTTCCGTTGTCGTTGCTGACCTCCACAGACATGCTGGTGCTCGCTGGCAATGTGGCCAACCACTGAGGTTGCATGCGTCCAACCTGTGTGCCCGTGGCAATGGGTGGGGATGTCCAACTCCCCGAGGTCTGGTAGGCTGTGGCGTATTCCATTGAAGCCCACCAAGAGACTGCTGATGCGCCGACGAGTTGCAACTTCCAGCGGAGTTGTTGACCCGGGTTCGAGAAGTGGACTGTTTCGTTGTTTGTGACCGCCACCCAGTGGGTGCCATTGTCGGCGCTGACCCAGTAGTCAACTCGGTCACCCGCAGAAGTGACCGCCCAAGAGGTCTCGACATTTGCGACCAAGACATCATCAGAGACATCAAATGGTTCGGAAACCCAAATCGATGTTCCGGGTTGTGGGGATATCGGGTAGGCCCAACCGCTGCCGTATTCCCTGTAATACCTAGAGGACCACTGACGGTGGTCGATGAGAATCAGCCGTTGTCCGTCGAAGAATAGGCCGAAGCCGGTGTCGGGAATGCTCACCTCACCGGTCTGCTTTGCGAGATTCGTTGCGGTCCCGCTGATTGCGTACGCTTCCAAACGGTCCTGTGACCAACTGAACTTGCTGCGGAAAAAGAACATATTGTTCATCGCCACGAGCCCGTTCTGCTCGCTGTAACTAGAGAAGTAGGTATACTGCAAATCATCATCCCGCTCAAAGCTGCCGTCATCGTTGAAGGTGTAGGGAACGATAGTCCGGCGAGTCGAATGCAGGACCCATATCACATCTCGACTGCGGTCGTAGGAAATGCCGGTATAAGCTCCGTAGGAGTTCACGGAAATGTCGTAACTTTGGATGCAGGTCCAAACATCCTCATATTTGATGTCGAAAACCAACAGTTTCAGCGTGTTCGCACTCGCAAATGAGCGATCTGTGCCGAGAATTGCGTAGAGCCGTTCGTCGTCGCCTACAGTCCAGTCACGGAAGCCGTAGTAACTGTTCCACCCTGTTCCCGGGCTCGGGATGTTGCAGTTAGCACTCTCAATGATTACACTTGAATGGGTCGTCAGGTTGTTTGAGTAGACCTTCTTCACCAACTGGTTGAGGTTATTGGTGTCGAATTTAGAGACATAAGTCCACCCTCGGTACTTCAGGACCGATGCCGCTGCCTGAGAAGAAAAAGGCGAGGTAGTAGTGCGTTGAGAGGTGAAGCGAGTTTCAGAGGCGTTTGACATTCTCGGTTGCCGTATGCTGAATGAGCCGTTGTCCAACCAAGCGTTGCCGGAACTACTGTTCTCATTCATCCCATGGGTGTAGAACTCCTGCTCTGGGCTATCCAACCCTAGAGAGACCGAATCGGCCCTAGTTTCGGTACCGGGATTCTCACCTCCCATCCAATCGGCTCGAGACTGATGGATGACCTGATTCCAGCCAGTTGAAGAGGCGCCTGAAAGCGTCATCTCGACAGCTGTGACCTCTGCACCGCGAGGCATTGAGACCTTCACATTGCGTGCCGGTGTGCCCGATTGGTAGACCGCGATGGCCTCCGTGCTGCCGCTAGAAAAGGTGTAGATGTGACGAGATGCTGTCTGTGCCTGAGCCTCACTGGTTGTGAATTCGAGCAGTGGCGCCAACGAGGAGAGAACGAACACTATCAGCAGAATTGAGGGAGTTATCTTCCCGATTCGACCTCTTGTCATCTCTCTCCCCGTCGCCCATAGATACAATCCGCCTTTCAAGACTCCCATTCGCTGTCAGGGGTGACACCGGCCTTAGGCCGGTTGTCACAGATGGAATATCGGGGCCGGACGGCGGTTAAGAGCCACCTACCCACATAGGGGGTTTTGAAGGGACAGAATCAGGGGCTGTTAGTGGTCCGGTCGTCGTATCGAATCGGTGACGGACCATTTCCTCGGATACTGTCGAGCATGTCGTTTTCAATCTCGAACCAATCGTTCAACCAGTCGCCATCCGTATCCCAGTTGAGAGGGTCCGTGCCGTCCGCGATGTGGTCACTGTCGATGTCGAGAATCCACCAGCCCCACACCCTCTCTCCAAGACCGGTGTTGGGGAAGTGATAGCGGTCCTGACAGAAGACGCAATCCCACGGGTCGGTCCAATCTCCCTTCACCAGTACCTCGTCGTCTGAAACATTCAGGGTCAGATAGTCAAAGTCGTGGTCGTCTAGGACGAGTGCGTAGAGTTCGTCGGTGGCATTGGCTCGGTACATTCGCATGTAGTTCCAATACATCTCGTTCGGCCTGTCGATTGCGAGTAGGGCGGCGCGTAGTTCCCACCACTCCATCGCGACTATCGTAATCGGCGGGCTGGTTCCAGCGATTTGGACCGGCGTCGAGCGAGCGAGGGTGGCACTTGTAATTGACTGGTTTGTCAATCCGAAGAACTCCTGGAAGTTGTTGTAGGGGGTGTAGGTACAGCCGGCGTTGGAGCACTCCCAATTGCCATCTTTGTCAGGGTCCTGTAGTGAATCAGACGGATCGGTCGGATCGAATGTCGCCCAAGTGTAGTTCAATATTGGACGCTCTAGGAGCATGCCGTTCGCGTGGAGCGGACGCATCACAAGGTTTCCGAGAATGGAGTACTGCTCCCAAACCACCTCGACTTGGACATATGAGGACCAGTTATCATTCGACTCGTTCCACCCCTTGTCATACTCGTACCAGTCTGGCAGCATGTCCCAGTCGGTGTCGTTGTCGGTCGGATTGGTTCCGAACTTGAACACTTCACGACCGTCTGTGAGGGCATAGTCGCGGTAGTAGTCGAGGGTGATGCTGTTGTCGTTCGGGTCGGCGACTCGAACCCAATTCACAGAATCTGCATCGGTATCGTTGAGGTCGGGCCGAGTCCCGTTGTCGAACTCCATCCAGTTGGTGAACCAAAGAGGGCTGTTTCCGGGCGGGATGAGAGGCCCTGCCTGGGTGAAGATGTGGCTGGTCCAACTCCCTTGGAAGGCGGGTGTGTCCGCACTTGTCCGGCCGAACCAACCATCTTCGTCGGGGTCGTAGTCCACATCGAGCGGACTTACCGGATTCAAAGTCCAGCGGTACGCATCCACTGGTTGCACGACGGCGTAGCTACCGTAGCAGAACTCCCAGCCGTCGGGCATTCCGTCGAGGTCCGAGTCGCTGTGTGAAGGGTCGGTGATGCCGAACAGACTGAGGTTGAAGTTGTCCGCATATGCGGTGTTAATCCTGCCAAGTCTATCTGCGCTCTTCACATCTTTGCTAGCGAACAATGCGACGAGTTGTGAGCGCGCTTCGCCCGCTGAGACGCTCTCTTCGTCCATCTTGGCGGCGATGGCGTCATCTCCATAGTCAATCAAACCTGAACCGGGCGGGAAGGTGTACCTCATCGACTCCTTTCCGTAGATGCGCGCTTCGTATTCCCGCAGGTTCGTGTAACGCTCTTCCGCTTCAAGAATTCCATTCTCATTGCAGTCGTATGAATCGTCGTCGGTATCGAAGTTGACATCCGAACTGGTCAGCGGATTCATCGACCAGCGGTTGGCGTCTAAGTCCCACTCGGTGAACCAGTACTCGTAGCCATCTATCATGCCGTCATCGTCGGTGTCGTTGTTGGTCGGGTCGGTGATTCCGATCAAGGTGGACAGAAGCGGCGGGGCGATTCCGGTGACCTCCCATTCGGCGTGTTGAACCAAGGCGAGATAGGCACGCCCCTGTTTGCTCGAAAGAATGTCAGAAATTCGCTGCGTGAAGTTAGCCGGCTCAAGCTGGTACGCCTCCTCCCACATCTTGGGTGCATCAGGAGGCGCTGGCCCACCATTCAGCGGATTCTCGTAGGTGAGATTCAATTCCTGCATGTCGGTCAACGCATCTTGGTCGCCGTCGGCGCCACCGTCCCCGGCGACCAGCGGATTCAGCGACCAGTTCATGAACGAGAAATTCCATTGGGTGAACAGAAGTTCGATTCCATCCAGCATTCCATCACCGTCCGAATCTGGATTGTTCGGGTCACAGGTAGGCCCACTCATGTTGTACTGATCCGAACTGAGGTAGGTGCCGAAGGAGGCTGTTCCAACAGCCTGGTTCCATGGGGTCAAGATGATCATGTTGCCCAGTTTGAAGGGATGATACTGCGGAGAAGTGGTGTTGCTGTCGGTCTCGGAAGAGTTTGCATCGATTGAATTGTACTCCTCCCAATTCGTCATGCCGTCACCATCCGGATCCTCGAAGGGGTCGCTCTCGTTCACTGGATTCAGCGTCCAAGCGAGGTCAAACGCATCCCACCTTGCAAACCAGACTTCCCAACCGTCGGGCATGCCATCCCCGTCGGAATCGGATGACAGAGGATTGGATGAGCCTATGTCGGTGAGGATGATTCCTGGAGTCAGTGCGGCAACATTCGGTGAGATGCTCTCGCCGAATGGCCTGCTCGCGCCAGAGAGCCACGAGGCGTCCCAAAGGGAGTTCTCGAAGCCGGCTGGAAGTGAGTCACCGTCAACGGTTATGTTGCCGAGGATAATGGCGTCCTTCAGATGGTATTCCATCCAGTTGTTGAGTGCCTCATCCGGTGAGATGACTCCGTCGCGGTCAACATCGTAGCCGTCACCGTCGGGGTTGGTCAGCGCGTCTGACCCGTTGAGCGGATTGATGCCGACATTGGTTAGCAGCCAGTCGCAGGAGTAGCGCGCCTCCCAGCCATCGGGCAGTGAATCACCATCAGAGTCGGGGTTGTTCGGGTCAATCTTGGTCCAGTTTTGAATCGCCTCAATACTCTCGCCGTAGGAGGGCAGACCCGACTCCAAGCCGGCCTGCAGCGTCAATTCCCACTGATACTCACAGATGTTGGTGAGACCGTCGCTGTCAGCATCCTCATCGGCGTCAGTCGGGTCCATCGGGTCCATCGACCACTCGTTGCCACCATGGAAGGTGGTTCCAATCCAACGCCGGTTGGCGATTTCCCAGCCATCGGGCATGCCATCTTGGTCCGTGTCTGGATTGGTAGGGTCTGTCGCCCGGTCAGTGGCGCCACTCGCTTGAGTCCCCTGCCAACCGAGCGCGTAGACTTGACGAGCGGCTTCACCTTGCGCATCATCACAGACATACTCACCAATCTCGTAGTGGCAGGTGAAGTTGGTCTGGCTGAAGAACCAGCCCCAGTATTCAGCCCCATCCACGAGGCCATCACCGTCGGTATCGGTAAGGCGTGGGTCAGTTCCGTTCCACCCTTCAGGTGTGGAGGCGATGTAGCGATACTCGTCGAGGTTGGTCCAATTGTGATCGATTAGCGAATCTTCGTAAGGATTGAGGTTGATGCCGTCGACATCGAGGTCCTCATCCCTGTCGAACGGGTCGGTCGGGTCGAGGCCGTGGGCGTTCTCCCAGCCATCTGGCATTCCGTCGAGGTCAGAGTCATTGCTGAACGGATTGATGAGCATCCGATTGGAGTATCTGCCGGGGTGGAGACCGGCGAATATCGTATCGTTGCCATCGACCTCCATCACGACCAGTTCGGTGACGAAGCCGGGGATTCGAGTGTGTTGGTCATCGATTCCGAGGCCGCGGGCGTAATCACCGTCGAGCACCCAAGTACCCATGCGGGAGCCGATGATGACCTCATTGCCCAATGGTAGGATAGCGTGGACATCGTTTGCACCTTCATCGTCGCCGTCGTCGTTCTGCATCCGGTCCCTGCTGAATGCGATGGAGGGGTCTGACTCATCGAGGAGAGAGAATTGGTGGACTCCACCACCGGTACCGACCCAGATGGTCTGCACGCTGGAGATAGAGCCGTCTGGTTGGCGGGGACCATCGAGAACGAGTGTCCGGACATTCGCAGAGTGGGAGATGTTGGATGGGTTTGCCTGTCGAACATACTGCTCTGCATCTGTCTCGTTGAAAATCCACATCACCGGATAGTCGCCGATTGCATCCGCCGTGTTGGCGACGAAGAAGCCGCTGTCGGTGCCGACGTAGAGTTTCTCCTGACTGCCATCCATCGAGGTGTGAACGACATCCTGGATCGTCGCATTCTCCATCAACAGGGCGCTGACGAGTGTCTCCGCGATTCGTAGATTGAGGACCTGTCCGGCGCCGTCGATGGTTGCAGTCCAAGCGTTGCCATCCTCACCTGCGAGTAGGAGGTCGAGGTTGCCACTTCCTGTTGACAACTGGTGAATTCCACTCACCACACCGATATTCGCCCCAGTAATCGTCGAAGATTGGTCATAGTGCCCCTCGACATCGAGAGACCACACCTCGATTCCATCATCGGTGGCGAGAATCAGCCGGCTCTCACCGCCCTGATCGGTCCAGTGCATCAGGTCGTTCAACTCTCCACCGGGAGGTAGTGCCAAATTCCAGTTGCCGCCGGTTGCAGGCTCAAAGATGGTGATGCCGCGCTTGGTACCCACATAGAGCAAGCCCAACTCGTGGTCCGCTTGCAGAGCCCGTACATCGTGGTGCAGAATCTGAGGGGTTGTCCCTTGGTCGTACATCTCAACCGGGCCGTCGGCGCTCTCGAGCAAGGTCGATTTGAGTCCGGCTCTCACCCAAGTCCCATTATCCATGTAGGTGAAATACTCCTCCAAGTTGGAGTACGCCTCACCGAGATATATTGTCGCCCTCGACCCGTCAGGCATCACCATGCCATCGCGGTCCAAGTCCCAGCCATCCATATCCGAGTCGAGCAGGCTGTCCGTCTCGTTCAGCGGGTCAAGCCCAAAGAAGACCTCCCAACCGTCCAAGATTGAGTCGCCTCGGCTACTCTTCGGCAACTCTCGGCTCCCGGACCAGTAGTAGAAATCGCTGTCATTGCGCAGCGGGTCAGTCCCCAACCAGCCCGGTGAATCGGTGGGGCGGGTCACATTGTCGGAACAGGCGTCGAGCAGGTCTAGGCAGCGCAGTCCGTGTATTTCCGTAGTCCAGTTGTCGGGTGCTCCGTAGGAGTACTCCTCAGCGTTGGTGTACCATTCGTGAACTTCGATGATTCCGTCACGGTCGACATCAAAGCCGTCACCACAACCCAAGTCGCCGCTTATGCAGCGGTCGGAGTCGTTGAATCCGTCATACCGGTTCAGAGGGTCGAAGTCTTGGCAGGTCCAGGCGTTCGACTCGTTCAATTCGCCGGTCTCTCGCATGCACATCCAAATCTCATAACCATCGGGCAGACCATCCCCATCGGTGTCCGCAACTCGTGGGTCGAGGTACTCGCGCAATCCCGACTCGGTGGCTTCCGGGGGGATTCCTGTGAGAGACTTCCTGTCAACGAAGCAGTGAGCCATGTCGTAGGGCCAACAATACTCCTCGAGGGAGTTGAGGCCGTCGTTGTCAAAGTCGGATTCATTGTCGCTCGCATTCTCGTAGTCGAGCCCTAGGATTTCATAGATGACATCATCCAGTGTGATGTTTATCGATTTGCTATACATCTGTTCGTGGAGGTCGGGAATCTTGTCCTTGTCGGTGTCAGTGATCGGTGGACCTTCGCCAGTCGTATCGTCCGGGTGGACCGAATCGACCTGGGATGCAGGGCGTGTCATCGAGACGAAGGCAAGACTTCCCAAAATGAGGAGAGTCACTATCAGAACTGATTGCTTGCGTCGCATCGTCTCACCGCCCAGCGCATGCTGGTATGGCCCAACCCTTTGGGTTGACTTATCATGCTGATGGAGCACAGTTCATACGCGCCCGAGGCGCCGACTCGCTCCGTTTGCAGCGTCGCCCTGCTGAATTGGCATCTGTGGAGCGTAATCTAATTCACTTCGCAGCCCCGGGAAATCGCTGGTTAGGAGCGATGTTGGGAGACGGAGGACACCTCCAATATGGTGTCAACCAACTGTTGCAGGGGGTCGGATTCAAGGGGTGTACGCGTCCGGAGATAGTTGCCATGACTCTCTCCATCACTCACCTCGGTTCGGGCAGCGGTGGCAACGCCACCCTTCTGGCTACCGCGGAGAGCCGAATTCTCATCGATTGCGGCTTTTCCGGCCGTCAATTGGAGCGCCGATTGGAACTTCTGGAGATGAAGCCCACAGATCTTGATGCGATACTGATCAGCCACCACCACGGCGACCATTCTAAGGGAGCTCTCATCGCCAACAGAAAGTGGGGGATTCCACTGATGATGAACTTCGAGACCTGTGCCAAACTCGGTCTCGACCCGGTCAATGAGTGCAAACTGTTTGAGGCTCTTGACCTAATTGAGATGGGTCCTGATTTGAGCATCCTGCCGGTGCCGGTCAACCACGATGGCGCCGACAATGTCGGGTTCATCGCGAGCCACCTCGGAGAGCGGGCAGCGGTGGTCACCGACCTAGGTTCCTGGAGCGATGAGTTGGCCCGTCATCTGAAGGGTTGCGTTCACATCTCCGTCGAGGCGAACTACGACTCGGAACGGCTCTGGAATGGCCCTTATCCCGAACGCCTAAAACAGCGCATATCCGGCAGGGGCGGCCACCTTTCCAATCGTCAGACTGCGGAGTTGTTGTCACATGTCATCACGAAGCATACTCGGAGTATCGTCCTCTGTCACCTCTCGGCCCAGAACAACGCCCCTCACATAGCCGAGAGTGAAGTCCTTCTCGAGATTGACGACTTCTTTGAGGGAGACATCTCAATCAGCACTCAAGAGGGACCGGAATTCTCCCACTATCTCGGTCAGGCGGAGCCCGAGAGAGTCACGATTTGAACAAATCCTTTTGAGTCTTATGACCTGCTTGAATTTGAGGGGGAATCATCCAATCACAGACAGCCATGATAGTCATGCCATTGCTGGTCAGTTCATGGACCGGATTAGGTGGCCCTCGGTTCTAGCAGTTCTGCTTCTGCTGATTACCCCCACCGCGCTTGCTGAGGATGACGATGACGACGACGATGATGAACAAATCCTTGGTATGGACGGCGAGGATCTCGGAAATGTTGCTCTCTATCTCCTAATTGCTTCTCTCTTGATTGTTCTTTGGAAGCCGACATTTAGGTGGCTGAGGAAAAAGGGACCCGAATTATTTGATACCGAGCCAAGAGAGTTCAAACGGAAATTGGGGGTCTTTAATCGTCGATACATGAAAGTCCACAATTGGATTGGATTTGCTACAGCTGTTGTAGGCACTATTCATGGAATTGCCCTTGAATGGCATTGGACCTTATGGGCTGCGATGGTTGCTCTTTGGATTCTGGTTTTCAGTGGCTCAATGATGCAATGGCGTTGGCCTCCAAAGGAAATGCGCAAAGGGGCTCGTCTACTTCATCTACAGCGAACAATGTCAGTGGTAGCAATCATTCTTCTTCTGATTGGTCACGGAATCGTGGATTGATATTCACCATAGTAGACCCTTGTGGGTCTACACCCTTGAAATAAAGCGGCCCTTTGATTCACTTTGAAATAGAGATATATTAATAGAAAATATTGTATTTTTCCTAAAACAGTACGTATTAACGCTTTAAGAGGGGGGGCATGTTATTTTATTTCACCTAAAAGTTTAAATACTATTACTCCCTTTGCCCTATATTGGCGGAAAAT
>Ga0310121_10005579_pt1 | contig 10790 bp, 8 predicted proteins | sample CB27_Tmax_986_MG_FD_203504 | JGI IMG/M metagenome (GOLD analysis project Ga0310121, IMG submission 203504) | Marine microbial communities from Western Arctic Ocean, Canada - CB27_Tmax_986 | ecosystem: Environmental > Aquatic > Marine > Oceanic | place: Canada: Western Arctic Ocean | collected...
CTCGCCGACGATGACGATCTCTCCACCATAATCCGGCGCGATATCCTCTCCGTGAAGCAGGTTGTGAAGAATGCGGTGACCAACGTCCTTGACGTCTTGAACTTTCTCCTGAAAACGCGGGTTACTATTTTTAGAAAAGAGATCCACGTAGCGATTTACAACCTCGGTAATTGCGGACTGGGGGCTGCGGCCGGCAGACATGAGGTCGATCATTTCTCCAGAAAACATGCGGTCTTTCAGGATCAGCAGGTGGGCACTGAAAATCAGGGCGGCGACGTCGGCATACAGTTCATCGAGTTGTTTCTGCAAAGCTTCTATCTGCTCTTCACTTTGCTGGAGCGCCTCGCGGAATTCGTCAACAGTGCAGTGACGAAGTTCCATTTCTTCACTTAACCTGAGAAAGGAATCCGTCTGCCCAACGATGGTGGCTCGTCCACGCGCGATTCCCTTCGATGCACAAGCTCCCTGGTACAGTGCTTTTGCCGGGGATTTAGGATCTGTCGTTTCCGCGATCCGCATGTCATCCCCTTCATGCAGACTCATGAAGAGCTTTGCGTTCTCAATACTGGCGGCCAGTTGTGCGGCGATTGCGTGCAGTGCATTGGCGTCGTTCTTAGTAAAATAATCCGGCTCGGTATCCTGTACGATAAGCACGCCGATCCTATTCAGGCCGCGTAAGATCGGCGAGGCGAGAAACGATTCATATTTTTCCTCATCGGATTCGGGTATGAACTTGTAGTTCGCGTGCAGAGACGCGTGGCCGGTACGAATGGTACGGAGCTCTTTTAATACCAGGCCGGTGATGCCTTCATGGCGGCTTATTCGTAACTTGCCGACAAGGTTGGGATTCAACCCCTGGTTTGCGATGAGCTGCAGGTTCGTTCCGGATTCATCCAGCAGGTATACGGAACAGACCGACGCGGACATGTGATATGCGACAACACTGACGATCTTCTGCAAAAATTCGGTAAGACTTTCGCTATGCTCGAAGAGTCCGGCAAGCTCCCCGATGTTACATATCAATTCTACATTATCTTTTTTTTGTGCCATGCGTAGGGCCAGTTGAATGTATTCCTCGTCCGGCAATCGGCGGAATAGACGGATTATTAACGCAGAAATTCCACGAGAGTTGCAAACACAGTGAAGCCTGCTCCAAATGAAACCAGAATGCCTAGCTCACCCCGCCTAGGATTCCGAGTTCGCAGCACTCTTTCTAGCACAAAAAGTACGGAAGGCGAGGACATATTTCCGTATTCATGGAGGACCTCGTAAGACGGGGAGAGTGTCTTGTCTTGGAATGCAAATTTTTTCTGAACGGAATCCAGTATCCGCTGTCCGCCGGGGTGAACCATCCAGTGGGATATTTGGTCCCGTTGAAGTCCGTTCCGCTGCAGCATTCGGTCGGTCACCTCGGCTATCGCCTGGGAGGCAATGGATGGCAATCGGAGATCCAGGACATTGCGGAGACGGTGATTCTCGGTGCGATATTTCAAGCGCTCACGATGTTCCGGATACAAACCGGATTCGAAGTCCAGGAATTGAAGGGTCGGATCCTTTTTCCCTGCGGCAGAACTTTGCAGCACCGCAGCGGCAGCTCCGTCCCCGAAAATACAGTTGCTGACCACAAGGCCGGGATCGGGATCCATGAAGATTGTTGCAGAACAAATTTCTACGGAAATAGATAGAACGACCAAGTCCGGTTTATTCGAGAGATAGCCGCTTGCGGTTTCAAGATTCGGGATAGCCCCACCGCAGCCCATTCCCATTAAATCGATCACTTTCGTGTCTCTGGAAAGACGAAGGTCTTCCGCTAGGTACGAAGTAAGACCAGGACAAAGATATCCGGTGCAGGTATTTACGATAACGAGCCCGACGTCGGATCCAGAGAGACCAGAAGCTTGCAGGGCTCCTGTGGCGGCAATCGCGGCGGTGGTACGACCAAAACGTAAGAACCTGCCGATCAACGCGTCCTGATCCTGGTTCGTGATATCTTCGGGCGCGTCCAGGGCAATGTACCGACCCCGAATCCGTCCATTCAGGAGAATCCGACGATAGAGTTCTCGTTCGGCGGCTTCGAATTGAAAAAGGGTGTCGAATATCCTGAACGCCTCTTCCTGCCGAATATAGAGACCCGGGTTTGCCGTTCTGATGCTCCGAAGTACGGTATGCACGCGATACCACCAAAATTCAGGAATTGTATACGGATTTACGCCTTTTTTCGCGATGCTCTTGACATCCCGAATCGTCTGCTAAAAAGTAATCTCACCTAAATTGCCGGATGGTGTAATGGTAGCACAGCTGGTTCTGGACCAGTCAGTCTAGGTTCAAGTCCTAGTCCGGCAACCATGGCAATCGTGCGGTTGGTTTTCTGTGCGATCAGGAGATTCTCATGGGCATGAGTACATACAGGAACGGGATGTCGCATTTTAATACTCCTGGACTCAGTTCATCCGTCATTTCAAAGTAGACATCATCGCTCGTTATGTTTCGAAGAGGAGCGAGCATGAACTCCGGGTTGAACGCAATGGAAATCTGCTTGCCTTCGTATTTGACTGGAAGGGTCTCCCTTGCTTCACCTACCTCGGGTGTAGCGGCGGTAATTTCGAGACGATTTTTCTGAAAATTCAATCGAACAGAGTTTGATTTGTCATTCACCAGGAGTGCGACTCTTCGGACGGCGGCGGTTAAGGCTTCGCGCTCGATCGGCACTCGATACTCGCACTGAGAGGGTATCACTTGTTTAAAATTGGGATAGGTTCCCTCGATGAGTTTCGATACTACGAGTTGCTCATCGAATGCGAATGAGATCTGGTTTTTGCTCGCTTGAATGCGTACTTCGCCATCATCTCCTAAATTCTTTATCAGCTCATCGACTGTCTTGCTGGGAACAACCAGCTCCATTTCCGCTGACTCTGGAAATTCTATTTCCTGTTCAATCAACGCCAGTCGTCGGCCATCGGTCGCTACGACAACTAATTTTTCATCCCGGAAACTGAGCAACACGCCGTTCAGAATGTAGCGAGTCTCATCGATGGATGCGGCGTAGTGGGTGTTGCGGAGCATCTCCTTGAATACGCCCTGTTCGAGCACATAGGAATTTTCTCCCGAAAACTCGGGAAGAGGCGGAAATTCTTCGTCGGAAATCCCAATAATCTTAAAAAACGAGGACGCGGCTTGAATCGTAGCGGTGTCCTTTTCGTCACATTCGAATTCCAGATCATTGGCGGTCATTTCCCGGACGATGCTGAATAAACGGCGAACCGGTAGCGTTGTACTGCCATCCGAGGCTACGATTGCCTGAATGGATGTCCGGACGCTCACCTCCAAATCTGTGGTGGTAAGTGAAACCTGCCCGTTTTCGACGTGCATGAGCACATTGGAAAGCACGGGAAGTGTCGTACGAGTGCCGACCACGGATTGAACCCGCTGCAGTCCCTCCAGGAGATTCTCTCGACCCACCTTGAATTTCATTTAATCCTCTCGTCAAGAATCCATGCACAGATATATGGATATTTTTAATCTAAATTTAAATTTAATATCCGTATTATGTGGTGTGTATAACCCCAACATCAAGATTTTCGTTAAAAAACGTTCAATAATTCGAAAATTGAGGGTGTTCATAGTTTTGTGCATTTCTCTGCTTGTTTCACATACCGACAAGTATGAACTAATATACTAACTGTTGTCATAAAAATACTTACACCTTTATCTACAGGCGATCTCCCCCAATATCCACTCTAGCGAGGAGACAAGCGCTGCTGAAGTGTGGCCAGCGTTTTTCGAAGATTAGAATCTTCCTTCTCCCGTTCCTTAATTAATCGGCAGCCATGGAGCACCGTGGCATGGTTGCGATCAAACGCATTTCCGATTTCTGGAAAAGAGTGACTGGTTAAGGTCCGGCAGAGATACATAGCGATCTGTCGTGGATACGCGATGGACTGCGGTCGGCGTTTGCTAGTCATATCCGCGAAACGAATGTCGTGATATTCCGCGACGACTCTCTGAATCGACTCTATCGTAATAGCGTCCTGCTGTTCCTGATCCAGAGTATCTTTCAGCAAATCGCCGAGTTGATGTACCGAAAGTTCCTTTCCAGTAAGGGAAATATAGGAAGCAACGCGGATCATGCCACCTTCAAGACGCCGGATATTCGACCGAATATTCTCTGCGAGGTACTGGATAATCTCGGGGGACAGGGTGAGGTCCAGTTGCTCCTGTTTCTTCCGAAGAATGGCAATTCGGGTTTCCACATCGGGTGCCTGCAATTCGGTAACGAGGCCCCACTCAAAACGAGATACCAGGCGATGCTCAAGCCCGGGAATCTCGCTTGCCGGACGGTCACTTGTCATCACGATCTGTTTATGACTGTCAAACAGTGTATTGAACGTATGGAAGAATTCTTCCTGCAAACGCTCTTTACCCGCGAGAAAGTGAATATCGTCTACTAAGAGGACATCGATGCTGCGGTATTTCTTACGAAACTGGCTCAACTCTTTCCGTTGCAGAGCATCTATATACTCGTTGGTGAATGCCTCGGTAGAAAGATAACAGACGGTTGCGCGGTTCGTATCATCCGCCAGAGCGTAGTGACCGGTCGCTTGCATCAAATGGGTTTTGCCCAAACCAGTGCTTCCATAAATAAACAACGGGTTGTACGCGCGGCCTGGAGATCGTGCGACGGCAAGTGTTGCGGCGTGGGCAAAGCTGTTCGAAGGACCGACGACAAAACGATCGAAGGTATACTTATGATTCAGCGCCGGGATGAGAACCTGTCGATGTTTGCCGGAGGCCGTACTGGTGTGGGGAGAAATACCAACCCGGGTGGTGGCACTGGCATTGTCCTGCTGCACCGGCTGGATATCACCACGATCACGATCCACCACAAACTCAATACCCAAATCCTGAGTAGAAGCGGCGATCACTGCATTTCGTATCAATGGTAAATAATTCTCGATCAACCACGTGTGATAAAAATCATTCGCGACGCTCAGAATAAGCCGATCACCCTCCAGTTCCTGAAAACGAATGACGTCGATCCATCGTTCGAAAACATCTTTAGATAATGTATCTGCGAGATGACGCTTCGCAGTAGTCCAAATGGCTGCTCCAGACATTTCTTCCACTGTGGAAATCCCCTTTGCTTTTATTGAATCCACGTTTGATGACAAAGTGAATGCTCCGTTTAGAGGGAGGAAGAAGATCAGCGATAATAACAGCCATTAGGCCGTCCGCTGATACGGAACAGAATCGTACTGCTTATTTATGACCACAACAAACCCACGGGGTCAGGCAGGTCTATAGCGCAAAATTTTATGCTCCAGCGCTACCGGCATCCAACCAACGGATGCAGGATACCTGCTAACTATTAACGCGTGTTTTCATGGAATTCACGGGTCGCTCAACTTCGTACGTGCCTGAAACGTATCAACAGGTTATCAACATTCTGATCTTCTTGCTCCGTAACCTGTGTGTAGGAAACCCTAAAAGAAAGTGTGTGAGCACACAAGAGAAAAGACTTACCAATAGGCATAAATTAATAAGCATACTACATTCTGTGTTTTACCAACAGGCTTATGGCATATATTGTGCTTTGAGCATTTTCTTTAAAAAAAGATTTGCCGACTAATAAAGTAGGCATATTTTCTCTTCATGATCTCTCATAAATGATTCCGGGGCATGAATTTAGCCCAGTTTTAACTGTTAAGAATTGCTATTTTTTACACGAAGTTAACAGGTCTAAACCTGGTTCCGAACGAGAGATTTTATATATAACTCATTCGTACCCAACCGCTTTTGAATTGCCACTCCGGGAGAACCTTTCGATGGGGTCGCTACCAATGAATCATTTTGCACTATTCCTGGTTTCGATCTGTATTTTATTCCTGCTGCTAAGTGCCTACCTGGCGTTCATTAGACCCGTTCGCACGTTAGCAATGGATCCGGGCACCGCGGGTCTTGCATTCGAAGAGATTCAGTTCGTCACCGAAGACGGAACAATACTCCATGGCTGGTGGATTGAAGCGGAGCGATCGCCGGCAACGATACTTTATTTTCATGGGAGCGCCGGTAACATCGGGGATCGCATTGAGACCGTTAAAGCGCTGCACGGACTTGGGTTGCATATTTTTCTTTTTGCTTACCGGGGATATGGGCAGAGGAAGGGATACCCGTCAGAGGCGGGAACATCGCGATGCGCGCGCGGCGTATGAAGTTGTTCGCGGAAAGTACGCAGATTCAGAGGAACCACCGGCTCTTCCGGTTCGCAGTCTCGGCCGCATCAGGTACGACTCCCTCTGCCGGATTTTCCGGCTTACGGTCCCAATGCTGATTGCACATAGCCTGGATGACGTCTTGATTCCATTCGAGCAGGGCAAGCGCCTGAACGAAGCGGCACCGGAACCAAAACAATTCGCTGAGCTAACCGGCATATCTCTCACTTTTTCTGCTACGACCGCCCGCCAGGATGGGTCGAAACGTTGATTCGCCAATTCACAGTGTGTCTACACGGTTTCGTCGGGGAATCAACGTTTCGACCCATCCTGGCGGGCGCTCTACGCTCTCGCGACGAAAAGTGTGAGATCTGCGGGCTAAGAGGGGTGCACGCGGAGCCGGGGTGGCTGCATACCCCGGGGGGATACTGGGAAATTCTGACGACGTTCGTGGCCGCGAACACGTAGCGTTATTTCCCCGAGATGACGTGTCACATTATCCAGGGGACATGACACGCGCGGTGCCGGCTACTCTTTTGCGACGTGGGCTCCAAGGGAAGCCAGTTTACCAATGACGTCTTCATAGCCCCGCTCAATGATTTGCGCCTGATCGATGATGCTGTGTCCCTTTGCGCATAGAGCGGCAATGAGCAGGGCCATTCCCGCACGGATATCCGGGCTCGAGATTTGCATTCCCCGAAGCTGTGTCGGTCCCTGTACAAGAACACGATGAGGATCGCACTGAATAATATGCGCACCCATATCGATCAGGCGGGAGGCGAAGTGCATGCGGCTCTCAAACATCTTTTCGAAGAACAGAATGCTCCCATGCGCCTGCGTTGCCATGACGACCGCGACGCTCATCATATCGCTTGGAAAGGCGGGCCAAACGCCGCTGTCTATTTTTGGAATTCCAAATCGGAAATCGCTTTCGACCTGCATGGGCACCCCGCCGTCGAATTTCAGGGTACTGCCTTCACGTGTCCAGGACAACCCGACCCGATTGAACCCTCGGTTTAGAATTCGCAGCGGCTCCACGTCGTCTATGTCTTCGACAACCAACTCCCCGCCGGTGACCGCGGCCGCGGCAAGATAGCTGCCGACCTCAATGTAATCGGCGCCGACGGTGTGTTCTGCGCCGTGGAGCATTCCGACGCCTTGAATTGTGATCCGGTTTGTTCCGTGCCCCTGGATCTGTGCGCCCATTTTTATCAGGAAATGGCAGAGATCTTCGACGTGGGGTTCGCAGGCGGTGTTGAAAAAGAGGGAATTTCCGTCCGCGAGGACCGCCGCCATCACCAGGTTTTCGGTTGCGGTAACGCTGGCCTCATCGAGAAGAAAATCCGCGCCGGTCAGTTTTTCACGCTTCAATACGAAGGCCGGCCCCGTATGCACGTCGATACCAAGCTCCCGGAAGCCGTTAAAGTGAGTGTCTAGTCGACGCAAACCAATCACATCTCCTCCGGGGGGCGAGAGGGCAACCTGGCGATGGCGGGCGATGAGGGGGCCGGCCAGCAGAATCGAGGCGCGTGCCCGGCGGCAAAGATCCGGATTGGGCGTGGTGGACTTCAGGCCGGCGGCACACAGCTCCGCCGTACCGCCTTCAAACCGTGTATCTACTCCCAAATTGGCGAGCAGGTTCAGCATAACCTGCACATCTTCGATGTCCGGTACGTTGTGCAGGATCACCGGTTCGTCGGTGAGAAGGCACGCGGCCAGCATCGGCAACGCCCCGTTCTTGTTGCCCACCGGACGAATTTCACCGCGGAGTGGGTAACCGCCTTCGATGACGAAACGGGACATAGGGCACGGATCGTATCAGAGGAGGCACCGGCACGCCACCATCATTCCAGAATACAAAAAACGGCAGGCCCCATCGAGGGGCCTACCGTCTCATCAGAAAACCTAGCGATCCCGTGTCTTAGGGATAGAGGCAGTCGTTTACCGCACCGACCGAATTGAATGTGTTGGAACTCAGCGTGTCTTTCTTGACCGTGAACGCACTTCCGCCGTTGAGAACGATCACGCCACCTTTCTCGCCGAAAGGTTTTGAGCCCGCGTCAAGGTGAACATCTTTGTTCAGTGCCGTGAGTTTCGTGCTGCCGGAGGTTCTTCCCTCTCGGATGTTTGCCGTGAATAGGACGGGAGCGCCGTCTTTCATGGAATCATCGACACCAACCGCTGCGCACCACGCATTATTCTCCGCTTTGAATTGCGTCGGGTCCTGCGATTTTACGGCAGTCATTCCCGGCGCAGCGAAGAAGGAAAAGTCCACGCTCATTACATCGCCGGTGACAACCCAATGGAAGAATTTGGTGGAATCAGGCCACTGCCGGTCCCCAGGTTTCGCAGTACCCCTTATCATTGGCCATGCCGGCGTCGGATCCAATGGATTTTCCAAACTACGTGCAAACAAAGACACGTAAATGTTTCGTCCATTGTTGACGACAGTTGTTAGTCGACCTTGGAACAGCGCGTTCTGTACGGCGGGAACCAGAATAGCGGCGAGAATCGCGATAATCGCGATGACAACTAGGAGTTCAATCAGCGTGAACCCTTTTACGACTTTCCGGACGAATACTTTCATGTGTTTCTTCTCCTATACCAATAGCTCCACGTTACAGGGCACAGCGCCCTGCTCGTTGGATAGTTTTACACCTCAACAAGACGCCCCACTTCCACTCAGCGGAGAGCAGAATACCCACTTGCACGACACCCCCCCATCAAATGATAGGGAAGCCTACGAACGGTAAACATGGCATACTAGACTTCATCACAACCCGGTTGCAAAGAAAAAACGCAAAAATTTTTGAATCCATGACTTTATGGGATTTTAAGGTACATATTTGCTCGGGTCGCATCACTTCCGCAGGTTGAATAGAAGGAAAAATGGAAACAGCCGATTTTAATTATGAATTGCCGGATGAACTCATTGCCCAGGAACCGGCCACTCGTCGGGACGGCGCTCGCATGTTGGTGCTGTGCAGATCTTCCGGTCGCATTCAGCACTGCGATTTCAAGGACATTCATACGAATCTGCTGCCGGGTGATCACCTGGTTTTGAACGACACGAAGGTGTTGTCGGCCCGGCTTCGCGCGACCCGCATAGACACCGGCGGTAGCGCAGAGATCCTGCTGCTCGAACGCGGCGCAGATGGTTCGTGGGATGCGCTGCTGAAGGCATCCAACCGCCCCACCCGGGGCGTTCGCTTCCTCCTCGAAGACGGTAGCAGCATTGTCACATTCCTCGAAGATGGCGACCGCGGGAGATGCCGTCTGGAACTCCCGCACGATATGGATGTGTTTCAGCTGTTCGAGACGTATGGCGAAATTCCACTGCCCCCTTACATCCGGCGAAATGAGAATGACCCATCCCGACACGAGCAGGACCGCAGTCGCTACCAGACGGTTTTTGCGGACCGGGGAGGCGCCGTGGCGGCGCCGACCGCGGGACTTCACTTTACCCGCGAAAGTTTAGAAACCCTGCAGTCCGTAAATATTGATCACTCCCTGGTTACCCTTCATGTCGGCATTGGTACTTTCCGGCCGGTTCGGGTGGTCCGTCCAGAAGATCATCAAATGGAGGAAGAAAGATATGTTGTCACAGCTGAATCGTCGCAGCGCATAAACCAAGTCCGCCCATCCGGCGGGCGAGTTATCGCGGTAGGAACGACGGTTGTGCGGACCCTTGAGACGATTGCCGCAGTCGACGGAATGGTACACGAAGCAGAAGGTCGCAGCGGTCTTTTCATTTACCCGCCTTACTCTTTCCGTTGTGTCGACGCGCTTCTCACCAATTTTCATTTGCCGGAGTCCACCCTGCTCATGCTGGTATGCGCTTTTGCCGGCAAGGAGCTGGTTCTCGAAGCCTATCGCGAGGCGGTTCAAAGTCGGTATCGGTTTTACAGCTATGGAGATTGCATGTTGATCTTGTAGACTCGATCGAGATGCACCTATCGTAAAGTTTGCCTCCCTATTTGCCATGCCTGCTTTACCTCGAAATGTTGCGCGTTTTTTTTGGACCTTTACGGCGCTCGTTCTGCTGAGACTTTTGTTCCATGCCGCAGGCCCGATGCCTGGAATGGTTGAGATACACCCCGGCCTTGCTGTCATCCCCCTGGCCGCAATCTGTTTCGGCGCCAGCGGGATATGGGGTGCGGCTCTTGCAGCGCCGGGCGCAGATTTTATTCTTCAATTGCCCTTTTCTTTTACCCGTTTTGCCGGATATGGATTATGCGGATTCACTTCGCTCCTTGTTTGGCGGGGACTCGCTCCTTCCGGGGGGGCGAGCCCTTCCCATCGAATGCCGGGCACCGCGGTCCGGACTCTTTTTGCATTCCTGTGTGGCGGATTCTCCATCTCATTGTGGCCGGCCCTCGGCGTCTCGCTCCGCGGAGTCTATCCGTTTGCTTTCGTCGCGACGTTTCAGATATTCGTTTACGCCGTGTATTTTCTGCTTTTTTCCCCGATCTTCCTGAATCATCTGCAGAAAACGGTCATCGCGGTTCCGGAGAATCCGGATAGGGCGGAGCGCCACGGATGCCGGCTGATTTCAGTGCTGGTCTGGCTGGGAGGGTTTTT
>Ga0310121_10005580_pt1 | contig 10788 bp, 12 predicted proteins | sample CB27_Tmax_986_MG_FD_203504 | JGI IMG/M metagenome (GOLD analysis project Ga0310121, IMG submission 203504) | Marine microbial communities from Western Arctic Ocean, Canada - CB27_Tmax_986 | ecosystem: Environmental > Aquatic > Marine > Oceanic | place: Canada: Western Arctic Ocean | collected...
ATAGATATCGTCAGGGCCATAGAGGTAGTTCCAGTCCTGCGACCGAAGGAATCCGTAGCCCTCAGGAAGAATCTCTAGGACACCGAGACCGCGCAGTACGACATCGGAGTCGAGTAGATTCTGTTCGATGCGAAAGATGAGGTCCTGCTTGCGGAGACCTGAAAAGTTGGAAAGTTTCAGTTCCTCCGCCATGTCGTGCAGATCTCCAACGCTCTTGCTCTTCAACTCGGTGATGTCCACGTACGCTCCGTAGGGGATCGACCTTCAGAAGGGAGGATCGGCCCTGGGAAAAGCCGGGAAAGGTGTGCGAATCGGGAACCCGTCAACGGGGGTTGAAAAGAGCCGAAAGGATATGGCGGGAGAGCCCGGCCAGTTCGGGCCAGGCGTGGATAATCGACCGCTGTGCTGAGGAATTACTTACATCATAATGAGCACGTCACCACCCGGCAAGGCTGATGTCAGTGCGTTTCTGAGCATGGTGGACGAGTACTAGGTAGGGGTGTATGGGCGGGTAGAAGTAGTGCGAGCGCGTCTCCTGCCAAGGCTTCGCGGCACCGACTCAGAGGTGCGCGGAGCGCTCGCGTCGTGGGACGGCCAAGCGTACGTCCACGGGAATGACGCGGGAGCCGAGGTCGTGCTGGTGCGCCCGGCCGGTCCTCAGGGCGACCGATGGGTGCTCCCCATCGTCATGTTTCTCGTAACCCTCTTTACGACCATGGCAGCCGGGGCGCTCCTTCAGGGAGTGGATCCGGTGCGAACGCGCTTCATAGAGCTTGGGTGGGGGTGGCTTCCCGTCCCCACTGGTCTGAATCCGAGGGCACTCTGGCGGGGCGCTGTGTTCTCTCTGCCCTTACTCGGGATTCTGTTGTGCCATGAGTCTGGTCACTATCTGGCGGCTCGCCGCCACAAGATTCCTGTCTCGCCGCTCTTCTTCATACCGTTTCCGCCCTGGTACTCGCTCGTGGGCACGCTGGGAGCGTTCATCAGGATCAGGGGTCCCACGGTCCGCCGGCTCGAGCTTCTGGACGTGGCGGTCGCCGGACCTATAGCCAGCTTCCTGCTCTCGGTGCCGGTTCTGCTGTTGGGCCTGTCCCTCTCCAAGCCGGTGGTCGGCGTCGCGAATTCCGAGACTCCTTTTTTCGTCCGTTTCGCCGGGGAGACCGTGGGTCTCGGGGACGGGCCTCTTCTGCACGCGATGAGTACGCTTTTCTTTCCCGGAGCGCTCGGGGTGGTTCCGGTGGAGCTGCACCCGCTGGCATTCGCGGGATGGCTTGGGCTATTCGTGACCGCCCTCAATCTGATGCCGCTGGGGCAGCTCGACGGCGGGCATATCCTCTACTGCCTATGGGAACAGCCGGGCCAGGTTCGGGCGGCACGTCTGTTCCTCCTCGCCCTCGTCCCGCTGGGTACGCTTTGGTGGGGGTGGTGGCTGTGGGGGGGCGGTGTTCTTCTCGTCAACCGGGGTCGTCTACGCCACCCGCCGGTGCTCCTTCCAGCGGTGCCACTAGATGCGAGGCGCCGCCTTATGTCTTGGTTCGCCATCCTGATATTTTTCCTCACCTTCGTAGCTGTTCCCGTGTCACTCTAGTTGGAATTTTCCGAATCGCCTGGAGACCAGGAAATTTCCATGGTTAAACCCATCTCAGACGGGATGCTGCTGAAAAAACTTGACAAATTTGCCCGGCTGGTAAACATTAGTTTTCAGGTAAAATTGTCAATTTTCTGGCTGGCGAGGGAAGCCCAATGGCGCGTCACAACCGGGATGGGTCCGGAGCCGACCAGGGTGGCTTCGCGTACCAAGTGAGCTACCAGCCCGACTGGCTGCGGCACGTGAAGGTGACCCGCGTGCTCCAGACCGGGCGGCAGTCCACCAAGACCCTGTTCAGGAACCCAGCTGACCGTCAGGAGGCCCCCCCCGGGGAGCGAGTCCGAACCCGTATCGTGTCGCGGGACCAGGGTCTCGACTTCGAGGTGGCCGTGACGGACATGAAGGGTGCGGTTGGGCGCGTGCGTGTGGCCTTCATGGTGGTGAACGAGAAGGGGGAGAAGGAAGAGGTGGAGTTCACGCTGGAGAACGAGCTGCGGCCACCGGTAGGCTGAGGTTCATCGTGGGACCCAGGGTGGAGCTTCTGGCACTTTCCGCCTTGATCCCTCCCACCGGGCTGAGCTTTTCGATGGGGGATCCTGCAGCCCTTCGCTTGGGCTGACGGGCGGGTCTATCTTGTCCCCCATGGCACCCATCCAGCACGACGTGGAAGCTTCAGGCTTCATGGTCTGTCGGCTCCAGTGCGTTGGGTGGGGAACGGGGTGCTGGCGGGGGTGTCGACGGTGGGAAAGGGTGGTCACCTCGCGGTGCGGGCTGTAGGGACCCTGAAGCAGGTGGACATTTGGGGCCCCCGTCTAGTGCCGCTTCTCGCGAGTATCGGCGTGGCCTCGATCCCGATCGCGCTCTTCATCCTGACGTTCACCGGCATGGTCCTGGCAATCCAGGCCTCATACACGTTCACCGGTACGGTGCCCAAGTATTTCGTGGGCGCGCTCGTCGGGAAGACCGTCATCCTGGAGCTTGGTCCCGTCCTCACGGCGCTCGCGCTCGCGGGCCGGGTTGGAGCGAGCATCGCCTCTGAGCTGGGTACCATGCGGGTTACCGAGCAGATCGACGCCCTGGAAGCGTTGGCGTACGATCCAGTGGCCTACCTTGTGGTGCCACGCGTGCTGGCCGGCATGTTCATGTTCCCGGTCATTACGGTATTCTCTCTCGTGGTCGGCGTCGCCGCAGGTTGGATCACGTCACTGGCCATGCTCGACATTACGACGCCCGAGTTCGTGAAGGGGCTCAAGCTCTTCTTCGACACATACGACGTGCAGTTCGCGCTCATCAAGGCATGGAGCTTCGGCCTGGTCGTGACCGGAGTGGGCTGCTTCTATGGCTTCCAGGCCTCGGGCGGCGCGGAGGGGGTGGGGCATGCCACGACCCGCGCCGTGGTTGTGGGGAGTATGATCATTCTGGTTCTGGACGCATTCTGGGCAGCGGTGCTGCTGTGACGGTGTCGAATTGAGTATCGAGATCAGAGGCATCCATAAGTCCTTCGGGGAGGATCACATCCTCCGGGGTTTTTCACTAGCTGTCCAAGAGGGGGAAACCCTTTCCATCATCGGTCCCTCAGGGGTTGGAAAATCGGTCACCCTCAAGACCATCATTGGGCTGATCACGCCCGATTCGGGCGAGGTGTGGGTGGACGGCAAGAGTGTCCATGCACTCCTCCTACCGGAGCTGTTCGAGTTCCGGCGAAAGGTGGGTTACGTTTTCCAGTTCGCTGCGCTTTTCGACTCCATGTCCGTCGGCGAAAACGTCGCGATGGGACTGCGACGCATCGAAGGGATAACCGAGGGGGAGATCCAGAAGCGGGTATCCTATTGCCTGAACATCGTGGACCTGGGGGGGACCGAAGAGCGCCTCCCCTCGGAGCTTTCGGGCGGCATGCGCAAACGGGCTGGTCTGGCACGTGCGATCGCGACCCGACCGAAGTATTTGCTCTATGATGAGCCCACCACCGGCCTTGACCCGGTGACGACGACTACGATCGACGGTCTCATCAACCGCATGTCGGAGGAACTCGGCGTCACCGCCATCGTTGTGACCCACAACATGGCGAGCGCCTACGAGATCTCCGACCGGATCGCAATGCTCCACGAGGGGTCTATCAGATTCGTGGGTACACCTGATGATATTCGTGCCACGGACGACCCGGTTGTGAAGGGTTTCGTGGAAGGCCGTCCCGAGCTGTCCCGGGAGGTCTCGCTATGAAGAGGGCGCCTGAATCGCTGTTGGAGAGGCTGCGATGACCCAAGGAAGGGAGTTGGCGGTGGGGTCGACGGTCATCGCTGCGATTCTGGTTGTGGTGGTGGGGACCCTCTGGCTTCAGGGCACAAATTGGGGGCGAGGGGCGACGTACGTGGAGGTGTTGGTTCTCGATGTAGGCCAGCTCACCGCGGGCAATCCGGTCAAACTTCGCGGCGTATCCATCGGTCGGGTCGCGAGCATCACCGTCGATCCGGGGGGAGATGTGGTGCGGCTCGGGCTGGAGGTGGAGGGCGCCTTCGACCTCGGAAACCCCATTAGCGCCGGAGTGATCATCGCCCCCCAGTCGTTGTTCGGGGACTGGCAGGCCGAGATCGTCAGGCGTGCGCGCTTTCCCCAGTTCGACTATTTTGATGTTCCGGCTACGGATCAGGGCCGCGACACTCTGGTGATCGGTGGTTACGCGATACCCGATATTTCCCGCCTGACCGCTGCTGCCGACGAGATCTCCCAGAACTTGAGCGTGCTGACCGGCCGTTTCGATCGTGCGTTCGACGAGCAGACCGTCGACCAGTTCCGGAGTGTCATCGCCAATCTCGCGGTCGTGAGTTCGGAGGCCCGAGACCTTATCAGCCAACAGGCCTCGACCATCCAGGAGGTGAGTGCCGACGTTGCGCGTGCGGCCGAACAGATCAGCCAGGCCACGGCCCAGGCCAACGCCACGTTCAGGGAGGTCGACGCAATCCTCCGTCGCGGCGACGTGGATTCCATTCTAGTGAGCGTGCGAACCGCTTCCGCCAATATCGACCGCATCGCCGCTCAGGTGAACCGATCGGTAGCGGGCCTAGACCAGACCGTGGCCAAGGCGGATTCGACGTTCGGCAGCGTTCAACGCCTCACCTCCCGGATGGAATCGGGGCAGGGGGCGTTGGGACGCCTGCTGGTGGACTCCACGCTGGCGGTGCGCGCCGAGAGCGCGATGGCGCAACTCGACTCGCTTCTCGCCGACATCAAGGCCAATCCACGGCGTTACGTGCGCCTCTCGATCTTTTGACCGGTGAGTTCCGGACCGAGCTGGATCAGCTTCCCCTCCGGTGACTACCTCGCTTGAGCGCGCAGCGCGCGGTCCGGGAAGAGAGGAGCGCCGGTGGAGTTGTGGTCAGAGTTCGGGAAGGCGTTCACCACGTTTTGTTGATCCGTGATCCCTACCACAACTGGGGGCTCCCCAAGGGCCACCTGGAGGAGGGCGAGGACACGCTTACCGCGGCGATCCGTGAGGTGAGGGAGGAGACGGGTCTCGATGGTCTCGAGTTGGTGGCGGATCTGGGTTCTATCGATTGGCACTTTCGCCAGGGGGAGATCCTAGTTCACAAGTTCTGCTCCTTCTTCCTTATGCGCTCGGCTGGGGGCGACCCGACCCCTCAGGTTGCTGAGGGGATCACCGAGTGCGCGTGGCTCCCGGTGGAGCAGGCGATGAGCCGCGTCACCTACCAGAACGCGCGGGCGATGATCCGAGCCGCGCTTCAGCACCTGGAAGCGAAGGTACCGAGTAACACGTTTCAGGGCTGACGTGGGCCAGCGCAGCCCCCGGCCGTGTACCATCTACCGGGTTGGGGATCGCGGTTTTCCCGGTTAACTTTTTTGGCTGTTCAACCGGGGTTCTCCGTTCCCAATCGGCAAGCGAACATGGCTCAGGCCGTCTGATGCAAGACGATATCAAGGAGATCACGATCATCGGGGGCGGTCCCACCGGGCTGTTTGGTGCCTTCTACGCTGGGGTGCGTAAGGCCTCCTGCCGGATCATCGACTCGTTGCCCGAGCTGGGTGGCCAGCTCATCGCTCTTTACCCCGAAAAGGACATCTTCGACGTCGGAGGCTTCCCTAGGATCCTTGCCAAAGATCTGGCAACAAACCTGATAGAGCAGGGCACCCAGTTTGGTTGCGACGTCGTGCTCGACGAGGAAGTAGGGGAGGTCGAACGAGAAGGGGATCTTTTCCGGCTGCTCGGTCGGTCGGGGACATATCTCACCAGGACGATCCTGATCGCGGGAGGCAAGGGTGCCTTCGAGCCGAGACACCTCAAGGTGCCCGGCTATGACGATCTGCTACACAATGGTGTCCACTACTTCGTCAAGGACCCGGATAGCTACCAGGACAAGCGGGTGATCATCGTAGGTGGCGGGGACTCCGCCCTGGACTGGGCCCTGATCTTAAAGGACAAGTGCTCGGAGCTGACCCTGATCCACCGGCGCGAGGCCTTCCGGGCTCACGAATCTTCTGTGGTCGCGTTGGAGGAGGCACTCGCTTCGGGCCGCATCTCGCTGCATACCTTCCATGAGGTGCGCGCCATTCACGGCAACGGGGCAGTCGACGGGATTACCATCTACGACAACCGAACCGACGTAGATACGCATGTGGAGGTGGATGCGGTGCTCTGCTTCCTCGGTTTCAAGCCTGATCTGGGACCGATCAAGAAATGGGGGCTCACGGTCAGCAAGAACAGGATCGTCGTAAACCAGCTCATGGAGACGAACGTTGCGGGCATCTACGCGGCGGGGGACCTCGTCGAGTACGAGGGAAAGCTCGATCTGATCGTGACCGGCTTCTCCGAGGTGACAATCGCTGTGAACAACGCCGTTCACCGCATGAATCCGAGTGCGCGGGTGAATCCGGGTCACTCCACGAACCTGGCGATATTCAAGGATAAGTGACGGGGGACGCGGTCGGCAAATGAGTGAACTAATGAAGGAACGGTTGGTCATCATCGGTTCTGGCCCAGCCGCCTGGACGGCGGCCATCTACGCAGCCCGAGCCAACCTGGCCCCCCTCGTCTTCGAGGGAGCAGGCAGCCGCACCATGATCCCTGGCGGGCAGCTCATGTTCACCAGTGACGTCGAGAACTATCCCGGTTTCGCGGAAGCGATCTCCGGTCAGGAGCTGATGATGACGTTCCGGAAACAGGCTGAGCGTTTCGGCACCCTCATCATCACTGACGACATCGCGCGGGTGGATTTCCGGGCCTACCCTCGGCGCGTTTACACGAGTGACGGCGGGGAGACCCAGGCCGACGCTGTGATCATCGCCACCGGTGCAAACGCGCGGTGGCTGGACATCTCTGGTGAGGAGCGGCTCGCGCGGTCCGGCGGCGGGGTGTCAGCGTGCGCGGTATGCGATGGTGCGCTGCCGTTCTACCGAAACCGCGTGCTCGCAGTGGTTGGCGGTGGGGACACCGCGATGGAGGAGGCACTCTATCTCACCAGCTTCGCCTCTGAGGTCGTGATCATACACCGTCGTGACGAGCTGCGCGCGAGTCGCATCATGCAAGATCGGGCCCGCGAGAACGCGAAGATCCGGTTCCTATGGAACACTGTCGTCGAGGCTGTGCTGGGCGACGAGGAGATCACTGGTCTCAGCCTACGGGACCGAGTCACGGGCGAGGAGAGCGAACTGGAAGTGGGTGGTATGTTCGTCGCGATTGGCCACGATCCCAACACGCAGTTCCTCGGGGGGGAGGTCGAGATCGGGCCCGACGGTTACGTGAAGACGTCGGTGCCGTGGAGGACTCAAACCTCGGTGGAGGGCGTATACGCGGCCGGGGACGTGATGGACTCGTTCTATCGTCAGGCTGTTACCGCTGCAGGTACAGGGTGCATGGCAGCGCTCGAGGCCGAACGCTGGTTGGCTCGCGGTGGCGTGGACGCTCTCGCGGAGGCCGATCAGGACGTAGCGGTCTAGCGGGTCCCGGGACCGCGGAGGCGCGCTGGATCCCGGGGGGTCCCTTCAGTCGGTGAGCGAACGTCCCCCATCGACTACGAGCACCTCGCCCGTGATGAACGTCGAGTCTGCCAGGAAGAGCACAGTGCGGAGGACATCTTCAGGGGAGCCGAGGCGTCCCAGCGGCGTGAGGCGTCGTTCCCGTTCCCTCTCGGCGGCATCCGAAGCCTCAGGCATGAGTACCGTGCCCGGGGCGACCGCGTTCACCCGGACGTCGGGTGCGAGCACTCTGGCGAGGATCTTGGTGAGGTGGAGGAGCGCGGCCTTGGATACCGCGTGATGGGGATGGTGGGTCCAGGGTTTGAATGCCCCTAGATCGACGATGTTTACGACTGAGCCCTGACTTTCCTTGAGGAGTGCGGCGCTCTCCCGAACGAGCAGGAAAGGGCCGCGCAGGTTCACGTTCATCACCTGGTCCCATGCGTCGACGTCGATGTCGAGCAGATCCGCGTGCTCGAAGGATGCCGCGCTATTCACGAGCAGATCGAGACGGCCGCAGCGTTCTCGCACCGCCGCCGCGATCGCTTGGACCCCGTCCGGATCCCCCATGTTTCCCTCCACCAGCACTCCCCGGCGTCCCATTTCGCCGATGCGGCTGACCACTTCCTGCGCTGCCGTCGATGAGCTGTAGTAGTGTACGGCGACGTCGTAACCAGCTTCGGCGAGCCCCAGCGAAAGCGCCCGCCCGACGCGAACAGCGCCACCCGTCACGAGCGCGACTTTGCGGTAAGGGGAAGCCATGGTCGGAAGTCGTAGTACGGGAAGGCTGCGATGCTTGCAGGGCAGGGCGCTGGAACCCCCCACGTGTGGCGAAGGGTCCGCGCCCGGAAATCCTGGGTGGCAGGATCCGCAGTCGGCGTGCGGGGTGGAAGTCAGCCACCGTCCCGACTCCCTACGAGCCCCGAGCCAAGGCTATCGGAGAGAACCTACATGCCTGATTCTACCAACAAAGTGGCCATCGTCACCGGCAGTACCCGTGGTATCGGCCTAGCTGTCGCCCGCCGCCTGGTAGCTTCAGGCACAAACGTCGTGGTCAGCTCCCGCACCGCCAAGAAGGTGATGGCGATAGCCAAACAACTTTCGGACGAAGGTCCCGGGCGAGCGGTTGGTATCGCCTGCGACGTGCGCGACCCTGACGAGTGCGCGTCGCTCGTGGTCGGCGCGGTTGCGGCCTTCGGCCGGCTCGACGTTCTCGTGAACAACGCCGGGGTCGGGCACATGAAATCCGTGAAGGAGATGTCGCTCGAGGAGTGGCGGGACCAGATCGAAACCAACCTGGGCGGGGTGTTCTATTGCTCACGAGCGGCTATCCCGCATCTGAGCGCGAGCGGCGATGGATGGATCATCAACGTCGGGTCGCTTGCCAGTCGCAATAGCTTCGCCGGCGGCGCCGGCTACAACGCCAGCAAGTTCGGCCTGCTTGGGATGAGCGAAGCGATGATGCTGGACCTGCGCTTCGATGGGGTCCGAGTGAGCATTGTCATGCCGGGGAGCGTGCAGACGGACTTCGGGGGGCTCGCATCGACCAATAAGGCATGGGCGCTCCAGGCCGACGACGTGGCGCTGGCGGTGGCACAGCTGCTGGAGTTTCCAGAGCGGGCGCTGGTGAGCCGGGTGGAAATGCGTCCGACTCGCCCGCGTAAGTAGCAGTGCTGATCAGCACATCCGAGGAGCGGATGCGCGGGATCCAGCCCTGGCGGCGCCTGTTCCACGCCGGAAACGGCCTCGTCGTTGCTTTCTCCCCACCGGCACTTGGCCTAGAGAGGCGGGGGTTGCTTCTGATCTTGAGCAGCCTGTTGGCAGTTCTCTTTGCCTTTGACCTTGTCCGCCTTCGTGTCCCCGGGGTCAACGCCTTTTTCTTCAAGGCGTTCCCGTCGCTCGCGTCACCGCGAGAGGCCAAGCAGGCCGCGTCATCAACATGGTACGTCTGCGGTGTGGTCCTCGCCTATGCGTTCTTCCCGTCGCGCATTGCGGTTCCCGCGATCGTCGTGCTGGCGCTGGCCGACCCCATGGCGAGCATCGTGGGCCGGCTCTGGGGTCGCCGGCGGGTGGGCAACGGGACAGTCCTGGGGAGCCTGGTCTTCTTGTTCGTCGCGTTTGCGGTTCTGAGCGCGTTCTTCGGCCCCGCATCTGCCGTGGTGCCAGCGCTCGTCGTTACCTGCGTCGAGGTGCTGCCTTGGCGCCTGGACGACAACCTTACCGTGGTGGTCGGGGGGGCGACCGTGCTCTGGCTGATGGGGATGTGAGCCGGACCCTCCCTTTTCCGATCCCCGCTTGCCTTGCATCTTCTTCCGGTTCGTCGTCGCGTCATTCCAAGCCCGGAGGCCTCTGTGGCTGTTGACTACAGGATCGAGAAGGATTCCCTCGGGGACGTGCGCGTCCCACGGGACGCCATGTACGGAGCTCAGACGCAGAGGGCGTTCGAGAATTTTCCGATCAGTGGCCAACGTTTCAGCCGGCCCTTCATCCGGTCCATCGGCCTGATCAAGGCCGCCGCCGCCCAGACCAATAAGGAGCTGGGTCACCTGAGCGTACGGGCGGGTGACGCGATCGCGCGGGCCGCCCATGAGGTGGCGGACGGGAAATGGGATGATCACTTCGTGGTGGACGTCTACCAGACGGGGTCGGGCACCTCGACCAACATGAACGCGAACGAAGTGATTGCCCACCGCAGCAGCGAGATTCTCAAGGGCAGCTCGGTGCACCCCAACGACCACGTCAATTTCGGGCAATCGTCTAACGACGTGTTTCCGACGGCGATGCATGTGTCGGGGAGGGTCGCCATCGAGGAGGAGCTGATTCCGGCGCTCCGGGCATTGGAAAAGGCGCTTCGTAAGAAGGCACGCGCCTTCGATAGGGTGATGAAGTCAGGCCGCACGCATCTGATGGACGCTACTCCGGTGAGATTGGGCCAGGAGTTCGCCGGGTACGCGACCCAGGTGGCGCGTTCGGTCTCGCGGCTACGTCGCGCTTCGGAGGAGCTGGCGGAGCTGGCCCTCGGTGGGACGGCGGTGGGCACTGGAATCAACACGGATCCTAGGTTCGCGGCCAAGGCGATCGCGAAGATCAACAAGGCCACCGGTATCAAGTTCCGCGAAGCTGAGAACCACTTCGAGGCGCAGGGGGCCAAGGACGCGTTCGTCAGCGCTTCGGGGGCTCTGAACGTATGCGCGGTCGCGCTGATGAAGGTCGCGGACGACATCCGCTGGATG
>Ga0310121_10005581_pt1 | contig 10787 bp, 10 predicted proteins | sample CB27_Tmax_986_MG_FD_203504 | JGI IMG/M metagenome (GOLD analysis project Ga0310121, IMG submission 203504) | Marine microbial communities from Western Arctic Ocean, Canada - CB27_Tmax_986 | ecosystem: Environmental > Aquatic > Marine > Oceanic | place: Canada: Western Arctic Ocean | collected...
CACGTCGTCCGGCGTACCGATGCCACCGGACGCGATGACCGGCACGTCCACCGCCTTTCGTATGGCTTCGAGCAACTCCACGTCGCAGCCTGCGCGGGTCCCGTCTCGGTCCCAACTCGTGAGCAGGATCTCGCCGGCACCGAGGCGCGTGCCCTCGTGCCCCCACTCGATGGCGTCGATACCGGTCGACTCCCTCCCGCCCACGACCAGGGTGTCCCAACTGTCGCCAAGTCGGCGGGCGTCGATGGCCAACACGACGCACTGTGCGCCGAACGCCTGGCTGAGCCGCTCTAGAAGACTCGGATCCCGGACGGCGGCCGTGTTGACGCTCACCTTGTCGGCGCCCGCAGCTAGGAGGCCCCGCGCGTCGTCGACGGTTCGGACGCCGCCGCCGACCGTGAGCGGGATGTGGATGCGCCGTCGCACGGCGCGCACCGTCTCACGTTGCGTTTCGCGCGCCTCGGCGGAGGCCCCGATGTCGAGAATGACGATCTCGTCCGCCCCTTGGCGTTCGTACTCTCCGGCCTGGTCCGCCGGATCACCTGCGTCTCGGAGGTTCTGGAAGCGGATGCCCTTCACCACCCTTCCGTCCTTCACATCGAGACAGGGGACGATGCGCGGGGCGACCTCGCGCCACACCGCTGGATCGGGCCCGCCAGTCGGGTCCGAGTCCGCGCCTCCGGGGTCGGATCGAGACACTTCGTCGGATCCGGACCCTCCGTCAGCTTCCACCGCGCCCGCTGCCGGCCGTACTTGAAGCCCCCCACCGAGCCAGTCTCGGATGAGCCCCATCCCGAACGGACCCGAGAGCTCCGGGTGGAACTGACAAGCAAGAGTCCGGCCCTGAGCGAGCATCGAAACGAAGGTCGCTCCGTGGGTCGTCCAGGCGGCGCACCACCCATTGGGAGCCTGGGGCAGGTAGAACGAGTTGGCGAACGCCGCCGTACCGCTCGGGAGGCCAGAGTCGTCATCGGCGCGCACCTGATTCCACCCCAGATGGGGTACTCGGACCGAGTCGGGCAAGCGTCGGAACCGGCCGGGGACGATGTCGAGCCCCGCTGTGTCCGGGCTCTCGTCACTCCCGGCTCCGAGCATCTGCATGCCCAGACAGACGGCGAGGAGCGGTGCCCCTCGTTCGTAGACCTCGCGTACCGCCTGGTCGAGGCCGTGACGCCGAAGGGTCTCGAGGCCAGCGGAAAACCGCCCCACCCCGGGCAGAACCGCGTGGCTGGCTTCGAGCACGGCCTTCGGATCCCCGGTGATCGAATACTCGACACCCAGAGCCGTCAGGGCGCTCTCGACGGCCGCGAGGTTGGCGACGCCCGAGTCGATGATCGCGACGTGGCAGTCCTCCGACGTCGGCGCAGGCGCCGTGGTTGAATCGCTCACGAGGTGTCACCTCCGACGGATTGCGGTGTGAGGGTCACGGATTGCGACATTAGGGTCACGGGGTGGCGCCCCCGATCGTGCCCTTCGTGGAAGGGACGTCGTCGAAACCCGACCCGCGCACCGCGGCCAGGAGCGCGAGCGCAACGGCCTTGAAGGCCGCCTCGGCGCGGTGGTGATCGTTGTCGCCCCTGAGCACGTCGACGTGGAGGGTGATGCCCGCCGCCGTGGCGAAGGAGCTCAGCACGTGTGGAATGTTCTCGCACGAGAGTTCGCCCAGGCGCTCGCGGGTGAGGCCCAGGTCAACGGCGGCGAAGGGTCGCCCGGAGATGTCCACGACCGCACGCGCGAGCGCCTCGTCCAGGGGCGCGTAGGCGTAGCCGAAACGTGTAATTCCCACGCGGTCGCCGAGGGCCTGCCGGAGGGCGTTACCCAGTGCCAGGCCGCAGTCCTCAGTGGTGTGGTGGTCGTCGACCCGAAGATCCCCCTCGCAGCGAAGCTCTACGTCGAATCGGGCGTGGCGCACCAGAGCGTCGAGTAGGTGGTCGAGAAAGCCGATGCCCGTCTGGACATGCGATGAGCCTACGCCGTCCAGCTCGAGCGTGAGGCTGATGTCGGTCTCGTTGGTCTTGCGATCGATCGTGGCGTTTCGGGGAGTCATGTCCACTTCTCCGAAGGGAGGGTCGTAGTCAGGGGAGTAGCTCGGTCAGGTCATCGATTGTGGCCAGTATCGTGGCGGCCCCGGCTTCGCGGAGGGCGACGGCACTGGCGTCGGGGTCGGATCCGGGCGCCACGACGCCGATGGGTACGGCTCCAGCGCCGGCCGCGGCGCGCATGTCGTCGGGCGTGTCGCCTATCATCCAGGCCCGCTCGACGCCGAGGAGGGACGCGGCTATACGAACGGGAGCTGGGTCCGGCTTGAGCGGGCCGTCCTCCATGCAAACGACGGCCCGGAAAAGGTCCGTCAGACCCTCCCTCTCGAGGAACCATTCGGCTTCCTCGCGAGGTCGCCCAGTCACGATGGCGAGGGGCAGTCGGTCCGCGAGGATCGCAAGCACATCACGCGCTACCAGGAGCCGTTCGGATTCCCGGAGGCCCGCTGAGGTCGATGTACCTAGGTACATCGCCTGGTACGCCTCTGTGACGGCATCGAGCGACGCCTCGACGCCTCGGCTCGCGAGGATGCGCTGAGTCAGCACCCAGTCGTTGTTGGCGTCCCCGGCGAGGACCATGGTTGTGAGCTCCTCTCGAGTGACGTCCACGCCGAACCCTCCCGCGGTCTCCAGCACACAGCGCCGATGGGATTCCTCTACGTCCGCGATTACTCCGTCCAGGTCGAACAGGAGTGCCTCGGGTGCCAGGCAGGTTTCCAGGGCATCCAGAAGCCGGTCCAGCGGCCGAGTGTGGTCCGGCACCGTGATGCGCAAGGCGCTTCTGATCTCGGGGCGATGCGGGAATCGCCGCACACGAACCCGGAGTGCGTTCAGGCCATCGAAGACGAAGTCGCACCGGGCGCCGAAGTCACCCAGGACGAAGTTGCCCTGCGACGAGCTCGTTTCGATGCCCAGTCGGTTGAGCGTTTCCGTAAGTCTGCCCCGCCCCGCCCGAACGGCCTTGACGTGCTCCTCCAACGCTGCTTCGCCCGTGCTCATCTGTGCGCGGACCGCGGCCAACGAGAGTCCCGCGACCGGGAAGGGACTCCCCACGTTGCGGAGGAGGGTCGCGACTTCGGGCGACGCCACGGCGTAGCCCACGCGGCAGCCCGCCAATCCCCAAGCCTTCGAAAACGTGCGCACCGTGACGACGTTGTCGAAGCGTTGTGCGACGGATGTAAGATCCTGGTCCGAATACTCCACGTAGGCGTGGTCCAGGACCACCATTGCCCCGAAGGCCACTCCGGAGTCCACCTTGGATGCTGCTTCGGCGACCCGCTCGAGATCGTTCACGGTGGCCGTGCGCCCCGTCGGGTTGTTCGGCGAGGTCATCGCAACGAGAGAGACGGCCTCGCCCAGGGCGGCGATAATGTCGTCGGTTGGGAAGCTGTCCATCCACGGCACGAGGTGGATCTCCCCACCGACCACGGCGGCGTGGCGGTACATCATCTCGAAGGCCGGAACCGGAAGCACCAGGAGCCGACCCGGCGCCAGATAGGCCCGGAACACGCGATCCAGCGCCTCGTCTGCACCGGCGGTCACGACGACGCGTTCCGGATCCACTCCGAGGCGTTCAGCGATCTCGGACTCCAGGGGACGAGCGTCCGGATAATCCCGGACCTTGGACAGGTCCGCCACCGCCAGATCCTCGAGGAGCGTGCGCGGTGGAGGATTCCCCTCGTTCCCGTCGAGCTTGAGAACCCCGGGCTCCGGCTGGGCCGGTCCCTTGTAGAGATCCCGGGGAATCCAAGTCGAAGGGAGCGGTGATCCCCGGTCGGTCATGGGATGATCTGGGAGATCGACGTGACCGCGACGTCGGTTCCGCCCGCGGCCTTGATGGCAGGGATAATCTCGGGAAGCTTATCCCGCAACACGGCTGCCTTGACTGCGTATCCACTGTTTCCGAAGAGCGGCGACACGGTGGCTTCCCGCATGCACGGCAACAGCGCTACGACTTCGTTGAGACGGCCTTCGGGGGCGTTCACTTCGATCATGACTCGCTTTCGAGCGTCGAGCACGCTCCTGAGAAGCAGGCTAAGATCCTCGATCCGCTCCCGCTTCACATCGTGCTCCATGGCCTGGGGACTCGCGTACAGCCGTGTCGACGAAGGGATCACCGTGTCGACGATCTCGAGGTCGTTAGCCCGGAGCGTGCTGCCGGTCGCCGTGCTGTCGACGATGACGTCGGCGTCCTCGGGTGGAAAGACTTCAGTGGCTCCAAAGGAACGTACGAATTCCGCATCGAGGTCTCGCCTTGCGATCCACGCCTTAGTGAGCGTCTCGTACTCCGATGCGACCACGAGCGGCCGTCCGATCTCGTCGAGCCGGTCGAAAAGGCCCGTGGGTGCCGCGGCCACCACGCTCACGGGGTCTAGGTCCGTATCCAAAAGTTCCACGATGTCCGCATCCAGCTCCTCCACCCAATCGGCTCCGGCGAATCCCACGTCCCGGCTCCCGAGCTCGAGCATCTCGACGATGTTCTGGTGTTTGAGGATCTTCGCTTCGCAGTCGGGAAGCGAAACCGTGGGACGGTACCCGCGGAAGGTGGGGGTCACGCGGATGCCGGCATCGGCCAGCAGCGCGAGCACCGCGTCCTGCATGCGGCCCTTGGGTAGACCGAGACGCAGCGTATCCGTGCCCGCGTCGCCTCGGGTTTCGTTGTCTTGGTCTTGGTTCATGAAGGAGCTCCGTAATCTGCGCCGGAACTCCGAGGGGGCATGAATGAAAAACGCCGACCTCGGAGGCCGGCGTAAGGTGCGCTCAGGTCGTCAGACGATCTTCAACTCAGTTGCACAGCCCCAGCCAGCCGCTCGGGAGCGGATGATGATAGTGGTGCAGATGATGTCGAATCGAAGTGCTCATGCAAGTACATTAAATGCGGGGGCTTGGTGAGGTCAAGTGGGGGGTCCTCCCCACAGCCGACACCCTGAGGTTGGCTCGGCGCCGCCGGGCCGCCTCTTCACAGTCCGCAGAGCGCACTCATTGCGAGTCCGGAGACAGAGTACAAGTGCGCTGTGGAGTGCGCGAGTTCCGGTCGCAACCGTGCCGGTCTCCACCTCGACTGGCTATGCCTGAAAAAGCGCGATATACTTAGACTCCACAGCCCCAAAGGTTACGAGGGGTTACAGTCCAAGATGGGTTACAGTCCAACGAGAATCGGGAGGCTGAGTGATGTCGAGCGCCGTTAGATCTCCGAAATACGCAGTCGGGAGGGTTGTCCTCGGCCTGCTTGCGGTCGCCCTCGTGCCTGCGTACGCGCAGGCCCAAAGCATGGATATCCCCAGGACGGTGTCCGGGCGGCCGGACCTGAATGGCATCTGGCAAGCGCTCGGTAACGCCCACTGGGACATCGAGCCGCACCAGGCGCGGGCCGCGCTGCAGATGGTGCCCGGCCCGGTGGTTCCCGTCCCCTCTCAGGAGGTGGTCGCTTTTGGCGCGCTCGGGGCCGTGCCGCCGGGGATGGGGATCGTCGAAGGCGGCGAGATTCCCTACCTGCCCGCTGCGCGCGCGATTCGGGAAGCAAATCGGGAGAACTGGGTCACGCTGGACCCCGCGATCAAGTGTTACCTGCCTGGGGTCCCACGCGCCACATACATGCCCTTCCCGTTCCAGATCTTTCAGAGTGAGCGTGCATTCTTCATCACGTATGAATTCGCCGGCGCGGACCGCAACATCTATCTCGAGGACCCGGGCCCGCCGCAGGTGGACTCATGGATGGGCCAGTCGGTCGGTCATTGGGAGGGCGACACGTTCGTGGTCGAGGCGAGAGGGTTCACCGGTCAGGCCTGGATCGACCGATCCGGAAATCATGCAAGCTATCAGCTGCGGGTCACAGAGCGCTACACCATGACGAGCCCTTATCACATCGCGTACGAAGCCACAATGGAGGACCCCGGCACCTTTTCCCGCCCGTGGACCATCAGCCTGACGTTGTACAAGAACGTCGAGGACAACGCGCGGATCGGAGTCTTCAAGTGCGTGGAGTTCGTAGAGGAGCTCCTATATGGGCAGTACCGTAAGATACCCTAGGAAGTCAGTCGGCTCAGAAGGGGGGAGGAAGATGATCGTGCGCCATTCTGCATTATTTTTGGTGCTTTGCTTAGGGATCGCAGCCGAGGCGCTGGTCGCTCCTGCGTCGGCGCAGGCACAGTCCGGCCAGTGGGTGGTACGCCGCACGGCCGATGGGCACCCGGACCTCCAGGGTAATTGGTCCAACGCGACGCTCACGCCCCTGCAGCGCCCCAGAGGCCAGGCCCTGGTTCTGAGCGCGGAAGAAGTCGCGAGGATCGAACAAGGGAGAGAGAGTGTCGTAATCGAGCGCGCGGGGGCGAGCGACCCGGACCGCGAGGCGCCTCCTGCCGGGGGCACGAACCCAATCTGCATCGATGGGGCGATGACTTGCTACAACGACGTCTTTATCGACCCCGGTACCCGGGTGGCCATCGTGAACGGTGAGCCTAGGAGCTCCCTCGTCACGATGCCGGCGAATGGGCGTGTTCCACCCCTGACTGCCGAGGCTCGGCAGCGTAGGGAGGAGTCCCAGGAGTTCAATGGCCAGTTCGGCCTTTACGACCACCCGGAGGTCCGGCCGGTCGCCGAACGTTGCTTCGTGTCCTTCGGCAGCAACGCGGGTCCGCCCATGCTTCCCAACGGTTGGTACAACAACAACTATACGATCGTGCAAACCGCCGGCCACGTGTTGATCATGGCTGAGATGGTCCACGACGCAAGGATCATCCGGATCGGCGACGGCCCACGGCTGCCGTCTCACATGCGTCCGTGGTTGGGCGACTCTTGGGGTCATTGGGAGGGGGACGTGCTCGTTGTCGAGACCACCAACCTTCACCCCCTCCAGTCGTACACCTCGAAGAGTATGAAGGTGATCGAGCGCTTCAGCCGGGTTGCCGAGGACGCCCTCCTCTACGAGTTTACGATCGACGATCCGACGACCTACACGGAGCCCTGGGGGGGCCAGGTCCCGATGAATGCCCTGGAGGACGAGCTGTATGAGTATGCCTGCCACGAGGGCAATTACGCGCTCTCTAACATATTACAGGGCGCGCGGTATGAAGAGCGTGTGGACGCCCAAGACCTGAACTAGCCGAGGTGAAATATCATGAAAATGAGCACGCGAGTGATCTACGCGACGTTGGCGGCGGGCGCCGTCGCCGTCCTCCTTTATGCGGTGCCGGCGGTAGCCCACCACGCGTTCGGAGCCGAGTTCGACCCGGATGCTCCGATTCGGCTCCAGGGCACCGTCGTGAGGGTCGAGTGGGTGAATCCACACTCGTGGATTCATATCGAGGTGGACAACGATGACGGTACGAGGCAGGTCTGGATGGTGGAGGGGGGCACGCCCAACGTGCTTCAGCGACGTGGACTCCGTCGGGAGTGTCTGCCGATCGGCACCGAGTTGATCGTCGACGGATACCAGGCGAAGGACCACTCGCTCCCCCGGGCCAATGGTCGCGACGTCACCTTCACCGACGGCACGAAGTTCTTCTTGGGGTCGTCGGGTACCGGAGCCCCAGGGGACGGCGCCGAGGACAGGTCTCGCACGGGCGGCCCCGGGAGATGCTGACGAGGAAAACTGCGGGGGCATGAGAGTCCCGCAGTTAAGCGCTCTTGGCGATGTGTCTTGCCGTTGCCACGGTTGTGCTGTGCTCACCCCCGTAGGCGCTGGCTCAGTCAAGCGCCTACGGGGAGTGGGTCGTGCCCCGGACCCCCGATCGGAACGCATGGAGGTCGAAGAAGCGTCCGAGCAGAGGTGAATTCGCAGGGGGGCCGTAATATGCCTCATTCGGCTGATCCGCGGTGAGCATCATGCGATTACGATTGATCTCGGGGGTGGTGGGGCCGGGTGCGTTATGGATTGCGGCCGTCGGGCTGGTCTCGTCCCTAGCGGCGCAGACCCCGGCCGGCGCTGGCGGGGGGTGGTGGGTCGCCTGACGGCCGCCCAGACCTCCAGGGAAACTGGAGCAGCGCGACGCTCTCACTCCGTTACAGCGCCCAGAGGGCCAGGGCCCCGTTCTCTCCCGGAAAGAAGGTCGAAAGGCGTGAGACGAGGGCAGACGGCCGACTCGAGCGCGCCAGCCGTCCGAGCGACCCGAATCGTCCAGCGCCGCCGTTCGGTGGTGACGGTTCGACCGGAGGCGCGGGGAATGTCGGCGGTTACAACGGCATCTATATGGATCGAGGTGACCGAGTCGCTGTCGTCGACGGCCAACCGATGAGCTCTCTGATCACCGATCCGTCGGATGAACGTGTTCCTGCCCGGACGCCCGAGGCAGAACGGCTTGCCCAAGAGTATCGGGAGTCCATGGATCAGTTCGACGAGTTCGACCACCCGGAGGTTCGCCCGCTCGGTGAATGGTGCATCGTGTCCTTCGGGCGCAATATCGGTCCTCCGATGCTCCCCAACGGCGCCTACAACAACACGATACGATCGTGCAGACCGCCGACCACGTATTGATCATGGCAGAGATGGTCCACGACGCCCGCATCATCCGGATCGGTGACGGCCCGCGGCTACCGCCGCATGTGCGCCCGTGGATGGGCGACTCCTGGGGCCATTGGGAGGGAGACGTGCTCGTGGTCAAGACGACCAACATCAATCCCATTCATCGGTTCCGCGGCAACTCATCGGAGAATCTGAAGGTGATCGAGCGGTTCAGCCGAATCGATGAGGAGACCCTCCTTTACGAGTTTACGATCGATGATCCCACCGTCTATACGAGCCGGTGGGGAGGCAAGGTTCCGATGAAGGCGCTGCACGACAGACTTTACGAATACGCTTGTCATGAGGGGAACTACGCCCTCTCGAACATACTCGGTGGTGCGCGCTATCAGGAGCGTGCGGAGGCAAGTGGAGTGCGAGACTGACGAGGCGAATTCGCACATGCGGATTCACCTCGAGGGCCAGAAGCACATTAAGAACGACGGTGGGGTTGGGCGACGAGCGGCGACTCTTGAAAGGGAGAGGTTGATCATGCGTTATCGTGCTTCGTTTCTAGCTCTTTGCGCAGCGACCCTGGTCGTGGGCCCTGTCTCATTGTCCGCGGCTCAGGTTCTGGCCGCTGACAACGGCGAGTGGGTGCTGCCCTGGACACCCGATGGCCATCCCGATCTCCAAGGCAACTGGACCAACGTCACGGTCACGCCCATCCAGCGACCGTCTGGAGTGGGCGCGGTACTGACCCCTGAACAGGTGGCCAGGATCGAGGGCCAACGCGAGGGACTCATCGAGGCGGGCTCTGCGGCCAGCGACCCCGAACGGGCGCCGCCTCCGTCGGGCGGCACCAACCCGATCTGTATCGATTCCGGGACCTCGTGCTACAACTACGTCTATTGGGATCAGGGCGACCGGGTCGCCATCTTCAACGGCGAGCCACGAAGCTCTCTCATCACGAACCCAGCAAACGGCCTAATTCCTCCCCTGACGCCCGAGGCGCGGCAACGGTCCGCCGAGCTCGTCGAGTTCAATGGCCGGTTCAGCGAGTACGACAATCCGGAGAACCGGCCGCTCGCCGAGCGCTGCCTCATATCGTACGGGTCCAACGCGGGCCCTCCGATGCTCCCGAACTACGGCTACAACAACAACTACACGATCGTTCAGACGCCCGACCACATCATGATCATGACGGAGATGGTCCATGATGTGCGGATCATTCGCCTGGGCGAGCGCGTGCCGCTGTCGGACCATATCCGCCCTTGGATGGGCGATTCGTGGGGCCACTGGGAGGGCAAAACCCTCGTAATCGAGACCACCAACCTTCCGCCTAGACAGCTGAACTCGCAGGAGTATATCTACCCCGGTGGCTCCGAGGACATGAAGGTGATCGAGCGCCTCACCCGGGTGGACGGGAGCACGATCAACTACGAGTTCACGGTGATCGATCCTGGGACCTACATGCAGCCCTGGGGAGGTGAGGTCCCGATGAAGGCGCTGGAATGACCTGCTATACGAGTACGCCTGCCACGAGGGAAACTACGCCCTCGGCAACGTGCTGAGCGGGGCGCGCTATCAGGAACATTTGGACGCGCAGAATCCGAATGAGCCGAGGTGAATCCGGGCGTGGCTGCGACGCCGCGCAGGCTGCGGCCGTGAGCGTGATTCCGGGTGCCGTCTTCTCGGGCTCGAACGACGGCAGCTTCCGCGCGTTCTCGACGACCGACGGAGCGCTCCTCTGGGAGTACGACACCAACCGCGATTTCGAGACGGTGAACGGCATTTCGGGAGTCAGGGCCTCGATTATCGGACCGGGTCCGGCCATCGCCGGGGGCATGGTCTTCGTCAATTCCGGGTACGGGAGCCACGACGGCCGGCGCGGCAATGTGCTGCTCGCGTTCGGACTGGAGTAGTGACGAGGTACGAGACCGCGAGCCCCCGTTACGAGAGCAGTCCGATCAGGCGCCCTTCCACGGCTATCCACGTCCAGAGGCCCATGGACACGAGCCCCACGACCTTGCCCCAGACCGGTCCCACCCTCGCTGGGTCCGCCATGGTCACCTTGTGTCGGAGCGTGAAGGTGAAGATCAACGTGACCAGAAGGAGCCGCATCTTCAGCCAGAAGAACGGGCTGTAATACTCTCTGATGGGGAGGGACAGGACCTGCGGAATGCCGGTGAGCAGCATGCAGATGAGTGCTCCGATCAGCCACGGACGCGCAGCTCGCGCGACTCTCGCCACCGGCTGCTGCGTCATTCCGCGGCCGAGCAGTCGCACGTCGACGATGAGGAGCGAGCCGA
>Ga0310121_10005582_pt1 | contig 10787 bp, 6 predicted proteins | sample CB27_Tmax_986_MG_FD_203504 | JGI IMG/M metagenome (GOLD analysis project Ga0310121, IMG submission 203504) | Marine microbial communities from Western Arctic Ocean, Canada - CB27_Tmax_986 | ecosystem: Environmental > Aquatic > Marine > Oceanic | place: Canada: Western Arctic Ocean | collected...
GTCCTGGAAGATACTGACCGTATATTCCAGAGCATCCGCCGATCCCTCCAGAGAGGCCTGGGTCTCCGGCCAATGATTATCCACCAGAGCCGACCAGGAACGGTTTAATCGTCGTTCGCCGGTCGACAAGGGACCGAAGACAGCCGCAAAACCGTCCATACCGTAGCGCAACTGCACACGGGCCCGAGCCTCAACCAGCGGCGCAATTCGGTCCTGCAACGCAGACTCGATGTCCTGCTTGGTCGATTCACGAAGAGCATCATCGGGTGTATCGGTAGCCCCCGCTCGTCCGGCCAGGTCACGAACCGCCACGGCCAAATTTCCCAGGGCCACACCGAAGTCCGTCGGACCTTCGCTTTTGCCTTCGCCACTATCGGATCCGATCAGCTCCGCTCGTACCGCCTTGCGATATAGAATGCCACCGGTGATCACGAGCAGAAGTCCCAGCGCAAAGGGTATCCCCGCAAATCCCAACCAGTTGCTCACTCGTTTGTTCGGTGAGGGGCCGGGTGGCAGCGCGATGGCCAGGGCCTTCGCCTTGAGGTGCGCACACTTCTCCTTGATCCAGTTAGCGCGGGCCGCAAATACCTCGTCGGTTTCGTCGGCTCCTCTGGCAGCCTCCGCTGAACAAATGTTTTCCTGCCCCACCACAGCAGCAAAGGCCTTCGCGGCCGTACCGTAGGCGTGCTCAAAACGACATTTGGAGTATTCCGCGTTCAGCCAGCGATTTACGGATTTCTCGCCCTGGTAGACCACCTTGATGGTATCCTTCTCGGCGTGGAGCTCCTTCAGGGCCGCCTCGTAGCTCGTAAGGCTCTTGGAGGAGGCATCCTGTGGTATACAGCCACTGGTACGCATCGCAGCGATATCGGCCATAAGCGCATCGCCGTCTGTTAGAAGCTTTATTCGGAAGGCGGCGGCTTTCTCCGCCGTGGTCGGCTTCTTTTCTTCTGGTTTTTCCGCATCCTCGTCGGCTGTGCAGCCATGTCTGGGTAAAAGATCCGCGTCTTTCAATGCCCCACAGTACGAGTCAAATGCCTTCTGGGTCGCTCCCCCACGCAGAGCGGCTTCTCCCGCAATCGCATGCCGGTCCAGTTGGACATCCGAGTTTCGAGAACCCATGGCCGCGCTAAGGCCAACACCAAGAATCACCAATATTAATCCAATCGTCTTCATGATGACCTCCTCAACCCGTAGCCTTGATGATGCTGATCACCAGACTCGGTAACGCTTCACCGATGATAAACCCGGCCGCTAACGGGACCATGGTATTTCCCATCCAACGGGCGCCTTTCTTGCGCTGGATTGCAATCGATACGATGCAACCAATGCCGTATGTAACGGTAATGTAGAAGGGCAGGTACATGGCCAATCCGACCAGAACCGCCACCCCGCTGATGGGGAAGATCCCCAGACAACATCCGAGTACGATGCCGGCCAGATATTTATCCAGGGCCACATCACCGGAACGAAGACTCTCAATTACCGCTTGCAGGGCCTGTCCCTGGGGCGCACTTAGATCCTGCCCCGGTCCAAATCCTGGCGTCTGCCAGTACAGATACACCGCCCCGACCGCAATCGGAACCCCGATCCAGGCGACGGCGAATTGAATTGTCTGCTGGCGACGAGGCACCGAGCCCACCAGATGCCCGGATTTGAGATCGGTCATCATATCGGCGCATTGACCAATACCGATACAGATGGCCACACCGATGGTAACGGCGGCGAGCACATTTCCGGCCGTGAGGAAGAAGAGTACGGTCACGCCAATAAGCGACATGCCCGATAAGGGAGATATGTCGGTCATACCTGTGGCCTGGGCTACGATGAGTCCGGCTACCGCCAACCACATTGTACCCACTATAGCAACAGCTACAGCCTGCCCCATACCGATGCTGTCCGAGGACGCCAGGGCCGCCCCAAATAAGAGAACCATGGACGCCGTAAGCCCAATGCCGATGAGTTTCATGGGCATCTCGTCGGATGCCAGCGATTTACCGGCGCGGGACTTCCCTACCGCCGAGAGGCCTTTCAACGCCCCACGCAGAGCCGGGAAGGATGCGATAACACCCGCAACCGCGCCACCAATGAGGATGCCGATCCCCAGAGGTCGTAACATTTCTCGGAAGATCACGTTACCGGTGATCCAGGCATCCTCGCCCCCAACTCCAATGCTGGGGACCCAGGCCATCGACACAGCCAGCGGGCTGATGATCCACCAGGCCAGGACGCCGCCGGCCACGAAGGGAAGACCGCCCTTCCCCGATAGCAATCCCGCCCCAAGACTGGCAAAGCTGATTCCAAAGGCGATGGGGATATAACCCGGCACACCCATCATACGGCCCAGGTCGACCGGTTCGGGGAGAAGATGGTACTGGGCCATCGTGGTGAAGATCGTCCCGATGAGCACCCCGCTTACCAATAAAACCGCCTGGCGCATGCCAGCGCCCGGTGATTTGAGCAGGCTAGCAACCGCGATTCCGCTGGGGAATCGGAGTCGTTCGAACTCGATCATCTGCTTGCGCAGGGGAATAATGAGAACAATGCCCATGAACGATCCGGCAATACCGGCCAGGATGAACGGCATCGCACTCGAAAGCGACTCCATGAAGGTTCCGCCGATAACAAAGTCGAGGGTCGGATCGTTGGCTTTCATCAAGAACAGGGCGGGCAGGGTGAATGCCACACCGGCCGAGGCGTTGTTGATACCCGACGCGACCGTCTGATTGATATTGTTCTCGACGATCGTTCCCTTGCCCATAGCACCGCGAAGGACCGCAAACCCGAGGATTGCAGCCACGGTGGATCCGGCCAGGGTAAAGCCGAGCTTAAGACCGATATATACAAAGGCCGCCGTCATGATCGAGCCGAGTATGACTCCGAGTATGACGGCAGGAATGGTTACTTCGCGGTATGCAGGAACCCCGGTACCCTTCGGCATTGGACCCTCCGTTTCATGCCTGGTTGCATCGCGGCCCGCAAACGGGGACGTGACTGGCGGGGCGTAACAGATGATCCCCTCGACTGCAAGGATTCCCGCTTGAATTCGCAAGGAGTTCCTACCCTTGAATAGATCAACCTTGCACCCCACCCCCGGCTATGTTTCTGAATCCTTGTATATTAAAGTAGACGGTTCAACCAATGACGCCCCAGAAGACAAATCGCCTCGCGAACGAAACGAGCCCCTATCTACTGCAACATGCGCACAATCCTGTGGACTGGTTTCCGTGGGGTGAAGAGGCCTTCGAAAAGGCGCGCTCGGAGAACCTCCCCATCTTCCTGAGCGTTGGCTATTCCGCGTGTCATTGGTGTCATGTGATGGAACGCGAGTCTTTTGAAAACGAGGATGTCGCGAAATTTATCAACGCACATTTCGTGTCCATCAAGGTCGACCGGGAAGAGCGACCTGACGTCGACCGGGTATATATGGATTTTGTTCAGGCCATGACGCAGCAGGGGGGCTGGCCCATGACGGTATTCATGACCCCGGACGGCCAACCCTTTTTCGGCGGCACCTATTTCCCACCCCACGACGGCTACGGTCGTCCGGGTTTCCTACGGCTCCTGCACGGCCTGCATGACGCCTGGGAAAACCAGCATGAAGAAGTTCTTCAGAGTGCCACGCAGATGGTGGCCCGGATGCAACAGGTAAGCGACCGGATGAACGCCGCACAGTCCTCGGCCGAACTTCTGAAGGCCGCCACAGCCAATCCCGTTGCAGACAATCTACATAACGGCTTTGATCCCCAATACGGCGGCTTCGGACATGCGCCGAAGTTCCCGTCTCCAACTACCCATGAGTTCATCCTGGCCCATGGAATGCGGCGATCGCCCGACAGCCGTGACGGCTTCATCAATATCGTCACTACGACTCTCGATGGTATGCGAAAAGGTGGTATTCAAGACCATCTGGGCGGAGGCTTTTCGCGCTATTCCGTAGACCACGAATGGCTGGTCCCCCACTTCGAAAAAATGCTCTACGACAACGCCCAACTGGCCCGCTTATACCTACACGGTTGGCAATGCACGGACCGCCCGGAATACCTCGCTGTCGTACGAAATACTCTGGCGTATATGCGCACCGACCTTCGCTCGGACGAGGGCTGCTTCTACACCGCCGAGGATGCCGATTCCGAGGGGATCGAAGGGAAATTCTACGTCTGGACCGACCAGGAAATCGAAACACTTCTCGGGGAAGACGCGGAGCTGGCCAAGGCCTGGTACGGGGTCGATTCCGATGGGAACTTTACGGATCCCCACCATCCAGATTTCGGCCGGCGTACAGTGCTCCATCTACCCGAAGACGCGGCCACCTGTGCAGAACGGTTCAATATGGACGTTCCGCAACTCGAAGCACGTATCGAAACCATACGGACCCAGATGTTGACGCAACGAGCCAGCCGAGTTCGCCCCGGTCTGGACGATAAGAGTCTTACATCCTGGAATGCACTGGCCCTCGCCGCCTTTGCCGAATGTGGGCGGGTGCTGAACGATCCGGAGTTGATCGGGATCGCCGAAGAGACGGCCGCATTTTTTGAGGAGCACCTACGATCCGACGACGGTGGCCTTTACCATTGTTATAAGGCCGGTCATGCGCATGTTACGGGCCAACTGGAAGACCATAGTCTGACCGGGCTTGCCTACCTGGAACTCTTCAAGGCGACGGGAACCTGGTGCTGGTATGAGCGGGCGGTCGAGCTATGGGACCATATTATGGCCCATTATTGGGATGAGCAGGCCCACTGTTTCTACAGTACTGCGGACAATGCGGAAGCATTGGTCCTACGACCGCGGGAATACTTCGATGGCGCTATGCCCAGCGGAAATGGAAGCGCCGCGTTGCTCGGCGCCTGGATCGCCCGCTATCAAGCACGTCCAGAGGCCCATACTATCGTCGAAACACTGCTTTGTTCCGCTCTTCCCATGATGGGTGCGGGAGCCGGTGGCTTCGGCTGCCTCTGGCAGGCCTTCGAGCTTCTCATGGCTCCGTCAGACGAGGTGGTCATTGTGGGTGATGCCCAACAACGCACTCCTTTCGAACGCGAGATAGCGGGCCATTTTCTACCGCATACGGCGATTTTCCCATGCACGCCAGGCGTGGCTCACCCCCTTGCCAGCGGACGTGACGAACCTGGCCGCGCCTACCGATGTATAGATAAGCTCTGCGCGTCACCAGCCACCAGTCCGGAACAACTTCGGGACCAGTTGGTGGGCGTCTGAGGCCCAGACCCGACGACTGCGTTAGTCTGAAAAAAAATAGCTTGCGGCATCAAATTCGGGATCAGTGACCGATAGATCTAAGCAGGTAGAGAATCCACCGGAAGGGACACCAAAAATCCCCAAGGCCTCATTCCAAGATCGTTTTCCACCCGTCTTATCAGACACAGGTCACGGATGACCGAATGAACCTCCTGATAACCATAACAGCGTTCGCCCTTGGCTGTGTAATCACCGGGGTCTTAATCTGGTTCTTCACACAGTCAGGCCTGACGGAAAACTCCAATACTGAAGCACAAGCACCGACACAGCCCGAACAACAAAAAGGCCAGCCCGTTCGGACCGAAAGGCGCGTCCTCTCCAGACGGCTGGCCTCGGATGTGAAGGGCCATGAGATCCGACTGCGTGAACTCGAAAACCATTTAGAGACCGCGACCCGCTCCATAACCAAGCCTCGTGGTCCCCAGGGCGAACCACGCCTGCTCAACGCTCTCCGTGACGTTTTGGAAACTTCCGAGACGCCCCAGGATCGGAAACAACAAGCGTCCAGCGATGAAAATGCAAGGCCCCGGGAATTTTCCCAGCTCGGCGAATACCGCGACCAGCAGAATGCGCCGGAGCCAAAACCCCAGGAACTTCTGAACGACGTCGTTTAGAGCCCTCGCCTCCCGCTTGACCGGCGGCTGACCGCGCCATAGCATAGCAGCTCCAGGGTGGAGTGGACGTGCAACGGCGACAGATTCCAGGGACAGAATTAGAGATCTCCGTAGTCGGACTTGGCTGCTGGGCCATCGGTGGCCTGTGGTGGGGAGACGATGTCCGCGATGAATCCAGCTCTGCGACGATTGAAACGGCCCTGGAACAGGGCTGTAACTGGTTCGATACCGCCCCCCTCTACGGGCATGGACACGCCGATGAGGTCTTAACCGAAACGCTCGGTGGACGCCGGCACGACGTTATCATCGCAACCAAGGTAGGAGTCCGCTGGGATGGCTCCGGTGAACATGCCAGCAGTGATCTGACACCGGCCTATATCCGCGCCGATACAGAAGCCTCCCTGACCCGGCTCAAATTGGATCGGATTCCACTTCTTCAGGTGCACTGGCCCTGTGAAGAGGACACGCCTCTAGAGCAAAGTATGGAGGAGCTCGCCCGACTCGTAGACGAAGATAAGGTCCAGTACGTCGGCCTCTGCAATTATGCACCCGAGGCGCTCGAGATGGCTCGAACTATGACCCGGATCGTCAGCCTGCAAACACCCTACTCCATAATGCGACGCGAGTTTGAACACGGACTTCAGAACGAATGTATTCGTCCGGAACCGACGGGAGATCCCCTCGGTGTCCTGATCTACGAACCCCTTTGCCGGGGCCTTCTAACGGGGAAGTTTCGGTATGAGCCCAGCTTTCCGTCGAGCGATCTCCGGGCACGGGATGACCGTTTCAAGGGCATTCGATTTCTGCGCGCCAATGTTCTGGTACGACGTCTGGAGGCGATCGCACAAAAGCTGGGCTTCCCGACGAGCGCTCTCGCCCTCGCCTGGGTACTCCGGCAAAAGGGTATAACCTCGGTGATCGCGGGGGCCAAAAGACCGGAACAAATGATCGAAAATTCCAGTGCAGGGAAGCTATTGGAACATCCCACTCTATGGCCTCTTATGGACCGTGTCGTGCAGGCTTACCGCGGATAATCCTGCTTCCATCGAAAATCCAATAAAACAATGTTGATCGCGCGCGAGGATCCTTGTAGAGTCCGCGCCCCACGACGAAGGGATGCTGTCGTGAATCAACCACCGTGCTGACGATTGAGGTTCTGGTATGAAACTGCGTACATGTCTATCATTCGCTTTTCTGGCTATGTTTCTTTTCGCTTGTGGAGGAAATGGAGACGGCGAAGCCGACACCACGACCGATACCGGTTCGGATGTAGGAAGCGATACGAACGAAACCACCGATTCTGGTGAAGAAGACCCAGGCACACCCAGCGACCCGGGAACGCCACAAGATCCCGGCAGCCCGGAAGACACCACGCAGGGCTTTTTGATCACCCCAGGCACACCGCAGAACGATCTGGAGATGGTGGTCAACGCCGACGTCCGCCACTATCGCCTCTATGTCCCGGCCGACTACGATGCGGCTACCGCCTATCCCGTTGTATACCAGTTGCACAACTATTCTCCGCAACATTATCCAGAGCAGCAACCCATCTATGCCAGCTCGGATCTTCTGGTGGAAGACCATGGTTTCATCCTGGTTCTGCCACGAGCCAATTGGACGGGTTCGGGCTACTCCTGGATGTCGCAGCCCTTTGATAAGTCCGACACATTTCTCCGCGAGTTGCATGCACTCCTGGCGGAGGAACTCAATATCGACCCCGAACGCGTCTTTCTCGTTGGCGACGGCAGCTCGGCCCGATATGTCTCACGAAGCACTCGCCATCTGGGAGACCTCTACACTGGCTTCGCGTTCCTGAATGGTGCCCAACAATCCATCCCGGATGTTTCCAAGATCGCGGAAAACAAAATCTACATCGGGACCAGCCTGGTGGAAGATTACCAGCTGACCTATGGCCTTAATTTCGCGGACGCTCTGGAAGAAGCAGGCTGGGCACCAGGCCAGGACTTTGCCATCAATATCTATCCGGGGAGTAACCCCCAACGCTATCGTCATCTGAAGGATGCTGCTCGCTGGTTGGATCCATCCGGTTTCGAAGCACTACCCGATTTGGCTCCCTCCACATTGACCGCGGAGGCCCTGCCCGCCGAGGCTATGGGCAGTACAAAGCGTATCACGGCCTTTGTAGCCGGCACCGGGGGTGTTCTTTATGCCGTCGGATTACGGAACACGGTCCTCGCACGTGATAACGTGGATGGTAGCTGGGGTTCTATAGCCAGCCCCTATGACGATCGCGACTTCTATTCCACTTGCTTTGGTAACCAGGGACTTTGGGTTGGCGGCACGGAAAACGCCATCGCCAATATGGCTGTCGAGGGTGGAGCATTGGAGAAATATCTCGGTGCCGCCGCTTCACTCAAACAGGATGCCGCTAACCGCAAGCCTGGGCTTATGGGCCTGTCTTGTGCCGGCGACGAGATCTGGATTGGCGCCGCCAGTGATGTGGCTGTCTCCACCGATGGTGGTCAGTCCTGGAAGACCAAAGAAGGTTTCAACCCCGCACCGGGAGCCGGGTCGGGAACCATCGTCGACATCGCCACCAGCGGATCCGGTGAAGGTTGGCTTCTGGCTATGGATGGCACGGTGTTTTACAGCACGGATGGTGGCATAAATTGGAACGAGCCTGAGCCCGACTTCCCTTCAGACGACGAGATTGAAAAGACCGCATGGTGGTTGCAATACAGCTCCAGTCTGGGGGTCGTCCCGTGGCAGGGAATGACCGCCATTTCCTCGCCGGACGCTGGAAAGGCCGTGGCCATCGGTGCCGCTGGTACCATTCGCGTACGAGTGGAGGCGCAGAACTGGACAGATGGATCCGTCCCCGAATTCCTATCCGCCCCCAGCAACGGTCCAACCGACGGCCAGGGGGAGGTCTTCGCGGTCTATTTCTATAGTGCGACCCATGGTTGTATTGGTGGGCAGGGTGGCTTGATCCTGGAAACCAGCGACGGCGGGGCCAGCTGGACGGATGTTCCAACAGGACCGGGAGACGATATCAGCGCCATCTACTGCGACGACGACGAGATCCTGGTGGCCGGCTCAAATGGCATGCTCTACAAACATTCCAAGTGCACAGCCGTCACCTGCCAACTCTTCTGCGAAAACGGCTTCGCGGTGGACGAGAATGGCTGCGAAATCTGTTCCTGCCAGGAATAGGTAGGCACCCTTCGGCAACCCGCACTGCGGCACAACTTTCGAACAGAGGATTCTATGAGTCTCGTTCCCGAACATCCCTGGATTCGCGTTCGTGATCTGCCCAATCATATCGGCGAAACCGTAACCTTACGCGGTTGGGTTCGAAACCATCGTTCATCCGGAAAAATCCACTTCATCGAAGTTCGTGATGGCTCAGGCATCGTCCAGGTAGTCTGCGGCAAATGGGACTGTGATGAGGACACCTTTGAGCAAGCCGGCACCTTGACCCAGGAATCCTCGGTGGAGATCGTGGGCGAAATCCGGGCCGACAAGCGCTCTCCCCTGGGTGTGGAAATGGGTTTGAGTAGCCTGAAGATCTATCATCTATCCGAGGCCTACCCGATCACCAAGAAAGAGCACGGCGTGGCATTTCTGATGGATCATCGTCACCTGTGGTTACGTAGTCGCCGTCAGCAGGCGATCATGCGTGTTCGACATACCATCGTGAAGGCCATCCGGGATTTCTTTGATGACCGGGGCTATTATCTGATGGATTCTCCGATCCTGACCCCTGCGGCCTGTGAAGGAACCACGACACTGTTTCCGGTGGACTATTTTGGCAGTGAAGCCTACCTGAGCCAGTCGGGCCAACTCTATCAGGAGGCCACCGCCACGGCCTTTAGTAAAACCTATTGTTTCGGGCCGACGTTCCGGGCCGAGAAGAGCAAGACGCGCCGCCATCTCACAGAGTTCTGGATGGTGGAACCGGAGATGGCCTTCTTCGATATTGAAGATGATATGAATGAGGCGGAGGCCTTTATTTGTCATATCGTCCAACGGGTATTGGAGACCAACCGATCTGAACTGGACGAGCTGGAACGGGACCTGACAGCCCTGGAGGCTACCGTTCCTCCCTTCCCCAGAGTGCATTACGATGAGGCCATCGAAATCCTGAAGAAGCTGGGCTCCGAGATAGAATGGGGCAGCGACTTCGGCGGCAACGATGAAACCATCCTTACCCAGGAATACGATCGTCCCATTATCGTCCACCATTTCCCCACGGCCATTAAAGCCTTCTATATGAAACAAGAGCCAGGCCGAGCCGAGGTCACCTGCTCCATGGATGTGCTGGCACCCGAAGGGTATGGAGAAATCATCGGTGGGGGTGAGCGCGAAATAAATCTTGAAACTCTGCAAGGGGCCATCGAGCAGCACGGCCTCGATATGTCGGTATTCGAATGGTACCTCGACCTTCGACGCTATGGCTCCGTGCCCCATGCGGGCTTTGGGCTGGGGCTGGAGCGCACCGTTGCGTGGATCTGTGGTTTGAAGCATGTGCGTGAGACCATCCCCTTCCCACGTATGCTGGAAAAGATGGTGCCATGATGCATGCCTCTCGTCTCCTGGTTCTCCTCCTCAGCGGGGTACTTCTCTCCTGTGCCGGCAAAACACCGAAAAAGCCAGCCGTAGATTCTAATTTTCGGAGCCGTATCATCAAAGCCGCTACGACGCAGAACCAATGCCCTAAGGGTTTGCCACGACTTGAGGGTAGTTGGCGTTTTAATGGCGAAACCAAAGCTCGAAAGTTCACCGATGTTTTCGTATTTCGTGGGACGGAATTTACCGAGTTTCTGGCTGCTACTTCACCCAAGACGGAAGAGAAGGCCATCATCAAAGGAACCTACGCCTGCACCCCGGAGAAGAAGATCGTTTTCCACGTCACCGAAGTTGATCCTCCGGGAGCCTTTGGAAATGATTCGG
>Ga0310121_10005584_pt1 | contig 10783 bp, 10 predicted proteins | sample CB27_Tmax_986_MG_FD_203504 | JGI IMG/M metagenome (GOLD analysis project Ga0310121, IMG submission 203504) | Marine microbial communities from Western Arctic Ocean, Canada - CB27_Tmax_986 | ecosystem: Environmental > Aquatic > Marine > Oceanic | place: Canada: Western Arctic Ocean | collected...
TCGCGCACGGGGCCGTGAAAACGCTGACCGACGTTAACGCCGAGTATTTTGAGGACCATCCTGCAGCGACGCTGGAGAAGTTCTCAGTGAGTCGCGGGGCATTCGAGATCGAGTCACGCCTGCTCAAGCCTCCTGACTTCGACGCCACTCAGAAGTACCCCTTGGTCGTGGACATACATGGAGGGCCGCACGGCCGCTTCGCGGACTCGTTTGACGATAAACAGCAGGTGCTGGCAACGGCGGGGTTCCTGGTGCTGGCCGTGAATCCTCGCGGGTCGTCTTCGTACGGGCCCGAGTTCGCCAAGGCCGTCCTACGGGACTGGGGCGGTGAGGACTACCTAGATATCATGGCCGCCGTGGACGAGGCAAGCTCGCGGCCGTACGTTGACGAATCGAGGCTGGGAGTGGGTGGCTACAGCTACGGCGGGTTCATGAGCAGTTGGATCGTGGGCCAGACCACTCGATTCAAGGCGGCTGTGGTCGGCGCCCCATGTATCAACCTGTCGAGCATGTACGGAACGTCCGATATCGGCATCAGCTTCGGGGAGATACAATGGGGAGGTATGCGAAAGGACGCGGTAGACGCGTTCCGCGCTCACTCGCCGCTAACCTACGCCTCCGACGTTGAAACGCCTGTGCTGCTGATGCACGGCGAAAGCGACCTTCGGTGCCCCATCGAGCAAAGCGAGCAGTACTTCGTCGCCCTGAAGCGGCTCGGCAAGGAGGTGGAATTTGTGCGCTTCCCCGACGCCAGTCACACGTTCCTCCGCTCGGGGCATCCCCAACTGCGGGAAGAGTACCTGACCCGGATGGTCGCGTGGTTCGACCGCCACCTCGGAGGTTAACAGGCAGCTAGAAAAAGGCATCGAGGTCCCGGGCTCCTGCCAGGATCCGGACGATCTCGACTCCGTCATCGGCATCAGCGTAGAAGATCACGTAGCTTCCAGCCGGCATGCTACGCAAGCCCGGCGCCAGCTCCGACCGGGCGCGGCCCATGTTGGGAAATCGGACGAGTTCCTGGCATTTGTCTCGAAGCAAACGGACCAGGTCGGACACGGCTTCCGCGTTGTACTCGGCAATAAACGACCCCGCAGCCGATCTGGTCTCAAAAACATCGGAGCTTACCGAGCCAGCGAACAACGACAATCCCGCGGTCGAAACGATGTGCATGGTCTCTCACCAGACGGCGGATGGCTCGAAGGCGATAACACTGGCTGTCACCAAGTTCGACTCGACCGGCGCCGCCGACTCACATTACGACGTGACACGAGAGGGCTTGGAATTGAACGACCCCCTCCCGGTGCGCAGTTCAACGAGGGCGTTGATGGCGCCCAGTCGGTCCAGGCTGTGGTAAATGCTGGAGGTGTCGGTAGCATGGTCGTGGTCCGGAAAGAGCTCATCATCATTTCGTTGCATACGACGATGCCCTCTGACGAGACTCCGCTGCGTGATTCCGCGGAGCTGCTCGCCGTGGCTAAGGGCGTCAGCGCGAAGCTTCCCTAGTGCGGGCGCTGGTTCCTCCAGCGCGAGGACCTCGGTTGAGATTGCAGTCGCCAAGCAGTCTCAGGCCCTCGCGTATCACCTGGCTCAACGATTAGCATATCGGTGATCTAACCTTTTCGTTTGACCAGCGCCGGCTCAAGTCCCGTATCGCGCCAATGCCTTCTCGTAGTCTTCGGCTGTGTTGATGTCGACGCGGACGATCGGGTCGTCGATCGGCACCGCGTTCACCTCCGCCTCGTGGGCCAAGAGCACCTCACGGATGCCCTGCCCCTCCTCCGTGATCGCCTCGAGCTCGGCTCGCAGCGCGGACGCGAAGGCCAATGGGTGCCCCCCACGGCCCGCGTACCGAGGCGACGTGATCAAGGCAGCGCTGCGAAGATGAGACCTGAGGACCGCGTCGATAATCCTGGGCGGCCGCGGCTGGTCCACCGCGAGCAACAGGATGTCGGTCGTTTTCGGGTCCAGGTCGCGGATGCCCGCCTTGATCGATGTCGTCTTGCCTACCCGGTAGCTGGGGTTCACGACGAAGCGGACGCCCTGGCCTGAGACGAATGGCGTCACTTCTTCATGCCGGTGGCCGAGGACCACGACGACCTCGGACGCCCCACCGTCGATCAGACTCGCGACCTGGTACTCAACCAGGGGCGTGCCACGCCAGGGCAGCAAGGGCTTGAGTCTTCCCATACGTGACGACTCGCCGGCGGCGATCAGGATCGCGGAGACCAAGCTCATTTCATTCCGGCGGGGCTATGGGAGCACACCAATGGCGAAGGGCGGCTAGTCGGCTGCGGCCACCGGCTCCTGGAGCTTCTCGCGGATTGTATCGATGCGGTGTTCGTCCAGCTTCATCGGCAGGCCGGTGCCGCCGAGCCGGAACATGAGAATCTCGCTGATGATGCTGATCGCGATCTCGGCGGGGGTGCGGGCGTGAACGTCCAGCCCAACCGGCGAACGGATCTCTTTGATGCGCTCTATCGGGACCCCACTCTGCATCAGGTCTTCGCAGATGAGAATGGTCTTGCGTCTGCTTCCGAGGAGCCCCACGTATCTCGCGGGCGTTCGGGTCGCGGCTTCCAGAGCCACGGTGTCGTAGCGATGTCCCCTCGTCGCTATGATGACGTAGCTATTCGCGTTGACCGGCAGCTGGGACAGGGCGTTCTCGGGCGTGTCAACCACCAGAGTCTCGGCCTCCGGAAAGCGGATTTCGTTGGCGAAATCCTCCCGGTCGTCCGTGACGAATACTCGGAAGCCCAGATTCTTGGCCAGCGGAGCGATCGCCTTGGACACGTGGCCGCCGCCGCACAGGATGAGCTGAGGCGGCGTCGTGTAGGCTTCTACGAAGATCTCACTTCCATCTTCGGCGGTAACGTACTCGTTTTTGCCAAGGACCATGAGCTCCAGAGCTTTCTTCACGGCGACGCGGTCAACGTCCGGCGAGCCCAGGCTGCCCTCGGTCACACCGTTCTCCCTAATGAGCAGCTTGCTGCCTACGGGGGCGCCGCTGCTCTTGGCCGGCCGGATCAGGCTCGCCATAGCGACGGCCGGACCACCCTCGTACGCAGCGTCGATCTCCTTGGCGTAGCCGAGGTATTCGTCCGGCCTGTAAACGGGGTCGATCAGGAAGTACATCGTGCCGCCGCACACAAGACCGTCTTCCGCAGCCAAGGCCTCATTCAGAACATAGTCACGGTGCTGAGCGCCGCCACCTCTCTGCATGAGCTCCTTGGCCGCGAACCAGATGTCCCCTTCCACACAGCCGCCACCAAGCGTCCCAACGCCACTGCCGTCCTGCCGGACGAGCAGCTTGGCGCCGGGCTTCTGGGGAGTCGAGCCCTTTGTCCGGACCACCGTTGCGACGACGAGCTTGTCGCCTTTTCCTAGCTCGGTCGCCGCTTCGTGAAAGACCTCTTGCAACGCGTTCTCCATCGACAATTCGTGTGTTCCTAGCTTACCAACTATGCCTATGTGGCACAACGATAGAGCGCTTCGCAAGTGACCAGGCTCAGCCGCTCTTGCCGAGACGCCTCCGTGTCATCTCCGAATACGACTCCCCGGCGGCGCGCAACGACGCATTGGCGACCACGATGTGAGGTAGGACCTCCGGCTTTTCGCGAACGAAGGCCTCGGCGTACTGGATGCCGTGTGGGGAGCCGGTGACACCGGTCGTGAGCATGATGCGTCGGTGCGAATTTTCGGGCGTATGGCCTTGGCTGACGAAGGTCGCTTCCGCTTCGACCCGTTGCTCGAACCAGGCGCTGACGTCGACGATGAAGTCGTGCTCGTTGGGCTCGAAGTAGACGCCTGGGAAGTAGGTCGCTGCTACCTTGTGTGGCGGCTCCGTGTTGCCATAGACCGCAATTCTGGCGGCCTGCCGGGCCTCGATGCTCGCGTAGGCGGTCTCGAGATGGTCGTCACGCGTTCCCTCGGGCCGGCCGTCGTGGCCGGTCAGGTAGGGACTCTGAGTTATCATCACGTCTGGCCGTAGCTCCAGGATGATGGCTTCGAGCGCCTTGATCGCATCCGGGTACTTGTCGATACTGAAAGGTTGAGGGAATCCGAGGTCCCGGACGTCGGTCACGTCGAACCGGGCACAGGCCCTGCGGAGCTCGTCGATCTTGAGGGCCGCGTATTCTTCTTCAGATTGCTCCATTATCTTCGGGTCCCGCTCCTCGGGCGGTTTCCTCAGCTCATCGGCGAGCTTTTCGTTGTGGGTGTTGGACCCGGAGGTCATGGTGACAACGGTGACCTCGTCGCCCATGGCCTTGTGGATACCAAGGGTACCCGCGTAGTGCGTGAAGTCGTGGGGATGAGCGTTCACGCCGAGGATGTGAAGTCGTTGCCGTTCCATGATTGGCTCCTTGTAGACAACAGCGGACGCCTTCGAAGGTCGTGATCGATCACGGCGTCCCGTTCAGTCCGGAGCGATTCTAGAGCCGTGCGTCCGGCGGGTCAATGTCAGCCTGGTTTGCTCGCTGCTGCAAGCTGTGCTACGGTGCTGACCGCCCGATTCTGGACCGGTTTTGCGATGCGAGGACCAGGATGATGGGCCGCAGGAAGATATCGTGCGGTTTCACGTCCATCGCCTCAGGCGAAGAGGTGCCGGACCCGGGGTCACCGTCGGGATCGTGGCATTTGGCGTGAACATCAGTGCAATCATTTAACTCCTCTTGGCCGGAGCTAGCGACGATGCGTAGTTCTGTGCGGCGCTCGTCTGCCTACGTGCCTCGAACCCCAAGGGAAGGTGATCTGAAATGACGGAGGTGCAGGATAGCGCGATCGAGTGGGTCTCCAAACACACTCGGCAGTACGTCGAGTCCGATGGGAAGATTGGGCACATGTGGAACGGCGTGCGCTGCCTAGTGCTCACCACCACGGGACGCACGTCGGGAGACAATCGTCGCAACGCGCTCATCTACGGTGTCGACGGCGACAAATATGTCATAGTCGGTTCGAAAGGTGGCGACAAGCACCACCCCCACTGGTTCCTTAACCTTATCGCGGACCCAAACGTCCGTGTTCAGGTCGGCGCTGAGAAGTTCGACGCAACGGCCGATGTCGCGTCGCCGGAGGAGAAGCAGCGGCTCTGGCCGATGATGGTTGAAATCTGGCCCGACTACGATAAGTACCAGGAGAAGACCTTCCGCGATATCCCGGTCATAGTGTTGGAGCGCTCCCGGTAGTCCATTGCCTGGCATGGCAGCGTTTCCGAGGGCCTGCACGGGGGTTTGGAAGGGAGGCATAGCCGAGGCCTACGAGGGGAAAGCTCGACAGGTATCCGAACCGTGTTACAATGGCCCCGCCTCCGAGCATCAAGTCGCAACCTCGTTCCGCATTCCTGCGTTTCGTGACCCAACCGCTAGACTCGCATGCGACGCTGCACGTGATGAGGAGAGATAACAAGAGGAGCGCCGCATGAATATATATGTGGGCAATCTACCGTTCGAGACCACCGACGACTCACTGCACGTAGCTTTCACCGAATTCGGGGAAGTTACGTCTGCCAGAGTCATCACAGACCGTATGACCGGCCGTTCGCGAGGCTTCGGCTTCGTCGAAATGCCTCAGAACGACGAGGCGGAAGCCGCCATCCGGAGCATGAACGGCAAGGAAATGGACGGCCGCAGCCTGACCGTGAACGAAGCCCGTCCTCGAGAGGACAGAGGCGGCGGTGGTGGTGGCGGGGGGTACGGTGGCGGTGGTGGTGGCGGCCGTTACTAGAGCGGACTGGTAGGGATCCCGTCGCCGGCTGTGCTTTCGCGCCAGGTTGAAGCGGCTTCGGTTGTTAGAAACACCTAGATAGCCGGGACCCGTAAGTCAAAGAAAAAGGGCAGGCCTCGGGGCCTGCCCTTTTTCTTTGATAGTTGGGCGACCCGCCAGCGGGACACGCCGCGAGGAGCTCGCTTGCGGGGCGAGACGTCCCGCCGGAGGGTGTCTCTACGTCAGGAAGCCTTGGGCGCCGATCCGTTCTCCGACAGCGCCTTTACTATCGAGGCCGGGTTCATCGGCAGCTTAGTCATGCGAACGCCGATAGCGTCGTGTATGGCGTTGGCGATGGCCGCTAGGGGCGGAACGATCGGCACCTCGGCGACCCCCCGTACCCCATAAGGGTGACCCGGGTTGGCGACCTCGACGATCACAGTGTCGATCATCGGCAGGTCCAGCGCGGTCGGCATCCGGTAGTCGAGCAGGCTGGAGTTCATCATCTGGCCGTCGTCGCTCATGAAATATTCTTCATTAAGGGCCCATCCAATGCCCTGTACGACGCCGCCCTGCATCTGACCTTCGACATAGCTGGGATGAACGGCCTTTCCGGCGTCTTGCAGGGCGGTGTAACGGAGAATCGTGACTTTGCCGGTCTCGGGATCGACCTCGAGGTCGACGATGTTGGTCGCGAAGGTCGAACCGGCGCCGCTGGGGTTGAGGTTGGCCCGACCGACGACCGGTCCGCCGCTCCCGGCCAAGCTGCCGGACAGCTCCTTGAAGGTCATTTTGAGCTCGGGGTCGGTCCGGTGCTGGAAGACGCCGTCGACCAGCTCGACGTCGTCCGCAGAGGCTTCCCAGACCGTCGCGGCGCGGGCGAGCATCTGTCCCTTGACGTCCTGGGCCGCCTCGTAGCAGGCCCATCCCGTCTTGAATGCTGCGCCTGAGCCGCCGGTCATGGACGTGTAGCCGATCGACTCGGTATCTCCGACCTGGGGATAGACGTCCTCGGCCGGGATTCCGAGTACCTCTGCGAACTGCTGGGCAGCAGCCGGCCGGGTGCCTCCGATGTCCATTGAGCCGATGATCAGGTTGACGGTGCCGTCGTAGTTGACGTTCGCCGTCGCACAGGCGGCTCCCCCACCGTTCATCCAAAACCCAATCGCGACACCTCTCCCACAGTTGGGCCCGTTGAGAGGGGCCGAGTAGTGGTCGTGCTCCTTAGCCGCCTCGGTGGTCTCGATGCACCCAATGCGAGGGTTCGGTACGCCGTTGGCGCGCCGTGTCCCCTCCTTGGCCCCGTTCAGGATGCGAAACTCCAGCGGGTCCATCGATATTTCTCGGCATATCTCGTCGACCATCGATTCGACCGCAAAGGATGCCGCCGGGGAGCCCGGAGCCCTGTACGCCGCTACTTTTGGCTTGTTGTCGACTACCGAATAGCCGTCGACCTGGAAATTCTCGATGTTGTAAGGTGCGAGCATGCAGAGGGCGCCGGCTCCGACCGACGATCCCGGGAAGGCGCCGGAGTCGTAAGCGAGGGTCGCTTCGACGGCCATCATCCGGCCTTCCCGCGTCACTCCCATCTTCACCTTCGTGTAGCTCCCCGAGGTCGGCCCTGTAGCCTCGAGCACCTCGGCGCGGGTCATCGTGTTTTTGACCGGATGGCCCGTCTTTTTCGACAGCATGGCCACCACGGGCTCAAGGTAGATTTTGGTCTTTCCGCCGAACCCGCCGCCGATCTCCATCGGCACGCTCTTGATACGGGACTCCGGGATGCCGAGGGTCGCGGCCGTGCTATCCCGTATTTGGAAGTGGCCCTGGGAGCTCGTCCAGAGGGTAATCCGGCCATTGGCGTGCCACCAGGCGGTTACCGAGTGGGGCTCTATGTAGCCCTGGTGGACCATATCAGTGCGATATTCGCGCTCTAATACCACGTCGGCGTCCTTGAAGCCCTGCTCGATATCGCCGTCTTTCAGCTGCGAGTGACTGTCGACGTTTCCTTCGATGCTGTCGTGTAGCTGGGGCGCCCCAGGCTTCATCGCATCCTCGATGTTGGTGACCGCCGGAAGGACCTCGTACTCCACCTCGACCAACGACAGCATCTCTTCGGCTACGTGGGCGCCGGTGGCCGCAACGGCGAGAATCGGGTGACCTTTGTAGAGGACCTTGTCGCGAGCGAGGAGGTTGTTGGACCCGTGGGTGCTGGGGATCGGCTCCCCGTTGTTCGGATCGGGGAAGTCCGAGATCGTCACGACACCCCTGAACCCCGGATGAGCCTCGGCCTTACTCGTGTCCACGGAGAGGATTCTCGCGTGGGCGTGGGGGCTTCGAAGGACCTTGCTGTGCAGAAGCCCCGGCGGGTGGATGTCGGCCCCGTACTGGGCTTTGCCGGTCACCTTATCGTAGCCGTCGTGCCGGATGGGGCGCTTGCCTACGACCTTGAATTCTTTATTCGAAAGTACGACGTTGGAAACCACGTATCTGGGACCTCCAGTAAGGATAAGGTACTGGACGCGATTCTACCATAGTAGGGGCTTTGGAATGACACACCCAGAACGGCCCGTTGAGGTTGCCTCGTCCGTTGCGTCGTTCCCGGCCAGCGCTACGCTTGACGCGGCCTTGCGCCAAGAATAGTATGCCCGCGCATCGTCAAGAGTGGGTGCATTGGTATGCGCCCACGCGGCCGTTATCCAGTTCGACGACCCGCGAGAGGGTGACGAAAACGTACGACCTTCTGGTAAAGGGCGGGACCGTAGTCGACCCGTCGCAGGGCCTGAAAAAGGTCCGAGACGTGGCCTTCCGCGACGGTAAAGTCGCGGCGATCTCGGAGGATGTCACGGCATCCGAGGCCAGAGAGGTTGTCGACGCCAGGGGGCTGCTGGTAGCGCCTGGGCTCATCGACCTCCACGTCCATGCGTTCTGGGGCGCCTCCGAGTACGGCATGGACCCAGACTACGGCAACGTCGCAAACGGGGTCACGACGGCGGTCGACGCCGGCTCGGCGGGAGCGAGGACGTTTCCGGCCTTCCGACGCTACGTGATCGACCGGTGCGACACCCGTCTTTTCGCGCTCCTGAACCTGTCCTCCAAGGGGATGCTATGGCCGGGCCGGTCCGGGGAGCTAACCGACCTGCGTTGGGTGGACGTCGAGGAGACCGTGGCTGTCGGCAGCGAGAACCGCGACGTCGTACTCGGGATCAAGGCCCGGGTGTCGCGTCCCTACGCCGGCGACAACGACGTCGAGTCCCTGAAACGGGCGCTGGAGTGCGCCGAGGGGCTAGGCGGGTTTGTCATGATTCACGTCAAAGACACGGTCACGCCCCTCGAAGAACTCGCTGCCATGCTCCGCCCGGGCGACGTCGTGACACACGCGTTCCACGGAAAGGCTGATGGCCTGCTCGACGATCGTGACGGCGTCGTCGACGGACTTCGGGATGCCCAGCAGCGAGGAGTGATCTTCGATGTCGGCCACGGTAGCGGCAGCTTTTCGTTCGACGTGGCGGAAAAGGCCATGGCCCAGGGCTTCCTGCCTGACAACATCAGCAGCGACCTGTACCACACCAACGTCGAAGGCCCGGTGTTCGACCTGCTGACCGTCCTGTCGAAATTCATGTACCTCGGCATGTCCGTGTATGACGTGGTCCAGCGTTGCACTGAGACCGCCGCCAGGGCCATCGGCATGGACGGCAAGCTGGGGACCCTCACGCCCGGCGCCGAAGGCGACGCCGTGGTGATGGCGCTTGAAGAAGGAGAGTTCGCGCTGTCCGACGCGGGGCGGCGAAGGACCGTCAAAGCAAAACAGCGACTCGGCCACGTCCTCACGGTCAAGGGGGGACGGAGGTACCGGCCGTGGGACCGGGCTGGGGGTTAAATTCGAGGCTAGGGAAGGCAATACAGGAGGGTGAATTGATTCGCGAGAACGAAGGTAGCGTCTACGAACGGCTTGGCGCACAGCCGGCAATCAACGCGGGTGGCAACACGACGACCTGGGGTGGGTCAAAGCTGTCTCGGGCAGCTAGCAGGGCCATGGAGATGGCCAACGGCGCATGGGTGGAGATGGCTGAGCTCCACGAGGTGGCGGGCGAGCTGATTGCCGAAATCATCGGCGTCGATGCGGCCTACGTGACGGCCGGCTGCTACTCGGCCATGGCCTTGAGCGCGGCGGCGTGCATCGCCGGCAACGACCCTGAGAAACGGACCAGACTGCCCGACACCACGGGCATGAAGAACGAGATCCTGTTGCCGAGACCGCACCGCTACGGGTTCGCCCGGGCCTACCTCGTTCCCGGCGGCCGGTTGGTTGAGGTGGGCGACGACGAAGCGTGTAGCCCAGAGCAGCTCGACGTAGCTATCGGGGACAACACCGCGGCCGTCGCCTATTTCGTCATGCCCGACTGGCCCACCACGGTCCTGTCGCTGGACCAGGCCGTCGAGGTTGCCCACGCTCGCGACGTGCCGGTCATCGCTGATGCGGCGTCGCGGAACTACCCGTTGGACTACTTCCGGCAAACGGCCCAGTCGGCCGACCTTGTGTGCTTCAGCGGCAAGTACCTGGGCGCTCATCAATCGACAGGGTTCGTCTGCGGCAAGAGCGATCTCGTTCGGGCGGCGTCGGCCCAAGGCTTCCCTTTCGGGCGCGCGATGAAGCTGGACCGGCAGGAGATCGTCGGGCTGGTGGTGGCGGTCGAGGAGTGGTTCTCCATGAATCACGAGGACCGGTTCGCCAGCTACGGCAAGAAATTCGACACAATCGAGGACTCGCTTCAAGGCCTTCCTACTATCCGGCGAGTGGGTGTGGAGCGCGTGGCCCGCTTCCCTGGCGTTATGTTGCTCGCCCGTCTTGACTTAGAGACGCTGGGCAAGACGGTCCAGGAGGTCATCGCTGAGATGCGCGAAGGAAACCCGGGCATCAGGGTCCTCCCCGAAGGTACCGATGGCCTGAACATCAACGTGCACACCTTGAACGACGGTGAAGAGCAGGTCGTAGCTGAGAGACTGAAAGCGGTCCTCGGCGGCGAAAGCTGAACACCAGGACATCGTTCGCACGGCTGAAGCCTGAGACGAATGGAAGTGACTG
>Ga0310121_10005585_pt1 | contig 10783 bp, 7 predicted proteins | sample CB27_Tmax_986_MG_FD_203504 | JGI IMG/M metagenome (GOLD analysis project Ga0310121, IMG submission 203504) | Marine microbial communities from Western Arctic Ocean, Canada - CB27_Tmax_986 | ecosystem: Environmental > Aquatic > Marine > Oceanic | place: Canada: Western Arctic Ocean | collected...
AAAGGGTCCTGGCCGCTTTCAAACGTGAACCGGTGGACAGGACACCGGTGTGCAATCCGACTTCAGTGGCCACAGTCGAACTGATGGACCTGGTGGATGCCCATTTCCCGGATGCCAATAGGAACCCGGAGAAAATGGCTCGTTTGGCCGCAACCGGATATACCGAACTCGGGTTCGATACCATCATGCCTGTCTTCAGCATTATCCAGGAATCCTCCGCCCTCGGCTGTAAGATACAGTGGGAAGAAAAAGATAATTGGCCGACGGTTCAGATGCGTGAGCCGATTTGGGCGAAGCCGGAAGATATCCGGATTCCCTCAGATTTTTTGACTCATCCCGATACGAAGTGCGTGTTGGATGCGATCAAGATCCTCCGGAAGGAGTTCGGAGACGAGGTTGCTATTGTCGGCAAGACGATGGGGCCATGGTCGCTCGGTTATCACTGCTTCGGAGTGGAAGCGTTTCTGCTGATGTCGCTGGATAGCCCGGACGATACCCGGAGATGCCTGGATAAAATGAAGCAGGCGACCATTGACTTTGGGCGGGCGCAGATTGATGCCGGAGCGGACGCTTTAACACTGCCGGACCATGCCACCGGAGACTTGGTCAGCGGTGATTATTACGAAAGATACCTTCGGGAGATGCACACCGAGTTTGTCGAAGATATTCCGATCCCAATCATTCTGCACATCTGCGGGCGGACAGTGGATCGAATGGACTACATTGCACAGACCGGGATGGCAGCTTTTCATTACGACTCAAAGAACACGCCGACCGAGTCGATGGATGTGGTCACCAATCGCATTTCACTCGTCGGGAACATCAATAATCCAGAGACATTGTACTCGAAAGGTCCGGAAGAAGTCGCTCTCGAGGTGGAGAAGAACCTGGATGCAGGGGTTCAACTTGTCGGGCCGGAATGTGCTATCCCTCTCCAGACCTCAATCGAAAATCTGAAGGCGATCCCGCAAGCGGTAAAGGATTGGCACAAGAAACACGGAAAGAAGGAGTCCTCAGGCGCGCCGCCACTGCAATCCCCCAGCTGGACGCCTGGCGGCTGAATCTGGGATGCTGGGGGTGGGCAACAATTGAGTAATTTGTTGGAACGTATCGCCTCCGGGGAAATTCTCATCTCCGATGGAGCGACCGGAACCTATCTTCAGCAAAACGGCCTCGAACCCGGCGGATGTCCCGAGGAGTTCAACTCCAGCCATCCAGAAGTTGTTCGACAGATGGCGGCGGATTATTTTGAAGCCGGTTCCGACATCGTTGAGACGAATTCGTTCGGCGGCAGCCGGTACATGCTGAAAAAGTACAAGCATGGCGACCGTGTCGAGGAACTGAATCGCCTGGGGGCTGAGCACGCCCGCTCGGCGGCTCCGGAAGGAAGTTTTGTGTTAGGGTCGATCGGCCCGACCGGAGAGTTTCTAATTCCGGACGGCACCGCGACAGAAGAGGAAATGTACGAAGTGTTCACCGAGCAGGCCCGCGGTCTCGCAGCTGGCGGAGTGGATGCTTTTTGTATTGAAACAATGAGTGATATGGGAGAAATCGGCCTCGCGATCCGAGCCTGTAAGGAATCAGCGGGTCTTCCCGTTATGGCGACATTGACCTTTGCTCAAGGACCGCGCGGCTATTTTACGATGATGGGGATTACGCCGGCGGGGGCAGCGGAAAAACTTTCCGAGGCAGGCGCGGATGTGGTGGGCTCGAACTGCGGTATTGCTATTGAACAAATGATCGAGATTATCGGCGCGATGCGGGAAGCGACCGATAAGCCGATTTTGACGCATATTAACGCCGGCCTTCCGACGATCGTAAAGGGCGAGATCATATATCCGGATACGCCGGAAAACATGGCCAGCCAAATGGGAAGCATGGTTGAGGCGGGCGCAAATATTATCGGCGGCTGTTGTGGAACGGGACCGGACCATATTCGCGCGTTCGCGGCTGCCTTGAGAGGATAAGATGGCTGAATTAAGTGATATAAAAAATAAGTTTATCCGAGATGAGATCGAAGAGTTCATCGAGCGGGACAATGAGCGGACTGAGATCATCAATCTCTATGCGCGAGCAAACGAGTCGATGGTGGACATTGCCGCCACGATTATCGATGGCGACAACGAAAAAACGGACGGGCTTACCAAGGCCGCTCTCGATGCGGATGTCGGAGCGCTGGAGATCATGGACGATGGACTGATCGCCGGTATGGCTATTGTCGGTATCAAGTTCCGCGAGAATTTCATCTTCGTTCCCGAAGTGCTGGCCTGCGCGCGCGCAATGAAAGCAGGGATGGCCTATATCGAACCGATTCTGTCGGCGTCCGGGATCGAACCGGTCGGAAAGGTGATCATGGGGACGGTCAAAGGCGACTTGCACGACATCGGCAAAAACCTTTGCATTATGATGCTGCGTGGTTCAGGATTTGAGGTGATCGACCTGGGTGTAGATGTCTCGCCGGATGATTTTATCGATGCGGTTGAAAACAATGACAGCAACATTATCGGGATGTCAGCGCTCTTGACGACGACCATGCCGAATATGGGCAGGATAATTGAGGCCTTCATTGACGCTGATCTGCGTGACGATGTCATGTTCATGGTCGGGGGGGCGCCTGTCACACCTGAGTTCGCCGACGATATGGGCGCCGACGGGTATGGTGACAACGCTGTCGAGTGTGTCGATCTGGCTAAACGTCTGGCTAAGGCGAATTCCCAGGGCGGCAGTTAAGCACCGCTTAGAACTCCCTCCCCGTTCCCCAGGCAATTGTTCAAAAGCGATGTCATGGTAACCTATAGTTATGGAACGGATCGAGAAAGCTGAATACGAAAAGCGGCTGGAACGACTAGGCGAGATATACTCCGGAATCATGGGGCACGCCGACCACCAGGCTCTGTTCCGATGCCCCTATAAGAACCGTTTCGATCAGTGTACTGCCAAGTTTGGCTGTCGGAACAAAAGGAAACCGAAAATGGACGGCCAACTCCCTGTTTGCACAGCCGACGATAAAATCGACTACCGCCCCGCCTGGGAGATGGATCCGGAGAGCTATGACAAGGCGAGGGAAGAGCTGAAAACGATCAAAAATAAATCTACGAATAAACAATCGGAAACCCTGGCCACCGTCTCTTTCGAAGACCGCCAGTGCCCGGCGATAGAAGGTCAAACGATCTTCGACCATGCCGATGTGTTGGGAACCCGAGTGCCGACTTCTTGTCGAAGAGTTGGTGGATGCCACGAGTGCATCATCGAAATCAAGCAGGGGATGGAAGCGCTCTGCCCCCGTACGCAAGCCGAATCTTTTTTACGCGACAACTACAGGCTTTCCTGTCAGGCAGTTATAGAGGATCCGGCGGTCGACATTGAATTCGGACTCATCCGCCGCTCACCAAAAATTCTCACGACCCAGGAGTACAGAGAGGTCGAGCTCGATCCACTGGTCACCAAACGGGGTGATTCGGTCTATTACGGCGATGAGAAAATTGACCGGTACCGCGGGCACATCTATGGACTGGCGATGGATCTGGGAACCACGACAGTCGCTGCCGAGCTGGTAGACCTGGAGACCGGAAAACCGGTTTATTCGACCTCGTTCGAGAATCCCCAGCGGTTTGGTGGCAGCGATATCATGCGCCGCATCAGTTACGATGTGGGAGAATGCGAGGGCGAGCTGCACCGGTCGATCATCAACACCTTGAACACCGAGCTCCAAGAGATGTACTCGGAGCTGGAGATCACCCGCGAACAACTTTACGAGATTGTCATTGTGGGAAATTCCACGATGCGGGAATTGTTCTTCGGCTTGGATGTCCAGTCGATAGGACAGAAGCCGTATAAATCGGAGATAGAGAATGAGTATCTCGAGGGCAAGCGGGATTCTACGTCATTAACCGAGACCACGCGGAGTCTTCGGATACAAGCTAACAAGAAAGCCCGTGCCTTCGGAGCGCCACTCATCGCGAGCCATGTCGGCGCGGATGTGGTGGCGGACTTGGTAGCGATCGACATGGATTCTAAAAAGGAAGTTGTCATGTTGGTCGATGCAGGGACTAACACCGAGGTTGTCATCGGAAACGCGGACCGTTTGATGGCGGCATCCTGTCCCGCCGGTCCTGCATTCGAAGGCGGGTTGGTCACTTATGGGATGCCCGGGTGTGACGGGGCCATCGAATCGATTCAGTATGAAGACGGTCAATTTAAGTACGAAACGATTGGGAACACAGAGCCGCGCGGCCTTTGCGGCTCAGGGTTAATCGACCTTTTGGCGGAACTCTCCCGTAACGACCTGATGACCCCCAAGGGTGTTTTCGCTGATAAGATCAAGGAGTTTCCGATAGTCCCTGAATTTGGGATCACCCTGACACGAAACGACGCCAGCGAGCTGGCGCAGGCGAAAGCCGCCAACTATTGCGGCCAGATCATTCTCATGCGAAATTTCGGGGTAACGCCGGATGAAATAAGCAATCTTTACTTGGCCGGTGGTTTCGCCAACTATGTGGATTCCGACAGCGCGATCGACATCGGGTTTTTAGCGCCTGTCCCAAAGGATCGCATTGTGAAAGTTGGAAACGCGGCGTTGCAAGGGGCTCGGGAAATGTTGCTCTCGAAACGGAAGCGGGAGTCCATCGAGCGTCTGATCAAAACAGTGGAACATGTCGAACTCGAGACGATGCCGGACTTTTTCGATGTTTTTGTGGAGGGATGTCAGTTCAAGCCAATGAAAATCCCCGTTGCTCCGGCGGCTTCTTAAGGAAAATCAACGATGGCAACGACAGCGCAAACTGAACCCAGGACCCCGAAATACGACTCGTGGCAGAAGCCGACCTTACGGCATCTGCTCCAGCGCACGGATACCTTTGTGATTTGTGTCGAGCTGGTCACCTCACGCGGCATCATCACCGATCAAAGCGGTCGCCGGGTTCTTTCACTGGCCCGGGGTCTGGCGGAGCACCCCGATGTTCACGCTCTGTCCATAACCGACAACCCGGGCGGCAATGCCATGCTGAGCGCCGACACGCTGGGCACGGATCTGATTGCCCGCGGTCAAGAGGTCATCATTCATCTCTCCTGCAAAGACTGGAACCGGAACGCGATCGAAAGCCGTGGGTGGGAATTGGCCAGTGATGGGTTTGAGAATGTACTGGCTCTTTCAGGAGATTGCCCCATAGACGGATACGCTGGTCAGGCCAGCGGGGTCTTCGATATAGATTCTGTTGGATTGCTGAAGATGTTTTCAGACATGAACCGGGGACTCGAGGTTCCAGGCCGAGGGACAAAAGGGCCCACCCGGATGCAGGAGACAAACTTCCTGCTAGGGGCGGTCGTCAATAATTTCAAACTCCAAGAACGGGAAGTGATGCCGCAATACTTTAAGCTCGCCAAGAAGATCGAGACCGGCGCTCATTTCATCATCAACCAACTTGGTTACGATTCACGAAAACAGGATGAACTCCTCAAGTACATGGGGCTCAAGGGGATGGATTTGCCCGTTCTCGGAAACATCTTCGTACTCAGTAAGAGAGCTGCCAAATTTTTCAATTCCGGCAAGATCCCTGGATGCATTGTTACCGACGAGCTGGTCGAGGTCGCCTCACAACAAGGCGAATCTCCGGACAAGGGCAAGTCGTTCTTCCTGGAGTTTGCCGCCAAGCAAGTGGCGATCCAGGAGGGACTCGGATACCGTGGAGCCTACATTGGTGGTCATCTGAAACTTGAAGATTACGACCGGATTGTTGAGATATACAAATCCTTTGGGAAGGACGACTGGAAGGAGTTTGCCAAGGAGATCCAGTTCGACCGGAAGGGCGAGTTCCATTATTTTGAACAGGACGAAGATACGCTCCTGGCTTCAGACCGCATCAATCCGGATTACCTCGCCAGCAAAACTCCCGAGGGGCTGCGCCAACTGAAAAAGAAAGTCCCGATGACATACAAGATGAATCGTGGCGTCCACAGCCACGTTTTCGAAAAGGGCAGCACGGGACACTCAATAGGTAAGACGGTCTACTCTAAATTGGACAACGCTCGGAGCAGCGTGAAGAATGCTTCACATCGATTGGAATTCGCTTTGAAGGTCCTCAGCTTCGATTGTCAGGATTGTGGGGACTGTTCCCTTCCCGATATTGCCTATCTCTGCCCTGAATCGCAGTGCGCCAAGAACCAACGGAATGGTCCTTGTGGCGGTACGCGGAGCGGGAAGTGCGAAGTGGGCGAAAAGGATTGTATTTGGGCTCGGGCTTATGATCGGTTGAAACCCTACGGGGAGGAAGAGGCGATGCTTGATCGTCCAGTTGTCTTCAAGAATGCCGCTCTGAAGGGAACGAGCGCCTGGGCGAATACATTTTTGGAGCGGGATCACCACGCAAAGAGAGAGGAAAAAACCAAGGACTGAATATGAAAGTAAAAGGTTTGGATAGAGAATTCATTGTTGTGGGTGAAAACACCCACTGCACGCGCGTTTTCCTGCGTAAAGGGCAGCGGGTAGGCGAAAACCCGGATGGCGAAGAATCTGTGTTGTACCCAGGTCCCGACGGCGAAACAAAGTTTTTGGTGATTCCCGAGGCGACAAAAAAGTCGAACGATTTCAAGGAGGGCCGTGTTAAACACGTCCAGATCGCCGTCAAAGACGCGATGGCCAATGACGGCAATCCTTGCCCTGGTATGGATTATTTGAATCACATCGTGCAACGTCAGGTGAATGCGGGCGTGGATTTTTTGGATTTGAATGTCGATGAGATATCTTTTTCACATGCGGACCAGCAAGAAGCTATGGCTTGGTTGGTCCGGACTGTTCAAACGCTGACGAAGACGCCGTTATCGGTGGATTCTTCCCTGATCGAAACGATTGAGTCTGGACTTTCCGCCTACGACGGAACTGTCGGCAGGCCGCTTCTGAACTCCGCATCTCTTGAACGGAAGGATGCGCTGGATCTGGCCGTTCAATACAATTCCAAGGTCATCATTACTGGGGCGGGTGAATCCGGGATGCCTGAGAACACCGAACAGCGAGTTTCGAACGCCTCCCAAATGGTTGACCTCGCAGTCGAAAAAGGGATTCCTCTGGATGATATTCAAGTTGATCTGCTGGTGTTCCCCATCTCGGTCGACAGCAAGTTCGGCCGACACTATTTGGACGCCGTCCGGGAGATTCGGGGAAAATATGGGCCTGAAATCCACATCACGGGTGGAATGAGCAATGTTTCCTTTGGAATCCCGGCGCGCGGGTTGGTCAATGATGCCTTTGTCAATTTCGCTATCGAGGAAGGCGCCGATGGCGGCATTATTGATCCGGTTACGCGCAAGATCGAGGAAATTGTGGCGTTGGACCAGGACTCGAACGCTTACCAACTGGCCAAGAATATGCTGCTGGGCGAAGACAGGAATTGTAAGAGTTTCCTGAAGGCATTTCGCAAAGGCGAACTGAATTAGAACATTTAACATCCGGGCGTAGCCCACCATCAGAACCCCGCGCGTGAGCAAGGGGATCGGTCTCTGGTGCGGAGTCCCCTTGCTCACGCGCGGGGTTCTGATACCGGGGTTACACGCGACCGGACACGATAACAATCGAGAAAGGAAACAAAGAATGCCGCTAACAGATATTGAAATTGCCCGCGAGGCAACAATGCTCCCGATTGGGGAGATCGCCGCCAAACTGGACATCGGCGAAGAGGATATCGAACCCTATGGCAGGGTGAAAGCCAAAATCGATCCCTCTGTCTTCGAACGCCTTGAGAAGGCCAAGACCGGCAAATTAATCCTGGTCACGGCCATTAGTCCGACCCCTGCCGGAGAAGGCAAGACGACGACAACGATTGGGCTGGGCGACGCGCTCAACCGAATCGGAAAGAAGGCCATCATCTGTCTCCGTGAACCTTCTCTGGGACCCTGCTTTGGAATGAAGGGGGGCGCAGCCGGGGGAGGTTATTCACAGGTGGTCCCGATGGAAGACATCAACCTTCACTTTACGGGCGACTTTCACGCCATCGGTCTCGCTCACAACCTCCTATCAGCCGCCCTTGATAATCACATCCATCAGGGAAACAAACTCGGCATAGACCCGCGGCGAATTACCTGGAAACGTGTTGTCGACATGAACGACCGCGCCCTCCGGGATATCGTGGTCGGCCTTGGCGGAGTTGGAAACTCGATGCCGCGTGAATCGGGTTTTGATATCACAGTCGCATCCGAGGTCATGGCCATTTTCTGTCTGTCCGAATCGTTGCCGGAGCTTCGGGAAAGACTGGGAAAGATTGTCATCGGTCAGACATACGACCGGAAGCCGATAACGGCCTCCGACTTAAACGTTCACGGAGCTATGACTGTGCTTTTGAGAGACGCTCTCAAACCAAACCTGGTGCAGACCCTCGAGAACAATCCCGCCATTGTTCATGGTGGCCCGTTCGCGAACATCGCGCACGGCTGCAACAGTGTCATCGCCACCAAGCTGGGGATGCGTTTGGCGGACTATACAGTAACAGAAGCCGGTTTCGGCGCTGATCTGGGAGCGGAGAAATTTCTCAACATCAAATGCCGTTTGGCAGGTATCAACCCGGATGCGGTGGTCCTGGTGGCGACTGTCCGAGCCCTTAAAATGCACGGTGGTGTACCAAAGACCGAACTTAATAAGTCGAACCCAACCGCGGTTGGAAATGGCCTCGCCAACCTCGAGAAGCATGTCGAGAATATCCATAAGTTCCGTCTCCCGGTGGTTGTCGCCATCAACCAGTTTACCTCAGACACGGAGGAGGAATTCCGGGTGATCGAGGAGAAGTGTGATTTTCTTGGGGTCAAGATCGTGCGGTGTGACCACTGGGCGCGGGGCGGCGCCGGGGCGGAGGATCTTGCGGGCGCGGTTGTCGACGTGGCCGAGAACCACCAAACCGATTTCAAGCACTTATACGAATCGGACAGCAGCTTGTGGGACAAGGTGAAAACAATCGCTCAGGAAATCTATGGGGGTGACGATATCGAGGCGGACAAAAAGTTGCGCAACAAATTCAAGGCGCTCGAGGATTCCGGGTATGGAAACCTCCCGATCTGTATCGCGAAGACTCAGTATTCCCTCTCGACCGATCCCGCCTTAATAGGCAGACCAAAGAATTTCAACGTTCCGTTGCGCGATGTGAGGGTCTGCGCCGGCGCGGGGTTCGTGGTTGTGACGACTGGGGACATCATGACCATGCCGGGACTGCCAAAAGTTCCCGCGGCGGAAGCCATCGACATCGACGAGTCAGGGAATATTGTGGGGTTGTTTTAACAGAGCCGAGCGATGACCGTGGATTCCCTTATTCAAGGGAATGACGTCGAGATATCAGAGCCGCGCGCGTGAGCAAGCGATATTGGTGAGCACAACCCCAATCGCTCCCTCACGGTCGCGGCTCTGATTCGAGCATTTCACAAAGCTGGGTTGCGCGCACGTGGATTCCCGGTCGGGCGCGGGAATGACGACAGTAGGCTGTTGGTCGGAACTTTCTCAAACAGCGATTCGCTGATTTTCGGGGCCGTCGGTTCCCTTGGGTTGGAGGACCGATACGGCTTTCTGCTTTTCCTCTTCCTGCTGAAACTCGCCGATGACAGTGGTTTCGATCAGTTGTCTCAGTTCGGCGTTCAGGGGGTGAGCAATGTCTGAATAGGTTCCATCACTTCTTTTTCTGCTGGGCATGGCCACGAAGAGGCCTTTGTCGCCGCGTATGACGCGCAGGTCCCTCACAACAAAGCATTTATCAAATGTGATGGTAGCGAAGGCGGCAAGCCGTGACCTGCCCCCATCGTGAGGGCGACGGGGAAGACACGAACTTCGGTGATTTTCATGTCGTCTTCTCCTTTCCCCCCTACAATCCTTCGATCACGCTGCAGGGCTCCATTTCCCCATCCATGGGGGAAATGGAATCGGAACCCTCTGGTTATTTCTTCTTCTTGTGGCGATTCTGTCTCAATTTTTTGCGACGTTTATGGGTCGCCATTTTCAATCGTTTCCGCTTTTTGCCAGAGGGCATGTACCGCACTCCTTCTCTTAAATTATCGAGGTTGGCAGACAACCGTCAATATTATTTCAAATCTTATCAAGTGCTGCTCAACCTAGTATCAAGCCAAGGAATGAAATATTCAATCAGAACCAGCCACCAAGCAGTCACAGAGCGATGGACTTTGCCGGTTTTTATCACTTATGTCAAGTCTGTAGAGCTGAATCTCTCTCACCTCCCGCGCCCCTGAATGGGAGGGACTTCTTTGTGTTAGGATTCCCTATCCAACCGGGGAAAACAAGGGAATAGATGAAAATTGGACTGAGTACGTACAGCCTCTTTAGAGCGATCAAAGCCGGGGAACTGGACCTGTTTGGAGTCATCGACTGGATCGCTAAGAATGGCGGCGAGCATGTGGAAATATGCCCGGTTGGATTTGCTCTCCCTGACAATGAAGAGGGACTCGCAGCCATCCGGGAGAAGGCGAAGTCTGCGGGGATCGACATTTCAAGTTATACCTTTGGCGCGCAGTTCATTCAGGATTCGGAACAGGCGTACGAAGAGGAAATCGAGCGGATCCTACGGCAGGTGAAAATCGGAGATGGTCTGGGTGTTAAACTGGTCCGCCATGATGTCGCCTCACGACCAGTCGAAGAGGCTTGCACCGAGCAGTTTGAGGAAGACTTGCCTAAATTGGTTGAAGGATGCCGTCGGATTGCCGATTACGCCAAGGAGCTCGGGATTACCACCAGCGTCGAGAACCACGGCTACCACCTTCAGGACAGCAGCCGCGTGAGACGGCTTGTCGAAGAGGTGAATCG
>Ga0310121_10005586_pt1 | contig 10782 bp, 7 predicted proteins | sample CB27_Tmax_986_MG_FD_203504 | JGI IMG/M metagenome (GOLD analysis project Ga0310121, IMG submission 203504) | Marine microbial communities from Western Arctic Ocean, Canada - CB27_Tmax_986 | ecosystem: Environmental > Aquatic > Marine > Oceanic | place: Canada: Western Arctic Ocean | collected...
AGAGGAACCGGTACTTGAAGCACGACAACGTGGCCATTTGAAAACGGAACCACAACTGTTAAATTAAGCTCTGATGTGACCGCAGGAAAATCCAAAACTACACCGCCGCGATCCGCGGAATGTGAGAGACATTACTTATCGTTACTATTTCTAACATTATTCTTAATAGTTTTCCGGAAGATTCTTAGGTTTACGAACAACAGCGGATTCACGATCCGCCGTTATTAAGCGATTTGAACGATATCCCACGCCTGCTTTCCGTCTGTGACCAGGTAACAGACGGCAGGCTATTTCCGCTTCACCAAGGCTTTAATTCGTCAAGCAGGTGCGGCAAGGCGATGGCCCGTATCTTCTTCGTCATGTCGAACGAGTGGTTGCCTGCATGGATGACAAAGAGGCGTTGTAGTTTGAGGTCTGACATGGCAGTTCGCATTGACGGTGTGATTGTTGGAGCCGATGTCCGTTTGACTTCAAAGCCCCAACGCCTGCGGCCCCGAACGGCAAGTAAGTCCAGTTCTGCTCCAGCGTGGGTGGCCCAGAAGAAACGTTCGTTTTCGTTGACGCCCAAATGCCTAATGACCTGATGTATTACGAAACCTTCCCATGAGGCACCAACTCTGGGATGCGATTCGAGGTCGGTGAGTGTCGTCAGACGCAACAGCGAATGCAGCAGGCCCGTGTCGGAGAAGTAAACCTTCGGAGCTTTGACTTGGCGTTTCTTCAGGTTCTCGTGCCAAGGCTGAAGCGAATGGATGACGAACGATGATGTCAACACGTCGAGATAGTGGTTGACTGTCTTGTTCGTTACGCCGAAAGACCGAGCAAACTCCGAAGCATTCCAAATCTGGCCGTGGTAGTGGGCCAGCATCGTCCAAAAACGCCCTAAAACGGCAGAAGGAGTGCGAACGCCAAGTTGAGGTAGGTCCCGTTCCAGAAATGTCGTGATGAAATCGCGTCGCCACAAGTCGCTGGCCGAGTTGGTGCGTGCGGTGTAGGAAGAGGGAAAGCCGCCCCGAAGCCAAAGTTTGGTTTTGTTTTTTGTCTGCACTTCAGGCAATGAGAGCCCAGGCAGTTCGTAGTAAGAGATTCGACCTGCCAGCGACTCTGACGACTGCCGGAGCATCTCAGGAGAAGCACTCCCCAGCACCAAGAAGCGAGTACGAATCGGTCGGCGGTCGGCCAACACACGCAAGAAAGGAAATAATTCTGGACGCCGCTGGATTTCGTCGAGAATGACGAGTCCACGGAGCGGTTCGAGAGTCAATTCTGCGTCACTCAGACGAGCCAAATCACGAGCGTCTTCAAGGTCGAAATGGGTTGTGGAACCGTTGTGCTGCTTGGCGACCTGCTTAGCAAGGGTGGTCTTGCCGATTTGGCGAGGACCAATAATCCCCACCACCGGGTAGTTTTTGAGAAGTCCCTTCAGTTCATGTAGATGCTGGGGTCGTGGAATCATCATTGAATAGTACCTTGAAATATGGGATGTTACAACCCAGATTTCAAGGTGTATAATAACGCCGTCCGCTCAAGGCTAAACTAGGCAGGCAATATCGGCCAAACGGCTTTCATGTACTTGTAAAGTACCGGCAGATTGAGGTTCGAAGTCCGGTATACTGTGCTCTTGAGCAATTCGACGACCCCGTAGCTATGAGCTTTGCGAACCGCGAGGCCCTTTTCCCGAACGAGGAGCTACATTTACAGCACTATACGATGCATGTGTTCTTTATCCGGCTCCGCTTCGCGGCCTGTTGATGCGACTTAGTGCACGTGGTGGATATGGACACGATGTTAAGCGGGTGAAATTGAGATTAGAGTTCCTAGAACGTTTCAGGGGGGGAGCGCACGAGTTGGAACAACGATACTCAACCTACGTCGTCTGCGCCTGGCTGGGAAACACGCCGACGATCGCCCACAAGCATTACTTGATGGTAACCAACGAACACTTCGAGACAGCCGCCAAAACAGGGGACTCATTGGGGATGCAAACGCCCGTTTCGCCGACAGTTTCGCGCGTCGCACGGACTCGCAAGAGAAAAACCGAAAAAGAAAGCAACTCTGCGGTCTTTGCGCCTCTGCGCGAGGCATTTCGTCGCTTGCAATTTTGGCAATGAACGCGCTACAATTACTGCAAATGCGTGCTAGACGTCATTGAAACCGGTCATGCTTTCCAGCACGCGGCGGTGCCCAAGAATCTCTCGAAATTCTGCCACGACTTCGCGATACTTCTCCACGGTGTTCCAATCTCCATAGCCAGCAGCGGTGAGCAGCTGCGGAAATCTCGTACGCTTCGTGCGGCTGCCCTGCGATCCATCGCCCAACAGGTAGTGGTCAACGATCACGCGATCGCAGGCAGCGCCAAGCGCCAATGCGAAGCTCTCGACATTCTCGATGGGGCAAAGCGGACTGATCGTCGCTTGCGCCTGCACACCGCGCTGATGAAAGGCTCGCAGCGCCGCGATTCTCTTGGCGGGTGAACTTGGATGCGGTGGAAATCCAGGGATCTGCTCCCGATCGGTTTCAACGGTGATCGATACCCAAACCTGACACTTGGCAGCGAGCGCGGCAATCAGTTCCAAGTCTCTGGTGATCAGTGTTCCGTGCGTTTGAATCACCAACGTGTCGGGCGGATGCACTAGCATTTCCTCGAGCAGCGACCTGGTGACGCACAGCTCCTTTTCCTGAGGGCAATACGGATCGGTACTGCTCGACATATAGATCTTGAGTGGCTTCGCTACTCCACGTCTGGGCTGTTTCAGCCGTTGATGCTCGCGGCGATACGCATCTCGGATGTCGCTTTTCACTCCGTAGAGTCCCCACGATCTGCCGTTGGTGATCCAGATATTATGCTGGGCATAGCAATAGAGGCCGCAAAAACTGCCCGCAAATCCGCAGCCGGAGTAGGCGTTGATCGAATGGGTGTAGCCAGATCCAAGGAAACCGCTAGTTGGCGTAAGAATAGATCTGTTTTCGATAATCGCAAGTCTGTTCATGCCTACTGTTAGACGTGATAACTCGTCCGTAAATCAAGTGCTTAGGCGGCAAAAAGACTCCCAAGCAGGACCCGCCGCAGACAGACTGTTTGCCGAGGCCGTTGAGCGGTAACATAGGGCAAGATTTGCAGGTTCGTCCGTTGGCGAAGCTGCCTGGAAAGGCCTGCCTGGCCAGTTTCGAAGTCCCAAGGAGATGCCCGCGATGCGTGTTTGGCTAGCGATACAGTGCTTTTTTAAGTTGTTGTTCAACTCGGAATTTTCCCGCCAGGTTCAACAGCTCGCCGAGGGAGAGCTGGCTGCGACAGAGCCTGGCAAGCCGCTGCCGACCACGACGGAAAAAGCATCGCCGCAGCCACCCCCGTCGCTACGGAGCGATGCGATCACCCTGCTGGCCACTCTGCAACGCGAGGCAAGATTTGTCGACATCGTCAGTGAGCCGCTTGACAAATACTCCGATACAGAAATCGGCGCAGCTGCTCGCGATGTTTTGCGTGATTCCGGGAAAGTATTGAACCGATTGTTCTCTTTAAAGCGGGTGGTTGACGCGGAGGAAGGAAACGCCATCGAAGTGCCTGCCGGCTACGACACGGGAGAATATCGACTGACCGGCAATGTTTCTGGCGATCTGCCGCTCGCTGGGGAATTGATGCACGCCGGTTGGCAAGCGACCATTTGCGAGTTACCCTCCTGGACCGGCGGCCAGCAATCCGCCTTCGTCATTGCTCCCGCTGAAGTCGAGATATCGTGATTTGAGGAGTTGCTGTGAGTGCTAAGTATGTGTTAGGTATCGATCTCGGGACCACCAACTGCGTGTTGGCATTTGTTGGCCTCGATTCGGAGCCGCCCGAAGTCCGCCTGCTCGAGGTTCCCCAACTGGTCGCCGCCAGTACGGTCGCCAGCCGCACTTCGCTGCCCGCATTCCTCTATCTTGCCACCGATCACGAAACGTCGACCGGCGGTTTCGATCTGCCCTGGGCGGAGGATCGTCGGTACGGAGTTGGAGAATTCGCCCGACGGCAGGGGGCCGATGTGCCGCAGCGGACGGTGGTAGCGGCGAAATCGTGGTTGTGCCACAGTCGGGTCGATCGCCGACAGCCGATTTTGCCCGCTGGTGCGCCGGCAGAAGTCCCGCAAGTTTCTCCCGTAACTGCATCGCAGCGGTATTTGGAACATCTCCTGGCCGCCTGGAACGCAAGATTTCCAGAGACGCCGGCGGCAGAGCAAATCGTCGTGCTTACGGTTCCAGCCTCGTTTGACGCCGCGGCCCGTGAGCTGACTCGCGAAGCAGCAATTGCCGCCGGATTGCCCGCCGATCTTGTCTTGCTCGAAGAGCCGCAAGCCGCGGTCTACGCCTGGCTCAGCGCACGCGGCGAGAATTGGCGGAAAGAACTTTCTGAGGGCGACCGTTTACTCGTTTGCGATATCGGCGGCGGAACGACCGACTTGACGCTCGTTGACGTCGCTGATGAGCAAGGCGAGTTGGCGCTCCGCCGGCTGGCGGTCGGCGACCATTTGTTAGTGGGGGGCGATAACATGGACTTGGCGCTCGCGCACCAGGTTGCTGAGCTCTTTGCCGAGCAAGGAGTCAAGCTCGATGCGTGGCAGTCGGTAGCCTTGTGGCATTCGTGCCGCGACGCCAAAGAGATCCTGTTAGGGGCAGACGCCCCCCAATCGCATCGTGTTTCGGTGCTTGGTCGGGGCAGTAAAGTGATTGGTGGCACCGTCTCGGTCGACGTCCCGCGTCAGCTGGTTACCGAACTGCTGCTCTCCGGTTTTTTCCCCAACTGCGCGCTCGCCGACAAGCCACAACGTAGTCGCTCCTCCGGTTTTCGAGAAATTGGCCTGCCCTTCGAGGCCGATGCGGCAATCACACGCCATCTCGCCGCGTTTCTCACCTCCCAGGGAAGCGAATCGGGCGAGACAGTTTCACCGACCCATGTGTTGTTCAACGGTGGTGTGTTCAAAGCCGAGAATCTGCGATCGCACGTCTTGCATCTGCTTGACGGTTGGTCTGCCGACAAGAGCTCCGTCGGCGAACTTCCCGGCCATCGCGATCTCGATTATTCGGTGGCTCGCGGCGCCGCCTACTATGGCTGGAGCAAGCAGCATGGAGGAGTGCGGATTCGTGGCGGCGCCGCGCGGTCCTACTACGTTGGTATCGAGACTGCTGGGCTGGCGATCCCAGGCGCCGCGCGGCCGCTGCGGGCGCTGTGCGTGGTCCCCTTTGGGATGGAAGAAGGATCCGAAGTCGACGTGCCGTCTGGTGAAATTGGTCTCGTGCTAGGCGAGAGTGCCAATTTTCGCTTCTTCAATTCTGCCGTTCGTCACCAAGATCAACCTGGCGATTTGCTACCCGATATCGACGAGAGGCAGCTCGCCGAAACCGATTCGATGGAAACGGTCTTGGCGGCAGTCGACCCAGTGGCAGAGACTGAGGCAGAGACTGGGGCAGAGCCCGAGGGAGCGACTGAGGATGCGACGAATGAGACTTACGTACCGGTGAAATTCCAGTCGCGGATCACCGAGCTCGGCGTCTTCGAACTGTGGTGTGTCAGTACCACCTCCGATCAAAGGTGGAAGCTCGAGTTTAGCATTCGTGATCAGGGGCAGAATGGGACTGAGCGGTGAGTGATCCTGGCGAGCGCGACCCTACGGGCGAGGAGCTGCCGAGTCGCTACGTGGTAGGCATTGATCTTGGCACGACGAATTCGGCGGTGGCGTATGCCGATACGAACCGTGTGCCCTGGCAGATCGAAACGCTGAAGACACCGCAAGTGGTCGCCCCCTTTCAGGTTGAGAGTCGGGAGACGCTCCCTTCGTTTCACTACCGTGCCACTCAGGCGGAAGTGACGGACGGGGCACTGCGTCTTCCATGGAGTGAGCAACCACCGCATTACAGCGTCGGCGCCCTGGCGCGTGACGAAGGGACGAGCAAGCCAGGACGGGTGATCGCGTCGGCCAAATCGTGGCTTTCACATACTGGAGTCGACCGCACCGCTGAGCTACTGCCCTGGCAGGGGGATGTTGACGTCGAGCGACTCTCACCGGTGGAAGCTTCGTCGCGCTACCTGCAGCACGTGCGTGACGCCTGGAACGACCAATTCCCCCAACATCCACTTGCCCAGCAAGACATCGTCATCACTCTGCCAGCCTCTTTCGATGAAGTGGCACGCGAGCTGACGGTCGACGCAGCGCGGCGAGCCGGACTTCCGCGGATTGTTTTGATCGAAGAACCGCAGGCGGCCTTTTATGCCTGGGTCGATCGGCATGCCGAGGATTGGCAGCAGCAAATTTCGCCGGGACAAAAGATCCTGGTGTGCGACATTGGCGGCGGCACCTCCGACTTTACATTGATCCGCGTCACTAGTAGCGAAACCTCCGGCGACTTGCAGTTCCATCGGGTGGCGGTCGGAGAGCATCTTATTCTTGGCGGCGACAACCTCGATTTGGCGCTAGCACGACATATCGAACAAAATCTCGCCAGCAACGACCGCCTGCCTGCGCATCAGTGGGACGTGCTCGTCTCCGCTGCCCGCCGCGTGAAAGAAACGCTGCTGGCCGCCAATCCGCCGGAGTCGATCACCATCCATCTTCCCGCTGCAGGGCGGAAGCTGATCGGTGGGGGCATCCAAGTGGCAGTCTCCTCCGAGCAAGTGCGAACGCTGCTGGTTGAGGGATTCTTGCCAGAAGTCGATTTCAGCCAACAACCAACCCGCAGACATTCGGGCTTTCAGGAGTTTGGCCTGCCGTACGCCGCTGACGCAGCCATTACCCGCTACTTGGCTGCATTTCTTTCGGCGCATCGATTCACGGGCGACCAGTCGCCTCGGTCAGACTGGCAATCGGAGCGACAAACCGATCCGGCCCGACCTGACGTCGTGCTACTGAACGGCGGATTCTTCGCCTCACCGGTCTTGCGAGACCGACTACTTCAGGTGCTGTCGTCCTGGTTTTCGCCTACAGGCGCACCCTGGACGCCGCTGGTGCTCGACAATCCACGGCTCGACCTGGCTGTCGCCCGCGGGGCAGCCTACTACGGCATGGTCCGCCGCGGTGAAGGCGTTGGCATCGCTGCGACCTTGGCGCGCAGCTACTACATTGGGGTCGAGGGGGAGACGCCGTGTGCTGTCTGCCTGGCACCGGGCAGCGCGGTCGCTGGCCAGGATTTTGAAATTCAAGACATTGAGTTTCAGCTGATGCTGGCTGAGCCTGTTGAGTTCCCTCTCTATTACTCGAGCACCCGGTTGGTCGACCCGCCCGGAGCGGTCGTCGACATCGATTTGGAAGAATTGACTCCGCTGCCGCCGATTCGAACGGTGCTCCACTCCGGCCAGCAGCGACAACCGCAGCGAGCGTGCGTGCGCCTGCATGCCCATTTGTCGGAAGTCGGAGTGCTGGAGCTCTCCTGCCGCGAAGTCGATAGCCGCCGCGATTGGCGACTGCAGTTCGACATTCGCTCGACCACTCAGACCGACCGCGCCGCACACCAGTCCGACTCGGAGCAGGAAGGATTCCTGGATGAGAAGACCCTCGTCGGCTGCCGCAAGCAAATCGAGACGGTCTTTGGAAAGTCGGGCGACCAGAAGCCGGCCACGCTCGTCAAGGCCTTGGTGCGAGTACTGGAACTGGAAAAACACCAGTGGCCGACATCGGTCCTGCGGCGGCTGTGGGAAATGCTGTTCGAATTCGAGCCTGGTCGCCGCCGATCGATGGCCCATGAAGCGCGCTGGCTGAATCTGGTTGGCTACTCGTTACGTCCAGGATATGGGTTCGTTGTCGATGATTGGCGAGTTGCCCAAACGTGGCGCGCGCTGAGCGGCAAGATCGCCTTTCCGACCTCGCATGCTGAGCTACTTGTGCTCTGGCGGCGGCTCGCCGGCGGCTTGAGCCGAGGCCACCAACTAGGACTCGCCGAGCCGTTGCTGGCGGCGGTGCGCGCACTGCATCGCCGCTTCGGCGGAAAACCGACGGCGGCGCCAGCAGCAACCCTCGATCCGGTGCAGTCGGCCGAAATCTGGCGTCTGCTGGGAGCGTTGGAGTTACTGCCCGTTCTCCAGAAGATCGAACTGGGCGACACGCTCCTCGAATTGCTGCCCAAACGGAAACTCGAGAAGCAGCGATCCACGATGCTCTGGACCTTGGGCCGATTAGGACAACGGGTGCCGCTACACGGACCATTGAACACCTTGGTGCCAATGCCCGACGCTGCGCGGTGGCTGGAGGCAATTCTCGAGCTCGAGGGCGATCTGCCGATGGCCTACTTGGCAGCGATGCAGCTTGCCCGTCGAACCGACGATCGACACCGTGACATCGACTCAGGGCTGCGGGGACGCGTGACCGATTGGCTGCGGCAGGGTGGAGCGGCCGAGCACTATGGCCGCCTTGTCGATTCCGGTGGATCCTTGGATAGCGAATCAAGCAGCGCGGTCTTCGGCGAGTCGCTGCCGAGCGGTCTCCGGATCGGCTAACGTGGGCAGCCAGCTGAGATCCTACCTCGATAGTGCGCCGGGTTCTGCTGCGGATAAACACCCAGGGTTAGCTTCTGAGGTTATACGTAACTCGGTAGAAAAGTGGGCAGCTAACTTTCCATACATGCACCAGGTCTTCGACTCCGCCGTGCTCGTATCGCGCTTTGCTCTTTACACAAAATCTCCGTTTTCTCTGCGATCTCCTCTTAAAAAAACTTGCGCAGGCTGCGAAGATTTAGGTTTTATTTAACGCAGAGGCCGCAGAGAAAGCGCAGAGAAAAACATTATCAGGCCGATATTTTCCGCGTTCTGCGCGTCCTCCGCGTTTCAATTCCTTATGAGTCGACCGGACAGAACCCTTTTAGCTCAGAGGATTTATGTTCACGGTGCCTGGAAACTAGCGCGTGCTGCGCAAGTTCTTGAGGTTCCTCAGTGACGTGACGAATCCACGAATTCTCTGCGGTTCTCCGCGCCCTCCGCGCCTCTGCGTTAGAATTTACAAACTTACAAGACCAAGTGACAGCAGCCTTGGGAATTCCCTGGCAACCTGCACTGTGCAGGGATTACCGTCGCTAAATCTCTAATAATTGAACGCAGAGGCGCAGAGGACGCGGAGGTGCGCAGAGAATAAAGGCGCTTTCAAATAGACGCGGTTCCTAGCTATCCCGGCGCTCCGGGAACTACCGTAAATATCGAAGTTAGCAGGTGGGCGCGTAGAAAATAGCCGCGCAACAGCATGCTGCCGATGCAAGTTGGCTGGAACACTTACTTCAAGAGTTCTGCCATCGCTGGCATCAACACCTCTTCGACTTCTGGGGCCACCTTCGAAGCGGCGGGACTGTCTTCGTAGCCTCCTTGAGAGTAGTGCTCCTTCAGGCAGATGTAACCGGGAGCATATTCGCCATAGGCCGCCATCGCTACGAAAAAGTCGGGGCGCATTTTTTGGGCAGCCAACTGATACTCCACTGCCAACTCACCTGGCATGTTGAGAATCCGCGCTGGCCCCAGCTTCAGACAGGTGAGGTCAATCGTCTCGCGCGCTGCGCAACGTCGTAGCCAAACCAAATCTTTCGCGGCATAGGTGCGCTGGTCAGTAGCAACCTTGTTATCGGTGAGCGTTGCCAACAACGTCTCCTCGCTCAGATGCGGCGACGGCGGTAGGACCACCGAAACAGTTCTCCAACCGATATCGTCCGCCGTGAGCAGGTGTTTTTCGGTCGCCAGGTAGGCCGCCGCCATCCCGTCTGCCAAACGTACGGCCAAGGTCTGGCGGTTCTCGTGAGCGCCATCGTTGTACTTGCCGGCACCGATATTTCCACCGGCGCCATTGAAATGGACATGCGTGAGACCATTGAGCGTTGTTTGTCGCAAAAACCGTGCAATGCCAGGAAAGTCGGCGTGCGCCACGCCGGTCCGATAATAACTTTGAGGATGCGTAGCGTAGTAGGTAAGCACGACCAACGGTTTCTCTTCGTTCCAGAAGCTGATCGATTTTACGTACGGATCGATGGTACCTTCGGGTTCTGCGCGCATTTCCGGATCGGTACACGTGGTATAGCGGACGAACTTCACTTTGCCATCTGCCCCAAGTATGCGCCGATTTGAGGCAACCTTTTCGACCTTTGCTTGGCCAAGCCCCAAATGCGTAACCGCGCTTGCCGACCCGACGGCTTGCTTGGCTGCCTCGGCGACATTTTTGATCGTCTGCCGAGCGAACGCTACGTCAAACATCGCTCCCCCCACGCCCTGCTCGGCCAGCAATCGTTCTGCATCAAAATCGCAACGCGGCGCATCGTGTTGGTGCAACGCGTGTATCGCAACCCGCTCGGGCGATGTGCCGACCGCTTTGGCAATTGCGTCGCGCCAGCGATGGTAGCCACCATTGCTCATCCCGATCCAGTCGACAGCGCAAAGTACGATCGGCTGGCGACCGCCGAGCAGCACAATCCCACGCGCTGTCAGGGGCATGCCAACTGCGTCGCACCGATCGTACGCCAGCGGGCTACCGAGGGGCGGCGATGCGTCGACGACGAACGATCCGATGCGAAGCGGGTCTGCTGCTCCGCTGGCCGGCGCGATGAGTGAACCAAAAACGACAGCACCAAGAACGAGGCGGCGAATCATGGTTGTCCAATTCTTGAAATGATTTGCAAGATAACCCGCTGCAAACTATTTTTGCATTCGCGGAGAGGTGGGCTGATATTAAAACAACGGACTACTCCTAAAGTCACCATTCTCGCCCTATTTCCATTTTCTCTGTGTTGATCGTGGCGGATCAAATGAACCCGTAACGCCGAAAGGGCGTGATGATTTGTCCCTGATTC
>Ga0310121_10005588_pt1 | contig 10781 bp, 9 predicted proteins | sample CB27_Tmax_986_MG_FD_203504 | JGI IMG/M metagenome (GOLD analysis project Ga0310121, IMG submission 203504) | Marine microbial communities from Western Arctic Ocean, Canada - CB27_Tmax_986 | ecosystem: Environmental > Aquatic > Marine > Oceanic | place: Canada: Western Arctic Ocean | collected...
CGGCCCTATCGACGTAGATCTCTGCGGCCTCCTCGAGCCGGTCGGCGCGGTGGAGTCGGTTGGCGCGTGACTCGCTCGCACGCTCCGCCCTGACCGTGAGCGCGATGCCGACGACGGAGAGGCCGACCAGGAGCAGCGCCCGCCACCCGCTTCCGAAGATCGAGTCGGTCATGCGGCCCGGGCCTTTTCGCTGTGGCCGCCGACAGCATCCGGCCCGTCGTCTAGCCTTTGGTTGGTGCTGGCCCCGATGATTCCTCGACGGGCGTCGACGAGGCCCTCCAACAGCAGGAGCGGGATCGCCAAGATCGCGAAGAGCGCGGTTGTGTCGAACGGCTCGGCCGGACCCTCCCGTGAGTCGCCGCTCAGGTCGCGCAGGTCGTCGACGAGGGCGTCGAGCCCCTCGTCCTCCGTGATGTCCTCGTAGCGACCCTGGCCGGCCTCGGCCATCGCGCTGAGGACGTCCGCGTTCTGGCTCGTGCCCACGGCTCTGCCGACTGCGTCGAGAACGGGCTCTCCTGCGATCGCGATCGCAGATTCCTCCTCAGAGCCCAGCCCGGCCATCCAGACCTCGAAGCCACGGGCGGCTGCGTCTGCGGCCCCGCGCACGAGCACGTCCTCGTCCTCGTACACGTCGCCGTCGGAGATGACCAGGATGGCTTGACGCCCATCCTCTGACGGCCGGGTCTCCAGGGTGCTGCCGGCGAGCTCCAGGGTGCTCCCCAGCGAGTTGCCCCAGTCCTCCTCCTGGACCGCCTCGGGCTGGAGAGAGTCCACGAAGTATCGGATCACGTCCGGATCGTCGGTGGGAGGCACGAGCACGTACGGCCACCCGGCGAAGACGACGAGGGAGAAGCGGACGGAAGGCAGCTCCTCCGTGAGGCGGTATATCGCCTCTCTTGCCCGCTCGATCCGACTTCCCGTTTCACCCTCAGCGTTCATCGAAAGCGACAGATCGACCGCGATGGCGACGTCGAGCGGAGGCACCGGCTCGGGGGGCTCCGGGTCCCAAAGTACCGGGCCGGCGGCGGCCAAGCCGAGGAGCGCCCCCGCGCCGACGAGACTCAGGAACCGCTGGGTGGGGAAGCGTCCGGTGCTGGTCGGCAACAGGCGGCGAAGGGCGGGCAGCTCGTAGGCCGACACCAACCCCCTGAGCCGACGCCAGTGTGCCCCGACCGTGAACGCGAAGAGGATCGCCGCGAGGGGAGCCACCGCGAGGAGCTCGGGGCGCTCGAAGATCACGGGAGCACCCCCCAGCGCGAGCCGCGCAGCGCCGCCCCCGAAAGGAGTATGGGCAGCGACGCCAGCAGGACCCAGAGGCCTATCGGGGTGGCCTCCGTCCGCTCGACGATCTCCTCCGAGGGGGCGGCCAGGCGGTCGATCTCCTCGTAGACCTCCTCCAGGGCGTCGAGGTCGGTCGCGCGGAAGTAGCGGCCGTCCGTAATGGAGGCGGCCTGTATGAGGACCGTTTCCATCTCAGCGAGCCGGTCCCTCAGCATGTAATCGGTGCCGATAGCGATCGCGTAGATGCGGACGCCGAACGCCGCCGCGGCCCGCGCAGCACGCGACGGCTCGAGACCCTCGCCGTTGTGGGCGCCGTCGGTCACCAGGATCAGTATCTTCGAGCTGTGGGGCGCGTCGCGCAGGAGCCCCGCCCCTGCCGCGATGGCACCCGCGATGTCGGTTCCGTCGAGAAGTAGCCGGGAATCCAGGTCCTCGATCGCGGCGCGCACGACGTAGTGATCGTGCGTCAGGGGCACGCGGGTGAGCGCCTCTCCGCCGAAGGAGATGACGCCGACGTCGTCGGTGCGGCCCTCGAGGAAGTCGAGGATGGTCTGCTTAGCGGCCTGCATCCTCGATGCGCGCCGCGACAAGTCGCGGGCGCCCATCGAGGTGGACAGGTCGATCGCGACGGCGATGCCCACGCCCTCGACTACCGGTTCCTCGAACGTCTCGACGATCCGTGGCTGGGCGAGCGCGAGAATGACCGCCGTGACGCCGAGCCCACGCAGGACAAGGGGCGCGAGCTCGAGGCCTCGCCCGATCCATGCTCGCAGCGAGACAGCTCTCGCCTCGGTCCCGCGCGCGACGAGCATGGCCCCACTCCCTTTCGGGATGATCCACCACACCCAGATCGGGACGGCCGCGAGGAGGATCAGCCAACCGGGTTGGGCGAACGCGAAGCTCACGAACGGACCTCCCGTCTGCCGGCCAGCCAAGCCCGGAGCACCGTCAGGTGTTCGGCCGTGGGCTCAGCGTGGGGCCTCAGCCGCCCGAACTTCACGGCCTCGGCGGTCCGCAACTCAGCTGCGAGCACCCCGCCCTCGGGCGAGCGGCCCTTCAGCCTGTCCATGAGCTCTGTGCTGGTGAGCTCAGGCCCCCACTCGGGATCGAGCCGCTCGACGTATCCGCGAACGATGCCGCTGCTCTCCTCGTACAGCTCGTGGGCGTGCTCGGCCGGGTACGGGCCGGTCGCCAACAGCCGATCGAGCTCAGTGAGCGCCTGCTTCCGGGCCTCTTCCAGAGGGGTGGGGCCGGGCGGCGGTAGCGGTGCCGGCTCAGCGCGGTGGGCGAGCCACTCCCGCGTCGTGGTGACGACGGCGCTGGCGGTGACCGTCGAGAAGAGGAGAAGGAGCGCCATGGAGGGCCAGCTCCAACTGAAGCCGAACACATCCTCAGGCCCCCTCGGCGACATACCCGCAACGACGTCGTCCGACGAATAGACCGGCTCCACCCAGATCGTCGGAGGCGTGATGCTACGCGTATACCGGATTGTCTGCTGGCGCTCCTCCCACACGCCGACGATCGATCCTCCCGGGATGTCCTCCCCATCGGTTTCGTCCTCCAGCGGCATCGTGATCACGTCCACCCGGGGAAGGGCGATGTTCCCCATTCCGAACGGAATCAGCGCGTACCTTAGCTCGATCGTCGCGCCGCTGTTCGGTCCGCGACGGGCCCGCCAGTCGACCGGGGTGAAGCTCTCGACGTCACTGGTGGAGGGCACGTTGGGGGGGAAGTAGACCATGCTTCCACCTGGGACCGGCACCTCCACGCGGAGCTCGAAGACCTCAGCCATCTCCACTGAGTCGGCGGACAGGACTGCGACCGGTTCTGGGCTCTGCGCCGCTGTCGAGAGTGGTTGGAGTGCCCACACCAGCGCGACGCACCACACGAGCCTCACCGCGACACCCGCTCCCGCTGACGGAAAAAGCGGATGAGGGTGGGCACGTAGTCCTCAGTGGTGCTCACTTCGACGGTATCCATCCGGAGCTCGCGGAAGAGCGCGGTCATCCGGTCCTGCTGTGCCGCCTTTCCTTCGGCGTAGCCCCGCCGCTTGGCGGCCGATCCGGTATCGACGATGAGCCGCTCGCCCGTCTCCGGATCGACGAGCGCCAGGAGCCCCACGTTCGGAAGCACCGCGCCCCCCGGGTCTGCGAGTCGGATGGGCACCAGGTCGTGATCGCGCTTCACTAGTCGGGTCGCGCGCGCGAATTCGGGGTCGGTGTCGTCGTCGAGCAGAAAATCGCTCACGAGGAAGATTGCCGAGCGCCGGTGCAGCACTTGAGAAGCGTACTCCAGCGCAGTCGATAGGCGGGTGCCGCGACCGCTCGGGCGGAAGGAGAGCAGCTCCAGGACGAGTCGCATCACGTGGCGGCGACCTGAGTCGGGCGGCACGAACAACTCCACGTGGTCGGTGACCAACAGGAGACCAACGCGGTCGTTGTTCCCCGCCGCTGCGAAGGCGAGGATCGCCGCGATCTCCGACGCGATTGTTGCGTTCGACTTCTCTCCGGTGCCGAACTCCTTGGATGCAGAGAGGTCGACGATCAGCAGAGCGGTGAGCTCGCGCTCCTCGACGTACTCCTTCAGGAAGAGGTGACCGCGGCGTGCCGTCACGTTCCAGTCGATCGCGCGCACGTCGTCGCCGGGTTGGTACTCCCGCACGTCTGAGAACTCGAGACCGCGGCCCTTGAAGACTGAGCGGTACTCGCCGCTGAAGAGCGACTCCGCCAGGCCCTTCGTACGCAACTCGATGCGGCGCACCTGGGCGGCGATCTCCCTCGAGAAGACGTGTGTCGCGTCGCGGTGCTGTCCGCCGACCGGCAGCTTTTGCCTCATCAGGCCTACGGGGCCGGCACCGCGTCCAGGACCCGCCGCACGATCTCGCCTGAGTCGATTCCGCGGGCGTCGGCCTCGTACGTCGTGCGCAGCCGGTGGCAGAGTACGGCCGGCGCCATCGCCTTCGCGTCGTCGGGCATGACGTAGTCGCGGCCCTGCAGGTATGCCCTCGCGCGGGAGACGCGGGTCAGGAAGATCGTCGCGCGCGGCGACGTACCGAACTCGATCAGGTCCTCCAGGTCTGCCAGGCCGACCCCACTGGGCTCACGCGTCGCGAAGATCAGCTCCACGATGTAGTCGAGCACCTTCTCCTCCAGATGGACGTTCGCGACAGCCGCGCGCGCGCTGGCCAGCTCCTCCACCGTGGCGACTGCTTCGATCGGCTTCTGGCCCGCGGCTGCGACGCGGCGCACGATGGTCTTCTCTTCGTCCTTCGTCGGATACCCGATCTCGAGCTTCAGCGCGAAGCGATCGAGCTGCGCCTCTGCGAGCGGATACGTCCCGTGCAGCTCGACCGGGTTCTGCGTGGCCAGCACCATGAAGGGCGCGTCGAGCGGATACGTGTCCCCCGCGATCGTGACCTGGCCCTCCTCCATCGCCTCGAGGAGTGCTGCCTGCACCTTGGGCGGCGCCCGGTTGATCTCGTCTGCAAGGATGATGTTTGAGAAGATGGGCCCCTTCTGGACCCGGAACTGACCGCTCGACTGGTCGAAGATCGGCGTCCCGATGATGTCGGTGGGGAGCAGGTCAGGCGTGAACTGAATCCTGCGGAAGCCCGTATGGATCGACTGCGCGAGCGTGCGCACCATCAGTGTCTTCGCGAGGCCGGGCAAACCCTCGAGGAGGATGTGCCCTCCGGTCAGGAGCGCGACGAGCAGCCCCTCCACCGCCTCGTTCTGGCCCACGACCCGGTCGTGCACCACGTCGTTGACCTTCTCCAGCAGTGTGGATCCTGCGGTCACCGTAGCCTGCTCCATGCGCGTTTCCTCAAGCCTCGCGTTTGTGCGTCTCCCGGGCCTGCCCCGGAAGGCGGGATATCATCGGGGGTACGGCAGGATGGCGCTAGAGCAACCGCTTCCTCGAGCGCCATTCGACAACGAAGAGCGCCAGCCGGGATATCCCGGCCGGCGCTCTGTCCTGATGGCCTTCTCTGGGCCTAAGTCCTCCTAATTGCCGCTTCTGTAGCTCGCAACTGGAGGCAACTGTGCGCCAGACAGATCGCCCGGAAGGTCGCCCTCAGCGACGACGGTGTGCAGTAGCGTCCCGATGCCCTCAATGGAGGCGGCGATCGACTCACCAGCCTGCAGATACCCCGAGCCGGTTGCGCGCTCGACGCGACCAGCGCCCGTTCCGCCCGACGTCCCGCTTTGCATAACGTCACCAGGATATACGGTGATGAGCGACGACGCGTACTCGATTAGCTCCGGGATATTGTGGATCATGTCCCCCGCCCTGGCCTCCTGAACGGTCACGCCGTCGATGACCAGACTCTGGTGCAGTTGCTCCATCGGATCGCCGTAGAACTCCTTTGGAACAATCCAGGGCCCCTGGGGCGCGAAAGTGTCGTGGCCCTTACCGACGAACCAGTCAGAACCGGAGCCGTAGCCACCCGGAGGACGCCCGCCACGATCGGATATATCCAAGGCGACCATGTAGCCGAACACGTGGTCGTACGCGCGGCTCGCAGAGATGTACTTGCCCGCCCGTCCGAATACGACAGCCAACTCGACTTCCCATTCGATCCGGTCACGACCATAAGGCATTACGATGTCATCGCCGCTGCCAATGACCGCGCCGCGGGTCGGCTTGAGGAACAGGTACGGCACCCCCCGATTCGCCTCCCGCTCCTGGGTGTTCGCCGCCAGCTCCTCCGGGGTGCAGCCTTCACACGCGTGCGTGTAGAAGTTGACGGCCGCGTTCATGATCTTGCTGGGATACAGGATCGGAGCAAGGATGTCCACGTCCTGGACACGGTGAACATAGTTTGCTCCAGTCAGGTTGTTGCCCACTACGTTGTTGACGATCTCGTAGATCCGGTACTTCAGACCGTACTCGTACTGCCCGATCAGCTCGAGCATGTCCGCCGGCGCGCTGACGTGCGGGTACATGGGATCGATCTCGAGCGCCGTATTCGCTGCCGCGAGGTCGATGATCAGAGCGTCCCTGAGCACGACCCCTACCGTCGGTGCGCCGTCGATCTCGAAGGTCCCGACCTTGAATGGCTCAGCCGAGGACATCGCCTGGGCATTGACAAGGGCGGGGCTCGCAAGAGCTACAACCGTCGAGAGAGCCAAAGTTAGTCTTGTGATGCTTTGCATTGCTTGCTCCGGTGAAGACACGGGAATCCAACGACTGGCGCATGAAAGTATGGCCGAGAATGAAACTTGTCACGCGGGCGACACCCAGACAACCCGCCTCGCTGACGGTAAATCTGCGAGCGCACGATTAGCAGTTGTTTATGGTCGGGCCGCTTCCTCCGGCACCGCGAGTCCCATGATCTCCATGAGCCGAAGCGCGTTCGTCGAGGTCGCGAGCCCGGGGCGGAGTCGGTAATCAAACGCGATGGGCGGGCCACTTGGTCGGGCTTCCACGGACTCACGGAAGTGCACCAGCACGGCCCGCTCTTTGAGATCCTCCGCGTCGGCCAACGTGAGGTCATGGGTTGTCACCGCCCCGATGGCGTGTTGATCCAGGAGGTGATGTAGGATGCGGCGGGCCGCGATCTGCCGCTCGGCGGTGTTCGTGCCCTGGAGCAGTTCGTCGAGGAGGTAGAGGACGGGCCTTTCGCTGGCCGAACTCGCCGCATCACACACCGCCTTGAGGCGCTTGAGCTCAGCCATGAAGTACGAGATGCCTTCCTCCAATGAGTCGCGGATACGCATACTCGTCCGGAGATCCGCGACGGGGAGGGTCATCGCTTCGGCGCACACGGGCCCACCCGCACCCGCCAGAATGACGTTCGCGCCGATGGCCCGAAGCAGCGTGCTCTTGCCGGACATGTTGGATCCGGTGACGAGTAGCAGGCTGCCCGGGGGTCCGAGGCTGACGTCATTCCGTACGGCACTCTCGGGGGAGAGAAGTGGATGGCCGAGCGCCCGTGCCTCCAGTCGAGGTGGTTCGCCTCCCTGGCGATCGGCGATCTCCGGAAAGGCCCAGTCGGGGTGAGCGTGCGCGAGGCCGGCGAGAACCGAGAGAGCGTCGGTCCGACCCAGGGCCGTCATCCAGCCGCGAAGCGCCCGGCCATGCCGTTCCTTCCAGCGCTCCAGCCTCACGAGCACGTGGATGTCCCATAGCGTCAGGATGTTGAGGGGATAGTGCATCTGGCTGTTGTATCTGACCTCGGACAACTCGACGAGCCGAAACAATCGCTCGAGAGACTCGGCCGGGGCGTCAGACTCAGATGGCGCTCCGGATTCAGCTGGTGCTCCGGACTCAACGGGGGCCTCGGACTCGCCTTTGGCCTCAGCCTCGGCGGGGGCTCTACCGCTTCCGACGAGGCTGGCACGAAGCTCGGCAAGAAGGGGATCTTCGAACTTTCCCTCCGCGATGTGTGCCACCATGGTGTGATACCGCCGGAGGCCCGAGTCCCCACTGGAGGTGCGGGCGAAGTCGTCGTGGATGCGTTGGGTGTAGCGCCTGGCGACATCCACTGCGAGGATGACGGGAATGATCCACAGGTAAGGGACAACAGCGAGGATGTGGAGGACCGCCGTCGCGATCGTGAACATCGGCAACGCGATGGCCAGCCGCTTCAGGCCTCGCTTGGGTAGCAGCCACCCAGGGCTCTCGGCCCATTCCAAGAGAAGCCGGAGCTGCTCAGGCTCAACCTGCCCCGCGATGCGGCCCATGGCCTGAAGGTCGTCGCGGAACTCGATCGCCGCCGTCAACTCCCGCACGGCCTTCTGGCGCTGCTGGACGACTGCGGGAGGGGCAGGGGCCAAGAGCCAGTCGGTGAGCATGTCGGCTCCCGGGCGGGTGCTCGTGGTCCCCAACAGCACGTGTAGGGATGCGTAACCGAACACGTCGAGATCGTCCGCGTAAGGATGGTCGGTCGGGGGCTCTGGGTAGGGATTCGAAAACTCCTCCCACCGGCGTAGCCGCCGATGCCCAGCCTCGAGGGCCACCTGGGCCAACTTCCGGTACCAGGTCTCCCGTCGGCGGACGCGCGCATGCTTCACGACCAACACCATGAAGATTACGAAGAGCGGAAGTGCGGCTGCGACGAGAATCATCCGCGCGCCGGGGATCGCGAGATACACGACGCCCACGGTGACCAGAGCCAGGGCCACACCCATCCTCGAGTTGGCCAGGGCGTCGAAGCGGGCCCGCAACGCGTCGGCCGACCGCGACGCCTCAGCCTCGCGCTGCGCGTAGGCCTCGAGCGGGTCGGTCTCAGGGTCGGTCAACCGACGGGGAGCAGGTCGAAAGGATCGTCCACACCGTCCACGCCTTCCTTGAGGTACTGGACGGCCCGGCGCAAGTCACCCTCCCGCTCCATGAGGGTCTGGAAGTCCTGTAAGCGATGGTGGTAGCGGATGCGCGTCAGCAAAGTGGCGTTGTTGAGCGGAACGAGCAGAAAGCTCTGGTACGTGCTCGCTTCGAAGGTGGGCTGCACCTCCGTCGCGAACGTCTCGAGGCTCGCGTCGAAGATCCGCTCCCGCTCAGCCAGCTTGGTGTCGTATGCGAGCGCAGTATCCTGGTATACGACCTGTAGCTCCTCGACCAGACCCTCGATGAACGCCTCGAACCGTTGGTGGTCGCGCCAGCGGGCCTGGGCGCGAAGGCACTTGACCGTATCGGAGCCGCCGCCCTCGCGATTGCAGAAGAACTCGATGGCGCCCGCTCTCCCGACGAAGGTGGCGAAGCTCTCGTTGAAGCGGACCTGTCCCTTCACGAAGAGGTGGTTGTGGGACAGCTCGTGAAGCACCGTCTCGACCAGATCGACCTCATCGAGCCGGATGAGCGTGGACATAAGCGGATCCGCGAACCATCCGAGCGTGCTGAACGCGGCGGTGGGCCGAAGAAAAGTATCGAAGCCGTCCTCTTCGAGCTTCTCCTGCTCACGCATCGCCGCGTCATCATTGAAGTAGCCCTTGTAGGGGACCGTCCCGACGATCGGAAACCACCACGTCTTCGGCGTGAGCTGGTCCTTCTGGGCCGCGGACAGGACCATGGCGAGTGTGTCGGACTCCAGTTGCGAAAAGGACGTGTAGGAGCGCCCCACGTCGAGCTCGAACACGTCGATCGCGTAGTTCCGCGCCTCCACCACGAAAGTGAGCTTGGTCTTAGTACGATCATCGGTCGCGGGGTCGAGAATCACATCAGGGATGGGGCGACGGGCACGCAGGATATTCGCCTCGGCGATGCCTGCCCGGATCACATACATGGGCGAGCACGCCGAGGCGAGCGAGATGATCAGGACGACCACGCCGGCTCCCAGTGACCAGCGCCACCACGTTGGTCGCTTCATGGACTCAGGCATCTCCGGTTTTCCTTCTCTTCCATCGACTGCTGTCCTCGCATTACGTCAGTTGCTCCGGATGTTGCGCATGAGGGGGATGCTGCCCTCCGTCGGCACGTAGACTACCGAGCCAGCTGGAAGATCGCCGAGTTTCTCGATGTAGTGGAAACATCAGGTACTCGGGCTTGAGGCCCACAGAAATGATCTGCTGGGCTTCGGCGAGTCCCTTAGCAGCCGCGATCTCCTGGAGTGCCTGCTCCTCGATGATATCGGTCTGGAACTTCTCAGCTGCCACCTGCTGCTCACGCTGGAGCTTCTCGTCGATCGCTTGGCGCACGTTCGCGGGCGCCTGCACGTCGCGCAGGAAAACTTCCACTACCTGGATGCGATCACCCGCCTTGAGCTGGATCGCCTCCTTCATGTCTTCGGCGACCACGCGCCGGTCGGGCGAAAAAATATCCTTGATCGACTTGGTGGCCACGGCGTCCCGGACACCGTTTCGGATGGCGTTCAGGACGATGCTCTGCTTGATCTGATCGATGCCGCGGCTCGCCGGGAAGCTTTGCTCACGGACCGACATCTTCTCGACCGACGCGAGCGGGTTGATTACGTGCACGCCCTGACCCAGGACTCGCGTGTCGACGGTGCCCGGGAAGTGCTTCACGCCGACCTCACTGACGTCGATCACGACCACCGTATTCATTGCGGCGGTCGCGAGGCCTCCGCCTCCTACGGATGGACCGATCACACGGACGGCGGCTCCTCCAGCGATGAGCAAAATGGCCATTAACGCGGGTCCCATGACGACCTCCTTATGATGAGGAGCTTCGGCTCCCTATGTAAGTAAGATATGCTTCTCCACAACTCCACTAGAGAGTACGGGCGGCGAAGGTCGCTTCTTTACCGGAATCTAGGCACAAGGCCTTGTGCGAGCAGCCTTCATGCGTAGGGCCGACGGGCGGACCTCATGAGTAAGGCCCTGGCGAGCAGTCTTGTGGAGCGACCCGTAGAAGGGGCATCGTCCGTTCCATGGCACTTCCCCAGGCGTTGTACCGAACCGCGTTGCGGGCCCTTCGCGCTCTGTCTCCGGTGCTGATGCGCGGGGAGTCCAAGCTCGCCCGAGGGCTGCGGGGCAGGCGTGATGCCCACGAGCGGTTGGTTGCATGGGGAGGTGGGGTCCGTTCCGACCAGCCGGTTATCTGGG
>Ga0310121_10005589_pt1 | contig 10781 bp, 9 predicted proteins | sample CB27_Tmax_986_MG_FD_203504 | JGI IMG/M metagenome (GOLD analysis project Ga0310121, IMG submission 203504) | Marine microbial communities from Western Arctic Ocean, Canada - CB27_Tmax_986 | ecosystem: Environmental > Aquatic > Marine > Oceanic | place: Canada: Western Arctic Ocean | collected...
CTTGTCGTCTATCTGGGAAGCCGAAAGGACGTCGAAGTCCCCGTCGCCGTCCAGGTCCGGGGCAAACACCGACCCGGCGCCGTCGGCCGCGGTCGTGATCACCTGCTGGGAGCCGAAACTGCCCATTCCGTCGGTGTTCTCATACCACGCTATCTTGTCGTCAATCTGGGAAGCCGAAAGGACGTCGAAGTCCCCGTCGCCGTCCAGGTCCGGGGCAAACACCGACCCGGCGCCGTCGGCCGCGGTCGTGATCACCTGCTGGGGGCCGAAACTGCCCAGCCCGTCCATGTTCTCATACCATGCGATGTTGGTGACTCCCACAGAAGTCGCGAGGACGTCGTGGTCCCCATCGCCGTCCAGGTCCGCGGCGAACACCGACTGGGCCCTCCTGGTCGCAGTCGTTATTATCTGCTGGGGCCCGAAGCCGCCCATTCCGTCCGTGTTTTCATGCCACGCGATCTTGCCCTCAGAGGATGAAGACGAGAGGACGTCCTGGTCGCCGTCGCCGTCCAGGTCCGCCGCAAATACCGACTTGGCACGGAAGGCCGAGCTCGCGATCACCTGTTGTTGGGGGCCAAAGCTCCCCCGCCCGTCCCTGTTGTCATACCACGCGATCTTGTCATCACCGGGTGAAGCAGAGAGGACATCCTGGTCCCCGTCGCCGTCCAGGTCCGCGGCGAAGACCGAATTGGCGGAGCTAACCGAGGTCGTCATCACTTGCTGTGGGCCGAATTTGCCCATCCCGTCTGCGTTCTCATACCACGCGATCTCGTCGTCGTAGAGTGTACCTGAAAGGACGTCGTAGTCCCCGTCGCCGTCCAGGTCCGCGGCAAAGACCGACCAGGCGCCGTTGACCGCGGTCGTGATCACCTGCTGGGGGCCGAAGCTCCCCATCCCGTCCGTGTTCTCATACCACGCGATCTTGTCGTCCTGGCTGGACGCCGAGAGGACGTCGAAATCACCGTCGCCGTCCAGGTCTGCGGCAAAGACCGAACTGGCGTACGAGGCCGCGGTCGTGATCACTTGCTGGGGGCCGAAGCTGCCCATCCCGTCCGTGTTCTCATACCAAGCGATCTTGTCGTCATGGCCGGACGCCGAGAGGACGTCGAAGTCCCCGTCGCCGTCCAGGTCCGCCGCAAAGACCGAACTGGCGTTGTAGGCCAAGGTCGTGATCACCTGCTGCGGGCCGAAGCTCCCCATCCCGTCCATGTTCTCATACCACGCGATCTTGTTGTCAACTCTGGAAGCCGAGAGGACGTCGAAGTCGCCGTCGCCGTCCAGGTCCGCGGCAAAGACCGACACGGCGTAGTCGGCATTGCCCTCAATGCCGTTAAGCCATTCTGTATCGGGATCGGCAATGTTGATTACTTGTTGGGGCCCGAACGCGCCCATCGCGTTCGTGTTCTCATACCACGCGATCTTGTCATCCCGGAAAGATGCGGAGAGGACGTCGAAGTCACCGTCGCCATCCAGGTCCGCGGCAAACACCGACTGGGCGCCGTTGGCCGAAGTCGTTATCACCTGCTGTGGGCCGAAGCTGCCCATCTCGTCGGTCTTCTCATACCACGCGATTTTGCCGTCATCGGATGAAGCCGAAAGGACTTCGAAGTCGCCGTCGCCGTCCAGGTCCGCGGCATGGACCGAGGTGAATCCGTTGGTATCGGATTGCTGAATGATCTGTTGCGGGCCGAACATCGTGGCTCCGGCCTCCCAATGCCTGGTGGCGAGGATCAGCATCAAGCCGATGATAACTCGGAACAAGGAGGGATCCTTCAGACACTGAACGATGGCGGAAAGCTCAATTGTACACACCAATCAATTCCTCTTTTTATATTCTACTACTCCACATTTAGTACAGCCAAAAACGCATCCTGCGGCAACTCAACATTCCCAACCAGTTTCATCCGTCGTTTCCCTTCTCGTTGGCGTTCGATGAGCTTCCGTTTGCGTGTGATATCTCCGCCGTAGCATTTCGCCGTGACATTCTTCCTGAGCGCCTTCACCGTCTCGCGCGAAATGATCTTGTTTCCGATCGCCGCTTGAATCGCGACATCGAAGAGCTGGCGGGGGACAACTTTTCGGAGACGCTCCACGAGCGCCTTGCCACGAGTTTGCGCTTTGTCCCGATGGACAATCAGAGAAAGCGCGTCCACTGGGTCCCCATTCAGGAGAATGTCCAGTTTGACGAGGTTACCAGACCGGAATCCGATCACCTCGTAATCATAGGAAGCGTACCCGCGTGACGCTGATTTAAGTCTGTCGTGAAAATCGAGGACAACTTCTGACAGCGGCAGGTCGTAACGAATGATGACCCGTCCGCCAGGAAGATATTCCATCCCTCGAGCTTCGCCGCGACGGTCGGAACAGATTTTCAACACGGCCCCGACTGAATCCTGGTCGCTGAGGATAGTGGCGTGGATGTACGGTTCCCGAAAATCCGAGACCTCAGTCGGACTTGGGAGGTCAGAAGGGTTGTCAATTTGAACTGTCTTTCCATTCGTCAGATCGAGTTCATAAACCACGTTGGGAGCGGTAATAACCAGTTCAAGCCCATACTCGCGTTCCAACCGTTCCTGCACAATTTCCATGTGCAGAGTCCCCAGGAAGCCGCAACGGAATCCGAACCCTAACGCTCCGCTTGTTTCCGGCTCGTAAAGAAACGCCGAGTCGTTCAGGTGAAGTTTCTGAAGCGCGTCACGCAGCTCCTCGTATTGGCTTGATTCCACAGGGAAAAACCCGCAAAAAACAACTGCCAGCACGGGCTTGTACCCCGGAAGCACCTCCGTCGCCCGATTCTTGGCATGCGTGACCGTGTCTCCCACTTGCAGATCGCTTGTGTCCTTGATGTTTGCAATGAAGTAACCCACCTCGCCAGTTCCCAGGTATCCTCTCCTGACCATCTTGGGAGTAAATACACCGACCTCAAGGACCTCATACTCCTCCTTGGTAACCATCATCCGAATGGGATCACCCTCGGATAAAATGCCATCCACCACCCGGACGTAGGCCACAACCCCGCGATAGGTGTTGTAAATTGAGTCAACGACAAGACCGCGTAGAGGGCTGTCATTGTCCCTCCCACAGGGGGGAGGAATGCGGTGGACGATCGATTCAAGAATTTCCGCGACACCTCTGCCCTCCTTGGCGCTAACAACCAGGATGTCCTCGGGGTCGCATCCAACCAGTTCCTGAACCTGTGCGCGGACGGCTTCCGGATCGGCATTGGGTAAGTCGATCTTATTCAAAATCGGAATAATCGTAAGGTTTTCTTCAATGGCCTTGTAAAGGTTTGCTATCGTCTGCGCCTCGACCCCCTGGGCAGCGTCAACAACCAGCAGAGCCCCCTCGCAGGCAGCCAAAGACCGTGAAACTTCATAGTGGAAATCCACATGCCCCGGAGTGTCGATCAGGTTCAGCGTATAGGTCTTGCCATCCTCGGCCTCGTAGGCGATCCGAGCGGCCTGAGCCTTGATGGTAATGCCCCTCTCGCGTTCCAGGTCCATCGAATCGAGCAACTGCTCGCGCATTTCTCTTTCGGAAACCGTCCGCGTGATCTCGAGAATCCGGTCGGCCAGCGTGGATTTTCCGTGGTCGATATGCGCGATGATAGAGAAGTTGCGTATTAATTCCTGCGACATAATTTTGGTAAGAGGTCCGGATTTTCCCTTCGCTTCGGCTTAGTATCACAGAACATGCCCCGATGGGTAAGGTAAGGTGCCGAGGAGAACCTACCGTTGGGTTTCCCCAAAGGCTCTAATTCAGGATATAATACGAAAGAGTCCAAAACCGGTTAAAGGAGATCGAAGTGACAGCCCACGGAAAAGCAGATAGTGCAGCGGCAGCCAAGCCCCTCTCACCCGAACCACCGCCACATCCAGGTGTGGATGCCAGTCGAGAGGAAAAGCACGCATGGTTGGAAGAACTTGCGCACTATCAGGGTGTAAAGCCGCTATCCTTCGAAGAGCACGCCAAATTGTGGCCGTTTGGTGAAAACGAGGTGGAGAACCCTTTCGAGTTTGTCTTTAACCACCGGGGAAAGGCGAGTCAGCTTAGGAAAGACGAAAACGGATATTGGATTTAGTCCTCTTAGATACTACGGTTGCCAGCATTCTTCATCCCGATAAGGGTAATGACCAACTACGATCAGCTTACTCGGACCTACTTGGTAGTCGAGTTGGTGCCCTCTCTTTCCAAACGGTTGCAGAAATGTGGTATTGGGCCGAAAAGCAAGAATTTTCCGATCGACGAAAGAGCCGGTTGGAAGCATACATCTATGAATATGTCCTCATTGACTTTGATAAAGAAATGATCCGTCTTTGGGCAACAGTAAGGGCAGAAAGTGATCGGTTCGGAAGGAGGCTGAGTGAGGGTGATTCATGGATCGCCGCAACAGCAATCTACGCGGGCTTGCAACTTCTGACCCACGACGGCGATTTTGTAGGCCTGAATATTTCAGGATTAGAAGTGATGAGTCTGCTACGGGGTTAGTTGATTCCGTTCCATTCTATTGATCCTGAATGATCTCGGCCTTGAGCCTCTCACTTTCCTCATTTCGCTCTCTGAAACAGTGCGAGTCAGTTAGAGGATGCGATCGGCTGAGGTGGATTTCCCGTGGTCGATGTGCGCGATGATGGAAAAATTGCGTATCCTTTCCTGGGACATGGTTTCGGATCGGCTTAGTATTACAGAACATTTACCGATGGGTAAGGTAAGGTACCGGGGAGGAACCAGCATGGGTTTCCCCAATGGTTCAATTTCGGGATATAATACGAAAGAGTCGAAAACCGGTGAAAGGAGCTCGAAATGTCAGCCCCCAGAAAAGCAGATAGCGCAGCAGCAGCCAAGCCCCTCCCACAGCAGCCGCCTCCATTCCCAGGCGTGGATGCGAGTCGAGAGGAAAAACACGCATGGTTGGAAGAACTTGCGCGTTATCAGGGTGTTAAGCCGAAATCATTCGAGGACCACGCCGATTTGTGGCCTTTCGGTGAGGAGGAAGCGAAGGATCTGTTCGATTTCGTCATTGAATTCAGGAGAAGAGAACGTGAAAAGATGAAAGGCAGCTGAGACATTGAGCACAGTCTTGCTTGACACATCAGTTGCGAGTTTTCTATTCCCGGCGAAGAGAAACGAAGCTCTCAAGAAAGATTATGAAGAAAAGATTGGCACGCGGTTAAGAGCTATATGTTTTCAAACAGTTGCAGAATTACTCCTCTGGGCTGAAAAGCGGAACTTTGGAGACCGACAACAAGAAGAACTTATCCGATATATCGAAGGATTCATTCTCTTGCCGTTCGATTGGAGATTGAACTCTGAGTGGGCTCGATTGATGGCATTCGCCGATAGGACGGGCCAACCGCTTCGTGCTGGCGATGCCTGGATTGCTGCGAGTGCGATATTGAACGATATCCCTCTAATAACCCATGACCGCGACTTTTCCCGGCTGGCGTATCCCGGGCTTGAAACAATCGCGTGCCTTCCGACTTAATGTACGTCCGCCAAGTCAGCATGAAAAAACACGGCGCAGAATGAGTGCCATTACAGTATCCCCTTAAAAGGGTCAGGTTCATGCCTCTGGCGCTCTTCATCCTCCACGGGCCTCAGCTTTTCCGGAGGTTCCCTCACAAGCCCGGCGCGTGAAAGAAAGGTCACGCCGAAGAGAAAAGCGCCTTCGCTGACAAAGCGCACGACTATGGGCACCCAAGGGTTTCCGGTCTTGAGGAAAAGGTAGCCGTAAACCAACCCCCGACCAAATGTCCACAATGAAATAAGGTTTGTTACTGGTGTCCAGTAGTAAACCGCGAATATCGCGGCAGTCACGAAAAGCCCTTCGCGCTCGCCAAGCTCGTTTGTAAGCTCCGTCTGAATTTGGACCCTAAAAAGGATCTCCTCCAATCCGCCTGCCAAGAGCGCCCCGGCGATGATGAGTGGCCATCCCTGGATGCCGTTCCATGTCGCCAGTCGCGCGAACGTCCACCGGAAGAACTGCATCGGCAACAGTGCTGTGCCAATCAAGAGGAACCCTGCCGCGAGCGCGAATTCCCCAACAAGACCGAGGGCGATCCAACCGATTGCCGAAAGTTCCCTAAACTCTTCGAGAAGCAGGTAATCGTGAAGTTGGTAGTACGGCCTTCGGAGAATCTCCAATTGCCAGATCAATGCGGATAGAAAGATGGCGCCGAAGGCCCAACGAACCCACCCGGTTTTGTAAAGCAGTCCCATGGGGGATGGCTGACTAAACCTCGGATCGTACTTCGATCTTATCTACAAGGCGTCGGATCTCTTCGAGGTCCTCGCTCAGGTTCACTTCCGGCGCTTCGGGTTCAAACAGAGAACCATGTGTCCGGCCACGGAAGGCTTTTCCAATCAGGTTATCCAGCATAAGTCTCTGAGTGTCATCTTCCGAGAGTTTTGGCGCAAAGATGTGTGGCCGCCTTTTCGCATCCCTTTTGACCAAGTCCTTCACAGTCATGATCTGGAGGAGCTTGAGTATGGTTGTGTAGACAACTTTCTTGCCCTTCAGGATCTCCTCGTGAACCTCACGAACCGTCGAAGGTCCTAGATCCCAGAGGGCCTGAAGAATCAAAAGTTCACTGTCGGTAGGTAAAGGCAGTCTTGATTTCCTCATCTTAATCCTCGACCGGCTGGCCGTCCAATTCTCACCCGTTGATTCTGAAAGATTGCCGTTCCTTTGTGAAGACTGGCTGATTCGGGTTCTACCTCGTACGAGTCTCAGGTCGCCGCAGATAGCACTCTACCCTAAATTCCCATACTCTACCGGCCATGGCGAATGCACCCTTCACCGTGGCTATTGTCGGGAGACCGAATGTTGGGAAATCGACTCTGTTCAACCGGATCGTGGGGCAACGGGTTTCGATTGTGGACGACCGTCCGGGGGTTACCCGGGATGTGATCTCGCGCAAGTTCGAGTGGAATGGGGTGACCATTCAGTTTTTGGATACAGGCGGCTATGAAACTGCTGGCCGCAGTGAGCTGGAGATCGGTATCAGGGAACACATCGAAGAAGCGGTTGAATTGACAGACGCGCTGATCCTGGTTGTTGACATTACCACGGGCCCCACGGCGGAAGATGAGGAAGCCGTCAACTTCCTGCGTCGATGCGGCCGTCCGGTAATCCTTGCGGCTAACAAAGCGGATACCATCCGGCGTGAAGAAGAGGGCTTGGTTGATTTTATGGGGTGGGGTTTCGAGGAGATCGTTGCCGTGTCTGCCTTACACGGTCACGGGACGGGCGATTTGTTGGATGAAGTCGTCAAAACGCTTCCGGAGCGAGCAGGGGAGGTCGATGTCCCCGAACAGGAAGACCTGATTCGTGTCGCCATCGTCGGACGCCCCAACGTCGGCAAATCGACACTCCTGAACAATCTTGTGGGCGAGAAGAAGGCGTTGGTGACCAGCATCCCCGGAACAACACGCGATCCTGTCGACACGCTGGTTGAGAAGGATGGTCAGGCTTACCTGTTGGTCGATACCGCCGGCATCCGTCGCCGAGGGAAAATTAAGGAAATCGAAAAGTACGCGGTCGTGCGCGGGCGTGTTGCAATCGAACGCGCCGATGTGGCGCTGCTGCTGGTGGATGCCGAGGAGGGCATTACAGAAACTGATGCGCATGTTTTCGGAGAGGCGTGGGATGCCGGCTGCGCCTGTGTCGTTCTGGTCAACAAGTGGGACTTGGTCGAAAAGGAAACTGGAACCTCCGGCGAGTTCGCCAAGAAAATCCATGAGACATTCAAGTTCCTGCGACCGTGTCCGATCCAGTTCATCAGCGCGCTCACTGGACAACGGACCGGGCGAATCTGGGATGACCTGCGCCGAGTATACAATGCGCATGACCTGCGGGTGGGAACCTCGGAGTTGAATAACAAGCTCGAAGGCTGGCTCGCACACTGCCCGCCGCATGGCATCCGGGGAAGGCACCCGAAGATCATGTACATGTCCCAGGTGGAATCGGCGCCTCCGACCTTCGTTGTCTTCGCCAAAAATCCCGATGCCCTTCATCTTACTTACCAGCGTCACCTCATCAACGAACTGCGCAAGGAGTATGGTTTCGAAGGCACACCCATACGTCTCTGGGTCCGCCCGGCTAGCCGGAAGGCGGCAAAGAATTTTGAAGTGGCAGCCACCTTACCAAAATGATCCGACTGGACCGGAACGCTTCGACCCCGCTTTACCGCCAACTGGCCGATCAGTTGCGAGAGAAAATCGAGCGTGGCGAACTGCTTGAAGGGCAGCCATTGCCGGCGATCCAGTCCCTCATGGAAAACTCTGGGGTTGGGGCAGCGGTAGAGCGAAAGGCGCTGAAAAGCCTGGAAGAGGAGGGGTGGGTTGTCCGTCGCGCCGGAAGTGAAGCGATGGTCTCACGGCCAAAACCCATTCTGGGCGTCCAGATGGGTTGGGACCCTGCCGCGCTTGTCCTCGATGCTGAAGGCCCCCACGAGGTTCGTGTTCTTTCCAAGTCGCTGACCACTCTCCCCGAAGAACTGCTCGGACTGTTCGATATCCACGGGAAATCCAGCCGGAAGGCCTTTCGGATTGCCAAATTGCACCTGGTCGATGGGCAGCCCAAGGCGCTGGAGATGATCATGGCTCCCTCGAACGGGTTGCGCGGCCTGCTGATGAATGACCACCGTCACCAGAACATCTACCGCATGGTCGAAGAGGATTACAATCTGAGTCTCGTGCGCATCCATCAGATGATGCATGTTCGCATGCTGACTAAGGACGAGGCCAAAGTGCTTGATTCAACCGAGGATTTCCCCGCAATGTGTGTGGAGAGAACTCTCTATACGCCCGAAGGAGCGGTAGCACTGGTGGATTGGACGATCCCCGGTGGCCGCTGTGGTTTGGTCGAAGAAATGTCCGCCCTCACCAAGAAACGGTAGGGTCTGCTGTGCGGACCACGTAAATCCTTATGGAGTCTGGAAGCCATGCTTCCGATTTTCTCGCCGCTCCGATCGGGAAGGCGAAGGTCCCCCTGAGCGGAGTGAGACGGAACGCCAGAGACGGCGTTCCCTACAGCTCTTCATTCTCCCACGAGCTGTAGGGAATGGCCTCTGTGCCATTCCGTGTGCGGCTCGGCGGGAGCCTCGCCCTCCCGACTTCCTGCTCCCCCAGGAGTGCAACTCCTGAACCAGATTGAAATGGCGCGCCCGACCCCGTCTCGCTTGCGCTTCGGGCGGGTGGGCCGCCTTAAATCCAGGATTCCTTCCCAGGTTTTTCCTCAATCACCAGCGGTCTGAGAAACTCGATTGCCTTTTCGAGGCCTTCCTTGGGGGACATTAAACTGTCTTCATGTTCGATGGAGAGAACTCCATCATACCCGCACATCCGGAGCGTCGAAACAAACCCCTTCCACCAAAGGGCGTCGTGACCGTAGCCGCATGTTCGGAACAGCCAGGAGCGCTCGGATACTCGGTCGTATCTCTTCGTATCCAGATAACCATTGACATCGCCCCGCAACGGTTCGAGACGGGTATCTTTGGCGTGGCAGTAATAGATCGCGCCTTTGAGTTCTCGCACTGCCGCGATGGGTTCGATTCCTTGCCAGAAGAAATGGCTCGGATCGAAATTCGCGCCGACAGCCTTCCCGCATTCTTTACGCAGGCGCAACAGGGTTTCCGGGTTATACACAACAACACCTGGGTGCGCTTCGAAGGCAAGGCGGACACCGTGGTCTTCGGCAAACTTCGCTTCACGGCTCCAGTAGGGGATCACCACCTCGTTCCATTGGTAGTCCAGGATGTCGAGATATTCAGGCGGCCAGGGGCAAGTCACCCAGTTGGGGACAGTGTCTTTCTTGCTTCCTCCTGGGCATCCAGAGAAAAGCACAACCGTTTTAAGCCCGATCTTCTCCGCCAGTTGGATGGTCTTTCGCTGAACGCGGTGGTTTTCCCGCGCGAAGGCCTTATCGGGATGGATCGGATTCCCGTGGCAGGACAGACCGGAGATGCGAATTTTACGTCGTTTGAATTCATCCCGCCACGCTTCCAGGGCCTTCTTGCTCTTGAGCAGCTCGTCGGTTGGGCAGTGGACATTCCCCGCATAGTTTCCCGCTCCGATTTCAACCCAACGGATTCCAACCGATTTCAAATAGTCCAGCGTATCGGGAAGCGGGACCCCGTTGCCTGCCAGGATCGCTGAAAAAACTCCGAGTTCCATAGATGGCATCCTCCGTGTACAAACAACATGAGATTTATAAGCAGATCAACAGTAATAAGATTAGAGCATGGGACCCTCGGTGCTGCAACTCCGCGCCCGCTCGATCTTTCTGAGCAGGCGTGTGTGACGGCGGTTGAGTTCTCGTCGAAAGCGTTCAGTGAATTTTGGAACAGGCACCGTTGAATGATAATCAGTCGGGTGTTCCTCCAACAAATCCACTCGTTGCGAGGGCAATTCCTCCCGCCATTCAGTCACGCCGTCATCGTAATCATAAACGGGACCGTCTGCATCCGCGATCTCCACTTCTCTCTCGTCCACGACGATCGGTTCCGCGCCGTAGTGATAAAAAATTTCTATTATAAGTTCCCTGGCTTGTTCAAGGTCCTTGTGGACGTGTTCCAGCCTCTTGGCAAGTTCGATGCGGACGAGTGGGTCAAAGGTTCCCAACCGGTGCAGCGTCCACCAGATCTCTTCGGCGCGTTCGTATTCCCCTTGCCTTTTGAGTAGAGTCGCGACATGTCGGCTGCAAAGGTGGATAGGCGGGGATTCGGGATTATCCCGAAGGGCCGGCGAGAGGGCTTCAATCGCCGGCTGTTCACGGCCAG
>Ga0310121_10005590_pt1 | contig 10780 bp, 7 predicted proteins | sample CB27_Tmax_986_MG_FD_203504 | JGI IMG/M metagenome (GOLD analysis project Ga0310121, IMG submission 203504) | Marine microbial communities from Western Arctic Ocean, Canada - CB27_Tmax_986 | ecosystem: Environmental > Aquatic > Marine > Oceanic | place: Canada: Western Arctic Ocean | collected...
GCAAACCGTGAGGCCTGGTGCGGATCAATGACCATCACGCTTAGATCGGCGTCGTCGACCATATAGTCCAGTCGCTGCTTCGGATACGACGGATCCAACGGGACGTATGCGCCGCCCGCCTTGAGGATGCCCAGCATCGCCACCACCAACTGCAATGAGGGTTCCATGCAAATGCCCACCCGCATCTCGGGGGCCACGCCCCCCTTGCGCAAATGATGGGCCAGTTGATTGGCGCGGTCGTTGAGTTGGCCGTAGGTTAGCTGCGCGTCGTCGCAGACGGCGGCGACATCATCTGGATTCCGCCCGGCCCAGGTCTCAAATAGTTCGTGAAGGCAATGCCGCTTAGGGTGTTCTTGTTTCCCGATCAGGGGCGGGCCAAGCGCCTGTTCCGTTTCAGATGCCGTCAGAATCGGCAAGTTTGCCACGCACGCGTGCGGGTCCGCGGCCATGCCGGTCAGCATCGACTCGACATGGCCTAGCATCCGCCCGATAAAGGCATCGTCGAACCGGTGACGGTCGTATTGGATCGAGAAAAACAGATCGGGCTGGAGGTAGGCACGCGCGGTCAGGGGATAATGCGTCTGTCCATGATATTCGAAATACCGGTTGGACCATTTACCTTCCAGCCGGCGCATCAGGGTGTTGAGGTCGCAATGATCAAAAACGACAACGCTGTCAAACAGAGCCTGCTGCTGCGGCATGTCGCTGCAGCCTTGGACGGCAATCAGCGGTGTGCCCTCGTGTTCGCGCATCGTGACCCATTGTGCCCTCAGTTGCTTAAGCCATGGGATGAGCAAGCTCTCAGGACTTACGCTGACCCTTACGGGAAGGGTGTTGACAAACAGGCCGACCATCGAATCGCCATCTTCCGCCCATCGGCGGCATGCGCGAACCGCACCGAACACCACATCCGTTTTGCCACTGTACCGGATTAACAGCAGCGCCCATGCCGCCTGCACGAAAGTATTGATCGCCAGGTCGTGAGTTTCAGCGATCCGGTGCAGCGCGCCTGTCGTCTGGGGCGTCAGTAATATTTTCCGTGAGGCGAAGTCCTCTCTATCTTGCGATGATGCCACGTTGCTGCGCATACCAACCAGTGCAGTGGCCTGGTCAAAACCGGCAAGATGATCGCGCCAGAAGTGTTGCGATCTCGTGCGGTCCTGCCCGTTCGACCAGTCAACGTAATCACGGAACTGGAGGGCCGGCGGCAGCGACAAGTCCCGGTCTTGCGTGAAGGATTCGTAGAAGGCAAACAATTCATTGAGCAATATCGGAAACGATCGGCCATCCAGGATTGCATGGTGAAATGTCCACACGAATCGAAAGGTACCATCCCGGCAGACAAACACCGCAACGCGCATCATCGGCGCCTCGGTAAGCTTAAGGCCCCGTGTCCGGTCCGTTTGCAGGTATTTACCCAGTTGATCTTGGCATTGCTCTTCAGATTTTCTCTGCCAGTCAAACACTTCGATCGGCACGGTGACATCCTGGTGAACCTGCTGGATTGGTTCGGCGGTTGTCGTCCAGCAGAAGCTCGTACGCAACACCGCGTGACGGTCGGCAAGTCGCTGCCAGGCGCGCTTGAATACCGGCAGATTCAACGGCTCACGCGCCACGCCCGCAATCTGTAACAGATAGGCCGCGGATTTCGGCGTGTAGATGCTGTGGTACAGCATGCCCGATTGCATGGGCGACAACGGATAAGTCTGCTCGATGTTATCAATACCCATGGGGCCACCCATCTTTAGTGGATGATGCCACGCCGCACGGGATAACACCATGCCGTGTAAGATTTGTGTTCCCCTCTTGCAAGCGCACGATGCTCCAAACAAATTTTATCATATCACCCATTCAGCCAAAACAGTTGTTGGCACGGGACTGCACATTCACGCCAGTCGTTATATCCGGAGGCGGCACACGCAGACCTTACAGCTTAGCGGATGCGCCGAGAAAATTAAGGACGCTATATGGCCGGTGACATCGTTGAATTTTAACGTTTGTCAAGAAGATGTATCTCAAATGTTACCCGGTAAACGAGAAAGGAGGCAATTACCCGAAGGGATTGTCCGCGATGGCCAATCGATTCGCCCGCCCCTTGTTCTCAACTGTCGAGCGTTCATCAAATCGAGCTTTGCAGGTTCTCGGCGATCGAGTGAATCGTACTCACCGGCGCGACGACAACTGGGGGGGGCTTGAACCTCTCGAACCCCGCTTGCTGATGCAAGGCGATATCAATTTGGCGGTCGGCGCCACATGGAATTCGTGCTTACCCGAATGGGCCGCAACCTTGTTGCGCGGCGAGATCGACCTCGCGATCGGCGCTACCGTAGCGCCCGTGATTGGGCCGGTGGTCAATAATATTTCCGTCAAAGACGGTGGCATGCACAATGATGAACGTGACGATCAGCATCCCCCGATACATCCCGATGACCCGGGCAAACAACACGATCATGAAGCCCTTCTCAATCTGGTCGATCACGAAGATGCAACCCACACTGCGGTTCAGGATGGCGTCTGGTCCGATCCGCTTACCTGGGAAAACGGGCTGATCCCCAACCTGATCGCTGACGTGTTGATACCGGACAACGTTGAGATCGTCTTTGATGCAATTCTTACTGACCCGTTACACACGGTACGGGTAGACGGCGTGCTGCAGTTCGACATCCATGTCGATACCCAGATGCTTGTGGACACATTCGTTGTATCGTCGCAGGGATTGCTGGTCGTCGGCACGGATCAGAATCCGATCGATGATGACGTGACGGCCCGATTCGTAATCGCCGACCTTGGCAAGATCGACACCGACTGGGACCCGCTGCAACTGAGCCGGGGGTTGATCTCATATGGGTCGGTGATGATGCATGGCGCCTATAAGACTCCCTACCTCGCGTTGAATGAGGCGCTCAGAGGAGATACCGAACTGGTGCTCGCCGAAGTCCCCGAAAACTGGCGAGTCGGCGACCAAATTGTACTAACGGGGACACACCGATGGAATAATCAGGACGAGGAACTGGATATCCTGGCGATCGACGGCAACCGAATCACCGTCGATCGGCTCAAGTACAACCATCGTTCGCCGTATGACCAGTCGATTTACGTTGCCAACGTATCGCGCAACGTGGTGGTGATCTCGGAAAACGTCGGGACCATCAATCGTCGCGGACACGTAATGTTCATGCACGCACCGACGGTGAGCGTACACAACGCCGGCTTCTACGGTCTGGGTCGATCTGATAAGCGCAATGTTGTAGATGATCCGATGTTCAACGAGGACGGCAATCTGCTTGAGGGTACCGGCCTGAACCCGCGCGGCCGGTACGCCGCCCACTTCCATCGCCACGGCGACAGGTTGGTCGCCGACCCGGCGGTGATCACCGCCAGCGTGGTCGTGGACAGCCCCGGATGGGGGTTTGTCAACCACGACAGCCACGTGATCATGGAAGATAACATCTCGTTCGACGTGGTGGGAGCCGGGTTCGTTACGGAAAACGGTACGGAGGTTGGCGCGTTTCGCCGCAACCTAGCGATCCGATCCAAGGGCTCGGGAGACCGGTTGGAGTCACGCGACATATCGCATGACTTCGGGCACGGCGGGCATGGGTTCTGGTTCCAGGGTGCCGGTGTCGAGGTGGAGGGTAACATCGCCTCCGGTCACGCCGGCGCCGCGTTCATATACTTCACCCGCAGCGAGGTGGCGGACTTCAAGGCCGAAAACCTGGCCGATCCGACGTGGGCTGATGGCCGGGAACAGGTGCCGGTCGGTAACGTGCCGATCCGCCTGTTCAAGGGTAACGTTGCGTTCGCATCGCGTACGGGTTTTGAATCATGGTTCCACCTGCTTAACGCGAAGCACGACGGCCGCAGCGTCGTCGAGGATTTTATTGTCTGGAATACACGCGCCAAGGGCATGATCATTCCCTATACCGCCAATATGACACTGAAGAACGTCAAGCTGTTCGGGCGTACCACCAACCTGTCGCAGACCGGTATTGGCGTCAACAAGGCAACAAGGAATATCCGTTTTGAAAACATTCACGCCGAGGGCTGGAAGATCGGTGTCCAGATGCCCAGGAAGGGTCAAAATATTCTTGATGGCGGTTACTTCAACAACGTCAGGAGCATCAAGATATTAAAGGCCCATGATTTACGGCGAACGATCGACATCATCGGCGACGTCGAATTCGGGCAGTTGACCGACGCGGCACTTCAAGGTCGGCGACAGCTTGACTACCTGATGCGGGCGGACTTCAAGGTAAAGGGTCGCGACATCACTAAACTGTTCTCGCCCGACGTGACCCGGATGGGCACGATCCGTTTCGACGGCAAGCAGCTTTTCTTCCACGAGCAGGCCGCGGATTACGTTTCTTTCAGGGCGGACGAGGCGCCTGATTACATACCGCCGGAGTTGATAGGCAAGACGAACCAGCAGTTGTGGGATCAGTACGGCGTGGCGATTGGCGGATCCTTGGCGCCGGTCGATGCGGTAAAGGATCCGCACGTTGACGGATTGATCGGCACGCCGGCCTCGTATCTGCCGAACTTGCAGCAAAAGAGCCGCAAATACACCAATCAACTTGCTGGTTACACGTTGAAATACCTTGACGCCAGTGGCCAGAGAGTGGTTGACCCACAGCCGGTGAATCTGCGCGAAGGATGGAATCTGATCACCCGTGAGATCGGCGGTCACAAACGCACGTTCTTCGTGTTCGGTGATACCAAGGCCGCGACGTTCCTGTACGACACAACAAGCCACCTCGTAATCAATCCCGAGGCACTGTCGAATGGATTTCGCGTTGAGGGCCAGATTTTCGATGAAAGCTTCGGGTTAAAGAGGTTCAAGAGGAAATTGTCCGGCAAGAAGATCAAAGCCCTGCCCGTCGAGGTGCGTGCCGACGGTACAAAATATATCGTGCTGGAATTTAAGGTTCGCGATCGGGCGCGCAACAAGACCACCGTGCGACTGGAGTTGACGCTGGACCCCAACGCGCCGCTCAACCCACTGGGCCCACAGAAGAAGCTATCGCCACGGGTGCTATCTATCACGCTCACAAAATTACACGATCATTATGTCATGACGGCGCAACTCGTGTGAGGTGCAATGACGTGGCCTTCAACGATTTGGCAGATGCATAATTTATTCAAACAAGCCGTGCCGGCGATCAGAAATGCAGGTTCGACTCACGTGTCCGCTTCAAGAATTTGGAGATTAGTGTCGTCAATGCCTTGCGGGTGCTGTCGGCGATCTTATTGTTGGGTGTGAGGCCGGCCTCCACGCCGGTATAGGTCGGAATGACAAAGGTTCGATCAAGCCGTTCGATCCTGACCGGCTGCTCGAGCATGAGCAGGCCAAGATAGGTCGTTGCGTCGGTCACCTGTTCATGTTTCCGTAAGACAAACATCAGCCGAATCGTTATCATATCTTCGGCGGCGTCGCCTTCGACGACCGTGATGTCGGCGGCCTTGAGGTGACCTTTCCAATCATCGTAGATATCCTCGGGTTTGATGCCGGCCTTTGCCATCGCCGGGTCTAACATGAGCACCTTCAGTTGCACCTTGTCAATCTGCGCCAGTGTCAGGAACTCGTCCGAGATTGCCGGAAACTTTTGCACGATTGGCGCAGCCCAGACCAACGCCGCCACCACCAGGACGGTCACGACCGCCAGCACCGTATGACTCCACCGAGCAGATCGATTTGTCATGTTTTGATCCCTTTACCAACTTTGCTGCAGTGCAGGCCAACACAAACATCATAGCTGCTGGCGCGGCTCATTTCTGAATCAAGCCGGATCGCTATCCATATTTAGCCTTGAGCGAGCGGCCAAGCCTGGCGCTGCGATAGGCAAGATCGAGTATGTGAACCGGCCGGCGGGCCCACTGCGGCGTGATGATCAGGGGCACGCCCCTGGTCAGGTGATCGACCAGGTTCTTGTAAGACATTTCCCACCGTCTCGGGGGTAGGCGGTGATTTGTCGCCACCATGGCGTTCCCCTTTTTGCAGATGGTGGTCGCCGGGCCCAGCAGGTGCGTACCTTGTGTGCCGCGGATGATGAACCCCTCGCGTTGCGGGGCCGTGTCGATGCTCGACACGCACATCGACAGCCACTGGCCGCTCTTGAAGCGGACGACGACGCGTCCCTCATCCTCGATCAGGTCGTTGCGCCATCCGCTCGGCGGGGCCCAGGTCCCGCGGGTGGCAAAGCCGCTGACCTCGACGATTTTGGAGTCGATCAGTTGCAGCGCCCATTCGAGTACGTGGACGCCCCAGTCGTATAACGCGCCGCCCGATGCTGATTTGCTCGACCGCCACCAGTCGCGTGGCTTTGCGTGGGACGCGATGTGTGCCTCGATGCCGATGATTTGGCCGATGGCGCCCTTTTCGATGACTTGCCGGGCGATGAGGATGCTCGAATCCCAGTGGCGGTTGTGGTGCGTGGTGATTACGAGTCGGCGTTTGCGCGCCTCGTCGATCATGCGGTCGCACTCGGTGGTCGTAACGGCGAACGGCTTTTCTGTGATCACGTGACGCCCAGCGCGCAAACACTGCACCGCCAGTGGTGCGTGGGTGTTGTGCGGGGTCCCGACGGTCAGCAGATGCACGTCTGATTTTTTGAGCATCTCGGTGACCGAACTGTACCGCTCGATTTCGGGAAATTCACGGGCGGCGATTTCGAGCCGATTCGGATCGGTGTCCACCACGCAGACCGGCGTCATGCCGGTGGTTCGGATCCAGGTGATGTGGGCGTGGCCGACGTCGTAGGCGCCGCCGTAGCCAATGACACCCGCTCGGATGTTGCTGGCCTTACGAAATCGGGGCATGAGGCTGGTCTTCCAGTTGGCCGTCTCGGGCTGCGGGGTTCACTCGGCCATGGGCTCGACCTGCGTTGCGACGGCGCGAAGATAAGGCTCGAGATACTTCTGCACAAATACGTCGAGCACCGCGACCGTCGTGTCGTGGTCCATGCCCCAAAGGCAGGCCCGCAGATCCACGAAATCAGGGTCGAGTTGAATCACCATCTGCTCGTCGCGCACGAATGCATTGTTGAGTTTGTGATGATAGTAGGCTGACAGGGCATTGACGCCCGGTCCGCCGAGGCTGATCGTCGGGCGGCACTGAAGTTGTTTGTGGTTGACGTACCATACATCGCAGCAGACAACCGGCACGAACGGGTTGTTCAGTTCCGCGGTATGACCGTCGAGCCACTGCTGGATTCCGTCGCAAAGTTGATTGGCAAGCGGCCGATCGCCGATCTCGGCACGAAGGTGCGCGCCGACCACAATCAACAGAAGGTTGGCGGTGTTGATCTCGGAAACGGTAATGGGGTCGGTTACGTCCATGCTCACACGTTTGAGCCGTATATCACGGCGATCAATCCCTTTTGCGCGTGCAGGCGATTGTGTGCCTGTTGAAATACCCTGCTGCGGGGCCCATCCATTACGTCGTCGGTGATCTCAACACCGCGATAAGCGGGCAGGCAGTGCAAGACGATGGCGTGGTCCGGCGCTTGTGCCACCAGGTCGGCGTTAATCTGATAATCGGCGAACGCCGCTTGGCGCCGAGCTTTCTGCTGCTCCTGGCCCATCGAAACCCAGGTATCGGTGTAGATCACGTCGGCGTCGCGCACTGCTGATTTGGCATCGTCGGTCACCTTGAACTGGGCATCAGGCAAGGTTGACCGGATCCAATCGACAAACTCGCCTTCCAATTCGTACCCAGGCGGGCTGGCCAGCACGAATCGGATGCCGAGCTTGCCGCAGGCCGTCGCGAGGCTCCGCGCCACGTTGTTGCCGTCGCCGATGAAGGCGATCGTCCGTCCGGTCAGGTCGGGACCGAACTCGTCTATCAGGGTCATCACGTCCGCCAGGGCCTGGACCGGGTGCGAATTGTCGGAAAGCGCGTTGATCACCGGTACGCTGCCGTGTTTGGCCATCTCGATCAGTTTCGCGTGCTCGAATACACGTGCGATAATGCCATGTACTATGCCGCCGAGTACACGCGCCACGTCGCCGGGCGATTCGCGACGCCCGATGCCCACCTCCTGGTCGGACAACATGATGGCGTGGCCGCCCAACTCGACGATCGCCTGCTCGAAGCTGACCCGTGTGCGCAGCGATGGTTTCTCGAAGATCATCGCCAGTGAACGGCCGGCGAGGATCGGTTCGGTGCGCTCGCCCCGCTTGCGCTTGTCGCGCAGCTTCGCCGCGGAGGCAAAGATCGCCCGCAACTGCTCGGTCGTCGTTTCCGCGATGGAAATGAAATGCTTCATGCCGGTTGTTGCTCTTGGTTCTGCGCTGATGGCCGTTTCCGTTGTCATCGAGTGATTCGTTACATTGTCGTTGGTCAATACCGTCGCGTCTATGGCGAATTTCGATAATCAACCGGGGGCACTGCCCTTCTGGTCGCGGCTAAGCCGGCTCATTCTACAATACGATTTCCGTGCCGATGCCCTTGTCGGTGTACACTTCGAGCATCAGCGAGTGCTTGATGCGCCCGTCGACGATGTGCGCCTTGGCCACACCGGCCTCGAGGGCGATGAAACTGGCCTCGACCTTGGGCAGCATGCCGCCCTGGATGGTGCCGTCGCCGACAAGTTTTTCGATCTGCCGTTTGGTAAGGTGATGAGCGAGGTTGTCGGCATCATCACCCGTGCGAATGCCGTGCGTGTCGGATACCAGCACGAGCTTCTCGGCCTTGACGGCGACGGCTACATGACCGGCGACGCTGTCGGCGTTGACGTTGAGCTTGCCGCCCGCCGAGTCCCGCGAGATCGGTGCGATCACGGGAATCTGCCCGGCCTTGAGCAAGGCGTGCAGCAAGGACGCGTTGATCCACTCAACCTCGCCAACATGTCCGATGTCGATCCTTCGACTTGCATCTTGCTCATCTTCGAGGAACAACTGCCGGGCGAACACGACGCAACTGGCGAGGCTGTGAAGGCCCATGCCGTGGTGGCCGTGCGTATTGATTTGATCAACGATCGATTTGTTGATCTGGCTGACCAGCACGTGCTCGGCGATGGCGAGTGTGCGTTCATCGGTGTACCGCCGGCCGCGCACGAACTGGGCCTCCAATCCGTTTTTTTGCATCGCTTCGGTGATTGCTTTGCCGCCGCCGTGGACGATGATCGGGTGCATGCCCACCGCGTCCATAAAGCAGACGTCCTGAATCATGCCGGCCAGCGTCTCGTCATCATCCATGATCGACCCACCGACCTTGACCACGACGATCTTGCCCTGGAACCGACGGATGTATTGATGGGCCTCGATCAAAGCCGCGGCCTTGGCGATCGCAGCTTCCATGACAAATAGGCTCACAAAGCCCGCTGCGGGCGAAACGAGCATGGTAGCGCTGCTGTGCGCGCGTGTAAACCCGCTTGCTGCTGGGCAACAACAGGCGTCATCGCCGAGCCGATCAACCATTTGCCAATCTCGTGCTTAACTTACTAAAATATAGTAGTTTATGTGTTTATGGGTCCGCCAGATGCTGCCCGCCCCGCTTTTGTCAGGCCTCGGTGAGGCGGCTACTTGGGGTACCGGTCGCGATAGGGGAGTTGCTACGTAATCGCAGGCGGTGCTACCATCGCTGCTCGTCGATGGCGGGCTCGGCGATTGGCGTTGCTGCGCATCGTCGCAGCCGATTTTGCCCGCGCATTCATATTTAAGGGTTTTCCATGCCCCAGGCGCAAGACTCCACGATCCGCATTCGCCCCTACCCCGACATCATGGCTGAGCAACCGCTCGAAAGAATCAGGTTGTACCACCGCCTGCGCGAGGACGGCTACGTCAAGAAAGCAGAGCAGTACAAGACCCCCAAGCCCGACGGGGATTATCGCCAGCGCACTTTGGTCATCACCTGGGATCGCGCCCCGGGCGCGCGGTGGGCGCTCAACATCCCCGAGCATTTCGGGTCGCACGCTACCAAAACGCATTTTGGTATCAAGGCGTGGTCCTGGCAGGTCCACAGCGATCAGCATTGCACGCTGATCAACCAGACGAATGAATCCAAAGGTGAGCTTCGCTGCGATTACCGAGTCGGGGACGGCTGCCTCAACATCGAGATGAACTGCACCCTTGATTTAGAAAACGTGCTTGACGACATGATGTGTCAGGCCTGCTTCAATCACCTGTGGGCCGACGGCTTCGGCCGCAACGCCTACGTGCTGATCAACGGCGAGTTCAAGCCGTTGTGCGACGAAGACCCCGGCGACGAAATAAAATGGCGGCGGTTCATCGCGATCAAGGGTCGCGAGGACTACGGCAAGTACGTCTGGCCGGTCTATCATGGCGCCGAGGGCAGGTTCATCGCCACGATGCGCCACGGCGACGATCCGCTGACAATTGGGTTCGCCTCGCCCGACGCGCTGGCCGTTGCCTGGTCGTTTTGGCCCTGCACCGACATGGACTTCGCGCTGGGCGCAATCGGGGCGGGCAAGGCCGGCAAAGCAACCGCCACCCTGCATTTCCTGCCCGGCACACTCGAGGAAAACCTCGACCGCGTCAAAATCTCCGCGGAAAGATGATGGCTGTGGTCTTTCATGCCCCTGCTCGGCTGGTGCCGCGTTGGGACAGGGGTTCGATGACAAGCACGACGCGCAAACAATCCTTGTGCGGGTGCGCTTCGATGGTACAATAACGTGCGAGTGGAAAACGTCAGGAGAGATGTTCACATGCCGGTAAAAATCGCCTGGTTAGCCTTCTGGGTGACGCTGACCTTCTGGATGGGCCATTTCTGGGGTTGCGTGGCGCCCGGCGAGGAGCAAAACTACCGGATTCTCGACGATGA
>Ga0310121_10005591_pt1 | contig 10774 bp, 13 predicted proteins | sample CB27_Tmax_986_MG_FD_203504 | JGI IMG/M metagenome (GOLD analysis project Ga0310121, IMG submission 203504) | Marine microbial communities from Western Arctic Ocean, Canada - CB27_Tmax_986 | ecosystem: Environmental > Aquatic > Marine > Oceanic | place: Canada: Western Arctic Ocean | collected...
CACTACGCGGATATCGGCGATGTTGTCGCGACCCTCGAGTTCGGCAAGGACCACGTCTTCGCGCCCCACCAAAAGGAGCTCGACCCCGAGCTTCTGGGCGGCCATGACCGACCCGTCGACAACCTCTTTGGGACCGTGGTCACCGCCCATCGCGTCCACGGCAATTCTCGGTTTCATTGCGGCGCTCGCTCCGCCACCACAATCAGTCGCTCGCTCGCGTTCGTCAATGGTCCGAGCGCATAGTCGCCATAGACGCTGAGCGAGCGCAGGCCCGCAGCCTCGAACAGCAGATCGAGCTCGAATCGTGTGACGTACCTGAGCCGGTGCCGGCTGCAGACGCTGGCGCGCACGCCGTCCGCACCGGTCGTCTCGTAGACAACGCGCAGAGCCCGCGTCTGCTCCGCAAGGTCGTCCTCGCGGCGGTGCCAGACGACGAGCGGCTCGCCCTCGAACTCGCCGGAGAAGGCGAGGATCGGCTGACCGGCTTCGGCGGGGTCGAGCCAGTTCGCGGGGCCGGGGACATCGATCGCGACCCGCCCTCCCGGGGCCAGCGCAGCGCAGACGGCCCGAAGCGTTGCACGTTGCTCGGCTGCGTCGGCGCAGTAGAGGAAGACGTCGTTGGAGAGGATGACCGCCGCGAATGCCGCCGCCGGCAGCTCCGCCCCAGGGAGGCGAGCCTCCATGAAGGTCGCCTCGAGGCCCTCATCGGCGGCGCGTTCGCGCGCGATGCGAAGCATCGAAGGCGAGGGGTCTATGCCGGTGATGGCGTAGCCCGCACGGGCGAGAGCGAAGGCGATGCGGCCGGTGCCGGCACCGATCTCGAGAATCGGCCCACCCAGATCCGCCGCGAAGGGCAGCCAGAACTCCAGGTCCTCGCCGCCCGCGCCGTGGACCGCGTCGTAGAACTGGGCGTCGACGGCGTAGAGGGCCTCCATCGCCGCGAGCCTAGGTAGGAGTGGGGGGGCGGTCAATAATTCGCGCCTGCTACCTTTCGCTGCGAGCTTGTGGGCTCGGCGGAGCGGGCGGAGAATCGCCGCCAATCACTGCCAAAGATGGAGGCCCGCTGATGACTGCCAGCGCCACCGACCTCGAAGAAGCGATCCGCGAGGCGGCCGACGAGCGCGCCATTCGGCACGTGCTCACCTGCTACCCACGGGCGATCGATCGGTTCGACATGGAGCTACTGCGCACCGTCTATCACCCCGATGCCTACGACGACCACGGTAGCTACAAGGGCGATGTCGAGGGCTTCGTCGCTTTCCTCAACGAGGTCCTGCCCCGGTTCCAGTCGACGCAGCACTTCCTCGGGAACACGCATATCGAGCTCGATGGGGACGTGGCCCATACCGAGACCTACTGCCAGGCGTTGCACCGACTTGCGGGAACCGCTGAGGCGCCGCCCGCCGACAGCGTGACCGGGCTCCGCTACGTCGATCGCTTCGAGCGCCGCGATGGCGAGTGGCGCATCGCCCGCCGCCAGATCGTGATCGACTGGTCCCGGACCGACCCGATCGTCGGAGGGCCCAGCGAGCGTTCACCCGATACGGAGTACGGGCGTCGCGATCGCAGCGATCCCGTGTATCACTTCGGCCGCGGAGACTAGCTGTAGCAACCAGAGCGGTTGTTTACAGGCGGTCAACGCGCCGGAGGCCCCTCGTTTCGGGAGCGAACCGCTCCCGGGATTGCGCGCGCGCACTGCAGGCAGAGCCAGCCGTCGTCGCTGCGAGGGTCGAGATAGGCGTCGCCGCCGCAGTGGCCGCAGCTGCGGGGGCGCAGGCGCAGCCTCGGGACACTCGGGGCCGGGTCGTTCTTCGCCATCGGTCGCCGCCTCCAGGAAGCGATCGTGGCGGTGAGTCCAGGGATCTCCGCGGCGGGCATGGCACTGATCGCGAGACCACCACTTCGGTCGGGATCACTCCCGGTTGGTCCCGCCCGTCCACGATCGGACTCGCGGGGGCCGAAGTGAAGCCGCTCGGGTAGCTTCGAGCTAGGTTGAAGAGGCCTGGTCCGAAGCAGAGCCCGAACATCGCTGGCGCGAGTTTCTTGGGGTGTCGAGCAGGCGAAGAGCGACTCTCCTGCGTAGCACGCGGTGGATCGTAGAAATACGCGCGCGGGCTGGGTGTACGGTATCCCGGCACGCCGCTACCGGAGGTTCTAAACATGACGGAGGCATCTGTCTGGAAAGGGTCCTTCGTTGACTCGACCAATTGCGACCCGTTGGATCCGAAAGCCTGTCCGCCCTTAGAGCGGATCGAGTTGATCCAGGTCGACCGGAAGACGTTCGAACTCAACTCCTCCCTGACGTACATCGGCGATACGAGGGTGAAGGACCTGCCCGTCGCAGCACGCACGGTTGGCCCCGGCACTCTGCCGACTACCGACCTGGCGTCCGTACCCGCGGTGCTTCGCTGGTTCGTTGGTCGCTACGGCGTCCATACGCCGGCGGCGCTCGTCCACGATCGTTTGATCGGCTCGACCTCAGTCCCCGGTGTGAGCGACAAGGATGCCGATTCCTTCTTCCTCGACATGCTTCAGGCGATTGGGGTGAGATTGCTGCGCCGGCGCTTGATGTGGACCGCGGTCACGTTCGGTACACGATGGCGCAACCCTGGCTGGAGGCGATGGTTGATCGTCCTCTGGGCGATTGCGGGTATTGCGGGAATCGGGGCGTTTTTCTTCGGGGTAACAGCGCTGGCGTTCGGGGTCCTTGGACCGTTCCAGTGGCTGGCGCTGGCGGGGATCGTACCGCTGCCGGCATCAGCGCTCTGGGGGAGGTAATGGCGCGCTGGCGTCCTGGCGGCCATCAGCGCGGTCTGGCTCATACCGCCGACGTTAGTCGGTGGAGCGGGCTTCGCCGTCTATCTGGGCCTCGAGTACGTGGTTTCGAAGGTGGTCTCGAAGCTCTTCTCCACGCAGCGAGCGGGGACCGAGCCCCGGGGCTACGAACAATTCTGAACCCTTCGCAGTGAATGAGATCCCATGTCTGCGGCGGCGGGCGACCCCCGGCTGGCGCTGGTAGGGGCGAGAAGCGATCCGACCAGCGCCCTCCAGCCTCCTAAGCGCCGCGGGCGCACGACCGGACTCGCGGAGGACGAGGGCTGGCGGGCTCCCAAGGTTCCGGGTGAACACTCGGAAGGGCCCTAGTACTCACTCAGGAAAGTGAGCGTTGATGACTGAATCGTCGGCGGAGCGCGATTGCAGATTAGATGGAGGCCTCGGAGGGAAACATAATCGAACGCGGAGTTCTTTTAGTAAGTACTGGCTAAGGCCCTTTCCTATCGCTCTCTCGCGTCGGCGGCGATGAACTCGAGCTGGCGATCGGTCATGCGCTCGACGGCGAAGGCGCGGAAGACGACACGCGCGATTGCGAGGAAGACCCGTGGACCGGTGAACACCTCTTCACTCGTGAGGGCACAGCCGTCCGGGCGAGGCTCGACCTCCCAGGCGTGGCTGGCCCGGACCCAGAGGTACTTGGCGGCCCAGGCGACGCGGCGGCCGTCGTCGACCTCAACAACCGTGAGGTCGAACACGGGCCGGAACGGACCGCGACGCACCTGTTCGCGGTACCTCCGGCCCAACGCCCACCAGCGGCCGTCAGCCGGTGGTGCGTCACCGACCGGCTGGATCCATTGAATGTAGCGGTCGCGCACGGGCCAGCGCGGCAGGTCCGTCAGCGCCCGCCAGACCGCCGCTCGAGAGGCGGCCACGGCTCGCGTCCGGCGTACCACGAGGCGACCGGGAAACAGCCGGTTGAGTGGAACGTTCACGAGCGCGGTAGCTTACCGGAGAAAGAGGGCCCGGCGCAGCCTCCTGCTCCAGCGTGAGCGGCGTCGGCACTGCGACGCTCGTCGTCAACTCCGACTGCAACCGAGCGTGCACGTCGGCCGAACACGCTGATCGCCTCGACGCTGCCTCCTAACTACGCGACGGCCGCGGCGCGACCCGTTCCCACATGGTGCGCACGCCCCCCCCGCCGCGAACCCGCTCCGGTATCCTCGATAACGCGATGCGGGGCGAGGAGGTCGCGCGATTCATGGCCGACCTTCTGCGCGAGGGCCTCGAAGCGTGGACGAGCGCGGAGATCAACGTCGCAGTGGCCCGTCGAGCTGTCATTACGCCAACCGGCTGGGGTTCTTTGAGGGGGCCTGACCATGGGATTTATCGACGGGCAATCGGCGATCGTCACCGGCGCCGCGCAGGGCCTGGGCGCGGCGTTCGCCGAGGCGCTTGCGGCAGAGGGCGCGACCGTCACCCTCTGCGACGTGAAGCCATCGGTCGAGACTGTGGCGGCCGGGATCAAGGAACGGGGCGGCAGCGCGCAGGCCCTGATCGCTGATGTCTCCGAGCGCGAGCAGGTCGAAACCGTGGTCGCCGCAGCGGTCGAGGCTGGCGGCGGGCTCGACCTTCTCGTGAACAACGCAGGCAAGTGGACGCAGAGCCTGGTGACCGACGAGTGGGAAAAGGCCCTCGCCGATTGGGACCTGATCATGGACACGAACCTCAAGGGCGCGCTCATGTTCGGGCGCGCCTGCGTGCCTCACCTGATCGCCCGTGGCGGCGGCAACATCGTGAACATCAGCACCTACTACGTCCTGCCTGCGCGCAGCGGGGGCACGAACCCGCCCGGGACGGACCTCTATGCCGCCTCGAAGTGGGCGCTGAACGGCTTCACCCAGTCATGGTCGCAGGTGCTCGCGGAGCACCGCATCCGCGTGAACGCACTCTGCATGGGTGCCACCGACACAGCGATGTTGCGCGGCCTATTCCCCGGCGACCCGCCCGCTGACTTCGCCGCAACGTGGATGAAACCGGAGCAGATCGCAGGCCAGCTGCTGGACATTCTGCGCGAGGGCCCCGACGGCCGTACGGGCGAGAACATCGGCGCTTGGGTGGGCTACCCCGTCGAGCTGGGGCCGCGCAAGCCACCCCACGAGACGATCACGGGTTCGCCGCCGCCGGAAGCCTAGCGCGCGAGCCACCAGGCCGCTGGCCCGCCACTCAAGAGGTCGTGGCCTGCGAGGATGGCGGTGCTCCGTTCGCGGAAGTTGGCGAGCTGCTCGGGGTAGAAATCGGCCGCCCAGAGCACGCTGTCCCAGCTGCTCATGGCCACGTGGAGTGTGTAACGCGGCCAGAAATCGGGTGGGGGCTCGGACGCTTCGAAGTAGCCCACGAGACAGCCATGCGCGAACGGCCGACTGACGGGCAGCGTGAACCAGGGAAGCTTGCGGAACTCCTCGTAGGCGTCGCCGTAGTCGCTGCGGTTGAAGTCGATCAGCGCCACGAACCGCCCGTCCCGAAGGACGACGTTTGCCGGATGGAAGTCATCGTGCTGGAAAACGATTGCTGCCTCATCAAGGAGGGGGAGGTTCCTGCGCACGAAAGCCTCGGCTTCGGTCTCGCCCGCGAAGCCAAGCCCACGCTCGCGGACGGCCGCCGATCTCGTCACGTACTTCGCCCGCCGCTCGGCCGCCCAGTTCGGGAGACGAGGTGTGGGCGCGGCGTGGACCTTGCGGAGCTCGCCGCCTGCCTCCACCCCGGCCTCGTAGCACGCCGCGTCGGTCATTTCCGGCAGCGCCACCTCCCCATCAGTCCCGGCGACGTAGCGCAGGACCGTGTAGACCAGCGCCCCGCCCTCGGCCAAGCCGAGGGCGACGGGCTCCGAGCTGCGCACGCCCCTCGCCCGTAACTCCCCCAAGGCCACGAAGTCGCGTCGCCGGCGCGCCTCGTGCGCGATGGGTGCGATTCGCAGCACGAAGGCCGGACTGGCGTTGATGTACAGCACGAACTTCGTGTCGGACGAGTAGCCCGCGTCGAGGGGCTCGATGCTCGTCACGGTCGCGAGCGCGGGCTCGCGTTCCACCATCGCCTCGGCGGTGCGAAGATCTATGGGCCTCGTTGACCTCCGCCGGAAAGCACCGCCAAGGATGACCGCATGGCGCCCTCCAGCGAAGCCTCGGGCCAACGCCCTCCTCGAGTAGCGCCGCCCAGGATCAGCCGGCGGCGTTTGCTCGGCCTGCTCGGGGCCTCCGCGCTCGCGGCGAGCTGCGGCCGCTCGGGTCGGGGCGAGGATGAGGCGGCAGTGACGCTCCCGGCGCCGGCCAGCGCGATCATCACGCGCTGGCGCGACGATCCGTACGCTCGCGGCTCGTACTCGTACCTGAGGGTGGGATCGACACCAGCCGATCGAGTCGCCCTCCGCCTCCCCATCGACAACACGCTGTTCTTCGCGGGCGAGGCGACCTCGAGCGATTACCCGGCGACGGTGCACGGCGCGCTCCTGTCCGGCCGGCGCGCCGCCCAGGAGGTGCTGGTCGCCGGCGGGGCCGACGATGCGATCGCCGTCGTCGGTGCCGGCGCCGCGGGGCTCGGTTGCGCACGTGTGCTCGCAGACGCCGGTCGCACCGTGACGGTCGTCGAGGCGCGTGACCGGATCGGCGGGCGGGTCTGGACGATCGACCACGAGGGAACGCCCCTCGACCTGGGAGCCTCCTGGATCCACGGCGTCGAGAACAACCCGCTGGCGGAGCTCGCCGCAGCGGCTCAGCAACCGCTGGGCACGACCGACTACGAGGAAGTGGCGATCCGGAAGGCCGCGGGCGAGCGCCTCCCGCAGGGCGCGTTCACGCGCGTGGACGCCGCCTTGCGCCGCGGCCTGCGCGATGCTGCGAGCTTCCCGGACGCTCTCGCGCAGGCCCTGGCGACGCTCGACGGAGACCACGCCGCGCTGGGTCGCTACCGCGCCTCCGCGGAGATCGAGCACGAGTTCGCGGCCGACCTTGCCGACCTCTCCCCGGACGCGCTGGAGGAAGGCGACGAGTTCGCCGGCGACGACGTCGTCCTCCCAGGCGGCTATGTGCGCTTGCTCGAGCCGCTGGCGGAGGGGCTCGATCTGCGCCTCGGGACCGCGGTTTCGGTCGTACGACAGGCGTCCGCGGGGGTCCGCCTCGAGACGAATCGCGGGCCGATCGAGGTAGCTCGCTGCGTCGTCACCCTGCCCCTCGGGGTCCTGCAGTCCGGCAGCGTCGCCTTCGAGCCGCCTCGGCCGGACGCGATGGCCGGGGCCATCGACCGGCTCGGGATGGGCCTGCTCGACAAGGCGATTCTGTTCTTTCCACGCAAGTTCTGGGATGACGCCGACCTCCTCGGCTTCGTGCCCGAGAGCGGCAGCGAATGGATCGAGTGGCTCAACCTCGAGCGGCACTGGGGCGAACCGGCCCTGATGGGCTTCAACGCCGGCTCGACGGCAGAGAACATCGCTGCGATGGGCGATGCCGAGATCGTGGACTCCGCGATGGGCGCCCTTCGCAGCATGTACGGCACGGGCTAGCCCCTGGCACCTCGCCCACGGCGTTGGCCGCCGTGCGTGAGTAGGGTCGAGGGGCTTTGGCGACTGCGATAAGCACCCCGGGCGTCTCCGCTCCCCCACAGCGCCAGCGACTCTCGCTCAGCACCTTTTCGGCCTTTCAGTCACGCAACTTTGCGTTGCTGTGGGCGAACAACTTCACGTTCGCGCTCTCGCAGTCGACGCGGCAGTTCGCGTTCGTGTCGCTCGCTGGAGCTCTTCGGGACGGGACGAGGCGCTCGGGCTGATCAGCTTCGCGCTGGGCATCCCCATCTTTGGCTTCCCCCGGTGCCCTCGCGGACCGCATGCAGGCGCATGTCCCAAGCGATGATGGGCCGCGTAAGGAGCAGCTACACCCTCTGCATGGCCGGCGGCATGCCCCTCGGGGCGCTCCTCGCCGGGCTGATGGCGGATGTCGTCGGCACGCGCGAGTGGTTCGTGGCCGGCGGCTTCTCGCTCGCCGTCGTGGGCGCGCTCGTATTCCTCACTCAGCCCTCCCTGCGCCGCATGCGCTCCAGCGCGGAGCCGCCCGAGGGCGCCGTGGAGTCGGGTACCACAACCCAACAAGCGAGCGCGTAGTTCGAAGCGGCCAGCGGCCGCGCAGACGCAGCAGTCGAGCGCGGGTGGGGTAGGGAGGGGGGGCCGAGCGCAGCGAGCCAACAAGCGAGCGCGTTCGGAGCGGCCAGCGGCCGCGCAGACGCAGCAGTCGAGCGTGGGTGGGGTAGGGAAGGGGGCCCGAGCGCAGCGAGCTATCAAGTTACGTGCTCGGCGCCGTCCACGTGCAGCGCGACGCCCGAGATGAAGCGTGCCTCATCGGAATGCAGGAAGAGCGCGGCGTAGCCCACGTCCCAGCCCGTCCCCATCTTCCCCCCGAGGGGGATGCGGCTGTCGCGTTGGGCCACGAGCGCGGCTCGGTCGGCGCCGGCGGCAACCCGCGGTTCGATCGCCATCGGCGTGTTCATCGCCCCGGGGAGAATCGCGTTGACGCGAATATTGTCGGGCGCGTGTTGGGCGGCCAGCTGCTCGGTGAGCGCGAGCAGTGCCGTCTTCGTGGCTTTGTAGCCGAGGAACGGATAGGCGTGACGCGCAGCCATCGAGGAGATGTTCACGATCGAGCCGCCGCCGCCTTCACGCATCGCAGGAATCGCTTGGCGCGAAGCCAACCACGCGCTCTTCAGATTCAGCGCGACGATGCGATCGAAGCCCTCTTCGCTGAGGTCGAGGGGGGAAGCGTCACCGGCGCCCACGCTGGCTCCGACGTTGTTGTGGAGGATGTCGATGCCGCCGTAAAGCCCCACCGTCTGGGCAACCATCTCGGCCAGGCTGGGCTCGCTGGTGGCGTCGACCTCGACCGCCGCCGCGGCGCCGCCCTCATCGGCGATCATCGCGACGGTCTCTTGGGCTGAAGCCAGGTCACGGTCCGCGACCACGACTTGCGCACCTTCGCGGCCGAGCAGGATCGCGGTCGCGCGGCCGTTTCCGATCGTCGCTCCCGGCGTTTGGCCGGCACCGACGACGATCGCGACCTTCCCTTCGACCCTACAGCTCACCGGAGCCTCCTCCGCCAACTGGACCTGGCCGCCAGTTCGCGTCACCCTCCTCGCTGAATTCTCACCCGAGGAGCCCAGCTTGCCAGTCTCACTACTCGAACGCGTCGCCCTCGTGACCGGCGCGGGACGCGGCGTCGGCCGCAGCATAGCGCTCGACCTCGCCCGGCATGGCGCCAAGGTCATCGTCAACGACCTCGGTGGCGCCCTTTCGGGCGAGGGCGCGGATGTCTCCGTCGCGCAATCGGTCGTGCACGAGATGGAGGCCGCGGGCGGCGAGGGCGCCGCCAACACCGGCGATGTCACCGACTATGAGGACGCCTACGGCATGATCAAGCAGGCGATCGACACCTGGGGCCGGCTCGACATCGTCGTCTCGAACGCGGGCATCCTGCGTGACCGCGCCCTGCACAACCTCCCGCCCGACGATTGGGCGGCGGTGCTGGCCGTCCACCTTACCGGCGCCTACAACCTGCTCCACCATGCCTGGCCGGTGTTCCGCCAGCAGCACTACGGCCGGGTGGTGCTGACCACCTCGAACTCGGGTTTCCTCGGGAACTTTGGACAATCGAACTACGGCTCGGCGAAGGCGGGCCTCATCGGTCTCATGAACGTGGCCAAGATCGAGGGCGAGAAGTACGACGTGATGGTCAACTGTCTCAATCCCGGCGCCGCCACGCGCATGACGACCGCGCTGCGTGGCATGGAGGCCGAGCGCGAGGCGGCGATGAGCCCCGACCGCGTGGCCCCCGCGGTCACCTACATGGCCAGCGACACCTGCACGACGAGCGGCATGATCATCCAGGCGGGCGGCGGCACCTTCGGCCGTGCCGCAATCGTCCAGAACGCGCGCGTGCCCCTCGAGAACGCGACCGCCGACGACGTCGAGGCGCACTGGGAGCAGATTACCGATCTCGAATCGGCCGAGCCCTGGTGGTCCGTCCGCGAGAGCCTAGCGGACCACCTCGCCAAGCTGAGCGAAGGCACCTAACCGCGCCGTCCCAAGACGGCCGCCGGCTGGCGACCGGCGCGGGCAGCTACCGCCTGAGCCTCCCGCCGGAAGCGGCCGCGCGCGCCCGAATCCGCCGGAGGTCGACGCGTACCGCGCGCGCCGTAGCGCCAACCCCCGGGCGTGGTGCCCCCGGATAGGCCGTCGGCGCCACGGGTTCGTCCCCAACGGTCACGTAACACCCATCCTGCCAGGGCTGGCAGGCCCGGAGCAGAGCCTGAAGGTGACGGCGACGCACCACCGCGTGGACCATCCCGACGGGACCATCGCGTCCCTCACCATGAAACGTCGTCGCCGGGAACCCAGCCTCGCGAAGCGCTTCAGCGACGCCGATCGGCTGTTCGGACGAGAAGATCCGCACCGTCACCGTGCCGAGCCGCAATCGCTCCGCAGCCGCCAGGCCAAGGTACTGCCCGAGGGCGAACCCCGCGCCGTAGCCGATGATGCGGATCGGGTCCGTGATGTTCGTGAACACGATGCCCGCCGCGATGATGAGCGTCGTCGCCTCCGCGAAGCCGACGACGCTCGCGAGCCCGCGACGATTCTGGATTATGAAACTGATGCGCAACGTGTCGAGCGCCATGTCCACGGCGCGTAGCGCCACAATCAACAGCGCTAAGAGCAGCGACTCCCAAGGCATAGCAACCCCCCAAAAGCAGGACGGACGCAGGGCACCCCGAGCGCGCACGTAGGCGCCCTCAGACGGTGACCCGAAAGAGATAGGTGAACGCGGCTAGGTCGGGTGTGTACTCATAGGACCTCCTCGAGAAGGTCCTCCGACGCCTGCGGGGTTAGCTGACGGGCGACGACTGGAGGTGTCGTCCGTGGGCGGGCCCACGGTTTGCCCCAACTTGGCGGTTCCCCCGCTCCGTTAGC
>Ga0310121_10005592_pt1 | contig 10774 bp, 8 predicted proteins | sample CB27_Tmax_986_MG_FD_203504 | JGI IMG/M metagenome (GOLD analysis project Ga0310121, IMG submission 203504) | Marine microbial communities from Western Arctic Ocean, Canada - CB27_Tmax_986 | ecosystem: Environmental > Aquatic > Marine > Oceanic | place: Canada: Western Arctic Ocean | collected...
TATCCATGTCCGATCAGTTTGTCTTAGATAGTCATCGATCACGCCCTCCAGCACATTACCTGAACCCACCTGGCCAAACCAGTGCACAAGTCGCTCCAGCGCCCAAACTGTTGCTTTGATGTCAGCCCCTCGCTCGAAGCGATGTGATGCTTCGGTGTGCATCCCCAAGCGACGTGATGTACGACGGATCGAGCCCGGTTCAAACCAAGCTGCTTCTAACAAAACGTTGCGGGTCGAACTGGAAATTTCGGTTTCGAGGCCTCCCATCACTCCAGCCAAAGCAACAGGACGCCCCATGTCTGCGATTACCAGATGGTCAGCAGTTAAGTTGTGAAGCAGTCCATCTAATGTCTGAAGAGCTTCCTCAGGTTTGGCAGCTCGAACGACAATTTTTGCCTGTTCGAGTAAATCCAAATCAAAGGCATGTGTTGGGTGGCCAGTCTCCAGCAGGACGTAGTTCGTGAGGTCGGCAATATTGTTAATGGATCGTATGCCGCATAATTCAAGCCTTCTGCGTAGCCAATCAGGAGAAGATTTGATCACGACATTTGACAGTACTCGTGCCGAGTAGCGTGGACACAGTTCGGGGGCGAGAATTTCTACTGATGCTCTTGATGACGACAGTTCGGCTGCCGTGGAAATTTTCGATGCCGGCATGTGCAACGGTCTGTCGTAAATTGCACTGATTTCACGAGCCACGCCAAAATGACTCAATGCATCTGGCCGGTTGGCTGTAATATCTAGCTCGAAGACGTGTTCGTTGCCCTCCTTGTTAATAGCATCTACGGCCAGCCCTGCTACGGTAAGAGCTTCGGCTACCTCAGCAGGTGATTCAGTGATATCTACGAAATCTCGTAGCCAACTCAGAAGAATTTCCATTACCGAAACTGCCTTAGGAAGCGGACATCTCCTTGATAGAGAAGTTGAATGTCGTTGATTTTGTACTTCCGCATAGCGATGCGGTCTATGCCGAGCCCAAATGCAAAGCCCTGATATTGTTCGGGGTCGTAGTTTACGGCCTTGAGGACGTTGGGGTCGATCATCCCACAACCAAGCATCTCAATGAAGCCGGTCTGTTTGCAGACTCGGCAGCCACTTCCTCCACAACCCTGACAGGTTACATCCATTTCAGCACTTGGTTCTGTGAAAGGGAAAAAGCTTGCGCGAAAACGAGTTTTGATCGCTGATCCGAACAATTTTTTGGCGAAATGGTCGAGTGTGCCCTTCAAGTCGCTAAAAGTGATGTTCTTGTCGACAGCGAAACCCTCAATTTGGTGAAACATCGGACTATGTGTCGCGTCAGCCGTATCGTGACGGTAAACTTTTCCAGGCACAAGATAGCGTAGAGGGGGTTCTTGACTCTCCATAATGCGAATTTGCATTGGGGAGGTGTGTGTCCGCAACAAAACTTTATCCCCTATGAAAAGTGTATCCATTTCATCCACAGCGGGATGGTTTGGTGGAAAGTTTAGCGCCTCAAAGTTATAGTAAAATGTCTCGATTTCAGGTCCTTCTGCGATCGAGAACCCAAGCGCATAAAAGATTGAACAAATTTCTTCGATGGTTGCCTGTAGTGGATGCTTGGCTCCTATTCGTCGCTCTGGACCAGGCAGGGTAACATCGATAGGAGGGTGAGCTAGTTGAGGTTCATCCAGTTCTCTGAGTGCTTTTGCAAGAGCCACTTCGAAAGACTGTTTTGTTTCGTTTTGAAGTTGTCCAATCTTGGGCTTCAGTTCTCGTGGCGCCTTTTTGAGCCAGTGCTGGTTGGTTGCAGCAAGTAAACCGTTTTTACGGCCTAGCCAACGATCACGAAGCACCTTGATATCGTCTTGGGAGACTGCGGCAGCACGTTCTCGTTCAAAAGCATCTCCGAGTGAGCCATAAAGCTCCTCGATGGTTGCTCCGGCCTCGAGCAGTTCAGAAAGGGCCTGCTGCACCTGGTCTTCAATCGCCATGAAGAAATTTAAGGGAAGATCTTCTTCCCGGTCTAACAGCTTATTTATTCAATTCTTTGTTACCAGCGGCCACCTTTTTTGGTGACGTTTTCTTTTTGGCGGTCTTCTTCTGCGCCGTTTTTTTGCTGCTTTCGGTCTTTGACGCAGTCTTTTTCCTTGCTGCGGCCTTCTTAATAGGTGCCGCCTTGCCTTTTCCGTCGTTTTTCGGTGCTGATTTTCTTACCGCGGCCTTCTTGGCTGCCCGCTTCGGTTTTTCAGGACTTTTTTTAGAGGGTGGAGATTTTCCTCCTGATGGTGTCGTCGTCTTAGGGGTAGAGGTTTCAACGCTCTGTTCCGATGCAGGTTTTGCGGTTTTAGAACTCTCACCTGCCAATTTATGCGAACTCAGGCCGGTTTCGATTGCGGCTTTGGCTTTTTCAACCAACTGGGTAAAAGTCCCAGGATCTTGTGCGGCTAGCTCAGCCAACATCTTACGGTTTAATTCAATGTCAGCAAGTTTTAGTCCGTAAATAAACCGATTGTACGGAAGTCCGTTTGCGCGAGCACCTGCGGCAATCCGAATGATCCACAAAGAGCGGAAGTCCCTCTTTTTGAGTCGTCGACCCACATACGCAAATTTGTGACTCCTATCGACAGCCTCTTTTGCATAGCGATAGAGCTTACTTTTGCGTTGGTAGTAGCCCTTTGCTTGGGCGAGAATCTTCTTTCGTTTCCAGCGGCGTTTGATACCGCGTTTCACTCTGGGCACGGTTTCCTCCTTTAATGGGCTGCGATAGCAGGGCCTTTGTTGCGGCGGGTCAGGCACGTGCCTAATTGGCGCTGCCCGCGCGCTTGCGGTCTACTATCCCGCAATCATCTGCCTCACGGCCTTTGCCATTGTAGGGCTCACTAGTGTGCTCTTGCGAAGACCTCGTTTTCGTTTGGTGGTCTTCTTGGTCAGAATATGATTTCTCATTGAATGGTTCCGCTTGACCTTTCCGGAACCTGTCAACTTAAAGCGCTTTTTGGCACCTCTATGAGATTTCAATTTTGGCACACGCCCATCTCCCTGCCCGTAACGGGTCTTTAGTGCATCCGCTATCTAAATCCGGAGTAGGCACAACTTAAAACTAGCCACAGCCAGACGAGAACAAGCCTACACTCGACTTCAGGCGATCGTTTATCAGTATAGCAAGGGCCCGAAAATCAGGCCGGGGGTTAGATGGATGAGCCGACAGACACAAACATAAAGAACTAAACAATTGCAACTCGATGAATAGTCAAGCCTCAGGCGCCAATTCCTCCAAATTCTCCCAGCCAAGTTGCTTCACGATTCTCGTAAATTGCAGTACGTCCCAGGATAGCCATCAAAGTGCTAAGTGCTGAGCGCTCTCCCACGTTCTCAACGTTGCCGGTTTCGATACGTTTGAGAAAAGTATCGACTGCATCGATAGTGATGTCGTTGTCTGATAAAAAGACTTCCGGTTGGCCCTCCGCACGGTAATGAATCATACGACTACGTGAGGTTTCGACTGTTCCCTTAGCGCCTGTGAATCGCTCTCCTATACGACGGAACCCGCGAGGTGTTATCTGATTAGCTTCAAAGTTGACATGCATGCCATCTGGAAACTCAAAGCTGAGTGAGAGGTGGTCCATAATCTCCATTTGTTTACGGACTTTCGTGCCACCGTAACCAACAACCCTTGTTGGTAGTGATCCAATGAACCAATGCAGGACGTCGAAATTGTGACAATCCTGTTCTACAATAATGTCTCCTGAATAATCTCGGTAGGCAAACCAGTTGCGCAGTTTATGTTCAGCGGGATCGTTATAGGAATGGAATCGAAACGGATCACCAGAGATCCAAGAAGCACTAGCTGTGGTTAGTTGACCAAGGTCTCCCGCTTGAAGACGTCGGTAAGCTTCCAGGTATCCTTTGCCGTAACGTTGCTGAAATCCTGTTGAAAGACACTTGTCGGGTTTGTGTCGACGTGAAGCTTCGATGACAAGCCGGCAGCCTTCGGCGTCGACACCCATGGGTTTTTCGCAGTATATATGTTTGTTGGCCTGTACGGCGGCCGAGAGCATACGCGGATGTTCGAATGGTGGTGTGGCAATTATGACTGCATCTATGTCCGAGGACAGCAATTTATCCATATCCCTGTAGGTTGCTGCATTGGGTATCTCGATCTTGCGTTTCGCTTTCTCAATCTGATCATCAAAGAGATCACACAGAGCCGTCACACGTCCGCGTGCGTTGGTTTGAGCGTAGCCGGCAACACGAGAGCCGCGACCACCTGTACCGAGTAATCCAACAGAGATAGCCGAATTCGCAGATGATCCACGGATGGACTCCGGTTTTATGATTGTCCATGCCGTCGTAGCGCTAATGCCTGAATTAGTGAGAAACCCGCGTCGAGACACGGCCAAGTTATTCGAACTGGTAGTTTTCTGTTTCATCTTTCCCCTTTCATCTTCATTTTCATTGATTCGGGTAGGTAGGCCCTTGGCCTAGGTATGGTTGCAGGTCAAAGAATTTGCCACGGCCGTGTACTCGTGGGTCGCCTGTTGCATCCAAATTTTCAGATAAACGAATGGCGAGATCTTTTTGAATGCTTCTATATTCTTTGTTGCCAGCGACGTTATTTATCTGTACCGGATCCTTCTTTAGGTCGTACAACTCCTCCGCTGGTCGTGTCCCAAACGCTAGGTCGTAGTATCGTTTCACTGCAGGGTCGTTGCGATGAAACCAAAGATACCACTTGGTTGGCCCATTATCGCAGTCTGCCAGCCAGCCATTTTTAATAAATGCCATTGAGTAGTTAGGGGTTCCAGCAGGCCAACGACCAGGCTCAAAATTGCGAATGTAGAGGTATTCGTCAGTCCGGATTCCACGCATAGGATAGCCCCCTGAATCTGGAGCTTCTTGTGCCGGCACATGACGCTCCTTACCAAAAAAGATGTGATTTCTCTCCGTTTCAATGCGACCTGATCCATTGGAGGTTAGGAGTGCCAATAGTGATTGACCAGTCATATCTTTTAGTGCGTGTAGCCCAGCCGCTTCTAGGAATGTAGGGGCTAGGTCGGTGGCGGAAACGAAATCAGTTACTCGACGACCAGGCGGTATACGCACTGGCCAGCGAATCACCAGTGGTACTCGAGTGCCAGCATCGTAGAGATTTGCTTTTGCGCGTGGGAATGGCATGCCATTATCACTAGTCATTACGATGATTGTGTTGTCGAGCTCACCCATCTCCTCCAGACGTCGAATTAGTGTACCGACTTCACGGTCGAAGCGCTCTATTTCCCAGTAGTAGTTCGCGATGTCGCTGCGAATCTCTTTCACGTCCGGATAATGTTCGAATAGATGCACCTCACTCGGATCTATGCCACTATGAATACCATTTCCTGGTGCGTATGGGCGGTGCGGATCACCCGTTCCAAACCAGAAACAAAAGGGTGAGTTTGTCGGACGTGCCTCGAAGAACTCATCCACAGTTGAATAGCGCTTTCCAGCGGGGTTTGTGGCACTGTACGGATGGCGGCCTGGACCCCAGCCTTTTCTGTAACTGCCCACAAAATAGCCATGACTAGCTAGGATCTTTGGATATTCAGGGAATCCGGATGGCCATACGCTCCAGAGATTGCCCGCTTGTCTCAGGCGCCAAAACTGCTGACCAGTGATGATAGCCCCCCGGCTTGGAGTACAAGAAGGGGAGGATATGTAAGCGTTTTCAAATAATACCCCTTCTTTTACTAGTCGATCAAAAGTACGTGTCTTGATTCCAGTGTCGCCATATGCACTAGCGTGGGGCCATCCCCAGTCATCAGCGATAGCAAAGACTACATTTGGACGATCTGTGGCAAGAACCAAACGCGTTGCAAAAAAGACGAAAATAGTCAGAACTTTCATTATGTCGAGAATCATTACACAATAATAAATAACACGGCAAAGCCCATTCGCGTACCTGCAAATCAAATTAATTAAAAACTGATGCAGGGCTTTTGTTGTTGTAATCCCCGCATGTAAACATCAGCAGAACTACTGATGTAATGGTTGATCTCACTCCAAAATTTTTAGAAATCCGCAAAACGAATGATGATTTACCTCTGTGGCAGTGTGTAGTTATATTCGGTTAGTTCTCTCAAAAGCTCTACACTGAAGCCTGGTCTTGTAACCCATTTACACGCCAATAGCTGAGGATTCGATATATGCGCATAGGTGTTGGGTATCTCCTGCAAGAAACTAATACATTTTCGCCAGTGGAGACGCGCTGGGAAGATTTTGGCCTAGTCGAAGGTGGCGAAGTGATTGACCGCTGGCGCGGAACTAAAACTGAAATTGGGGGTTTTTTTGATGTTTTAGAAGGAGCAAATCACGAAGCAGTGCCATTGTTTGCCGGTTGGGCAATGACTGCAGGCAGACTTTCAACCGCAACTTTCAAGCGCCTGACTTCTATGATCAGTGAACGTCTTGAAGGGGCCCAGCCCCTTGATGCACTCTTGATTGCCCTCCATGGGTCGATGAGTGCACATGGTGTCGACGACTGCGATGGTCAAATCATCGAGATGGCACGCCAAAACTTGGACGACAAAACAATCGTCGTGACACTTGATCTTCATGCCAATCTGACCACCAAGATGGTCCATTTTTCCAATGCCATCGTCTCCTATCAAACCTATCCACATACAGACATGTATTCGACTGGAGTCTCTGCAGCCGAGCTGTTGCTGCGCTCGCTAAAAGGAGAGGTCCGACTCGTTTCATCTTTTAAAAAGTTGCCTTTGATCGTTGGTCCCGAGAATATGCAAACGACAAGTGGGCCGATGGCGCAGGTATTCAATGCGGGCTATGTGGCTCGAGAACGTGGTGAAGTGCTGACTGTTTCGGCCTTTGGGGTACAGCCATGGTTAGATGTGGACGAGATGGGTTGTGCCACGCTGGTCGTATCGGATGAGAGTTTAGATCTTGCGGACAACTGCGCCACAGATATGGCTCACCGTTTTTGGAATTTGCGGGAAGAGTTTACAATTCCGCTTCTGAGGCCGAGAGAAGCTGTCACCCTTGCGGCAAGTGAAAATAAGGGCCCTGTTATTCTGGCCGAGATTTCAGATGCGCCGACAGCCGGAGCACCAGGCGATAGTGCGGAACTTTTGCTACCACTCGAACAGTATGCCTCCGACCGAACGACTCTAATCTGGATTCGTGACCCGATGGTTGTCGCGCAAGCTATCGCAGTTGGCGTGGGTGGTAGGTTGCGCGCAGCGATTGGAGGAGGGCTCGACAAAACAAATCACACCCCCGTTTTGTTCGATGGAGTTGTGTGCTCGATAACTGATGGACAATTCCGCTTCACGGGCAACTATAACAAGGGAATGTTGAATAATATGGGCGCCACCGTGGTACTTAACAGTAATAAAACTACTATTGTAGTTACAGAAGGTCCTGCCAATATGATTTCCCCCGATGTGTATCTTAGTCAAGGGCTTGACCCTCGGGATTATCACATTGTTGTGGTCAAGTCCTGCAATAGTTTCCGTTCCGAATATAAATTTTCTTCTCGAGTGATTTTGGTTGATACACCTGGAATTAGCCCGGCAAATTTGCAGGGTTTGCCCTACGAGCGTGTGCCACGACCAATTTATCCCTTGGACCCGATGGGATCTATTTGTTTTTGAGTTTCCGAAACACTCCAGTGTTGCGTTGGTGAACAGCGTCACTCATGAGGAGTTACTATCCACGGGAATTGATTTATGAACTCGTAGCCAAGTTGGCTGTGCATGAAATAAAGTGCAATTGCGGCTACACCGACTATGATTAGCAGCGCCACTAACATTATGCGCAACCATGGAATTCTTCCTCGTTTACGTTTTGCCACTAACAGGAAACTGGCACCAATTCCGACATAGAACAGTAAAATCATCGGCGCGGCAAAAAGAATCATATTGAAAACATCAGGAGTGGGCGTCACGACGGCAGCGATGACAAAAATGCCCAGAATGACGTAACGTATGTTACCGAGCAGAAATGTCGGGTCAACGATACGTAGCAAGGTGAGAAAGAAAATCAAAACCGGCATCTGGAAAACAATGCCGAGACCAAGCTCAATTAGCACAAACGTCGAAAAATAGGAACTGACTGAGATCATCGGCCGGATGTCACTGTCAATTCCAATGCCAAGGAGAAACGTCAGTGCAAACTTCAACACTACGAAGTAACCAAACAGGCCGCCTAGGATAAATAACCCAGCGATGCAAAAGATAAATGGTTTGGCCCAGCGGCGCTCTCTCTGATAGAGCCCAGGAGCGATGAACCCCCAGACTTGATAGACCAACCAGGGTGCCGCTACAAACACTGCTCCCAGCAGGGGAACTTTTAGGTAAATGAGATGGAACTGCTCTTGGGGAGTAAGTGCGACCAAGTACAGCGGTGGGTCGAAACCATGGATCTCATCCAGTAGATCGAATGAGCGCTGTATTGGTTTTCGCACATAGATAAACAACTGTTTAGCAAAGACCAAACAGACTAAGTAAGCTGCCACCAACCCTACGACGGATTGGATAATCCGATCTCGTAATTCTTCAAGATGTTCGAGGAACGACATACGTACCATGCCATCATCGTCTGAGTCCCAGTCGTCATCGTCGTCAGGTGAAGAAGAAGGAGGAGGAGGGGTATCCGACCTGGTCAACGCATTATTTTCGACCTCATCACCACGCTCGTATTCTTCACTGTATGGATCGTCATAGTAAGAAGCAGAAGAGGAAGATGCTTCTTCCAGCGGAGATTCTGCGTTGTCTTTGCCAGATGATATCTCACTTTCCAACCTATCTTCAGGCTTTTCCCTAGGGTTGCTCCCTGAACCTGTGTCTTTCTTGCGAGGTTCTTCAGATTCGGCTTTGGTATCGTCGAGATCGTCGCGTGGCGGCTGTCCGTCTGTACTCATTTTTCAGGACTCACTAACCAAAAGCTCACTAGGGGGCCAGTTCCTCTAGGTCGTGACAACTCAGAGCCATATCGGAACACTATTGCAAGTCACAACCACATTTTGTGACCAGTGACCAAATTATGTTTTAACTTCCGCAGCATCCGTATCTTTCTTGGGTGGCGTGCTTTCCTCTTCTAGGGAAATTTCATTGGCGGTTGCAGATGCCGCATCAGTAACGCCGTTTGCGGAGGCATTGGCGGTTTGGGTGGTTTTATTGCCGGATGATTTTTCGGGATAAGTTGCTGACGAACCGGAAGATTCTTGGGAATATGGAGTGTCGTCGTACTCATATGAGTCTTCGTCGACATCCTCGAGATATGTGCTCGTGTCGAAGTCCTTCTTGATCTCCTGGTTTTCACGGTCGATGGCATCCATTTCGCTCTGAAAAGTGGAGCGCAGGTCATTTGAGGCACGGCGAAATTCTGCCATGCTTTTGCCAAATGTCTTTCCAAGCTGAGGCAACTTCTTTGGCCCAAAAATCAGAAGGGCCAAGACAAAGATGAAAATCAGCTCCGGGATACCGAGCGGACCCATAAATATCACTACCGAAACGGCCAAACCGTCAGATCTGATGATACCGAGGTGACCGAAGGGGGTCAACCGGTGAGTTTTCGGCTTCGATTAATGTACGCAGTGTGTTTTGATCATGAGTGTGCCAGTGAAATGACAAAATCGATTCTTAATGTGGTTGCAGCCCGGACATGTCGAAACCATGCCGATGATAACTGCGTGACCCATGTAGTGCAACGGAAAAACGCACGAAGAGGTTCACAAAATCCCCATTTATTTAATTAGCTCTAAGTCAACTACCGTACTGCAATAACTTCGCGCAGACTATCGCGAGTTAGGAAAAACTTGATGGAATCAAAACTACCGAACAGGTTTTGGAGATTACGGTTGCTGAATGTCTGCGGCAGGACGCGTTCCTGGTGCACACGAAGGCTGAGTACATTTGTGTCTTCGATCAAATAACGATAGACAGGAACAGTTGCACCACGACTTTGCGTATGAAAGAAAGTCAACAAACCTCCACCAGGAGTGAGGATGCGATTCAACCAGGGAATAAGTTTCAAGAGTAGCGGCGAATCAAGATGTTCGAGAGCATCCCACGCCAAGATGGCGTCGAACTGCTCAGATTCGAATTTTAGGTGATGATGGATGAACTGTTCTGCTGTAGAAGAATCAAATTTACCAGTTGGGAGCCCACGTCTGAAGTCATCGGAGTCCGAGAGTAGATCGAGAACATGGATTCTACATCCCAGATGACCCAAAAAATTGACGTTTTTTTGATTGAGTCCTCCCAAATCAAGGATTGCGTTGTAAGTACGACCAGGGGAGTGTTCAAAGAAGTGGCTTAGTCCGCTGCTTTTTCGGCGATAAACGGCAGGTTGGCTGTTTTGCAAAAGCTACTCCGTAGGGTCAGTGAAAAAAGGGATACATCCTCAGGAAGCCCTAGTCAATCCAAGTAAGTTCCAGGTGACATCCAACTGGACTAATTAGTCTCGGTAGTTTTTAGTTTCGGGGGCTTCCTCGCGGTTGGTCCGCTCAACAAGCCAACTGCTGTTTGCTGCCCCGGTCTTGTGGCAGTGCTCTGTGCCGCAGCCTTGATGATGTCAATGCTACCTCTAAATATGGCACCATCCTCTATCACAATTCGCGCTGTGACCAAATCGCCTTCGAGGGTACCGGTTTTGCGAATGTCGATACGTTCGCTAGCTCGCACGCTACCTTGTACTAGTCCTAGAATTGTAATTGTTTGAGCCGTCACATTGGCGTGTACCTTACCATTGGGGCCAATCGTCAAGGCGTTTTCCTTGAGTTCGATTGTGCCCTCTATTTCACCATCAATGT
>Ga0310121_10005593_pt1 | contig 10772 bp, 7 predicted proteins | sample CB27_Tmax_986_MG_FD_203504 | JGI IMG/M metagenome (GOLD analysis project Ga0310121, IMG submission 203504) | Marine microbial communities from Western Arctic Ocean, Canada - CB27_Tmax_986 | ecosystem: Environmental > Aquatic > Marine > Oceanic | place: Canada: Western Arctic Ocean | collected...
CGAAAAACATCTGGCCGGATACCAGGCCGATCCGGACTCCGCTGCGGCAACCCAGACCGTTGGTGAATTGCCGCCACCCGATGGCCTTGACCCGGCTGAATTGGCCGCCTGGACGTCGGTCGCCCGCACGATTTTGAATTTACATGAAACGATTACACGATATTGAGTGACGCTATGCACCTCGACTACCTCACCCAATTGCAGACAACCCGCCGAATGTTGCTGGGAAAAACCGCTACCGGCATCGGCGGCATGGCGCTCGCAGCGCTGTTGAATCCGGCGAAAATTTTAGCGGCGCAGTCGGACGGGCGAGCACATAATCAGGGCGTGATCGATCCCCTGCACGTGCGGCCACAGGCTAAGCGGGTCATTTTCCTGACCCAGGCGGGAGGGATGTCGCACCTGGAAACGATGGACTACAAACCCAAGCTGGCCGAGATGGACGGCCAGCCGATGCCCGAGTCCTACACTACGGGCCAGCCCATCGCTCAGTTGCAGGGCGCGGAGCTGACCTGTTTCGCGCCGCAGAGGGAGTTTCATCGGCATGGTGAGTCGGGACAAATGCTCTCCGACGTCCTGCCGAATATCGCCAAGGTGGCCGACGAGTTGTGCATCGTGAACTCGCTGCACACCAATCAAATCAATCACGATCCCGCCCACACCTTCATGAACACGGGGACGCAAATCTCCGGTCGGCCCTCGATGGGTTCCTGGGTGACCTACGGATTGGGCTGCGAGGCGAATGATCTGCCCGGTTTTGTGGTCATGACCAGCACCGGCGGCGCACAGAATCAGCCGATCGCGGCACGCCAGTGGCACAGTGGTTTTCTGCCTAGCCGGTTTCAGGGCGTCGAGTTTCGCAGCAAAGGGGATCCGGTGCTGTACGTGACCGATCCCGCTGGTGTCGGACGGGCTCGCCAGCGCGACGTGGTGGACGCGGTAGGGCAACTGAATCGGTTACACGATAAGAAAGTTCTGGATCCGGAGATCGAAACTCGCATCGCGCAGTACGAATTAGCCTTCAAGATGCAGACCAGTGTGCCGGAGTTGATCGATTTTTCTAACGAGACTCAAGATACGCTGGACTTGTATGGCACTCAGGGCGCGGACGGATCGTACGCCGCGAACTGCCTGCTGGCCCGGCGATTGGCCGAGCGGGGAGTCCGCTTCATCCAGCTGTACCACCGCGGCTGGGACCATCACGGCGCCATCCGTGAGGGAGCGGCCAAGACGGGCAAGCTGGTTGATCAGGGCACGGCGGCGCTGATCCAGGATCTCAAGCGGCGTGGCATGCTGCACGAAACGCTGATCGTCTTCGGTGGCGAGTTCGGACGTACGCCGATGTCACAAGACACTGCGAGCGCCATGCCGCCGGGGCGCGACCACCACATGCGAGGATTTTCCATGTTCCTCTGCGGCGGCGGAATCAAACCCGGCGTCCGCTATGGTGCCACCGATGAACTGGGCTACCGTGCCACCGAAAACGTGTTCCACGTCCATGACCTGCACGCCACCATGCTGCATTGTCTGGGGATCGACCATCTGCGGCTGACACACCGCTACCAGGGCCGCGATTTTCGCTTAACCGATGTGCACGGTAACGTCGTGCAGGATATCCTGGCATAGCGTCGAAAGTCATTCCTGGTATATTTGCAACTGCTTACCCGATGGTGGCGTTTTCATTGTTGTTGGTCTGTGGTCTATGTTCTTTGGTCCTTAGGTCATCGGCCCGTGGAAACGACGAGCAATAAGCGAATTCAGACCACAGACCGTAGACCACAGAATATTGCACTCTCGCATCATGCCGCTGCCGCCCCGACGCTGGATCCTCACGTCGCTCCTGGCGGTTTTCATAGTTCTGTCCACCGCCGTCGCGACCCGCCATGAGGTGCTGGCCGATCCTGCCTCGACTGTCGGCAGGGACGCCGAGGTCGGCCCGGACGAGACGCCCGAAACGGGCCACTCCGATCCCCAGGAGTGGCTGGCCGAGAAACTTGAAAACTCGCACTGGGCCGTCCTGCTGCTGATCATGGCGTTTAGTATCGCGGCGCTCGGTAAAGGCGCTGACTGGCTGGTCGAGGAAGCGGTGGAAGTTTCGGTCAGGCTGGGCATGCCGCATGTCGTGATCGGTGCGACGGTCGTCAGCCTCGGCACCACGACGCCCGAGGCCGTCGTTTCGGTGCTGGCCGCGATGCAAGGGAATCCGGGCATCGCGTTGGGCAACTCGGTTGGTTCGATCATCTGTGACACCGGCCTGATCCTCGGCCTGGCCTGCCTGATGGCGCCATTGCCGATCAACCGTGCAGTTGTTAATCGACAGGCGTGGGTGCAATTCGGCTGCGGCCTGCTGCTGGTCTCCGCCTGTATTCCGTGGTCCGACCCTCTGTCCGTATTCACGTCAGGATCAACCCTGTCGCAGCTGTGGGGATTTATTTTCCTCGGGCTGTTGGCCGCCTACATGGTCTGGTCCATCCAGCTCGCGCGCGGCGTGCCGGTTGCTCCCGAAGAACAGATCCAAACCAAAACGCACAGCACGTTGTTCCTGCTGGTCCGCCTGTTCACGGCGGTGGCAATTGTGGTCGTCGCGTCCTGGTTCCTGGTCGGCTCGGCCAAGGTGCTGGCCGAGCGATGGGGCGTGCCGGAAGGAATCATCGCCGCCACTCTGATCGCTTTTGGCACGTCGCTGCCGGAGTTGATCATTGCGGTGACCGCGGTACGGAAGGGTCACGGCGAGTTGGCGATTGGCAACGTCGTAGGTGCAGATATTTTGAATGTCTTATTCGTGGCCGGCGCCGCCGCCGCCGTAACCCCCGCCGGACTGGCTGCCGATGTTTCCTTTTTTCAAATCCAGTTTCCCGCCATGCTGTTCATCCTGATCGTGTTCCGCATCGGGATCTGGACGGCCAGGGATGACAAGTTGTCTCGAACTCTCGGCGTGGTTCTGCTGGGCACGTACGTGCTGGTGACCGTGGCAAGCTACCTGGTATCAGTGCGTTAGAGCCTTTTAGAGATTCCCGTAGCGGTTGGGCGCGAGCCCTCCGGCATATCGTGGCCGCCCCGGCAGTCGTCCAGCATAATCCACAACACGCTGGGCCGGCGCGTTTCCGAGGCAACGGCGCAGTTCATCCACATGCCACAAGTCAACACGACGAATACAACGTGAAGATTGGCGAGAATCATTTGATGGAAACATCCTTCAGCGATCAATCGCATCGACCTCGATCCTGATTACGTTCGCCCCCTCGGCCGTGACCTCGAATTCCAAGCCTGATGTTTCCTTGCGGGTGTATTTACCGGGGAGCGTAGGTGGGTTGACGCCGCTCTCAGGATCGAATCCCGCGGGTCGAGGAGCGTTCAGCGAAACCTGATGGGTTCCGGCCACCGCACCGTCACCCGGCGCATACGTCCCGAGCGCAAATGTTCCGTCCGAGCCGATCGGGGACCGCGCGCCCAGCTGATGCTGCACCGAGTAGAAAATGACGGCCCCTCCACCCAATGGGGTCCCATCCACGTAAACGATTTGACCCGTTGTAGGGTAGGTCGGAATCCTGCCGCTGTCACGACATCCGAGCACGAACAGGCAGCAAGCCAGCGATAAACATGTGGGATAATGCATCGGTTCAGCGAACACGTGTGCTTTCACTAATAATCGACATTCAGCTCCAATCCATCATGCCGGGACGCCATGCGATCAGCGACATCGAGGCTGACGTCCGTTGCGATGGCCCTGACGTGGCCATCCACAAACACGAAATGACACATCCCCTCATGCCAGCTGCCGAAATTTTCGCACACCTGGCCGGGACACATCGTGGTATCGTCGTTGCTGAACGCGATTGGAGAGATGAAACCGGCGATACGTGAACAATTCGGCTGGTTGTCGCCATTATACATCGAGCCCTGTACGTTGATGGATCCCGGCAGTACATGTTTTTCCCCCGCCAGGAACGTTTTGCTCAGTCCGTCCGTTATCTTTTTGAAACTGATCTCCGAGCTCCATTCCGTCGAGACGATTGGTTCGTCAAACATCTCTGCGGTAATGATGACACCGCTGGCACCTGGTCGCCAGAACATTGTGCCACCGCGCGAATTGTTACCGGCGTTGCCTGCGTAGTCGCCCACAGCGCCCAGCGTTGCTCTAGCACCGGCATCGCCCTGTGCGTCGCCGGTCAAACTCTTCTCATCCCGCGACGGGCAACGCATGGACGAGATCACCGTTTCTCGGGCGCGCAAGTTCGCTGAATCGTAATACGATTTGTCGAGGTGCCATGGTGAGGCGGTCGAACTGCCCTCCATGTAGGGCAGGATCATCGCGAGCCAGCTGGGGTATCCGTTCAGATAACGCGACGGGGGCACCTTGTTGTAGGTACCGTGGAAATTGTGGACGGCCAGCCCGAGCTGCTTCAGGTTGTTCGCACAGGTGGACCGCCGCGACGCTTCCCGCGCTGACTGGACGGCCGGAAGCAGCATGGCGACCAAGATGCCGATAATGGCAATCACCACCAGCAATTCGACCAGGGTAAATCCGCCCTTGGCCAACAGATGCCGAGACTCCCTGCCTGACCAGCGGAGTGAACCTGACTTCCATCGCCGAGGCGAAAGACTAATGGCAGCCGTCGACGACACTGCGTTTATTAAATCCATTGACTAAATCCATGGGTTGACTCAGGCACGGTCTACAGGGGAACGATGCGAAACGAGATCCCCCTGATCGGCGCTCCGCCGTTGTGAAAAATTAATCCCTCGTATTCGAAGCCAGATACTGCCTTGTGCGTGTGCCCAAAGTACACCTGTCGCAAGCCGTTGTGCGTTCCCTGGTCGATGTCGTTCAGGTAGGCAATTATGCGTTTTGCGACGGCGCGGTCCCGGTGCACGACAGCAGCCGCCAGTCGATGTAGCCGTGTGTCTATCGTGATGTCGTACAACATATTAGCCGGCACGCCGCGCGGTTCATATGCGTCCCACTGTTCGCGCTTGTCAGTCAGTCCCTGCTGGTCCATTATGCGGTCCGCAACATCGCCGTGCAAAATGGAATCGCCAATGCGAACGTAATAGCGATTGCAGAAGAAGCGATGGACGACCAGGGAGTATTCGCTCAGTCGTACATTATCAACATAGTATTCGCCCGGCGGCCAGTAGGGATACAGCAGCACGTGGACGTAATTCACGTTCGGCAGCAGGTTATCTCTTTTGCTTTCAGCAGAAGATGGTGTGTCCTTTCATCTTCTCCGTCGCAAATTGACCCTTCCACGGGTCGACGAAATCCGACGCCGCGCCGTAATCGCCCGCCCCACCGGTGAATGCGATCGGTTATCGTCCACTCAGTTCAGCCTTTTTGAGCTGCCCTGGCGTTTGTTTAAAGCGCCCACTCTATGGAGCTGCCTCGCTGGCAGCCCAACCGCTGGTCAACGGCCGTCGTTCAGCGTATCGTTGAGGAAGGGAATATATCGTTGTGACGATTCTCCCTAACGCGGTGTTAGCCGTAACCAAGATTGGATGCTGGATGCTGATACGTCGCTGTTCTCCTCATATCCAGTATTTAGCATCGACTTGCCAAAACATGCGCGCACCGAGCGCTCTTGTGGCGACGGAAGGTTCTAAAGCGACACTTGCCCTGCCGGAAACGAGAAATGCGTTCGACTATTTTAATATCGCTGGGCGTTGTCCTGTTGATGGTCCAAGCAGTCCGTGCGGATGACGATCAGGGCGCCCAGCTGCTGAGCGCTGCCAAACAGGGTGACGTCAACCAGGTGCGAGCGCTGCTGGACGACGGCGTCGATGCCAACTCGACGAATCGTTACGGGGCGACGGCGCTGTCGTTCGCGGCCAATCGGGGTTACGTGGAAATCGCCCGCCTGTTGGTTGTGGCTGGAGTCAACGTCAACGCCAAAGACAGTTTCTATGGCGCTACCGCGCTGCACTGGGCGGCGGACAGCGGCAACCGTGAAATTGTCCAATTACTTTTGTATAACGGCGCAACCGGTGCCGTGACGGCGCTGCGCGGCGCCGCCGGCAAGGGGTCGGAAGGAGTGGTGGCGGCCGTACTGGCGACGGAAGAAATCAGTTTCACCGAAATGCGATCCTGCCGCGCGCTGGCGAAATTTCGTGGCCACATCCGCGTCGTTGCGCTGTTTGATGACGCGCTCGGCGAATCAACGGACGAAACTTTCACCGTCGCCGAGGAGACGCTGTCGGACTACGCCGGTCTGTTTCTCAGCGAACAAGGTGTCGAATACACAGTTTCGTCCGGCAACGGCCTGCTCGTCCTGACGACGATTTATGGCAACTCGATTCCGCTGCTACCCAAGGAAGAGGACAAGTTTGTTTACTTCGAAGTTGTGTACGCTTTCACCCGCAAGGGAGAGGCGGTGGTTAGCCTGGACCGGGCGGGAACCGTGCACGTCCGTTCCGTGCCGGGCACGGAACCAGCGCATGAGGAGCCGTCCACGACGGCCGCCGTCGAACCGGATGCGGCAGCAGCGGTCGAATTTGGTTCTCCGCACTGGCCGCAATTCCGCGGCATGGGTGCGCGGGGCATAGCCGACGGCCAACAGGCGCCGGCCAGCTGGGACGTTGAGCAAGGGACCAACGTGCGGTGGAAGGTTCGCGTGCCCGGCCTGGCCCATGCTTGTCCCGTGGTGTGGGGCGACCATGTTTTTGTCACGACCGCGGTCAACCAGAACGACGATGCTTCCCTGCGGATCGGCATCTACGGCGATGTCGAGGCGGCGGAAGACGATTTGCCGCACGCGTGGCGGGTGATCTGCCTGGACCGCATGACCGGCAATATAGTCTGGGCCCGGACGGCGCACGAGGGAGTTCCGACCAGCCGCCGGCACCTGAAATCTTCCCATGCCAATTGCACCCCGGTCACCGACGGCCACCATGTCGTCTGCTTGTTCGGCACGGAGGGACTTTTCTGTTACGACGTGCAGGGCAACCTGCTGTGGCGGAAGTTGCTGGGCGACCTTGGCAGCGGCTGGTTCTATGACGAGAACTACGAGTGGGGCTTTGGCAGTTCGCCGATCATTTTCGAGGACCGTGTGATTGTCCAGTGCGACGTGCAGCAGGGTTCGTTTATTGCAGCTTATAACATCGAGACGGGCGCTGAACTGTGGAAGGTGGCGCGGGACGAGATTCCGACGTGGGGCACGCCGACGATCTTCGACGGTGCCGACGATCCGCTGTTGATCACCAACGGCACACGTCAGGCCCGCGGCTACGATCCGCGCACTGGCGAAGAGCTGTGGCATTTCGCCGGCCATTCAGAAATCTCGGTGCCGACGCCCTTCGTCGCTAACGGCTTGATCTACATTACCAGCGGTTACCGGCCCAACAAGCCGATCTACGCCGTGCGGCCGGGCGCTCGGGGCGACATTTCTCTACAGGAGGGTGCCACCACGAATGACCATATCGCCTGGAGCGCCCAGGAAGGGGGCCCTTACCTGCCTACCCCGATCGTCTATCGGAACCATCTGTACGTCTGTACGAATCGTGGCATATTGACTTGCTATGCAGCAGAGACCGGCAAGCAGATCTACCGCGAGCGGGTGAGGGGTGGCGGAGCGAAGAGTTTTTCGGCTTCGCTGGTTGCGGCGGACGGCCGACTCTATCTCACCAGCGAGGAGGGTGTGGTGCTGGTCGTCCAGGCGGGTCCCGAATTCAAGCTGCTGCACGTGAACCCGGTCGGCGAGTACTGTCTGTCGACCCCCGCCATCGCACAAGGCCTGTTCCTGATCCGCACGGCCCGGCATCTGGTCGCTATTGGGCAGGAATAGGGTTCACGGTTTAGAGTGCAGACGTTAGTGTCTTCCGTCGCAATGAGAGCGGGCCGTGCGAGAATGTTTTGGCAGGTCGATGCTGGATGCCGGGTGCTGGATGACGGATGCTCGATACGCGGAGGACGGCGACCTACCAGCATCTAAGCTTGGTTGCGGCTCAATCCGCGAGAGCAGAGGAGACCGAGTTGCTGCCAGAGGCCCACTCCGCATTTCCCACTCCATTCACTCCACATCAATGCCCGGGAACATCTCGTCATCCGGCTCTTCTTCATCCTGTTCTTCTTCTGGCAACATTTCAAGTGGGATTGGCCGGTTGCTGACGCGGTGCGTTTCCATCGTGTGCTGGACGTAGACATCGCCCACGTGATACCACTCGTCCCAATCCATGCGAAAGACAAACATATCGTTGTCCAGGCGGCCTTCCCGACACCACTGATCCAGTTTCGACTTGGTGAAGGGCCCGTATTCCGCCTCGTCGCTGGCGCGAACGAGCCAGGAGTCAAAAGAGGGATCGTCTGACCAGCGGTCATCGTCTTCGGGCAGAGGAATCGGGACGCCGATCACTGGCGGCACGACCAGCCGAATGAACTTGGACTTGGCAGCCACATCCGGCGGAGGGTTCTGAATCTTGCCTCGGCACCAATCGAGCGCCTGGCAGGCACGAGCGTGTTTTGGCTGCAGCTTCACCGCATCGGCCAGGTCCCGCACGGCCTCGTCCTGCTGACGAAGTCGGAGGTACGTCAATCCCCGACCGTACCTCGCTCGAAAATAGTCGTGCCGCTGGGCGCCGACATCGATCACCGTGGAAAAGTCGATGCGCGCCAATCGGTACTGTGCCATGCTGTAAAACACCCTCGCTCGGCATTCCAACACGGCAATGTACCGTTCATCGATCAGCATCCGGCCGGCCACCTTGGTCAATTCGATCACCGCGTGCTGGTAGCGGTGCAGCCGCGCCAACGTCGTGCCCCGGCAGATATACGCGTCCGGATAATCGGGCTCGAGTTCCAGTGCGCGGTCCACGTCCTCCAGCGCCTCAGCATACTTCCGCAGGCGGACCAGAGCTTTTCCCCGGTGGAGATGCGCCTCCGCATAATGTGGATGCATCTTGATCGTGGTCGTCAGATCCTCCAGCGCCTCCTTTGGCCGATCGAGGGCCAACAGCGCGCGGCCGCGATGGCAATAGGCCTCGGCACACAGCGGGTCCAACTCGACGGACCGGGCCAAGTCGGCATGCGCTGCTTTTTTCTTGGCCCGTGCCAACAGGACAACACCGCGTGTCAGCAGGTACTGAGGATTCGCATCATCCAACAGGAGCGCCTTGTTCAGATCCTCGGCCGCCGGAGCATGCTGGTCCAACGCATGCCGCGAAATTGCTCGCTGGTGGAACGCCGCCCCGTTTTGATCATCCAACTCGAGCGCGCGATCGCAATCCTGAATCGCATCTTCATGTCGCTGCTGGTGTGCCAGGAATGCGGCCCTCAGCAGACTGACTTCGACTTCGTCCACCGCGAGCTTCAGCGCGGAGGTGTAGTCTTCCTGGGCCGATTCAGCGTCTTCCAGGTACCGGTACACCGCCGCACGGTCGCACAGCAGATGGGAGTCTTTCGCTTGATGCTCGATCGACTCGTCGAGTATGGCCAGCGCTTCCTCGGCCAGCGGCTGGCCCACCTCGCGAAATTCATCCTCGCGCCACGGTTCCAGTTCGATGGAGTGGTACAGGTCCTGCATCCCGTCCCGCCAGCGTTCGAGATTCGCCCGTGCCGTGCCCCGCGACAGGAAGGCGTCCGCGTCGCGGGGACGCCGCAGAACGACGAATGTCAAATCGTCGTCCGTTTGGATAAACTCCTCCAGATCAAGGTAGGCAAGTCCGCGTCGGTAGTAAACGTCGGCGATGTTTTTCGCTTCGCCGTCCAGGTCGATCGCCGCGGTATAGTCCTGAACCGCCTCGGAATGCTGCCCGAGTGCCTGAAACGCGTCTCCCCGACTGCCATACGCTTCCACGTACCGGGCGTCCACGCGAATCGCCTTCGTCAACAACTGAACGGCCTTGTCGTGATTCCCTCGACCCGTTTCCGCGCTGCCGCACCCGCGAATCGCCCGCACGTTAATCGGATCCAGGGTAAGCACCGCACGAAAGTCCTTGAGCGCGCTGTCGTGCTTGTCCAGCAGCAGATAGATCTCGCCCCGCTTCAATCGGCTGGCGATGTCGGCCGCATCGCGCTCAATCACGATCCCCCAATCAATCGCGGCGTCGGAGTACGCGCCGAGTGTTTCGTATAGCTCAGCTCGCGCTTTATCAAATCTGGACTCGGGCGCTATATGAATCGCGGACGAATAATCGTCGAGTGCAGCGAGTGGCTCGTCCAGCTGCTCTTGCAGCTGACCGCGCTCGAAGTAGGCTTCCGCGGAGCGCAAACCCCGGTTGAGCGCCCGCGTCAAATCGGCAACGGCAAGTTCCCGCTTGCCGAGCTCCCGCAGCGCGTGGCCGCGCATGTGGAACACGGCCGAACTCGTCTCGCCCAGCTTGACGGCATGGTTGCAGTCGTGAACCACATGTGTGTGCTTCCCCAGAGCGCGGTAGCACTCGGCTCGATTCAAGTAGGTCAGCGATTCCTTCATCCCCATTTTCAAGGAGGCGGCGAAATCGCGGACCGCCTGCCTGTGCTCGCCCCGGTACGCGCGGGCCATGCCACGCGTTTGATACAGGTGCCCGTCGGCCTGGTCAGTGCGAATCAGCTCTTCGAATTCTGCCATCGCACTGTCGATATGCTCCAGCAGCACCGGCCGATATGTTTCGTCAGCGTCCGGTCGAAAACGGATCGCAGTAAAAAAGTCGTCCAATGCCTGCCGCCACTGTTTTTGATGAGCCAGCGCCGAGCCGCGACAGGCGAAGACGTCCGCCTGGATCGGATCTAACTTAATAGACAGATTACAATCGTCGATGGCGCGATCGTAATCCGCGTTGTAGAGGTATGCCTGGCTACGGAT